>ERZ1643251.352-NODE-352-length-71153-cov-6.653886_pt1 | contig 71153 bp, 65 predicted proteins | sample MGYA00579261_ERZ1643251 | MGnify/ENA primary metagenome ERZ1643251 (study PRJEB29033, sample SAMEA4952267) | chicken gut metagenome | biome: Broiler Chicken; feature: Gastrointestinal Tract; material: Caecum | place: Ireland | collected 2018 | study: Broiler...
GCTTGCTGAACTGCGGAGCGCGACGGGCAGCCTTGAGGCCGTATTTCTTACGCTCCTTCATGCGAGGATCGCGGGTCAGCAGACCGGCAGCCTTCAGAGCGGGGCGGTACTCAGCGTTCAGCTTGAGCAGGGCGCGGGCAACGCCATGACGGATAGCGCCGGCCTGGCCGGACACGCCGCCGCCGGAGACGGTGCAGATGATATCCACATTGCCCAGGGTGTTGGTGGTGGCCATGGGCTGACGGACCAGCAGCTTCAGGGTCTCCAGACCAAAGTAATCGTCGATGTCACGGCCGTTGATCACGATGGAGCCGGTGCCGCCCTCGTACAGGCGCACACGGGCCACGGAAGACTTGCGGCGGCCGGTGCCGTAATGATACTGCTTCTTGCTCTCGTACATAGTCTGTTACCTCCTGAATTAGTCCAAAGTCCAGGCTTCGGGCTTCTGTGCGGCGTTGTTGTGCTCGGAACCAGCGTACAGCTTCAGGCGGGTCAGAGCGCTGCGGCCGATGGAGTTCTTGGGCAGCATGCCCTTGACAGCCAGCTCCATGGCGAACTCGGGGCGCTGCTCCATCAGCAGACGGTACTTAACTTCCTTCAGACCGCCGATCCAGCCGGTGTGATGACGGTAGTACTTGTCTTCCATCTTGTTGCCGGTCAGAATGGCCTTGTCGGTGTTGACGATGATGACGAAATCACCGCAGTCAACGTTGGGGGTGAAATCAACCTTGTGCTTGCCGCGCAGCAGCTTGGCAGCGGTGGCAGCCGTACGGCCCAGGGGCTTGCCGGCAGCGTCGAGAACGTACCATTTTCTCTGGACGGTCTCCTTCTTTGCCATAGTAGTGGACATAGTATTTCCTCCATAATCGGGAAGGCTGGCTTCCCAAAATAAAAATTTTGACAAATTCATTGGGCGCGATTACAATAATCTGCACAACCGCGCCTGTATTTTATACCACAACGGCGCTTTTGTGTCAATTGCAAAATGGCAACATTTTTGTTTTGCTCCGAGAGAACTCTCGATTTCTCTTAATATCGCTTGTTTTCTCGCGAATGCTCAAAAGGCAAATTACAATTTGAAGAGGATTTTTTCTATGCAGAAGCTACTTGGACTGGTCCGCCGCTGTGTGGACGACTATCAAATGATCCAGCCGGGGGATAAAATCGCCGTGGGCGTATCCGGCGGCAAGGACTCCCTGACGCTGCTGACGCTGCTGGCCGGACTCCGGGACTTCCATCCGGCGGGATTCACCCTGGAAGCCCTGACCATTGACATGGGACTGGAGGGCATGGACTTTTCGCCGGTGGCGGAGCTGTGCCGCCGTCTGAACGTGCCCTACACCAAAATCGACACGCAGATTGGCCCCGTCATCTTTGAACACCGGAAAGAGAAGAACCCCTGCTCCATGTGTGCAAAAATGCGCCGGGGCGCGTTGAATGAAGCCATCCTGGACCGGGGCATTTCCAAAATCGCCCTGGGCCACCATTACGACGACGCTGTGGAAACCTTTGTCATGTCCCTGATTTTCGAGGGGCGTATCAGCTGCTTCCAGCCGGTGACATACCTGGACCGTACCGGCGTGACCCAAATCCGGCCCATGTTGTACCTCAGTGAAAAGACCGTCAGCCATTTTGCCGACCGGATGCACCTGCCGGTGGTCCATAATACCTGTCCCGCCGATAAGCATACCAAACGAGAGGAAATCAAACAGCTCATTTATAACCTGTCGGCTACCTATCCCGATTTAAAAGCCCGGATTTTCGGCGCTATGCAGCGGTTGCCACTGCCGGAGTGGGGACCGGTTGACCATGGACGGCGTCCATTACCGGATATTGAGTAAAAAAGCAGAGCGGTACCAGCCGATTGGATGGTACCGCTCTCTAATTTGTTCTGCAACAATGCAAAGCATGGATTCAGCGCGCTGCTGTACTTGTTTAAAACCACCGCACCAAATCAATATAAAACCCCAAACCATAAAAGTTTTACTCGATTTTTTTTCAAAAAATCGTGGGGTCCAGGGGCAAAGCCCCGGTCGCCCGCCGCAGCGGGCGAAATCCCTGACCGCATCCCTTACAGCGTATCTTTGCTGCGGCTGATGCGGACCACCAGGCCGTTGAGGGCCAGGAGACCGATGAGGTTGGGGAGGACCATCAAGCCGTTGAACATGTCGGACAGGCTCCAGACGAGATCGACTTTCTGGGTGGAGCCGATGACAATAAAGACCAGAACCAACAGGGTGTAGAAGACAACACCGCGCTTGCCGAAAAGGGCCTGGACGTTGGTCTTGCCGAAGAAGTACCAGCCGATGATGGTGGAGAAGGCGAAGAACAGCATGCAGATGGCGACAAAGGCGTTGCCGAAGGAGCCGAACGCAGCATTAAAGGCGGCCTGGGCCAGGGCGGTGCCCTGGAGGGAACCGGTGACAGGCTCAAAAAGGCCGGAGGTCAGAATGACGAGGGCCGTCAGGGTCAGAACCACAAAGGTGTCCAGGAATACGCCAATCATGGCGATGACACCTTGATCGTGGGGATGCTCCACCTTTGCCATGGCGTGGGCGTGGGGCGTGGAGCCCATACCGGCTTCATTGGAGAACAGGCCGCGGGCTACGCCGTAGCGCATGGCCTCTTTCATGCCGAGACCCAGCGCACCGCCGAAGACGGTCTGGGGCTCGAAGGCACAAACGAAAATAGAGCGGAGGGCGCCCCAAAAGGCGTCGTGATTGATAAACAGAATGATAATGCAGCCCACCATGTAGAAAATCGCCATAATGGGAACGATTTTCTCCGTAAAGGATGCAATGCGGCTGACGCCGCCCAGGAAGATAAACCCGGCGATGACGGCAGCAATGATGCCCATGACGATTTTGGGCACACCGAATGCCGTATGGAACGCGTCGCTGATGGAGTTGGACTGGACCATATTACCCATAAAACCCAGGGCCAGGATGATGGCAATGGAGAAGAAGCCCGCCAGGAATTTGCCGAACTTGCCGGTAAAGGCGGCGCGGATGTAGTAGATGGGGCCGCCGGTCACATGGCCGTCCCGGTCCACGGTTTTGAACTTCTGGGCCAGAATGGCCTCAGCGTAAATGGTAGCCATGCCGAAAAAGGCGCTGAGCCACATCCAGAAGATGGCGCCGGGACCGCCGGAGAACAGGGCGGTGGCACAGCCGGTGATGTTGCCGGTGCCCACCTGGGCGGCGATGGCGGTGGTCAATGCCTGGAAGGAGGACATACCCTCCTTACCGGCCTTTTTGCCGGACATGGAAAACCCGCCGAACAGCCGCCGCAGACCTTCTCCGAACCGGCGAATCTGGACAAATCCCAGACGGACCGTGAAGAAAATACCGGTGGCTACCAGCAGGAACAGCAGGGCATAGTCCCAGAGGACCGTGTTGACAATGCCGACGATGGGTTCAATGAGGTGCATGGAGACTCTTCCTTTTCTCTTTGAATTCCGCCCAAATAAAAAAACCGACTCCGCCCGCCGTGGGCGTCAGTCGGCTCCAGATGGACAACGGTTCGACGATGCATCCAAGGTGCAGCGAACCCTTGTGCCAAACTCTGTCCTTTTGCCTGAGAGATTCCCGCAGCGGAAACCGCTGCGCGTTGCACCTTCGGCACTCCCGCGGAGGGGAGCTTCTCCAGAGCCACATCCGTTTGCAGTCCTCATTTCCCATGGGAAACGCCTGAGAGTTTTGCTCCTTCGGCAAACAATTACATTGTTTTTTCCTGCAAACTTCACTTGTTGCGGTATTAGGGGATGCCGCCCTGTGCGGCGGCATCCTCGCTTTTCTATACTAAACTATAACATTCCACAAGCACGGTGTCAAGTCCGTCTGTGATGGAATTTTGTGCGCCATATAAAGCACTCAGGCAATACCATACTCGTATTTCATGGCCAGGACGCGCACAACGCTGTCGGTGATGGTGTCCTGGGGGAGAGACCCGGTTTCTACAGCGTGGAGGACGCCGTCCACGGCGGCCTGGAAGTCCTCGGGCATCAACAGCAGGTCGGCGCCCGCTTCCAATGCCTGTACCGCGGCTTCGGCAGCGGTGAAATGGTCGGTGATGGCTTCCATGTTGAGGGCGTCGGTGACCACCACGCCGTCAAAGCCCAGCTCAGTACGCAGCAGGCCGTCAATGATGGAAGTGGAAAGGCTGGCGGGGCGGTCGTCACCGGTGACGGAAGGAGCGGAGAGATGGCTCACCATAACCAGCGGGGCCCCGGCATCAATACCGGCCTGGAAGGGAAGAAAATCCTTTTCTTTCAGCTGTTCCAGGGTGGCGTTGGTGGAAGCAGCGCCGTCATGGGTGTCGGCGGAGACGCCGCCCAGTCCGGGGAAATGCTTGAGGGTGCAGAGGATGCCGGATTCCTTCATGCCCGCCACCATGGAGCCTACCAGACTGGCGGCTTCCTCAGCATCGGAGGAAAAGGCGCGGTCACCGATGGCGGAGCCGCTGGTGGACACATCGGCCACGGGGGCAAAATCGAGATTGAATCCCAGGGCCAACAGCTCGTCGCCCAAGGTCTTGCCCATGGTGTGTACCTGCTGGGGATCGTCATAACTGGCCATATCGTCCAATTCCGTCACACCCAGGCCACGGCTGCCCAAACGGGAGACGGTGCCGCCCTCCTCGTCCACGCCCAGCAGCAGGGGCGTCTTGGCATAGGACTGGGTGTTAGACAGGAGCGTCTTGATTTGGTCCACATTCTCCAGGTTTTTGGCAAAGTACACGATACCGCCTACGGGATACTGCTCCAGGGCGGATTTGGTGGCATCACCGGCCACGGTGGCCGTGTCCACACCGGTGAGATCCTCCGGCGTCACCATAAACAGCTGATAGACCTGCTCCTCCAACGTCATGGTCCGGACGGTCTCCTTGGCCTTGGTGACAAATTCCGACTCGGGCTCCGGCTCGGTGGTGGCGGAGGTGTCGCCGGTGTCCGTATTGGTATCATCGGTGTTATTGGCGGCATCGTCACCGGTGTCGTCGGTGACCGGGTTGAACTGGGACGGAATGTTGGGCTCGCCGCTGCGGGCCAGGGGCACAATGATGCAGATGGCGCCGATGAGCACACAGAAGCCCAGCAAACTCACCAGAAAAATTCGGAAGCCTTTTCCCATGGGAAATACCTCGTTTCTATGAAAATTGCACCACCATTCTACAGGCAGAAGCGGAAAAAAACAAGGGAAGATTTGTGAACATTCGGGAAACAGTGGGGCAGGGATAAACAGTGGGGCAGGGATAAAAAGATGCACCCCATCGTCCGCCCCGCAGAGGGGGCGGCAATAGGGTGCATGGCCGTTGGCCGGGGGCTGCGCCATCTGCGGATGGCGCTTTGGGACGCTTGGGTGTTTCGCCCGCTGCGGCGGGCGACCAGAGGCGCTGCCTCTGGACTCCGCGATTTTTTGAAAAAAATCGAGTAAAACTTTTAACGGTTGGTGCATGCAAAGTAAACACCACGAAAGCCGTCTTACTTATGATACAACCGGTGGGACTGGTACACCGGCTCGCAGGTGACGTCGCAGCCCAGTTTTTTGAACACATTTTCATCCACAGGGGAGAGGATGACGGAGGAGTGGACCTGGCAGCCGCGCAGCGTGCTGAGCTGCTCCATGGCGATTTCCGCCGTGGGATTGGTGACGGCGCACATACTCAAAGCAATGAGTACCTCGTCCGTGTGGAGCCGGGGGTTCCGGTTGCCCAGGTGCTCCACCTTCAAATGCTGAATGGGGGCGATGATGGCCGGGGAGATCAGCTCAATCCGGTCATTGATATTGCCCAGGTGCTTGAGGGCGTTGAGCAGCGCCGCGGAGGAAGCGCCCAGGAGCTTGGAGGTCTTGCCGGTGACTATGGAGCCGTCAGGCAGCTCGATGGCCACGGCGGGGCCGCCGGTCTGCTCGGCCCGCTCCAGGGCCGGGGTGACGCAGGGGCGGGACTCGGGGGCCAGATCGAGACTGCTCATAAGCATTTCGATTTTCTGGACCTCGGCGGCAGTGGAGGTGCCACGGACCTTGCCGCAGGCGGCGGCGAAATAGCGGCGGATGATCTCCTGCCGGGACGCCTCACGGCACACCTCGTCGTCGATGATGGCATTGCCCGCCATATTGACGCCCATATCCGTGGGGCTCTTATAGGGGCAGGTGCCGTAGATTTTTTTGAACATGGCTTCCAGCACCGGGAAAATCTCGATGTCCCGGTTGTAGTTGACCGTCGTCTCGCCGTAGGCGTCCAGATGGAAGGGGTCAATCATGTTGACGTCGCTGAGATCGGCGGTGGCGGCCTCATAGGCCAGATTCACCGGATGCTTGAGGGGGATGTTCCAGATGGGGAATGTCTCATATTTGGCGTAGCCCGCCTGAATGCCCCGCTTGTGCTCATGGTAGAGCTGGCTCAGACAGGTGGCCATTTTGCCGCTGCCGGGGCCGGGGGCCGTCACCACGACCACAGGGTGGGAGGTCTCAATATACTCATTTTTACCGAAGCCTTCATCGGAGACAATGAGGGGAATGTTGGAGGGGTAATCGGGAATACTGTAGTGACGGTAGACCTTGACACCGAGATTTTGCAGCTTTGCGGCAAACTGCTCGGCGGCCCGCTGGCTGTGGTACTGGGTCATAACGACGCTGCCCACATAGAGACCCACGTCCCGGAACACATCCACCAGACGCATGACATCCTGATCGTAGGTAATGCCCAGATCGGCCCGGCGCTTGCTGGCTTCGATGTCGGCGGCGTTGATGGCAATGACGATTTCCGCGTGCTCCTTCAGCTGTAACAGCATTTTCAGCTTGCTGTCCGGCTCAAAGCCCGGCAGGACCCGGCTGGCATGGTAATCGTCAAAGAGCTTGCCGCCGAATTCCAGATACAGCTTGCCGCCAAAGGAATCCACCCGCTCCAGGATGCGCTTGGATTGCAGCTCCAGATATTTTTGATTGTCGAACCCGATCCTTCTCATGCGTATCGTCTCCTTTGTTCCGTGCGTTTTTCACATACGGTTTCATCATACCCGTAAAACCGGAAAAAAGCAACACGGCATTTTTCACGGATTTTACAGGATGGAACGGGGAATTTGCTGCTTTCTTGACTTTTGCCCAGGGAATTACTATAATCAAATGTAAGAAATGCCAACTATGATAACGAGGAATCCCAATGAAGACGAAAAAACAAGCCTATGGCAATGACAGCATCTCCGCATTAAAGGGCGCTGACCGGGTGCGCAAGCGTCCGGCCGTTATTTTTGGCTCCGATGGCCTGGAGGGCTGCGAACACGCCGTTTTTGAAATCCTGTCCAACGCCATCGACGAGGCCAGAGAGGGCCACGGCGATACGGTTGTTGTCACCCGGTACGCCGACCACTCCATTGAGGTGGAGGACTTCGGCCGCGGCTGCCCCGTGGACTGGAACGAGACCGAACAGAAGTACAACTGGGAACTGGTGTTCTGTGAGCTGTACGCCGGCGGCAAGTACCAGAACAACGCCGGCGGCGACTATGAATACTCCCTGGGCCTCAACGGCCTGGGCGCCTGCGCCACCCAGTACGCCTCCAAGTGGTTTGACGCCGTCATCCACCGGGACGGGTTTGAGTACAAGCTCCACTTTGAAGAAGGCGAAATCGCCGGGGAGATGGAAAAGACCCCCTACAGCGGCAAAAAGACCGGCTCCAAATTCCGCTGGCTGCCGGATTTGCAGGTGTTTACCGATATCGACATTCCCGAGGAATTTTTTCTCGACGTCCTCAAGCGTCAGGCCGTGGTCAATGCCGGTGTCACATTCCGGTTCCGCAGCGAAAAGGACGGCAAATTTGAGACCACGGAGTTCTGCTATCAGCAGGGCATTCTGGACTATGTGACGGAGCTGACCGAGGGCAAGGCCATGACCATGCCCCAGTTCTGGGAAGCCGAGCGGAAAGGCCGCGACCGGGCCGATATGAACGATTATAAGGTGAAAATCTCCGCCGCTTTCTGCTTTTCCAATCAGGTGAGCCGTCTGGAGTACTACCATAACTCCTCCTGGCTGGAATACGGCGGCGCGCCGGACAAGGCCGTTCGCAACGCCTTTGTCTACGCCATTGACGCCTACATTAAGTCCGTGGGTAAGTACACCAAAAATGAATCGAAGATTACCTTCCAGGATGTGGCCGACTGTCTTGTGCTGGTGACCAACTGTTTCTCCACCCAGACCTCCTATGAGAACCAGACGAAAAAGGCCATTACCAACAAGTTTGTCCAGGAGGCCATGGTGGAGTTTTTCCGGGCCAATCTCCAGGTCTATTTCATTGAGAATAAGGCCGAAGCCGACCGCATTGTGGACCAGGTTTTGGTCAATAAGCGCAGCCGCGAATCTGCCGAAAAGGCCCGGCTTTCCATTAAAAAGAAGCTGTCGGGCAATCTGGATATCTCCAACCGGGTCCAGAAGTTTGTGGACTGCCGCACCAAGGACCGGGACAAGCGGGAACTCTACATCGTCGAGGGCGACAGCGCCATGGGCTCGGTTAAGCTGAGCCGGGACGCGGAGTTCCAGGGCATCATGCCCGTCCGCGGCAAGATTCTGAATTGTTTAAAGGCCGACTATGGCCGGATTTTCAAGAGCGAGATCATCACCGATCTGCTGCGGGTCATGGGCTGCGGCGTGGAGGTCAAGGACAAGCGGGTCAAGGATTTGGCCGAATTTGACCTGGACAGTCTCCGCTGGAATAAAATCGTCATCTGTACCGATGCCGACGTGGACGGCTTCCAGATCCGCACCCTGATTCTTACCATGCTGTACCGGCTGGTACCCACGTTGATCCGGGAGGGCTATGTCTATATCGCGGAATCGCCCCTGTTTGAGATTTCAACCAAGGATAAAACGTGGTTTGCCTACTCCGACGCCGAAAAGAACACCATTGTAAAGAAGTTGGAGGGCAAAAAATACACGGTCAACCGCTCCAAGGGTCTCGGTGAAAACGAGCCGGAAATGATGTGGATGACCACCATGAACCCGGCCACCCGCCGTCTGATTAAGGTCATGCCCGAGGACGCGGAAAAGACGGCCCAGGTCTTCGACCTGCTGTTGGGCGACAACCTGCCGGGCCGAAAAGACCACATCGCCGAAAACGGATACAAGTATCTGGAATTGGCGGATATTTCGTAAAGGACGGTAACCCATGGCCCGAAAAAAATTAACGGAACCTACAAAACACACCATGAATCCCAATGTAGAGGGGCTTCATGCGGAAATTCTCGAACAGCCCATCTGTGACACCCTGGAGCTGAACTACATGCCCTATGCCATGTCGGTGATTGTCTCCCGTGCCATCCCAGAAATCGACGGCTTCAAGCCCTCTCACAGAAAGCTCCTCTATACCATGTATAAAATGGGGCTTTTGAACGGCGGGCGCACCAAATCGGCCAATATCGTGGGTCAGACCATGCGGCTGAATCCCCACGGCGACGCGGCCATTTATGAGACCATGGTCCGTCTGGCCAGAGGCTATGAGGCGCTGCTGCATCCCTTTGTGGACTCCAAGGGCAACTTCGGCAAGGTCTACTCCCGGGATATGGCCTACGCCGCTTCCCGATATACGGAAGCCAAGCTGGACCCCATCTGTCAGGAGTTGTTCCGGGATATCGACGCCGACACGGTGGACTTTATCGATAACTATGATAACTCCATGCTGGAGCCTACCTTGCTGCCCACTACATTCCCCAATGTGCTGGTGTCGGCCAATATGGGTATCGCCGTTGGCATGGCCAGCAATATCTGCGGGTTCAATCTGCGGGAGGTGTGCCAGACGGCCATTGCCCGCATCAAAAACCCGGAGTGCGACCTGCTGGAAACGCTGCCCGCTCCCGATTTTCCCACCGGCGGCGAAATCCTCTATGACCCCAAGGAAATGCGGCAGATTTACGAGACGGGCCGCGGCTCCTTCCGGGTCCGGGCCAAGTGGCGCTATGTCAAAGAGGGGAATCTCATAGAAATCTATGAGATTCCCTATACCACCGCCACGGAACCCATCATCGACAAGGTCTCTGAACTGATTAAGGCGGGAAAAATCCGGGAAATTGCCGATATGCGCGATGAGACCGATTTGAACGGCCTGAAATTGACCATCGACCTCAAGCGGGGTGTGGACCCGGACAAGCTGATGCAAAAGCTGTTCCGCTCCACCCCGTTGATGGACAGCTTTTCCTGCAATTTTAATATTCTCATTGAGGGAATGCCCAAGGTCCTGGGCGTGGGCGAGATTCTGGAGGAGTGGACCGCCTGGCGCAGCCAGTGCGTCCGCCGCCGGGTCTACTTCCAGCTGCAAAAGAAGAAGGACAAGCTGCATCTGCTGCAAGGCTTGGGAAAAATCCTGCTGGATATCGACAAGGCCATTGCCATTATCCGGGAGACGGAACAGGAACAGGACGTGGTGCCCAACCTGATGACCGGCTTTGGCATCGATGAGATTCAGGCCGAGTATGTGGCGGAAATCAAGCTGCGCAACATCAATAAGGAATATATTCTCAAGCGCATCCAGGAGACAGCCAACCTGGAAGCGGAAATCGAAGACCTCCAGAAGACGCTGGACAGTGAAGCCCGTATCCGGAAACTCATCGTCTCGGAGCTGGAGCAGGTCAGCAAAAAGTTCGGTACCGACCGGAAAACCACCCTGATTCATGAAAGCGACGTCCCCGCCGCCGATGAAGAGGACGAGACGCCGGATTATCCGGTCCATCTGTTCCTGTCACGGGAGGGCTACTTTAAGAAGATTACGCCCCAGTCCCTTCGGATGTCCGGTGAACAGAAGTTCAAGGAGGGAGACGGACTGCTGGCTGCCTATGAGACCACCAACCGGGCGGAGCTGCTGGTATTCACCGACAAATGCCAGGTCTACAAGGCCAAATGCGCCGAGTTTGAGGACTCCAAGGCGTCGGTTCTGGGCGACTATCTGCCCGCCAAGCTCAGCATGGACGAGGGAGAAACCGTGGTGGCCGTGTGTCTGCCCGGCGACTACTCCGGCAATATCCTGTTTGTCTATGAAAACGGCAAGGTGGCCAAAATTGCCGCGTCCTCCTATGATACCAAGACCAACCGCCGCCGCCTGACCGGCGCGTACTGCGACAAGAGCCCCCTCAAGGCGGTGCGGATGCTCACGGAGGAGGAAGAGCTGGTACTCTATTCCACCGAGGGCCGGGCGCTGGTCTTCTCCACAGAGCAGCTGGCCCCCAAGACCACACGCTCCAGCCAGGGCGTGGCCGTTCTGACCCTCAAGCGCAAGCACGTTCTGGACCGGGCAGTGCCCCTGGCCGAAAGCCCCATTCAGAATGTATCCCGATACCGTACCCGTTCGCTGCCCGCCACCGGCGCGCTGCTGCGGGAGGAGGACACCGGTGAGACGCAGATTTCCATGGAAATCTGATGGGGGAATAGAAAGAGATGGCATTTATAACGATTGTGATTATGGGGCTGCTCTTTTGGCTTGCTGATATCATATTCCGTGTCGTATTCATCATACTGTCTGTCACGACGATTATTTTACAGTTCGTCTTCAGCAGACGGAAAAATCCGTGGTGGATAGGGTTGATTTTGCCGGGGCTGGTGCTTGGGGCAACGGTGAATATTGCAATATTTCTTGCAATCAGTGCGGCGCTCGGCTATTGGTCAGCTGATTTTTTGGCAGTTCTGTATGTGTTGGGCATCATGAACATTCCCACGGCTGTTTATTTATTGATCTATTTCCTCTGCCGCATCAGAAAGAAAAAATCCAAGTTGGATGCCCCAACGAACACAGGAAATGGTGTGAAAATAGGACAAGGATAGTTCCAAAGCTTCCCGAAAAGTTTGTACAAAAGCGAATAGCGGCCATCCGTTCCGTTAAAGTTAAAAATGGGAACAGAAGCCACAGACTGATGGAAAGGGCGCTCTATTCACTGCGACGAAAGAATATGAGGAGATGCCATGAACGCTGCAAACAACAAAAAACGCATCCTGGACGTGCTGCTGATTACGGTCGGTTCGGCGCTGTACGCCCTGGGTTTTGATATGTTCCTGCGGCCCTATGATATCACCGGCGGCGGCCTGTCGGGTCTTGCCATGATTGTGGCGGAGCTGACGGGCTTCAATGCCATCGGTACCATGTCTCTGATTGCCAATATCCCGCTGTTTCTCATTGGATGGAAGCGGCTGGGCCGGTTTTTCTTCCTGGGCTCCCTGCTGGGTATGCTGGTGGTGTCGGTGGGCATTGACGTCCTGGTGTTCCTGCCGGCGGTGCAGACAGAGCCCCTGCTGGCCGGTGTGTTCGGCGGCGTTATCACCGGCTTTGGTTTGGGTCTGGTATTTCTGCGGGGTGCATCCACCGGCGGCATCGATATTCTGGCCCGGCTGGTCCGCCAGCGCTCCCGCCGGTTCCCCATCGGTAAAATCATGCTGGCCATCGACTGCGTCATTGTGGTCCTTAACGGTATTGTCTTTGAGGACGTCAACAAGGCGCTGTACAGCGCCGTTGCCCTGTATATCATGTCCGTGGTTATGGACGGCGTCATCTACGGCCGCAACGACTCCGGTGTGTTCCTGATTATCTCAGAGAAATACCGGGAGATTGCCGACGAAATTGACCGGAAGCTGGACCGGGGCGCCACGTTGCTGCCCGCCACCGGCGCCTATACCAATCAGCCGAAAACCGTCATTCTCTGCGCCGTCAAGGAGGCCCAGGTGGGTCAGCTCCAACGGCTGGTGACGGAGCTGGACCCGGAAGCGTTTCTCATTGTGCAGAAGGCCCACCAGATTTTGGGCGAGGGCTTCGGCCGCTATTCCGACAACAGCCTGTAGGGGAGGGGTGACCATGAAGCGACTTGTCCTGCTGCCGGTGCTGCTGGTTCTGCTGACCGGGTGCAGCGCCCTGGTGAACTCCTCCTATCTCCATGTGTCGCCCTACACGGAACCGGTAAAGCAGGAGAGCGAGGAGGGGTATCAGACGGCGGAGAACTATCTGAGTCTGAAAAACGCTCTGCTCTATTTTGTGGAAAACGGACAGGAACAGGGCAGCATCCGCGTGTACGACTACTCCGGCGACCTGGCATCGGAGCTGCCCGAAGCCGTCCGGGAGGTGACGGAAAAGGACCCCCTGGGCGTCTACGCCGTGGAGACCATGGAGGCAGAATCGTCCCTGATTGTGGCCTATCAGGAAATCCGGGTGGATATCGCGTTTCGCCGGACGCCGGAGCAGATCAAAGCCATCGAACCATCCACCTCCATGAACGTTCTCACGGACCGCCTGGAAAAGGCCATGGCCGACTATGAGACGGAAGTGACGGCACGGGTGTCCTACTATAACAGCGAGGATGTGGCCGCCATTCCCCGCAATTACTACCGCTCCCATCCGGCGGAAGTGATGGAGATGCCCAAGGTCACCGTCAATATCTACCCGGAGGAGGGCGGCTACGTCCGCATCATTGAGGTGCTCATGGAGTATACCAACACGGCGGAGCAGCTGCGGCAGTATCGGGAAGCGGTCCAGACCAGCGCCCATGCGGCCCAGGAATATGTCCGCTACCGGGAGACCGACACGGATAAATTGCAGCTGCTTTATACGTACTTACAGGAGCGGTTTTCCTATGTGGCCATCGATACGGCCACACCGGCCTATTCCTTCCTCTGTGACGGTATCGCCACCAGCGAGGGGGCGGCCCGGAGCTTGCAGATCATCTGTGACGAGATGGAGCTGGAATGCTATACGGTGGAGGGATTCCGCGACGGCAAGCCCTACGTCTGGAACATTGTGGCCGTGGACGGGATCTACTGCCATGTGGATTTGTACCGGCTGCTGATGGAGGGCAGCGAGGGACTGCTGCTGTTAAAGGACGGCGCCATGACCGGATATGAGTGGGATGTAACGGAGTATCCCGCCTGTCCGTAAAAAATGTCAAAAAACCGCTTGACAAATGACGGTGGTCACGCTATAATAAGTGAGCATCGTCGATGCGGGTGTAGCTCATCTGGTAGAGCGCCACCTTGCCAAGGTGGAGGTAGCGAGTTCGAGCCTCGTCACCCGCTCCAAGCCGGAGCAAGCTGTAAACCGCTTGCTCCGGCTTTTTCATAATCTACAGGATGCCGCCCGACGGTTTCCCCATGGGTGGGACGGCATTTTTACGATTTGTGCGTTTGGACAATTCCTTTGGGGATTGTCCAATTTTGTTTATTTAAATCTTAGAAACGGAAGTGAAGGGACATGAGCCAACAGGAATTTATCACGGGAAAATGCAGCCAGTGCGGCGAGGAACTGCGCATTCCGGCCCATCTGGAAACCTTCTCCTGTATGTATTGCGGGGCCCGGCTGACGCCGGAGGATCTGGTGGAGGAGCTGCCGCCGCTGAACCTGGAGGGCGATCCGGACCAGCTGATGGAGCGGGTGACCCGCGATCTGCTGTCCTGCATCGCAGGCCGGGAGGCGCTGCGCAAGGAGATCAGCCGCAATCGCTTTGCCGAAGCCTTTACCGCCTATGAGCAGTCCTGCCGTCCCATCTTTGACGATCTGGAATTGGCCTGCCGCCTGGCGCCGGACCGCCGGGACGATTTGCTGCAGCAGTCGGTAAACAGTCTGCTGGACCAGCTGGAGCAGCGCTGGGCCGCCAAACGGGGCAGCCGTGCCCTGGCGTTGGAAGAGGATAAAATGATTGTTGCCATCTTCCTGGTGCCCATGGTGGGACGGCTGAACCTGTCGGTCAGCGACGACTTCTGTAATCTGCTTCAGCAAACGTGGGTCCAGCGGTATCCCAAGTATCCCTTCTATGTAGGCTCCTACGACGCCATCCAGGAGGGCTTTAAAAAGCGGTTTAAGTTCTGCTTTATCACCACCGCCGTATGTGAGGCCCAGGGCAAGCCCGATGACTGCGCCGAGCTGACGGCATTCCGGGCATTCCGTGACGGCTATCTGATGGAGACGGCGGACGGCCCCGAACTGGTGGAGGAATACTACCGCATTGCGCCGCAGATTGTGGCCGCCATCGATGGCTGTGCCGACCGGGCTGACCGGTATGAGACCATCCGCCGCCAGTATTTGCAGCCCTGTTATGATGCCCTCTGCAACGGCAGGGAAGGGGAATGCAAGGCCCATTACATCCGTATGGTCCGCGAGTTGGAACAGGAATATCTCAGCTGAAAAAATAATAATATGGCCGCAGGTCCTATGGGATCTGCGGCTTTTTTGCGCTGTTTTGAAAAATACACAAAAATAAGACTGTATAAACAATGAATTTTTTACAGTAAATACTGCATAAATTCTGATTTATGCACTTTACATACAGTCCTAACGGTGGTAGAATTGGTGCATATTTTTTGCGGGAGGTGGGGACGTGCAGCTGCGTTTCACCAAAATGCAGGGCATTGGCAACGATTATGTTTATGTCTGGGGGACAGTGCCGCCAGTGCAGGATATACAGCGGTTGGCCCGGGTGGTCAGTCACCGGCGGTTCGGCGTCGGCGGCGACGGATTGATTCTGATTCTGCCCAGTGAAAAGGCGGACTTTCAGATGCGCATTTTCAATGCCGACGGCTCCGAAGGCCGCATGTGCGGCAATGGCATCCGCTGTGTGGGCAAGTATGTCCATGACCGGGGCCTGACCGACAAAACCCATCTCCTGGTGGAAACGCTGTCCGGTATCCGGGAGCTGTGGCTCCACCTGGACGGACAGGGACAGACCGAGACAGTCACCGTAGATATGGGGAAAGCCGTCTGGGACCCGGCGGCCATACCGGTGGTCACCAGCCTGCCGCGGTTTGTGGCCCAGCCGGTGACTGCCGATGGTGTGACCTATGAGATGACCTGTGTCAGTATGGGGAACCCTCACGGCGTCATCTTCTGCGAGGATGTGGACGGTTTGGATTTGGAGCGCATCGGCCCCGGCCTGGAGTGCCATCCGCTTTTCCCGGAACGGATTAACACGGAGTTTGTCCGGGTCCTGGAGCGGACCCGGTTACAAATGCGGGTGTGGGAGCGGGGCAGCGGCGAGACGATGGCCTGCGGAACCGGCGCTTGTGCCGTGGTGGCCGCCGCGGTGGAACGGGGGTTTTGTCCCTGTGCCACGGACATTACGGTGCAGCTCCGGGGAGGCGACCTGACCATTCGCCAGGAACCGGACGGTACCATCCGCATGGGCGGACCGGCGGCCTTTGTATTTGACGGGGTTATGGAGTATTGTGAGGAAGGAAGTAACGGAACATGATCATGCTCAACGAACAGTATCAGGACTTGACGCCCAGCTATCTCTTTGCCGAAGTGGCGCGCCGGGCAGCGGCCTTTGCCCAGGCCCATCCCAACCAGGAGATTATCAAACTCAGCATCGGCGATGTGACCCGGCCCCTGGCTCCCGCCGTCATTGCCGCCATGCACAAGGCGGTGGACGAGATGGGCCAGGCTGCCACCTTCCACGGCTACGGCCCGGAACAGGGCTACGACTTTCTGCGGCGGGCCATTGGCCGCTATTATCAGAGCTTCGGCGTGGAGCTGGAGGATGACGAAATCTTTGTATCTGACGGCGCCAAAAGCGATCTGGCCAATATCACCGATCTGTTTGACCGGGATAACAAGGTGCTGATTCCGGACCCGGTGTATCCGGTCTATGTGGACACCAACATCATGAACGGCCGGGAAATTGTCTATCTGGAGGCCAACGAAGCCAACGGATTTCTGCCCGCGCCGCCGGACTTTGAAGCCGATCTGGTCTACCTGTGCTCGCCCAACAACCCCACCGGCGCGGTGTACAATCGGGACCAGCTGAAAGCATGGGTGGACTATGCCAACCGCTGGGGCGCGGTGCTGCTCTTTGACGCGGCCTATGAGTCCTTTATCACCGATCCCGACTTGCCCCGCAGTATTTTCGAGATTCCCGGCGCGAAAACCTGCGCCATTGAGTTCTGCTCCCTGTCCAAAACAGCGGGCTTTACGGGGACCCGCTGCGGCTATACGGTGGTACCCCAGGAGCTGGTTTTTGACAGCATGAGTCTCAACCACATGTGGAACCGCCGCCAGACCACCAAGTTCAACGGTGTGCCCTATGTGGTGCAGCGGGCGGCGGAGGCGGTGTTTACCGAGGAGGCCCGGGCACAGATCCGCGCTTCCATCGCCTACTATCAGGAAAATGCCCGCGTCATTGCTGCCGGTCTGGACCGGCTGGGCATCGCCTATACCGGCGGCGTCAACTCGCCGTATCTCTGGATGCGCTGCCCCAACGGCATGGGCTCTTGGGAATTTTTTGACGACCTGCTGCAAAAGGCCGCCGTAGTGGGTACCCCCGGCGAGGGCTTCGGCAGCTGCGGTAAGGGATACTTCCGGCTGACGGCCTTCGGTGATCACGACAAGACCGTGGAAGCCATGGAGCGTATCCAGAAAGCCTACGGCTGAGCTTCTTAAATTTATTATGGTAACGGCGGGGCCGGATTCCAGCACGGGAATCCGGCCCCGCTGCGTTTTTCCAAAACAGGGGAGAGGTGTCCGCGTCTCGCGGACAATCTGAATTGCAAAGATGATTTTATAGAGATTTAACAAAACATTTTTTGCAATGGTTCTTGCACAATGGCCCTTGCCCTGTTATGATATGAATGTAAAGATTTGTTGAAAATTGTGCAAAAGAAAAAACATATGTGGAAATGAGAGGTATCGTCATATGACTCCTACCGGCTACATCCTGCAAGTCATCTCCCTATTGGGCGGCCTGGCCCTGTTCCTGTTTGGCATGGATATCATGGGCAAGGCCCTGGAGCGGCAGGCAGGCGGCAAGCTGCAGACCATCCTGGCACAGATGAGCTCCACACCCATCAAAGGCTTTATTCTGGGCCTGGCCGTAACTGCGGTCATTCAGTCGTCCTCGGCTACCACCGTCATGGTCGTCGGCTTCGTCAACTCCGGTATTATGATGCTGCGGCAGGCCATCAGCATCATCATGGGCGCCAACGTGGGTACCACGGTTACGTCCTGGATTCTGTCCCTGTCCAGCCTGGAGGGCGAGAGCTTCCTGGTGCAGGTCTTCAAGCCCACCACGCTGGCGCCTCTCTGCGGCATCATCGGCATTGTGCTGTTTATGGCCAGCAAGAGCGAGAAGAAGAAGGGCGTTGGCACCATTCTTCTGGGCTTCACCACACTGATGACCGGCATGGAGCTCATGTCCGGCTCCATGGAGTTCCTGAAGAATGAGGAGTGGTTTGCCAAGCTGTTTATCTCCTTCCAGAATCCCATTCTCGGCGTCATCGCCGGCGCGGTGCTGACGGGTATTATCCAGTCTTCCTCCGCTTCCGTCGGTATCTTGCAGGGTTTGTGCGTCACCGGTGCCGTCAGCTTCGGCGCGGCCATTCCCATTATCATGGGTCAGAATATCGGTACCTGCGTCACTGCCATGCTGGCCTCTGTGGGCACCACCAAGAACGCCCGCCGCACGGCCATTGTCCACCTCTATTTCAATGTCATCGGTGTGGTGATTTTCCTGGCGCTGTTCTATATCATCAACGCCATTCACCCCTGGTCGTTCCTCAATGACCCCGCCGATGCCATGGGTATTGCTGTGGTGCATACCACCTTCAACCTGTGCGCTACTGCCGTGCTGCTGCCCATGGGCCGCGTGCTGGAAAAGCTGGCCATGCGCACCATTCCCGATTCTCCGGAGCCGGAGCAGACGGCCCTGTTGGATGCCCGTCTGCTGGCGACGCCCGCTGTGGCCGTGCAGCGTGCACGGGAGATCACCTGCCGTATGGCCGAGGATGCCCGTACCTGCTTCACCATGGCGGTGGGCCTGACCCACGACTTCAACGAACAGAAGTTGGAAGAGCTGCGGGAGAAAGAGGACGTCACCGACAAGTACGAGGACGCCCTGGGCTCCTATCTGGTCAAACTGTCGGCGGAGAATCTGGCGGTGGAGGATAACCGCCGTCTCAACACCCTGCTGTACACCATCGGTGACTTTGAACGAATTGCCGACCACGCGGTGGCCATCGGTGTTGCCGGTCAGGAGATCAAGGAAAAGCCCGTCAACTTCTCGTCCCAGGCCAAGGAAGAACTGGCCGTGCTGGAGCGCGCCGTAGGCGACGTGCTGGAGCGTACCGTCAGCGCCTTTGTGGATGTGGACCTGGAGAAGGCTGCCAAGATCGAATCTCTGGAGCAGGTGGTTGATTCCCTGGTTCGTGAGATCAAATCCCGCCACATCGAGCGACTGCGCAAGGGCATTTGTACGGTGGAATATGGCTTTGTCCTGGATGATCTGCTGACGGCCTATGAGAGAATTGCCGACCACTGTTCCTCTGTGGCGGTGGAAATGATGCAGATGTCTGCCGGTAAGATGGACCGCCACGAATATTTGGGCGCCCTGAAAGCTGGTAATCTGGACGAGAGTGCCCAGTTCAACCGCCGCTATCAGGAGTACAAAGAGCGGTACCTGTTCCCTGAGGGCCAGGAAAAGTAAAGAAGACAAAAAAGTGCTGCCTGCCGGGCAGCACTTTTTTTATTCCTCGGTCATCAAAAACAGATCGTTGGGGGTACACTCCAACAACAGGCACAGGGTTTCGATGTTTTCGTAGCGGATGGACTTCGTTTCATTGTTGACCATACGGCTGAAATTCTGATAGCTCATGCCCAGCTGTTTGTACAGCCAGTATTTTGTGTGGCCGCGCTGTTCCAGCAGCGAGAGAACATTGAGTTTGATCATAAGAGACCCCTCCATAGGATAGAATGGACTAATCAGATAGTAATGCAAGTCTGCTGTTTACATATAGACTAATAAAACAGATGATGAAAACATTCCATAATAAACTATTTTAGAAACAGGAAATCACCGCAAAAAAACGGACGCCGCGCAGGCGTCCGTTTTCTGTAATTCAATCCAACAGCTGCCGCAGCAGCGCCTCGTCGGCTCCCTCATATACGGTGCCGTCCCACTGGATATTGGGCCCATGGCCGCAGTGCTTGAGACAGGGGACTGTCCGGCAGGCAATGCCATTGACCGTCTGACCGGAGACGATGCCCCAGTTCCGTTCCAACAGCTCCAGAAGCTTGGCGCTGCCCCGGCCGCCGCAGCTTTTGCCGCAGCAGACCACCAGCCGGTGACGGATACGTTCCGTCTTCAGGGATGGATACCGGGCGATAATGGCATTCAAAAACGTCTCCCGCAGCCCGTAGGCTGTGCAGACAGCCTGGAGCGCCGTGTCGGAGATCAGACCTTCTTCGGTCTGAATCTCCCGCAGCAGTTCCACCAGGGCGGACTGCTGCGACGGCGCGCCGGCATTGCGGTAATAGTCCAGTGCTTCCTTTAAAGTCCACATCGGTTCAACCCTCATCCGCAAACAATGACCAGATCACAGGGCGTATCATCCGCAGCGTTTTCCAGATCACCATGGGTGCGGAATCCATACAGCTCGCTGTAATCTTCGATGATCTGCCGCACCGTGGCGGCATCCAGCGTAAAATGGTAGACTCCACAGGCGCCGTCCACTTCCACGGTCTGGCCCTCCAGCTGGGGAATGGTTTCCACGGCCGGGGAAGCAGCGTTGTCTCCCAGCTCCACCAGCAAAGACTCTACGGCGGTTTCCGGCTCCGCGCTGAACGTGGCCGGGGCGGCTGCGTTGCTGGGCAGTTCCCGGGTGGCGACGTCGGGCGACTCCGCCTGGGCTGGCGGTGCTTCCTGAACAGCCGGCTCCTCCTGGGCAGGCAGGGCATCGGCCAGGGTGTTGTTGACCCGTGCCACCGGCTGTGTCGGTTCCTCGGTCTGCCGGGGCAGATATCCCAGGCCCAGAGCCAGACACAGCACCGCGGCGGCGGCCAGTCCCATGACGGCGGGACGGACGCGGCGGCGTCTGCGGGGCTTGGCTTCGGCGGCCACGGCCGCCATAATGCGGTCGTGGAGTTGGGCAGGGGGTTCCTCGGACAATTCCAGAATACCCTGCTCCATGGCGGTATAGGCATCCAGAATGCGGCGGCAGTCGGGGCACCGGGCCAGATGGTCCTCCAGACGGGCCTCTTCCTCCGGGGTGTTGGCGCCATCCAAATGGCCTGACAATAAGACCAGTGCTTCTTCACAGGTCACGGTGCATCCCTCCTCTCATGTCTCGTTAGTTTAGACGAAGGAGAAGTGGATTTGTTCCCCAATTTTTGCATTGCTTCCCGCATTTTTTCTCTGGCCCTGGCAATGCGGGATTTGACGGTGCCCTCCCGGACCTGCAAAACGGCGGCAATGTCGGCGTAGCTCAAGTCGTGGAGTACCCGCAGCGTCAGGGCTTCCCGGTATTCCGGCTCCAAAGACTGGAGGGCGTCGGCCACCTGCTGCCGGTCTTCCTGGGCGGAAAGCCGCTCCTCGGGACCGGCGGCCGGGTCCGGTACGTCCAGGGGCCGCTCGTCGCCGTCATTGTCCTCCACATGGAGGGGGAGAACCTTTCGCTTCTGCTCCCGCCGCAGATGGTCGATGCAGAGGTTGCTGCACAGACGATACAGCCAGGTGGAAAAGGCCGCGTCGGCCCGGAAGGAGCCGAGACTGCGCCACGCTTTGAGAAAGGTCTCCTGTGTCAGGTCCATGGCGTCTTCGGCGTTGCCGCACATGCGCAGACAAAGGTTATAGATGGGTTTTTCGTAGGACAAAACCAGCTGTTCAAAGGCGTCGCTGTCACCGGCGGCGGCTTTGCGGACCAGCTCTGTATCCATGGTGTTCACCTCAAATCCCGCTGGATGCCCTTGGCGATGGCGTAGATATCATCCATGGTTCCAATGTGGGAAATCTTTTCTTTATAATAGGTGCTGTGGGCCACGCCCCGCAGATACCACGCAAAGTGCTTGCGGGCTTCCAGACAGGCGATGTGTTCGCCCTTGTCCGATCGGGCCAGCTCGAACTGCTCCACAGCCACATCCACCCGCTGAGAAAGGGGCGGGCGTTCCGGTACCGGCTGACCGTTGAGGGCGGCCGACGCCTGTTGGAACAGCCACGGGTCACCAAAGGCGGCCCGGCCAATCATAATCATCTCCGCGCCGGTGCGCTTCCGGCACCGGACAGCGGCTTCGGCGCTGTCCACGTCACCATTGGCGCAGAGGGGCACGGTTAGAGCCTGCCGGACCTTGGCGATGGTGTCCCAGTCAGCGACGCCGGAGTACATCATGGTTTTGGTGCGGCCGTGGACCGTAACAGCCGCCGCACCGGCGTCCTCCATGCGTTTGGCAAAGTCCACCACATGGATGGAGCCTTTGTCCCAGCCCAGCCGCGTCTTGACGGTCACCGGTACGGGGACGGCTTCGGCTACGGCTTCCACAATGCGGGCGGCCAGGTCCGGGTCTTTCATCAGGGCGCTGCCGTCGCCGTTGTTGGCGATTTTCGGCACGGGGCAGCCCATGTTGATGTCGATAAAATCAAATTCCCCGTGGGTCAGGACCAGCTGGGCCGCCTGGGCCATAATGGCCGGGTCATTGCCGAAAATCTGGGCGCCGCAGAGGCCGTCGCCGGGGGTGCGTTTCAGGAGGGTGACGCTTTTCCGGTCCTGGTAGACCAGGGCCCGGGAGGACACCATTTCCGTCACGGTGACGGAAGCGCCCAGCCGGGCGCAGATGGTGCGGAAGGCCAGGTCGGTGACGCCGGCCATGGGGGCCAGCACGAGGGGCCCGTGGGCAGGGAAGGGTTGGCGGGACATAAACGGCCTCCTTATTGTTCAGTCGTATTGTCTATCATACCACAGCGTGTTGTAAAAGTTAAGTGCAAAAAACAGAAAGCACCGGAAATGGTGTGAAATTGAAATCCCCGACGTCGGATTCTACGGAATCTGACATCGGGGACATGTTGTTACACGATTCTGAACGTCATAGGAACGCAGAGCGCGTTACCGCACCATCTTGGGGGGCATCTCCCAGCCGTGATGGTCAGTGTGGAGCAGATGATGGGCTTTTTCGCCCAGGGGGGCTCCCAGATAATCCCGATAGAGTGCCTGGACCTCTGGGTTTTCGTGGGAGAATCGAAGGCTGCTGACAGCGTCCAGACCGTAGAGCCGCTGGCCACGGACACCGGCCAGCTCCTGCGCCGCGTGGATGGGCTGACCGCCGCCGCCGGCACAGCCGCCGGGACAGGCCATGACTTCTACAAAGTCGTATTGTACCTGGCCGCGCCGCAGGGCACGAATCAGCTTGCGGGTATTGCCCAAACCGCTGACCACGGCCACCCGGAGGGTGTTGCCGGCAATGTCAAATTCCGCCTCTTTCCAGCCGTCCAGGCCCCGGACGGAGCGGAACGCGTCGGGTTGGGGATTTTCGCCGGTGACCAGATAGTAGGCCGAACGCAGGGCTGCTTCCATGACGCCGCCGGTGGCGCCGAAAATAACGCCTGCGCCGGAACCGGTGCCCAAGGGGGAATCGAACGGCTCGTCGGTCAGAGCGGCCACATCGATATGCTCAGCGCGAATCATGCGGGTGATCTCCCGTACCGTCAAGCTCAAATCCACATCCTGACCGGCGCCTGCATCGTTCATGGTAGGCAAGTCGGCTTCCTGCTTCTTGGCCATACAGGGCATAATGGACAGGCAGAAAATCCGGTTGGGGTCTATGCCCAGCTTATCGGCAAAGTAGGACTTTGCCACAGCGCCGAACATCTGCTGCGGGGATTTGGCCGAGGAGAGCTGATCCACCATATCCGGGTACTGGGACTTGAGGAACCGGACCCAGCCCGGACAGCAGGAAGTAAACATGGGAGAACGGTCGTCACCACGGCTCTGAAGCCGCTGGAGGAACTCGCTGCCTTCTTCCATAATGGTCAGATCGGCGGAGAAATTGGTGTCGAAAATGTAGTCAAAGCCCATACGCCGCAGCGCCGCCACCAGACGGCCTGCCGTGGCCTCATCGGCATCCAGTCCCATGGCCTCGCCCCAAGCAACCCGGACGGCGGGGGCCACCTGAACGACGGTGATTTTATCCGGATCGTTGAGGGCGGCAAAGGCCCGCTGGGTATCATCCCGGGCCATCAAAGCGCCCACGGGACAATGGGTGATGCACTGGCCACAAAGGGCGCAGTCGGCCTGCTCAATGGTGCGGCCGCCCGACACATCCACGGTGGTGCGGGAACCGGTGTTGCACACATCCCAGATGTTGAGAGATTGCACTTTGTCACAGACCTGGACGCAGCGCATGCACTTGATGCACTTGGAGGCGTCGCGGATCAAAGGGAAATTCCGGTTCCAACGGCTGTGGGGCAGCTCCTTGTGGTAATCGAGATGGGAAATGCCCAAATCGTTCGCCAATTTTTGCAGCTCGCAGTTGCCGCTGCGGACGCAGTACGGACAGTCACAGTTGTGCTGGGACAGAATCAGTTCCACATTGGTACGCCGGGCGTTGCGCACCCGGGGGGAGTTGGTATAGACCACCATGCCGTCGCGGACATGGTTGTTGCAGGCGGCCACCAGCTTTTGGATGCCTTCAATCTCTACTATACAGACACGGCAGGCGCCGATTTCGTTCAGACCTTCCCAATAGCACAGGGAGGGGATGGCAATGCCCACACTGCGGGCGGCTGCCAGAATAGAAGTGCCTTCCGGCACTGCGACGGCGATGCCGTCAATTGTACATTGCACCATCGTTACCATTTCTTCATCCGCCCTCCCTTGAATACTCCAAAGCCAAAGTGATCGCAGCGCAGACAGCGGCCTGCCTCCTGGTGCGCGACTTCATCGGTGAAGCCGCACTCGATGCAGCGGAAGTCGTTCTTGCGCTCCAGGGCCGGTTCCATGGGCAGCTCGCTGCGGCCGCAGGAGGGCCGCTCACCCAAAACCGGCTCGGGGATGGGTTCGGTGAGATCGGCGCGGATCTCGTGGAAATACCCCAGATACTCGTCGATATTGGCCGCCGCCACCTTACCGGCAGCAATGGCCTTGATGGCTGTGGCCGGGCCGGTGACGCAGTCACCGCCGGCGAAGATGCCTTCGTTGTGCTCGATGTCGCCGGAGGACAGGGCGGCAATGGTACCGCGGTGGATGGGGACGCCGGCTTCTTCAAAGGCTTTCAGCTCGATGTTCTGGCCAATGGCCACAATGATAATGTCCACGGGAATGCGGCGCTCCGATTCCTGCGCAGTCTCAGAGGCGGGGCGGCCGTTGCGGTCAATGGCGCCGGGACGCTGGGGCTGGACCCATAGGGCGGCCACGTCGCCGTTTTCATCGGCCTCGATACGGACCGGGGCCATCATGGTCAAAAGCTCCACGCTTTCGGCCAACGCGCCCTCTACTTCTTCGGCCAGGGCCGTCATGTCCTGCTGGCGGCGGCGGTAGGCCACATAGACGGCATCGGCGCCCAGCCGCACGGCGCTGCGGCAGCAGTCCATGGCGACGTTGCCGCCGCCGATGACAGCCACGCGCTTGCCGGTGAAGTCGGGCAGTTCCTCATCACCGATGGCCCGGAGCATTTCCACCGCAGAGATGACGCCGCGGGCGTCCTCACCTTCGATGCCGCATTTTTTGTCGGTGTGGGCGCCGATGGAGATATAGACGGCATCATACTCATTGTTGAGTTGGGCAAGGGAAATATCCTCCCCGATGGTCACATTGCACCGCACTTCCACACCGGTGGCAAGAATGGCGTCAATGTCCTTTTGCAGTTCTTCTCTGGGCAGGCGGTAGCTGGGGATACCGTATCGAAGCATACCGCCCAATTGTTTGCGGGCCTCGAAAACCGTGGCCTTGTGGCCCATGAGGGACAGGTAATAGGCGGCGGAAAGGCCGCTGGGACCGCCGCCGACAATGGCGACACGTTTACCGGTGGCGGGACCGCACGGGGGAGGCGGCACGATTCCGGCATGATCCACGGCATAGCGTTTGAGACCGCGAATATTTACAGCGCCTTCAATCATATTGCGGCGGCAGCGGGATTCGCAGGGATGCTCGCAGACGCGGCCGCAGGCGCCGGGGAATGGATTATCCTTACGAATCAACCGGACCGCGTCGGCATAACGGCCCGCGGCCACCAGGGCCACATAGCCGGGGATATCCACGCCGGCGGGACATTGGGCCACACAGGGCACCGGCTGATCGAGATTGCAGGTGCAGCGGCCCTCGGTAATATGGGAAACGTAGTCCTCCCGGAAGCCGTGCAGGCCCTTGAGAACCATCTTTGCCGCTTCATAACCGATGGCACAGTCAGCGGAATCGGCGATGACCTGGGCCGTGTTTTCAATGGACTGCAAGGTGTCCAGGGTGGTGCTGCCGTGCAGCACGTCCTCCAGAAGCAATTCCAGCTGCCGCAATCCTACGCGGCAGGGGACACATTTGCCGCAGGTCTGGGCGTGACAGAGTTTCAAAAATGATGCGGCCAGATCCACGGGACATAGACCGGGGGGACTGGCGACGATGCGGTGTTCCAGATCCCGGTAGAGACTTTCTACCACGGCCTGGGAACCGCTGGTGGAGTAGAATTCCAGTCTGCTCATATACTACCTCCGTAAAATAAAATGGAAACTGTACCTTTCTCGAGCGTACCATGGGTTGCACAGGGCACGCGGATTTATTCCGTACGATTCCATACTAATACTTTTATATCGATATTGCAATATCGGTTCAAACAAAAAATAGGAGATTTATTTTAGCAATTCGACAAAGAAATAGACCGCTCCGTGGAGAGCGGTCTCGGTCTATCTCAATTGGAGTATGGGGATACAGGACAGAAAGACGGTCAAATTGTTGATAAAAGACCGCTGCGACAGGACATAAGGAGGTTTGCGCGGGGGGCAAAACGTCCCCCCGCACAGATTGCGGCAGACCGGAGAAGCAAGGGTCTCAAAGTGTCATTCTCAGTGAAATTATGGAGTTTCAACAATGCCCAAGCCCAAATCGTTGAGCCGCTGCTGTTCCTTTTGTCCGAGAATCTCTTGATAGTTTGGAACCTGCTCGATGGGTACCACGGTTTCCGGGTACACCAAAAACACCGATTCTACCCGGATGGACGGCGCTACGCCGCTGCGTACCAGACGGTAATCGAAGAAATCATCCGTGTACCTATTGGGCTTCGCACAGCGAAAGCCCGCGTTTCCGCTCTCGTCCGGTTCCAGCAGCGAGGTAATACCGATGCCGTGGCCTGTATCGGCGCTGAGGACCGTCTCCCAGGTACCACTGGGGGAGCGGTACAAAATCTCGTTGCCCGGATGGCTGATCTGAACATGGAAGGGGCCCAGGTTGGTGGAATAACCCGGCGTGTAAGTCAATACATACATCCCGCCGTCCTCCAGCACCAGCAGATCGCGCACACATCGCTCCTGCAAACAGCGGAGGACGCCATTCTCCAGTCGGTACAGCCCTGCATCGCCCCAGTAATAGCCGTCTGTCTTGTCAGCGATCATCCATCGCAACAGCTGCGTCTTGCCGCTTTCACCGGGGAAGGGTGGGGCTTCCGTGCAGGGCAGTTCAAACCGGGCCAGCACCTCCATGGACGGTATAGCCAACTGCTGCAACACGGCTGTTTCATCGGTGATGCACCGGACGATCACCGAATCTCCCAGAACATCCACCACATCCTGACCGTCCAGGGCCGGGAGAGCCTGGACCGTGGGGCCGTCCAGCAGCCAGCTGTGCCGGGCCGTCGTTTCGTAATCCTCCAGCGTCAGCAATAATCCCCCGTCCCAGGTCCGCCAACTGCAATACGGAACACTCATACCCGTGCAAAATGGCGTCAGCTCCAGCAGCTGCTGCACCGCAGAACCGTTGTAATACAGCAGGGCCGTGGGTTCCGTGCCGCCCGCTTTCATAACCAAATAATCGCCGCCCGTACCGGCGTAATATTCAATCTGCTGTCCTTCGGTCAGAGGCAGCGACGCGGGCGGCGCGGCCAGTTCCAGGGTGAAATAATCCACAGCACACAGTTCCGCCTGGCCATCCTGCTGCCGGGTGGCCAGAACATAGGAATTGGAGCTGTCGCCAGAACGATAGATGTATCGCATTCCCTGTTCCGTACTGTAAAGGGTCACCCCGGCGGTGTCGCGGAGAAGCCTGCCGTCCTCGGTGGTGCCCCAGTCGGATACATAGACCTTGGGAGCCGCCGCGCAGAAATCGTCCTCTGAGATGGCCCCTTCTTTCAGAAGCCGGGCGGCCAGGGTGTCACCGGTGTCTGTGTACCCGCTCAGAGCCAACACCGACAGGGAAACGGCATCCCGCCGTAAAAATCCAGCCTGATCGAGAGATTGCTGCAAGGCGGTCAAATCAAATCCCCAGCCCGCTTCCCAGTAGTCATCGGCCACGTCGGGACCGTACAGCGCCCGGGACAGGAACATCAGATACTGTTTAGCCGTGACACTATTGGAGGAGCCAAAGGTGGTGGCCGAGGCGCCTTTGGTCAGGCCATTGGTCCACAGCCAGCCCACATAGGGACTGGCCCACTGGGGCACATCGGTGAAAGGATGGGAGGGGGACTGCGTCAGGGCTGCATCCTCCTGCCCCAGAAGCCGCACCAGCATGACGGCAGCTTCGCTGCGGGTCATGGAGCGGTCCAGGGCGTAGCCCTCCTCCGTGCCGCGAAAGAGACCCAAGGCGTGAAGGAATTCCGCCTGGTCCTGGGGGTCCGTGTTTAATCCATAGTAGGGCTCCGTAATCCGGGTTTCCAGATTGGGCACCTGGTAGGCGGCGGCGCTGACGGTTAGGGTCAGAGCGGCGGCCAGCGCCAGAACGATGCCGCGTCGTTTCATGATAACACATCCTTTCCAGTGGACAGGTTGGTGGTTTCTACAGATAGAATAGCATAAAAAATTGCATGGTTTTCCACCAATTGACCCCATGGGCTCCAGACAATGCGGCAAAACGCCATGGCCCGGCGGGAACATGGCGTCTTTTTGAAGGATTCAAGTCATTTTTTCCTGCTTCACCTTGTGGTCGATGACATGGCGGGAGGCCAGCTCCTTGTGGATCTCCTCCACGGAAATGCCCATCTGGATCATCAGCACCATGACATGGTAGCAGAGGTCGGCAATCTCATAGATAGTTTCCGGCTTGTCGTTGGCTTTACCGGCAATGATGACCTCGGTGCACTCTTCGCCCACCTTTTTGAGAATCTTGTCGATGCCCTTTTGGAACAGATAGGTGGTATAGGAGCCTTCCGGCAGGTCCCGTTTCCGTCCTTCCAGCAGTTCATACAGCCCTTGTAGGCTGAACGCCGTCTGATCGGGGCTGACATAGAGGGCATTGTGGAAGCAGGACTCCGCGCCGGTGTGGCAGGCGGGGCCTTCCTTGTTGACCAGAACGGTCAGGGCATCACAGTCGCAGTCGGCCGTGATGGCTACAATGTGCTGCACATTGCCGGAGGTCTCGCCCTTGCGCCACAATTCCTGACGGGAACGGCTCCAGAAGCAGGTACGGCCCTCCTGCATGGAGATTTCCAGGCTCTCGCGGTTCATATAGGCCACGGTCAGCACGTCCTTGGTGACGGCGTCCACAACGACGGCGGGAATCAATCCGTTTTTGTCGAATTTCAGTTGATCGATGGTTACCATTTCAATTCCTCACAATCTGACGGGAATGTTATGTTGGGCCAAAAGGGCCTTTAATTCTGGAATTTTTACTTCTCCAAAGTGGAAAATTGACGCGGCCAATCCAGCATCCACCTGGGGGAGCGTTTCAAACAGCGTGATGAAATCCGCGGCCTTACCCGCGCCGCCGGAGGCGATGACGGGCACCGAAACAATCTCACTGACGGCCCGGAGCATTTCCAGATCAAAGCCGCCCTTGACGCCGTCGGTGTCGATGGAGTTCAGAACAATTTCTCCGGCCCCGTGGTCCACGCCGAAACGAATCCACTCGAGGGCGTCCATGCCTGTGGACTCCCGGCCGCCCTTGGCAAAGACTGTGTACTTACCATCTACCCGTTTGGCATCCACCGACAGCACCACACACTGGTCGCCATAGCGCTTGGCGGCTTCTTCGATTAAATTGGGGTTGCGGATGGCACCGGAGTTGACGCTGACCTTGTCGGCGCCGCATTGCAGGACCCGCTCGAAATCAGACACCTCGTTGATGCCGCCGCCCACGGTCAGGGGGATGAAGATGGTGGAGGCCACCTCCGTTAAAATATCCGTGAACAGCGCCCGACCCTCAGCAGAAGCGGTGATATCGTAGAACACCAGCTCGTCGGCTCCGTGGTCGGAGTAGTACCGGGCCAGCTCCACCGGGGAATTGACGTCCCGGAGCCCTTGGAAATTGGTGCCTTTGACCACCCGGCCATCCCGGACATCGAGACAGGGGATGATGCGTTTTGTAATCACACCGCCGCCCCCTTTGTCAGGGCTACGGCTTTCGCCAAATCGATGGCCCCCGTGTAAACGGCTTTGCCGAGAATGGCCCCGTACAGGCCCATTTTTTGGAGGGCAGCGATATCGTCGAGAGAGCTGACGCCGCCGGAAGCCACGATATCAAGGGTCAATGTTTCCGAAAGCTGTTTGTACAGTTCCAAATTGGTGCCGCCCAGGACGCCGTCCTTGGAAATGTCGGTGCAGATGATGGTTTTTACGCCCAGGCCGTCCATGTCGCGGCAGAAGTCGAAGCACGTCCGGTCGGATATCTCCGTCCATCCCTTGATGGCGACAAAGCCGTCCCGGACGTCCACACCTACAGCGATTTTGTCGCCGTACTTGGCAACCATCTCCCCGACAAAGCCCGGCTGGGTAATAGCGGCGGTGCCGAGAATGACCCGGAGCACTCCAGCGTCCAGATACTTTTTGATAACTTCTTCGGACCGGATGCCGCCGCCGATTTCCACTTGCAGGCCGGACTGGGCGGCCACGGTGCGGACGGTGTCGAGATTGGGCGTTTCGCCGGTCTTGGCTCCCTCCAAATCCACCATATGGAGGTATTCGGCCCCGGCGTCCCGGAACCGCTTGGCAACGGAAAGGGGGTCTTTGTCATAGACGGTCATCTGATTGTAATCGCCCTGGTAGAGCCGGACGGCCCAGCCCGTATACAGGTCGATGGCAGGGAACAGATTCATAGTCGGTTTCCTCACAGTTCACAGAAGGATTTTAAAATGGTCAGGCCCACGGGGCCGCTTTTTTCCGGGTGGAATTGGCATCCGAACACATTGTCCTTGCCCACGGCGGCGGTAACCGGGACGCCATACTCGGCGGTAGCCGTCACACAAGGACAGTTGGCCGCGTGGAAGCTGTGGACAAAGTATACATGGTCGCCGGGGTTCAGCTCCCGGAAAATGGGGGAGCGGGGCTCGGAAAATTGGAGGGCGTTCCAGCCCATGTGCGGCACTTTCAGACCGTCCGGAGGCGAGAGGGGCACCACGTCGCCGGGAATCAGCCCCAGGCCCGCATGTTCGCCATATTCCAAGCTGCGCTCCAGCAACAGCTGCATCCCCAGGCAGATGCCCAGCAGCGGCTTTCCGGCTTTGGCTTCCGCAATGACGACAGCATCCAGCCCCGTGGCCCGCAGCTTGGCCGCGGCGTCGCCAAAGGCTCCCACGCCGGGCAGAATGATTTTGTCGGCCCGGCGCAGAACGTCGCCGTCGCCGGTGACGGCAACTTCGGCTCCCACGGCGGAAAGGGAGCTGCGCAGGGAAAAGAGATTGCCCACGCCATAATCCACAATGGCAATCATTTACAGCACTCCTTTGGTGGAGGGAATTTCGTCGGCACAGTCTGGGTCAATGGCCACGGCCTTTCGTAAAACGCGGGCCAACGCCTTGAAGACGCCCTCGACGATGTGATGGCTGTTGTTTCCGGCCAGCTGCCGGACGTGGAGGGTGATTCCCGCTTCCCGGACGAAGGCAATCAGAAATTCCTCCACCAGCTCCGTGTCAAAGGTTCCGATTTTCTCGGCAGGAATGTCCAGGTCACAGCAGAGCATGGAGCGGCCGGAGATGTCCACGGCACATTGAATCAATGCTTCATCCATGGGCAATACCATGTCGGCGTAACGGTAAATGCCCCGACGGTCGCCCAACGCCTGTCGGAAGGCTGCGCCCAGGGTGATGCCGATGTCCTCTACACTGTGGTGGTCGTCTACCTGGGTGTCGCCGTTGCAGAGAATGTCCAAATCAAACCGTCCGTGCTTGGCAAACAACGTCAGCATATGTTCCAGAAACCCCACACCCAGCTGGAGACGGCTGTCACCGACGCCGTCCAGGTTCAGGGCCAATGTGATATCGGTTTCACCCGTCTTGCGGGTCAAAGATGCTTGTCTCATATTCAATCTCCTTTTTGAGGAAGCGTCAGGTGTACCGAGCGCAGACAGGCCGCCCCTGAGTGCCCACGATTTAACCGGCCTGTACCAGCGGCAGGGGCAAGCCCCCGCCCTACGAAATCATACAAACCCGGTTCTGGCGGGGCTGAGGGGTCGAAGGCCCTCTCACCGCAACAATGCGAAGCATGGATTGAGCGCGCTGCCGTACTGTTTCAGAACCACCGCACTAAACCACTAAAAAAACTCAAAATCCCAACATTGAAAAGTTTTACTCGATTTTTTTCAAAAAATCGTGGGGTCCAGGGGCAAAGCCCCGGTCGCCCGTCGCAACGGGCGAAATACCCGCTGGCCGCAGCCAGCGAAATCCCCTACCGCATCAATTCCTTGACCACGGCCACCAGTTTTTCCATCTGCTCTTGGGAGCCGATGGTGATGCGGACCCAGTCGGTAATGAGGGGGTCGGAGAAGTGGCGGACTAGAATGCCACGGTCTTTCAGCTTCCGGTATAGGGTTTCGCCGTCCATGGCGTCGGTCCGGGCCAGGAGGAAATTGGCCTGGGAGTCGGTGCAGGTGAAGCCCAGGGCCGTCAAAGTGTAGCGGGTGTATTGACGGGTTTCCATAATGCGGCGGCAGTTTTCGTCATAGTAGGACTGTTCCCGGAGGGCGGCCACACCGGCCAGTTGGGTCAACCGGTTGAGGTTGTAAGGGTTGGTGGAGTATTTCAGCTTATTCAGGTCGGCAATCAGCCCTTTGGGGCCGATGGCGAAGCCAAGACGGGCGCCCGCCATGGAGCGGGACTTGGAGAAGGTCTGGACCACCAGCAAATTGTCATACTGCCGGGTCAGGGGTACAGCAGATTCTCCGCCGAAATCCACATAGGCCTCATCAATGACTACCACCTGGTCGGGATTGGAATGCACAATGCGTTCAATTTCCGTCAGGGGCAGGGCTACGCCGGTCTGGGCGTTGGGATTGGCCAGAACCACAGTGCACCCGGCATTGTAGTAGTCGCTGGGGTCAATGGAAAAATCGGGCCGCAGGGCGGGGGTCTCATAGGCAACGCCATGGAGGGCGGCGTAAACGGTATAAAATCCATAGGTGATTTCCGGGAATTTCACGCCGCCGTCACAGAAGGCCATAAAAGCAAAGTTTAAAATGTCGTCGGAGCCGTTGGAGAGAAACACATTTTCCGGGCCGACGCCGTATTGGGCGGCCAGGGCGTTAACCAGCAACTTGGCATCCGGGTCGGAATAGAGATTCAGCTGGGAAACTGCCGCAGTGCTGATGGCATCCAGAACGGCGGGGGAGGGGGGATAGGGGGATTCATTGGTGTTTAATTTAATGTACTGTTTGTCCTGGGGCTGTTCACCGGGGACGTACTCCGTCAGGCCCGCATAGCGGGAGGAAAGGAAGCGGCTCATACCTTAAAATCCCTCCTTGGCAAAGCGAATCTGCACCGAACGGCCATGGGCCCGCAGTCCTTCGCTCTCAGCAAAGGCGGCAATGTCATCGGCCACGGCGGAAAGGGCATCGGCGGTATAGTAGGTAAAAGAGGACTTTTTAATAAAATCGTCCACGGACAGGGGACTGGAGAACCGGGCGGTACCCATGGTGGGCAGGGTGTGATTGGGTCCGGCCCAGTAGTCGCCCAAGGCTTCCGGACAATATTTCCCCAAGAAAATGGAGCCGGCGTTGCGGATTTTGGAAAGGTGGTCAAAGGGATTGTCTACGGCCAGCTCCAGATGTTCCGGGGCGATTTCGTTGGCAATGTCAATGGCTTGATCGAGCGTGTCAGCCACAATGATTTTTCCGTTGTTCTCAATGGACGAACGTGCAATCTCTTCTCGGGGCAGCAGTTTCAACTGCCGTTCCACCTCCACCGCCACGGCTTCGGCCAGGGGACGGCTGTCGGTGACCAGCACCGCCGAGGCCAGTTTATCGTGCTCGGCCTGAGACAGCAGATCGGCGGCCAGATGGGCGGCGTTATTGGTGCCGTCGGCCACCACGAGAATCTCGCTGGGTCCGGCAATCATATCAATGGACACCTGCCCAAAGACCTGCCGCTTCGCTTCGGCCACATAGGCGTTGCCGGGGCCAACGATTTTATCCACCCGTGGCACCGATTCGGTGCCGTAAGCCAATGCCGCCACGGCCTGTGCGCCGCCCAGCTTAAAAATTCGGTCCACACCGGCGATTTTTGCTGCTGCCAGAATGGCGGGGTTCAGCTGGCCGCCGTTGGCGGGCGTTACCATAATGCACTCCGGCACACCGGCAATTTTGGCGGGGATGGCATTCATCAGCACCGATGAGGGATAGCAGGCGGTCCCGCCGGGGATGTACAAGCCCACCCGCTGTAAAGGCGTGATCTTCTGGCCCAGGACCATGCCGGGCCGGTCGGTGAGGACGAAGTCTGTCCGGACCTGACGGCGGTGAAAGGCTTCGATATTTTTGGCGGACTGCTCCAAAACACTCAGCAGTTTTTTGTCCACGTTGCGGATTGCCGCGTCCCATTCCCCGGGCGTCACTTCCAGGGCCGTCAGGTCGGCCCGGTCAAAGCGGCGGCAGTAGTCGTAGAGGGCCGCGTCACCCCGGCTCCGCACGTCGGCAAGGATTTCCCGCACCACGGCGGTGACATCCACCTCCGGCTCTACACGGGCGAAGATCTCATCTCTGGAGACCTGGCCATACTCATAAATGCGCATCATTTCTCGTTTTCCTCCCGCTGGACCACCCGTTGGGCCACGGCGTCGCCCATGGCCCGGATGGCCTCCGTCTGAAACTGGTAGCTGGATTTATTGGCGATAAGCCGGGCGCTGATGGGGACAATGGTTTCCAAGGCATCCAGATCGTTTTCCCGCAGCGTCGCTCCCGTCTCCACAATGTCCACAATCACGTCGGACAGGCCCAGAATGGGGGCCAGCTCAATGGAGCCGTTGAGTTTGATGATATCGATTTCCCGGCTGCGTCCGGCGTAGTAGTCCCGTGCGATATGGGGGAACTTCGTCGCCACCCGCAGGGTCTTCTCCGGGTCGTCCCGGAAGGTTTTGGGACCGGCCACGCACATGCGGCACTTGCCCATGTGCAGGTCCAACAGCTCGTAGACATCGGGCTGGTATTCCAGCAGAATGTCTTTGCCCACCACACCCACGTCGGCGGCGCCCCGCTCTACATAAATGGCCACGTCGCTGGGTTTGACCCAGAAGTACCGGACGCCGGATTCCTCATTTTCAAAAATCAGCCGCCGCCCCGGATCGTGGATGGCGGGGCAGGGGTACCCGGCGGACTCCAGAATGGCCAGGACTTTTTCTCCCAGACGGCCCTTGGGCAGAGCCACATTAATCATCGGTTGCAAGAATCTCCAACCTCCCATTCTTCAATTGCAGCACTTGACCGCAGGCCGTGGCGTCGCCCCGGCCCCGCTGAGCCCGGACGGTTTTGCCGTTGGCACCCAGCAGCTTCACGGCTTGCAGCACTTGTTTGGGGTCCTCGTCCTCGTCGTAGAGGAGCAGGGCGTCCACATCCCGGAGCGGGGCGTTCCCCAGCCGCTCCAGCTGGTCCAGATAGACGGCAAAGCCGATGGCCCCGCTGTGTTTGCCCAGCCGCTCCATCAGTTTATCGTACCGGCCGCCGGACAGGACACGGGCCGGGACCCCGTCCACATAGCCCTGGAACACCACGCCGCTGTAGTAGTCCAAATCGCCGGTGAGGGAGAAGTCCAGAACCACCCGGTCTGCAACGCCCCAGTCGGCCAGCAGCGCCGCCATGGATTCCAGCTCCGCCACATAGGCTTCCACACCAGGAAACGCTTGGAGCCGGGGCAGCACCGCAGCGAATTGACCGTGGAGCTCCGTCAACTCCAGAAGGCGGCGGATGCCTTCGTCCTCCATACCGCCGCCGGCACAGACGGTTTCCAGCTCATGGCGGCTTTTGCGGGCCATGCAGCGGAGAATGGCGGCGCGGGTGGCTTCGTCCGCTGCCAGACCGTCCAGCACCGTTTCCAGCAGTCCCAGATGGGTCAGATTCAGGACACACCGGTCGGAAATGGCCTCCAGACTGCGAACCGCCAGCATCAGGACTTCACAGACCGTATAGAGGTCCAGGTCTCCCAAACACTCCAGACCGTCCTGGGGAATTTCCCGGAATGTCCCGCTGCCGCCGGGGCGGTAGACGGTTTCATGGTAGCAGAGCTTTTGCAGTCCAGGCTCTCCGTCCTTGGCATTTTTAATGATGGATAGTGTCACGTCGGGTTTCAGGGCCATAAGCCGTCCGTCGGTATCGGTGAACGTCAGTACCGAGTCGCTGACGAGAAAACGCTTGTTGCGGGCGTATAGGTCGTACTCTTCAAACTTGCTGACCTTGTACTGCCGGTAGCCGTGGCGGCCGTAGAGGCTGCGCAGCCGCAGGCTGGTCCGCTCTTCGGACCGCAGGGCCGATTCCAGGGATTCCATGGGGATTCCTCCTTGCACAGTGGTGGGGGATACTCTTGTAACCATATCATACCACATCGGTCAAACTTAGTCAATTAGCGATTTACTGAAATAGAATAAATCACACAGACGGTTTACAAGACCCCGGTTGTGTGGTACCATGGGGTATCACCTTGAAAAAAGGAGTCGAATTCATGCTGAGAATCGAGCATTTGACCAAGCGATACGGTGACAAAACGGCTGTGAATGACGTGAGCCTGCACATTCGCCGGGGCGAAATCTACGGCTTTATCGGCCACAACGGCGCCGGAAAGACCACCACCATCAAGGCTTGCTGCGGCATTCTGCGGTTTGACAGCGGTGAAATCTATGTGGACGGCATCTCGGTCCGGGAGAACCCCCTGGGCTGCAAACGCAAAATCGCCTATATTCCCGACAATCCCGATTTGTACGACTATATGAGCGGCATCCAGTTTCTCAATTTTATTGCCGACATTTTCGCCGTGCCCCAGAAGGAGCGCCAGGAGCGCATTCACCAGTACGCCGAGCTGTTTGCCCTGACCAGTGATTTGGCCCAGCCCATCAGCGCCTATTCCCACGGTATGAAACAGAAGCTTGCCATTATCTCGGCGCTGATTCACGAACCGCAGCTGGTGATTCTCGATGAGCCCTTTGTGGGTCTGGACCCCAGGGCCACCCACCAGGTCAAAGAGCTGATGCATGATATTTGCAACCGTGGCGGCGCAATTTTCTTTTCCACCCATGTGCTGGACGTGGCTGAAAAGCTCTGTGACAAGGTGGCCATCATCCACAAGGGCAAGCTCCTGCGCTCCGGCACCATGGAGGAGGTCAAGGGCGACGAATCCCTGGAGACGGTGTTCCTGGAACTGGAGGAGGAGAGCCATGGTTAAAGCGCTGCTCCGCGCCCGGTTTTTGCAGCTGTTTCATGCTTTGCTCCGCAGCGGCCGCAAGGGCAAACAGCGCACCGGCGGCGGTCTCGTTCTGTATGCCATCCTAATGCTCTATGTGCTGGGCATTTTCTGCTGGCTCTTCGGCCATATGGCCAACACCCTCTGCATCCCGCTGTACCAGTTGGAGCTGGATTGGTTCTATTTTGCCATCATGGCTTTGACGGCCTTGATGCTGGGTGTGGTGGGCAGTATCTTTTCCACCAAGAGCCAGTTATTTGAAGCCAAGGACAATGAAATGCTCCTGGCCATGCCCATTCCGCCCAAGTGGATTCTGCTGAGCCGCATGGTGGTGCTGTACGTTCAGGCATTGGTGATGATTCTGGTTGCCATGGTCCCCACCGCGGTGGTGTGGCAGGTCCAAATTGGCATGACGGCGGCGGGATGGCTGTTTTTCGCCCTCTCCATGGTGCTGCTGCCCCTGGTGTCTCTGGTGCTGTCCTGTCTGCTGGGCTGGGCCGTGGCGATGCTTACGGCCCGGATGGCAAAGAAAAACATTGCCACGGTGGTGCTGTCCCTGGTCTTTATGGCGGTCTATTTCTATGGTTACACCCAGATCAACACCCTGCTCCAAATGCTCATTGCCAACAGTGAAGCAGTGGCCCAAACGGTACAGAAAGCCCTGTATCCCTTCTATCAGTTTGGATTGGGCTGCCTGGGCAATCCGGCGGGCTTCCTGCTGTTTGCCCTCTGCGCCCTGGCGGCCTTCGGCATCGTCTACGGACTGCTGAGCCACAGTTTCACCGCCATTGTCACCACCAACCAGGGCGGCAAAAAAATCCGCTATCGGGAGCGGGCTCTAAAGGTGTCCTCCGTGGATCGGGCGCTGCTCCGCCGGGAGCTGGTGCGGCTGTGGAGCATTCCCAGCTACCTGCTCAACGGCTGCATGGGGTCTTTGATGATTGTCATCGGTACTGTATACCTCATGATAAAAGGGGAAACCGTCTCGCTGCTGGCGGACGCCATGCCGGAACTGCGGATTGTGGGGGTGGCTTTGGGCTGTTTGCTGCTTCTGTTCCTGGTGGGACTGAACTATCTGACCTGTTCGTCGGTGTCTCTGGACGGCAAAACGCTGTGGCTGGCCCAATCGTTGCCGGTGACGCCCTGGCAGATTTTGCGGGCCAAGCTGCGGATGAGCTATCTGATCACCATGCCCCCCACGGTGCTGGCCTGTGTGGTGCTCACCTGTGTGATTCGTCCCGGCGTGGTGGGGACGGTGCTGCTCTTTGGCATCTCTCTGATCTATTGTGTGTTCCACGGAATGGCGGGACTGGTTTTAAATGTGAAAATGCCCCGGCTGGACTGGGAGAGCGAAGCCTACGCCATCAAGAACAGCGGCAGCGTCATGGCTGCCGGACTGGGGGAGATGGGCCTGCTCCTGGGCTTGGGTCTGCTGGTGTTCGCCCTGCGGGATGTGGCGTCTCTGGAGGTGCTGCTGGTCGGCTGTTTGGTGCTGCTGGCGGCGGCCACCTGGTTTTTGTATCGTTGGCTCCGGACCCAGGGAGCCGAACGGTTTTCCACGCTGTCATAAGGAGGGATTGCAATGATCCGAACCAACTATCACAGTCATACCACCTGCTGCGACGGCAGAAATACCGCCGAAGAAATGGCGGCGGCGGCCTGGAAGGCAGGACTGCTGGCCTATGGTTTTTCCGGCCACTGTTACGCGCAGCACAATCTGGATTTCTGCATGACGCCGGAGAGCACCCGGCAGTATGTGGCCGACGTTCACGCTCTGCGGGAGCAATACCGGGGCCGCATGGAGATCTATCTGGGCGTGGAGGCGGAGCTTCACGGAGAAGCGCCTACCTTTGACCGGGACTACACCATCGGCTCAGCCCATGAGGTCCCCGTGGACGGGGGCTATCTCAGTGTGGACCACACGGAGGAGATTCTCCGGCGCGGTGTGGCGGAGCACTTCGGCGGCGACTGGTACGCCATGACATGCCGCTACTTCACCGAAATGGCCCGGATTCTGGAGGTGACCGGCTGCGACTTCATCGGTCACTATGACTTGCCCACCAAATTCAACGAGGGGGGCCGGTGCTTTGACGAAAGCGACCGCCGGTATCGGGACACGGCCCTGGAGGTCCTGGAACACCTGTGCCGTCAGGGCGGCGTGTTTGAGATCAACACTGGGGCCATGAGCCGGGGATACCGGACCGCGCCCTATCCGTCGGAACCGCTGCTGCGGGCCATTCGGGCGTTTGGCGGCGCCATTGTGATTTCCAGCGACGCCCACAGCGCCGACGCCATCACGGCCTATTTTGACCAGGCGGCCCAGCTGGCCCTCCACTGTGGATTCCGGACCCACCGGGTGCTGCTGGATGGCCGGTGGCAGGAGGTGGCCATTGAACCATAAGAAACCGGTATCCGGGAGGTGGAAGCCGTGAAAAAGAAAACCGGCAATTTGCTGTTTCTGGCGGCGGTGTTTCTGCTGACCCTCTGGAGCGTCTTCCACGGTCAAAATCTGCGGGAAGTGCTCCAGGATTTGGCCCAGGCCGATTGGCGCTGTGTGGCGGCGGGGGTCCTCTGCGTGGTGGGGTTTATCCTGGGAGAATCCCTGGTCATCGGCTATCTGCTCCGCCAACTGGGCGTGGCGGTCAAACCCAGCCATTGCTGCCTCTATTCCTTTATCGGATTTTTCTACAGCTGTATCACCCCGTCGGCCTCCGGCGGCCAGCCCATGCAGATTGTAGCCATGCGGAAGGACCGCATTCCCGTGGCTGTGTCGGCGGTGGTCCTGGCCATTGTCACCATTACCTATAAATTGGTGCTGGTGATTCTCGGCGGCGCGGTGGTGCTGCTGCGGCCCGCCCGGCTTATGGTCTTTCTGGCGCCGGCGGAACCGATCATTTACCTGGGCATGGTCCTCAATGTGGTGTGTATCACCGTCTTGCTGTTGCTGGTGTTCCATCCCACAGCGGCGGAGCGGCTGGCACAGCGGGCGTTGGCCCTGGTCCACCGTATCCGGCCCTTTCGCTCCCTGGAACAACGGCAGGAACAGCTCCACCAGATGGTGGAACAGTACCGGGGCGCGGCGTCCTTTTACCGGACCCACCGGGGCGTCATCGTCCGGGTGTTTGTCATCACCTTTGTGCAGCGGTGCCTGCTGTTCCTCGTCACCTGGTTTACATACCGGGCCTTCGCTCTGTCCCAGCAGCCCTTGTCGGTGGTGACAACGCTCCAGGCCATGATCTCCGTAGCCGCTGATATGCTGCCTCTGCCCGGCGGCATGGGCGTCAGTGAAAACCTGTTTCTCACCCTGTTTGAACCGGTGTTCGGGCCGGATTTGGTGCTGCCGGCCATGGTTATCAGTCGGGGCATCAGCTATTACACCCAACTGCTCCTCAGCGCGGTTATGACATTGGCCGCCTCGTTCCTGCTGCGGGAGCCCCAAGAGAAAGGAGCGTGATCCATGAAGTTTCTCGGCGTCTATGATTATACGGTCATTCTGACCTATGTGGGACTAATTTCGTCGATGATCGGCATGACCCAGGCCATCCACGGCGATTACAAGGCTGCCGTGTTCTGTCTGGCCTTTTCCGGCGTCTGCGACGCCTTCGATGGCCGCATTGCCCGGACCAAAAAGGACCGGACCCACCGGGAGAAAAACTTCGGCATCCAGTTGGATTCCCTCTGCGATGTGGTGTGCTTTGGACTGTTTCCGGCGTTTATTTGCTATCTGCTGGGCGTCCGCGGCACGCTGGGGTTGATTCTCGTGTGCTTTTACTGTCTCTGCGCCGTCATCCGCCTGTCCTTCTTCAATGTGCTGGAAACGGAGCGGCAGCAGTCCGAGGGCGGCTGTAATAAAACGTATCACGGTCTGCCCGTTACCTCCATGGCGTTTTTGCTGCCCATGACCTTTTGGCTGCAATTTGTCGTGTCACAACTGACGTTCCTCGTGCTGCTCCATGTGCTGCTGGGCGTGGTGGGGCTGCTGTTTATTCTGGATTTTCCGCTGAAAAAGCCGGGTCTGAAAACCATTCTGGCCCTGGTGGCGGTGGTGGCCATCACCGTGGGTATCATCTATGCCCGGACCCGGTTCCGCCTGCCCCATCCCGCCAACGAGTCCAACCCCGTGGTGGAGGAGATCATTGATGAGATCCAGGAGCGCACCTGAACCGTCCCGGAGCTTGCGGTTTCTCTACGGCACCACAGTGGGACGGCTGCTGTTGAAACCTTTGGTGCAGCCGGGCCTGTCCAGGGCCGCCGGATGGCTGTTGTCCCAACGGGTGTCCCGCTGCCTGATTGCCCCCTTTGTCCGGCGCAGCGGCATCGATTTGGGAGACTATCTGCCTGAGGACTACGGCAGCTACAACGAATTTTTCTGCCGCCGCATTCGGCCGGAGCTGCGGCCCCTGAGCAGCGCGGCCCTGGTCAGCCCTTGCGATGGCCGGGCCTCGGCCTATCCCATCACCGATGACCTCCGGTTGACGGTGAAGCATACCATCTATTCCGTTTCGTCGCTGCTCCAAAATGAAGCATTGGCCCGGCAGTTTGCGGGCGGTACGGCGCTGATTCTGCGGTTGGCCGTGGACGATTACCACCGCTATTGCTTTCCGCTGGACGGTACGGTGAGGGAGACGGGGACCATTCCAGGCCGCTTCCATACGGTCCAGCCCATTGCCAATGACCAGTATCCCATTTATAAGGAGAATGCCCGCCAGTATACAGTGCTCCACAGTGACAAGCTGGGAGCTGTGGCGATGGTGGAGGTGGGGGCGCTGCTGGTGGGTCGAATTGTCAACCATCCGCTCACAGGAACCGTATGCCGGGGCCAGGAAAAGGGCTATTTCCAGTTTGGCGGCTCCACCATTGTACTGCTGCTCCAGAAACACGTCTCCTTGCCCCAGGAGTTTTTCCGCAATACGGCCCAAGGCTGGGAAACCCGGATTTACTGGGGAGAAAGCCTGCTGGACTGAGCAAACTCCCATACAAAACCGCTGTCTGTCAAAGGACAGCGGTTTTTTCGCCCCTATGCAGCCAGCGCCCAGCAGGTGGACCGGATGGCAAGCGGGAAGAGCATCCCAGTGGAACGGCGGGGAGATGCACCGGCGTCCGCTCCGGGGGCATCGGCTTTACGGGCTGCCCCGGCCTTTGACGGTGGTATAAACGGGTGCGCAACGAAAACTCACCCTTGACAAAGAAGAACAGCTGTGGTATTCTACAGTTAGAAACAACTAACCTCCAGATTGGAGGAATTTTTAAAGGGTTGTAGTTAGGATAAACTAACTACGAAAGGAGGCATCTATGTCGGAACAACTGCTGGTGCAGCACTGTTCGCCAACGCTGGCGGGATTGAAAACAGGCAGTCTCTTCACCTGTGCCTGCGGCGACGGTGAGGCGATGGGGGAGACGGTGGCCCGATGGAACCAGCGGCTGGCGGGGAAGGGGCTGCGGTTGACGATGCTACGCCGTCGAAACGGCCGGGCGCTTCTGTACCTGTTTCGGCCCGAGCGGCTCCGGCGGGACCTATGCCGGGATGCGGCGGCGGCGCTGCTGCGGCCCCGTGGGTATGACAGCGATTGTGCCGAAGCATGCCTGGCTCATCTCCGGCGGCGGCTGGAGGGCAGCGAGGAATTCCCTCATGAAATCGGGTTGTTTCTGGGATATCCGCCGGAGGACGTCCGGGGATTTCTCGATGGCCGTACCGATTGCACCTGTGTGGGCTGCTGGAAGGTCTACGGCGACGCCCGTGCAGCGGAGAAGCTGTTCGACCGCTACCGGAAGTGTACCCAGGTGTATTGCCGCCAGCTGGCCGGCGGTAAACCCATTGAACGTCTGGCTGTGGCCGGATAAGATAAATGACAGAAAGGTTGGATTTTAAATGCGTAAGGTTGCAGTGGTTTTTTGGAGTGGAACGGGCAATACGGAAGCCATGGCGGCGGCGGTGGCCCAGGGCGTCCGGGATGGCGGCGGTGAGGTGATGGTAAAGACCGCGGCGGAGTTTACGGAGGCCGAGCTGGAACAGTTCGACGCGGTGGCCTTCGGCTGCCCGTCCATGGGCGCCGAGGAATTGGAGGAGACGGAGTTCGCGCCCTTGTTTGAACGCTGCCGCGGGGGCATCCGCGGCAAGCGTCTGGGGCTGTTTGGCTCCTACGGCTGGGGCGACGGCGAGTGGATGCGCAATTGGGAGGAACAGGTCCGCGCCGACGGCGCCGATTTGGTGTCCAACGGCGTCATCTGCAACGAAGCCCCCGACGAGGAGGCCGTGGCCGCCTGCCAATCCCTGGGCCGGACATTGGCATCGTAATATCATCCCAACGGCAAACCGAACCGGGCATACCGCAGATTCCGCGGTATGCCCGGTTTTTTTACCCCATGCTGTGCACACAGCATAGACATGGACATGCAAAAAGGAATGGAAAGAATGGGAACCACCCATGGCATTTTCGGTAAAAGTGCATAGAAGTCCGCTTTTTGAGTATAATTGCTTGACGAATCCCTGAAAAAAACGTATGATGGTAAAAGAGATTGCATAAAACTTCCAAGGGCGTCGGGAGGTGGACACAGTGACGGAGAAAGCTATGAAGCACAAGCTCCACAAACTGACCCTGGGTGTTATAATTGTGGTTTTGGTACTCTGGATGGCGTCGGGCGGCGTGCTGTACTATCTGTACCAGTCTATGCAGGCATCGACGCAGATTCAGCTGCAAGCGGAGACGAAGGAGTACAAAAAACGAATTTTGAAGCAAATCGATTACAACTTCCAGTGTTTGCGGACAGCGGCATCCATTCTGTCCTATGAGGATTTGGAGGACCGGGAGCGGCTGTATACGGTATTGCAGACGGCCAACGGCAGCAATGATTTTGTCAATATGGCGTTTTTCACCCAAGACCGCATGGGGGTTATGACCCGGAGCGACGTGGACAATCCCCAGTCGTTCCCGCTGGCACAGTGCCAGGCGGATGTGATTGATACGGTGGAGTCGGCCTTTGAGGGAAAGGAGAGCATTTCCCGGCTTTTTTCCAGCGCTGACTTTAAGACTGCGGCCAACAATGAAAAGCTGTGTACATACAGTGTACCGGTGTATAAGGGCGGCGCGGTGGTGGGCGTACTGACGGCCTGCGACAACATCGGTATTTTTGAGGAAATTCTCAGCGGTGATACGGTGTTAGGCGGCAAGGGCTATCTGCATCTGCTCAACGACCAGGGAGAATTTCTCATTCGTTCGTCCTATTCAGTCATCAAGGAGCAGCCGGAGACGCTGCTGGATGATTCCTTTATGTCGGAAGAGGCCCAGGCGGCGGTGCGGAAGGCCTTTGCCAATCAGGAGGGTGTCTCGTCTTCTTTTGTCTACGACGGCAACCGGTACCAGTTTTGTATTGAGCCGGTGGGCGTCAACAATTGGTATCTCTACTGCGCCGATACGGATATGAGTACCTCCCAGTATATGGGCCATATTCTGATGGTGGCGGCGGTTTCCCTGTCGCTGATGGTGCTGGTGGCGATGGCCATTCTGTATCTGGGCTATATGGCCTTCCGGCGCAACAGTGCGGCGCTGGTGAAGCTGGCCTACTATGACCGGGTGACCGGCGCGGAAAACGCCATCCGGTTTGAGCAGCGGTTGGAAGCGCACAAGGCCCAGCATTTGCCCTATAGCATTGTGGCCGTCAATATCCACCGGTTTAAATTTATCAATGAGCTCCACGGCTCCGCCGGCGGCGATCAGGTCTTGCGGGATTTGAAGGCCGCCATTGAGGAACAGATACGTCCGGGAGAATTTTTCTGCCGGGACGCGGCGGACCTGTTCTATATTATGATGGAAGACACGGACGAAGCGGTTCTGCGGGGCCGGGTGGAGCAGCTCACCGCTGCCGTCCGCACAGCATGGCAGAAGCACTATGGCGGCGGTGTGGCATTGTACTGCGGCGTGACCGTGGGAGGCGACCGGGTCCAGGCGTTGCTGGCCATGCAGAGCATCCAGGCGTCCATGCAGACGGAGATATCGTTTTATGATGCCAAGGTCCACGCCGAGGAACGGCGCAAATGTCAGATTGAAAACACCATGCAGCTGGCACTGGACCAGGAGCAGTATGAGCTGTTTTTGCAGCCCAAGTTCCGGCTGGATACCGGGGCGCTGGCCGGTGCGGAGGCATTGGTCCGGTGGCGCAAGCCGGACGGAACCTATCGGTATCCCAATGAGTTTATTCCGCTGTTTGAAGAAAACGGATTCTGTACCCAGCTGGACCTCTATATGATGGATCAGGTGTGCCGCCAGCTGCGGCGGTGGATGGACGCGGGCCGGGTACCAGTGCCCATTTCGGTCAACCAGACGCGGCTGCTGTTCTTCAGTGCCGGGTACGTGGAAAAACTCACCGCGCTTGTCCAGAAATATGATGTGCCGCCCCAGTATGTGACGCTGGAAATCCTCGAGGGTGTGGCTACGGGCAACACAAAGGAGCTTAACGACGTCATTGACCAGCTCCATCAACAGGGCTTCCGGGTCTCCATGGACGACTTTGGTACGGGATATTCGTCCCTCAATGCGCTGTATCAGCTGAAAATTGATGAATTGAAGCTGGACCGTGGGTTTCTCGCCATGGCGGCCACTGAGGAAGATGCCGCCCGGCGGCGGGCGATTCTGGACCAGATTATCCAGTTTGCCCGAACCATGGGGCTGGAAACGGTGGCCGAAGGTGTGGAGACGGCGGAGGATGAAGCCTTGCTGCGGGAGCTGCACTGTGATTTGGGCCAGGGCTACTATTACAGCAAACCCGTTGATGTCAAGACCTTTGACGAAGCCTTTATGCAATAACAACATAATGATAAAATGGGGCGTGCTGCGCTGGCAGCACGCCCCATTTTATATGATGGTCAATCTTCTGCCGGCATGTGGTATTGCCGCAGATAGGCAGCCACAGACCGGGTCATTTCCCGGGAAAACTCTGAGTTGTATTTCCGCTGACAGAAGGCGTTGAGCCACACCTCATAGGGCTTTTCTCCCGCCTTGTCCTCCAGCATGTGACGCAGTTCCACCTCGTCGAGGATACGGTATCGGTTTTCATGGACAATCTGCTCCATGGGGCAGCGGGTGGGCTTGGGACGGCGGCGCTGCTGTTCCGTGGGGTAGCCAAATACAACCATGGCGGCAGGGAAGATGTAGTCCGGCAGATGGAGCAGACGGCGCTGCTCGGCGGTGTGCTCCATGATATCACCGATGTAGCAGGAACCAAGGCCCAGACTTTCCGCGGCAGTGACGGCGTTTTGGGCGGCAATGTTGGCGTCGCTGACGGCCAGCAGCAGGTCACCCACGCCGGGCTCCCGAGGGTTGCAGTCGGCGTAGCGGTAGGCGTCATACCATTTTTTGCAGTCGGCCAGAAACACCAGAACCATGGGGGCCTGGGCGATAAAGGGTTGATTGTCACAGGTGATGGAAAGGGCGTGCTTGAGCTGCGGGTCCGTGATGTCCAGAATGGTGTACAGCTGTTGATTGCCCGCCGTGGGGGCCTGTACTGCGGCTTCCAGAACAGCGGCCTTTACCGAATCGGGAACCGGCCGGTCCTCGTAGAGCCGTACCGATTTTCTCTCATGGAGTGCGCGTAAAATCTCGTTCATACCAAACTTGGGCCCAGGGCCCGCCTCCTTCTGTTTTTTTCCAGTATACTCCATGGGGCTGCAAAAAGCAACGACATATGCTATAGTATCCAAAACGACACAGGAGGTGGGACCCATGCCCCAGGATGCCAGACATCTCTATACCATTGGGGAATTTGCCAAAGCCCACGGCATCCATAAAAAGACGCTGATGTGGTACGATGAAATCGGCCTGTTCCGTCCGGCGGTGGTGGGGGAGAACGGCTATCGGTATTACAGTTTTCTCCAGAGCGCCACCCTGGGCACCATTCTGATGCTGCGGGAGCTGAACATGTCCATCCCCGATATCCGGGCCTGGATGGCCCATCGGTCCGTGGAGGACCTGGACACCCTGATGGCGGAAAAGGCGGCGGAGCTGGACGCGGCCATGGCCCATCTGCGGGAATTGCAGGAGGCATTGGGCCGTCAGCGGCAATCCCTGGAGCAGCTGCGGCAGGTGGACCCGGACCGGATGGGCTTGGTGAGCGTGGAGCCGCGCCGCCTGGCCCTGCTGGAAACGTCCCGGACCGCCACCATGGAGGAGGATGTACAGACTTCCCAGCAGGCCGTGACAGACCATGGACTCCGGCGGCTGTACGGCATCGACTACGGGGCCATGATACCGGTGGAACGGCTGATGCAGAAGGACTTCTGGGGCTATACGGCTATTTTTCTGCGGTGCCCCGCCGCCGCCGCCGTTCCACGGCAGCACATCCGCCCCGGCGGCACCTATCTGCGGGCCTATTGCCGGGGCTATTGGGAGCAGGTCCCGGCGGCCTATGAACGGATGCTGGCCTATGCCAAAGCTCAGGGCATTCCATTGACGGGCTATGCCTATGAAACTGTCATCAATGAGACCGTCAGCCCGACACCGGAGGACTATCTGACCGAAATCGATATCCAGGTGGGCTAAACTGCTACAGGGGCAGTATCTCCTGTTCTCCGTAGAGCAGGTCCGCCGCCAGCAGCTTGCCCCACAGGGGCGCGGGACGGCCGCAGAGGAGACAAAGCGCCTGGGCCGCCTGAACGGCGGCGCACCAGGCCGGAACCGGCGAGACGGTGCCGCTGGGGGAGAGATCCGACAGATGGGGTGGGTAAATGCGGTCCAGAAGACCGCTGCCCGGTGGAATCACCGCCACCTGGGCGCACCAGTCCCGGATGCCGCCATGGACCAGGGGAATCCCGGCCCAATCGCATCCGGCGGCCAGAATCCGCCGGGCTTCCAGATTGTCCAGGCCGTCCAGGGCCAGGTCACACCCAGCCAGCAGGGCGTCCCGATTGTGAGCCGTCAGCGGTGCGGATACGGCAGTGACCCGGACACCGGGATTGACGTCGGCGGCCCGTTCCGCCGCCGCCTGGGCTTTCGGCTGCCCCATGACGCTCTCCGTTGCCAACAGCTGCCGGTTGAGATTGGAAGGGGTGAAGCAGTCGCCGTCGGCGGCCACAATGGCTCCCACGCCCAGCCGCAGCATGTGCTCCAATAGATGGCCGCCCAGTCCGCCCAGTCCGGCGAGAAAGACGGTTTTGGTGGCAAGCAGTGCTTGCTCTGATTCGGTTAAGGGGCCGAGATTGCGCAGATAACGTTCCACCATATAGATGCCTCCTCAGCCGCCGCCGGTGGGCGGGAAAATGGCTACAATGTCCCCATCCGCCAGGGCGGTGTCTGTGGGACTGTGGAACCCGTTGCGCAAGAAAATAGCTACTTCCTCCTTGGGAATGTGCAGATGGTCCAGAACGGCGGTGCCGTCGGGGAATCCGGCGGCGTCCAGGTGATAGATCTTTTCCCGGCCCTGCCGCAGGGTGGCGAACAGACGGACTTCCAGCATGGCAGTCACTCCTCTTGTAAAAATGTTCATGGAGGGGAATTGCTTCCCCTCCATGGTATCAAAGATGCGGTTATTCGGCAAGGCCCAGACGGCGCAGCGTTTCTTCCGTGGGGAAGGCGTCCACCCAGCCGCGGGCTTCGTAGTATTGGGGCAGCGTCAGCGCAATCTTGCTGGTCATGCCCTTGGAGGGACCGCCGGGGATGGGGTCTTCTATTAGACGCTTGGGCAGCCGGTCATCCTCGGGCTTCATTCCGGCGGCCTTGTTAAACAGCCGCTCCAGGTTGTAGATCCGTTCACCGGCTTCCAGCAGCGTCTCCACGGTGTAATTGGTGCCGGTGGCGGCGTTGAGCAGGTCCGCATACTCCTGGGCTCCCAGGGCGAAGGAGGTAAACAGACAGTTGCCCATGGAGTCAATGACGGCGGTCAAATCCTGGAACGTCTTGGCCCAGGCGGCCTTGTCATCGGTCACCGTCCGGTCCAATTGCTGGGGCAGACCCAGGACTTCGGGGGAAATCATGTAGCCCCGGACGTGGCAGCCGCCGCGGTTGCTGGTGGCATAGGTGATGCCGATGCCCTGAATGCCGCGGGCGTCATAGGCGGGCATCTCCTGTTTCTTAACGCTCATGGAGACCTCGGGATGGCCGTAGTGCTCGCAGAGACGGTAGGAGCCCTGTGCCATCCGCTTGCCCAGCTCGGTCTCTCCGGCGCCCATGCGGCGGGTCCATTCCACAATGGCCTCAGCGCTGCCCCAGGTCAGGGGAACGCCCTCACACTCGGCCTCGGTGATGGCGCCGATCTGATACAGCTCCATGGCGGCGGCAATGGTACAGGGAGTGGAAATGGCGTCCAGACCGTACTCATTGCAGAGCATGTTGGCTACGTTGATGGCGTTGAGGTCATCCACGCCGCAGTTGGCGCCGTAGGCCCACAGGGGCTCGTATTCGGGGCCGCCGCAGACCTTGCCGTCGTTGAGTTTGACGATACGGCCGCAGACGATAGGGCAGCGGAAGCATGCGCCGGGTTTAACAAGACACGTCTCGGCCATGGTTTCACCGGAAATCTTCTCGGCGGCTTCAAAATAGGCTTCCTGCCAGTTCTTGGTGGGCAGGGAACCGATGTTGTTGATGATGTTGACCAGAACGGCGGTGCCGTAGGCCCGCAGACCTTGGCCGGTGACGCCGTTTTCTTTCAGAATGCCCAGGCAACGGCTGGTGGCCTGCTTGAGAGCGTCCTCATCGTGGAGGGTGGTCACATGGCCTACGCTGGCCTTGACCACAATGGCCTTGAGCTTTTTGGAGCCCATGACCGCGCCGACGCCGGAACGACCGGCGGCCCGGTCCTTGTCGTTGATGATGGCGGCCAGCAGCGCTTGGTGCTCACCGGCGGGGCCGATGTTCAGAACGGAGGCTTTCTCGCCATGGACCTTGCGCAGCGCTTCGTCCATGTCCTCGCTCTTCATGCCCACATACTGCTCGGCGCTGTGGAACGAAATTTCCCCATCGTCCACCAACAGATAGGTCCACTCCTTGGCAACGCCTTCGACAATCAGACCGTCCCAGCCGGCGTGTTTCAGCTTGGCGCCCCAGATACCGCCGGAGTTGGAACAGGCGATCATGCCCGTCAGGGGAGACTTGGTACAGACCATGTAGCGGCCCGAGGACGGCGACGGTGTGCCGGTCATGGGGCCGGTGATGTACACCAATTTGTTGCCGGGACCCAGGGGGTCCACGGTGGCAATGCCCTCATCGTAGAGGATTTTGGTACCCAAACCGCGGCCGCCGATGTACCGTTGGGCTTTTTCCAGCTCCAGGGGTTCCACGGCCACCGTACCGGCGGTCAAATCGATGCGGGCGAGTTTCTCATAGTAAGAACGGCTCATACGATTCCCTCCTTGAACAATGGGTTTCCTTACACACTTCCTGATTTCATCATAGCTGGAATTCCGGAAATTACAATAAAAACGCAAGAGATTTCACGGGACGCTTGCCAACATTGTGTGAAATGGGTTATACTTGTGTCAACTGCTATGAAAAAGAGGAGGGGGAGCCATGCCCGACCAAAAGGCCCTGTCCACCCAGCAGGTGGCGGCGATGCTCCATGTGAGCTGCAACACCGTCTATGAACTGATTCGCCGGGGGGAGATCAACTCCTATCGGGTGGGGCGCAAGGTGCGCTTTACCAAGGAGGATGTGGACCAGTACATTGCCCGATCCCGCCATGAGCGTTCGACCCCCAAGGTCAAAACCGCCGAACTGGAGGGGGGGCTCATCACCCGCGCCGATTGGGACCATCATTTTATTATTGCAGGCCAGGACGTGGTGCTGGATTTGCTGTCCAGCCGCATGCAGCAAAAGAATGTGGCGGCACTGCGGGCGTACCTCAGCGGCTTTGAGGGACTGCTGGCCCTCTACCAGAAGCGTATCCACGCCGCCATGGTCCATCTGTGGGCCGGGGATGTGGACCGGTACAACAGTCCCTATGTCCGGCGGCTCATGCCCGGCGTCGGGGCCGTTCTGGTCAATGTGTCCCGGCGGATGCAGGGCTTTTATGTGGCGGCGGGCAACCCCAAGCAGATTACCGGCTGGGAAGATTTGTGCCGGGAGGATGTCTGTATGCTCAACCGGGGCTGCGGGTCTGCGTCCCGGGTGCTGCTGGACGAGCATTTGCGGCGGCTGGGCATTGCGCCGTCGGCGGTTCGGGGCTATGACCAGGAGACCGGCTCCCATCTGACGCTGGCCGGGGCCATTGCCCAGGGGAAAGCCGATGTGGGCGTGGGCACCGAACGGGTCACCCGTAAGCAGGCGGGACTGGACTTTATTCCCATGCAGCAGGAGCGCTGTGACCTGGTCCTGCGAAAAGATTCACTGGAACAGCCAGAGGTACAGACATTACTGGCCGTTCTGCGGGACCCGGCCTTTCGCCGGGAGCTGGAGCAGTTCAGCGGCAACGATTACACCCAGATGGGGGAAATCCTGGAGGAGGTTTGACACATGTTGACGGTGAAGACACCGGAGGAGGTACTGACGCTGATGGGGGAATCCGCGTTTGCCATGGGGGAGCCGGAAGCGGTGCCTCTGTCCGCAGCCCTGGGCCGGGTGCTGGCCGAGGCGGTGACGGCGACGGAGTTTGTACCGGATTTTGACCGGTCCACAGTGGACGGCTACGCGGTCCGCGGGGCCGATACCTTTGGATGCAGCGACAGCATCCCGGCCATTCTGACGGTCACCGGTTCGGTCCTGATGGGACAAGCGGCAGAGGGCGCCGTGGAGGAGAATACCTGTATGGCCGTGCCCACCGGCGGCGCGCTGCCCCAGGGAGCTGACGCTGTAGTGATGATCGAATATACAGAGGACTACGGTGACGGTACCATCGGTGTTATGAAGCCTGCCGCCCCCGGCAGTAATCTGTTGTACCGGGGCGACGACGTGCGGCCCGGCAAGGTGGTATTGCAGGCGGGCCGCGTTTTGACGGCCGCCGATATCGGCGCGTTGGCGGCCTTGGGCCGGGCACAGGTGACCGTGGCCCGACGGCCCAGAGTGGCCGTTATCAGCACCGGCGACGAGCTGGTGGACGTGACGGAGCAGCCGGGGCCCGGACAGGTCCGGGACGTCAATTCGGCTCTGCTGGCGGCGGCGGTGACTTCTTTCGGCGGCGAGGCCGTCCCCATGGAAGCGCTGCGAGACGAGGAGACGCTGCTGGAAGAGACGGTGCGCAAGGCGCTGGCACAGTGTGATTGTGTGCTCATTTCCGGCGGCAGCTCTGTAGGCGAAAAGGATGCCACCTGCCGCGTCATTGACCGGCTGGGTGAGCTGCTGTTCCACGGCATTGCCATGAAGCCCGGCAAACCCACCATTCTGGGCGTTGTGGAGGGAAAGCCTGTCATGGGACTGCCGGGCCATCCCGGTGCGGCGTTCTTTGTGGCAAATTTGTTTTTAAAACCCCTGCTGGCCCGGATGCAGGGCCGCACGCTGGTGCGCCGTCCGGTGCCTGCCGTTCTGACGGAGACCGTCTCGGCCAACCATGGCCGGGCCCAGTATACCGGCGTCCATCTGACGGAGCGGGACGGCGTACTGTATGCCGAACCCATCCGCAGCAAGTCGGGCCTGATCAGCACTTTGGCCGGGTCTGACGGCTATTTTGAAATCCCACGGGACTGCGAGGGACTGCCCCAGGGCAGCACCGTTGCCGTCACCGTGTACCATATGGAATGAAACGAGAAGGAGAATCGCACCCATGGCATTTCAATTCCTGCAAAACATGCCCTTAGACGAGGCAAAAACCCTGTACTTAACGACGCTGCTGGACCACGGATTTGCACCCGCGGAGGAGACGATTCCCGTGGGGGAGGCGTTGGGCCGCATCACATCCCGGGCCGTTTACGCCCATATCTGCGCCCCCCATTACCATGCCAGCGCCATGGACGGCATAGCCGTCCGGGCCGCTGACACCTTTGGCGCCACGGAGACCACGCCGGTGGTGCTGCCGCCGTCCAAGTTCACGGTGCTGGATACGGGCGACCCCATCCCCGAGGGCTGTGACGCCGTCATTATGGTGGAGGATGTGGTCTACGAGGAGGACGGCTCCGCCCGGCTCTATGCCCCGGCGGCCCCCTGGCAGCATATCCGCCAGATTGGTGAGGACGTCTGTGCAGGAGAGATGCTCCTGCCGTCCCGTACCGCCGTGACCCCGGCGGCCATGGGCGCGCTGCTGGCTGGCGGCGTTCTGGAGATTCCCGTGTACCGCCGCCCGGTGGTGGGCATTCTGCCCACCGGTGACGAGATCATTCCGCCCACCACGGACCCGGCCCCCGGCCAGATTATGGAGTTCAACTCCACCATCTTTTCTGCCATGGTGCAGGAGTGGGGCGCGGTGCCCAAAACGTACCCCATTACAAGGGACAACCTGGAGGATATCCGGGCCAGGGTGGCCCAGGCGGCGGAGGAGTGCGACATGGTGCTTCTGAACGCCGGTTCCTCGGCGGGCCGGGAGGATTACAGCTGTCAGGCTATTTCCGAGGTGGGTGAAGTCCTGTGCCACGGTATCGCCATCAAGCCCGGAAAGCCTGCCATTCTCGGCTGTAAAGGCCACGTGCCCATTTTGGGCGTGCCCGGCTATCCCGTGTCGGGTATCCTGGTCATCCGGGAGCTGCTGCAACCCCTGGTGGAACATTTGACGGGCCGCGCCCATGCTCAGGTGGAGACAGCGGAGGCCGTTCTGTCCCGCCCGGTGGTGTCGGGCCTCAAGTATCGGGAGTTTATCCGCGTCCGGCTGGGCTATGTGGGGGACAAGCTGATGGCGTCTCCGCTGAGCCGCGGCAGCGGCGTCGTCACCTCCTTTATGAAGGCGGACGGCATTTTGGAGGTGCCCCAGGGGACCGAGGGCTATGAAAACGGCCAGACGGTGACGGTCCAACTGCTGCGGCCCAGGGAAGAGCTTCAGAAAACTCTGGTGGTCATCGGCAGCCACGACCCCCTTATGGATGAACTGGCGGACCTGTTCCGTCTGGACGGTCAGTTCTACCTCAGCTCGTCCCATGTAGGCTCCATGGGCGGCATTATGGCTATCCGCCGGGGCGAGACCCATATGGGCGGCGTCCATCTGCTGGATGAAAAGGACGGCTCCTATAATACGGCATTTATCCGCAAATACTTCCCCAACGGCGGCGTCCGACTGGTGGAGTGCGTGGGCCGGACCCAGGGCTTGATGCTGGCCGCAGGCAATCCCAAGGGGATTCAGAACTTTGCCGATCTGGCAAAAGCGGGCATCTCCTATGTGAACCGCCAGAAGGGAAGCGGCACTCGGATTCTCTTTGATTACCTGTGCAAGCAGGAGCATGTGGACGGCAAGGCCGTCTATGGCTATGACCGGGAGGAATTCACCCATACGGCGGTGGCGGCGCAGATTGCCAACGGCAGCGGCGACGCCGGTATGGGCATCTGGTCCGCGGCCCAGCTGTACGGACTGGAATTCCTGCCTATCTGTACAGAGCAGTATGACCTGCTGATTCCCGACAGTGCTTGGGATACCCCCATGGTGCAGAAGTTGCTGGAGGTGCTTCGCAGCGATACCTTCCGCGCCCGTCTGGAAGCCCTGGGCGGCTATACGGTAAACAATCCCGGTACGGTGCGGGAATTGTAAGTTCCGAATGTTCCTGCTGAACTGATGGGTTCCACCCTGTAGGGCGGGGAAAGCCCCCGTTGCGTTTGGTAGGGAGTTCCCTAAATGAACAGTGCAATATAGAACGCCCCCGGTGTTCACCCGCTTCAGGGTGAACACCGGGGGCGTTGGCCTTTGGCCGGAGACTGCGCCATCTGCGGATGGCGCTTTGGACGCTGGGGGATTTCGCGCCTTGCGAGGCGCGACCAGAGGCGCTGCCTCTGGTCTCCGCGATTTTTTGAAAAAAATCGAGTAAAACTTTTTTATGAACCATAAAACGAGAGAAATTGCTCGGTTTCAGGGCATTGCGGCTCGTATAGAACCGTTTTGGCGGGGCCCTGCTCCAACAGCTGCCCCTTGTGGAAATACAGGGCGTGATCGGCCAGACGCCGGGCCTGCTGGAGACTGTGGGTGACCAGCAGCAGGGTGCAGCCCGTTTCGGCCACGTATTGCCGGGTCAAATGCTCCGTGAGCATGGTGCTCTCCATATCCATGGAAGCTGTGGGTTCATCCAGAATGACTAGGTCATACCGGCCCATGAACAGCCGGGCCAACGCCATGCGGGCCGTTTCGCCGCCGGACAGGCGGTGGGCCGGTTTTCCGGCCAGATGGGACAGCTGCACCGCTTCCAGCAGCCGGGCGGCCCGTTCCCGGTCCCGGTTCACCAGCAGCAGATTTTGCAGGACGCTCAGCCGGTATCCGTAGCTTTTCTGTGGGAGGTACCCCACCCGCAGCCCCGATTCCGTCACCGGGTGGCGGCTGTCCGGGGAAAGAACCCCGGCAATTACACGGGAGAAGGTGGATTTGCCGCTGCCGTTGGCGCCGATGACGGCGTACAGCGTCCCGGCTTGCAGCGTCAGGTCCGGCGCGGCAACGGCCATTTGACCGCCGAAGGATTTGGTAAAAGCGGAAAGGTTCATGACGCCACCTTCCTTTGCAGTAGAGACAGCGCCAGATTCATTCCCAGGGACAGCACCAGAAGAATCAGTCCCAACGCGATGCCAAGAGAGAAGTTGCCCCGGTTGGTATATTGCATAATGGCCGTGGTCATGACATTGGTTTTCCAGGCGATGGCGCCGCCCACCATGGACACGGCGCCTACCTCGGCAATGGCCCGGGAGAAACCCAGCAGATACCCGGAAAAGATGGGATAGCGGCTCTCATTGAGGAGCAGCAGAAAGGTTTTTCGGCGGGACAGCCCCAGTCCCTTGGCCGTCTCCCGAACGGGACCGGCAATCTGGGCCACATACGTTTCCATATGACTGGTGAGCAGGGGCGTAATCAGCACCACTTGAGCCAGAATCATAATTTCCACGGTAAATAATAAATGGAGATGGCGCAGAGGGCCCACGCCGGAGAATAGAATATAGAAAATCAGACCGCAGACCACCGGCGGCACGCCCATCAGGGTACGGTTCAGCACCAGCAGCAGCCCCCGGCCGGGAAACCGGCAGGCCCCCAGCAGCAGCCCCAGAGGAACCCCCAGCAGCAGGGCAATAAGGGAACTGGATAAGCTCATGCGGGCCGTAACGGACAAAATATTCAGCAGCTCCCGGTCGCCGGAGGCGATAAGCTGTACGGCTTGCTCCACAGCGGAGCCCATAGACATTCCCCTTTCCATACCAAATTGGGGTGCTGTAAACACAGCACCCCAACGGTGAGTTTTTCTGTAAGTTACTTACTTATTCCATGACGCCGTTGTTGGCAACGAAGGTCAGGAACGTGGCCTTATCGGTGAGGATGTAGCCGCCAATTTCCTCAGCCATGACCAGGCAAGCGCCCATACCGGCGTTGGCAGAGGTGTACCAGTCGGTGTAATCGGCAAAGGATGCGGCATCCTCGGTGATGCCCAGCTCCGCAGGCCACAGGGACAGCTCCTTGGTGTGGGTACCGGAACCATCGCCGCGGGAGATAAAGGGATACTTGCCCTCAGCAATGGCGGCGAAGGCATCGAGGACCGTGGCGGCATCCTTCACACCGGCGGGGTCCTCGGAGGGTCCGCAGAGGACGAAGTAGTTATAGAGGAAGGACAGGCGCTCGGTCTCCATGCCGTCAATGACGCGGGCGAAACCGGCGTTGACAAACTCCTCTTCCTGGCTCTTGGAGTGGACCAGAATCAAGTCTGCATTGCCGAACTTGGCGGCCTCGATGGCCTTGCCGGTACCGGCGGACTGAACTTCCACCGTGTAGCCGTAGGCTTCCTCAAACTGGGGCAGCAGGTAGGCCAGCAGACCCGAGTCATTGACGGAGGTGGTGGTGGACAGGCGGATGGTCTTGGTCTCGTCGGTGGCGGCGGGGATTTCACCCTCATAGGTGGGCGCGTCCTCCGGCACATAGAACAGCGTGTTGCCGTACTCTTCCATGCCGTAGTTGGCGGCCAGATCCAGCGTCTCCGGCAGCAGCAGCCAGTGCATCAGGGCGTCAGCGCCGGCGGTGTTGACGGTGACATCGGAAACGGCGTTGCCGTCGGCATCGGTGAAGGGAGCCTCGGGGTTCACGGCGATCATGGAATAGGTGTTGAGCATGCTCTCGTCGGCTTCCTTGAGGATGGTCAGATCCACCACCACAGCGCCGCTGCTGTCATCGGTGGTCTCCTCGGTGCCGCTTTCGGCAGTCTCCTCCGTGGTCTCCGGAGCGTTGTTGGTCTCGGTGTTGGCGGTGTCCTCCGTGGTGGTTTCGGCGGTGTTCTCTTTAGCGCCGCAGCCTGCCAGGAGACCCAGAACCGTGGTCAGGGCCAGCACCAGTGCAAGAAGCTTTTTCATGATGGGTAATTCCTCCTAAACTATAGAAAAAAATAAAACAAGCCCCTCCAACTTCCGTCTTGTGTCGATCAGAACTTGGAAAAGGGGCTCGTCCACCCGCTTTTAGTTCACATTATGACCCGAAAGTGTCGGGCTTGCAACAACAGTATACCATATTCCAACGGGAAAGGCAAGTCCGAAGACAGCGGGGGCAGCCCGCCGCCTTCGGCAGTATACGGTTTACGTCCGGGCGCAGTTGCCGGTCATGCCCCGGAGCACTTCCAGACCATGGGCCAGAGAGGGGAGAATATACTCCAGACATTCGGTGACGGCCTTGGGACTGCCGGGCAGATTGACAATGAGGGTGCCTTTGCGGATACCGGCAGCGGCCCGGGACAGCATGGCCCGAGGGGTGATTTGCAGGGAGTGATACCGCATGGCCTCGGCAATGCCGGGGGCGGGACGCTCCACCACGGCCATGGTGGCTTCGGGGGTCACATCACTGGGGGAGAAGCCGGTACCGCCGGTGGTGAGTATCAAATCGCATACGTCCTCATCACAGAGGATGGAGAGGACGCCCCGCAGAGGGTCGATGCCGTCAGGCAGCAGCTCCGTGTGGACCACGGTGTAACCGGCGGCTTCCACCATCTGCCGGATGACGGGACCGCTTTTGTCCTCTCGCTGGCCGGTGTAGCCGGAATCACTGAGGGTGAGAATCGCAACGCGCATGGTTTATTCCTCCTCTACAATGGAAAGGGTGTCGCCGACGGAGATGGTGCCGCCATGGAGCACACGGGCAAAGACGCCCTCCCGTGGCATGATGCAGTCGCCCATGACCTTGTAAATCTCACAATGGGCGTGACATTGTTTGCCGATTTGGGTCATTTCCAACAGCACATCGTTACAGCGGAATTTGGTGCCCACAGGCAGATTTTTGAAATCAAAGCCGGAGACCACCAGATTTTCTCCAAAGGCCCCGTCCTCCACCACGGCGCCGCGGGCCCGGAATTCCTCCACCCGGTCATGGGACAGCAGAGAGACCTGACGGTGCCATGTTCCGGCGTGGGCGTCGTTTTCAATGCCCCAGTCCTCGATGAACCGGGCGCTGCCCACATTTTTCTTCTGAACGCCTTTTTTCTCACTGATGCAGACTGCAATCACATTGCCCATGGTTTCATCCTCCTATTTGATGCATGTTCATGGCCTCGTCGCCGGACTGGGCGGCGGTGGAAAAATGGTGGCTGGCCGGTTTCTGCCGGATGGTCTCTGCGATGACCTGGCGCAGCTCGTCATCCGACGCGCCGCCGTCCAGCAGGGCCTTTAAATCCCGGCCCGTCTCGTATTGCAGACACGTTTTTAAATAGCCCGTGGCCGTCAGCCGGACCCGGTTGCAGTTGTGGCAGAACTGATGACTCACGGCGCTGATAAAGCCCACCCGGCCTGTGAAGCCGGGGAACGTCCGGTAGGTGCTGGGACCTGCGCCGGGGGGCGGGGGACAGTCCAGGGGTGCACCGAAGGCATCGGTCAGCTGGGCCAGCACTTCCTCCTGGGTCAGACGGCCCAAATTGCGGCCCAGGCCAATGGGCATCATTTCAATGAAGCGCACCGACAAATCCCGGTCCCTGGCCAGTGCAGCAAGGGGTACCAGCTGGTCCCGGTTGGCTTCAGTGGGTACACAGTTGACCTTGACCGTCAGGCCGGGAACGCCCAGGGCGACTTCAAGACCCGAGAGGGTTTCCAGCAGCAGGTCCCGCCGGGTGATGGCGGCAAATTGCTGCCGGTCCAGGGTATCCAGACTGATGTTGACACCGTCGATACCGGCTTCCAACAGCTGGGGCAGCTGTTGGGCCAGAAGAATGCCGTTGGTGGTCAGGGTGATTCGTTGGATGCCGGGGACGGCCCGGATGGCCGCCACCAGCTTGTGCAGCTGGGGCCGCACCAGGGGCTCGCCGCCGGTGAGGCGAATATGGGTGACGCCCAGGGCGGCAAACTGTTCCACCAGCCGGGCGATTTGTTCATAGGTGAGGATGGCGCTGTGGGGCAGACACTCCACGCCCGACTCCGGCATGCAGTAGACGCAGCGGAGGTTGCAGCGGTCCGTAACGGAAATCCGCAGATAATGGATTTCCCGCTGAAATTGGTCCAGCATGGCGGCCCTCCTTTTCAAGCCCGGTCGTAGGAGCCGGACTTGCCGCCCTCCTTGTGGACCAGATGGATGTCTGTGATCTCCATACCCTTGTCCAGCGCCTTGCACATGTCGTAGATGGTCAGCAGGGAGACGGAAACACCGGTGAGGGCTTCCATTTCCACGCCGGTTTTGCCCGTCAGCTTGACGGTACAGGTGGCGCGGACGGCGCATTCCTCCTCCAGAATTGTAAATCCAATGGCGGAGTGGCTCAATGCCAGGGGATGGCACAGGGGAATCAGGTCGCCGGTGCGCTTGGTGGCCATAATTCCGGCCACCTGTGCCACGCCCAGCACGTCGCCCTTGGCGGCGGTGCGGCCGGTGATGGCGGCCAGAATGGGCGGCGTCAAACGGATGGTACCCTCGGCCACGGCCACCCGGACCGTGGGGGATTTTTCCGAAACGTCCACCATAACGGCATTGCCGTCGGCGTCAAAGTGATTGAACGGTTTGTCCATGGATCGTCCTCCTGCACAGCGGTGCATCGGAACGATGCACCATGGATGGTAGCATGATTATATCATGACTGGGCACAATTTACAATACACATTCCGCAACGACCGTTCAGAATATGACAGCGGCACAAAAATTGCGCTTCTGCATTGTAAAAAATCAATCCCCTGTCCTGCATAGGCGCGGGACAGGGGTGCTGTCAATACATCATGTCTTTTTGAGCGTGTCGAAAGGTTAGTCGACCAGCTTCTTGAACTCGTCGGCCACGAACTGAACCTTGGGACCGATGATAACCTGCACAGAGGTCTTGCCGGGACGGATGACGCCGGCAGCACCGGAGGACTTGATCTTCTTCTCATCCACCAGCAGGCGGTCCTTAACCTCCAGGCGCAGACGGGTAATGCAGTTGTCGATGGAAGCCACATTGGCAGCGCCGCCGACACCCTCCAGGATGATCTTGGCCATGGCAGCGTAGTCGCTGTTGCTCAGCTCAATCTTCATCTCGGAAGCGGTATCGTCATCCTCACGGCCGGGGGTCTTCAGGTTGAACTTGGTGATCATAAAGCGGAACACCACATAGTAGATCACAAAGAAGGCCAGGCCGATGGGAATCAGCAGCAGGGGATTCATGGCAAAGGGGGCCTTGAAGGACAGGAACCAGTCAACAAAGCCAGCGCTGAACTGGAAGCCGGCACGGATGGGCAGAGCAGCCACAACGGCCACGGAGATACCGGTCAGCAGGGCGTGAACGACATACAGGCCGGGGGCCAGGAACATGAAGGAGAACTCCAGAGGCTCGGTAACACCGGTAAAGAAGGAGCAGAGAGCGGCGGACATCAGGATGCCGGCAGCAATCTTCTTGTTCTTGGTCTTGGCGGTGTGGTACATGGCCAGGGCAGCGCCGGGCAGGCCGAACATCATAACGGGGAAGAAGCCGGCCTGGTACATGCCGGTGACGCCCTTGACGCCGCCTTCCATGATGCCCCAGAAACGGTTGATGTCGGAGATGTTGGCCACGTCGAACCAGAACACGCTGTTCAGAGCGTGGTGCAGGCCGACGGGGATCAGCAGACGGTTGAAGAAGCCGTAGATACCAGCGCCGATGGCATCCAGGGAGATGATGGCCTCACCAAAGCTCACCAGAGCGGTGTAGACGATGGGCCATACAAAGTACAGGGGGATGCAGATGATCAGCGTCACAATAACGGTCATGATGGGGACAAACCGGCGGCCGGCGAAGAAGCCCAGGAAGTCGGGCATTTCCGTCTTATAGAATTTGTTGTAGCAGCCGGCGGAGATCAAGCCGCAGAGGATACCGATGAACTGGTTGTTGATCTTGCTGAACGCAGCGGGCACTTCCTCAGCGGGAACACCCATGATGGTGCTGACGACGGCCACACCCAGCATGGTCTGCACCGTCAGCCAGGAGATAATGGCAGCCAGACCGGCGGTACCGTGCTGATCCTTGGACATGCCGATGGCAACGCCCAGGGCGAACAGAATGGCCATGTTGTCGATGAGGATGCCGCCGGATTTGATCAGCAGCAGAGCCAGCAGGTTGTTGGCGCCCCAGCCGGAGGGGTCGATCCAGTAACCGATACCCATGAGCAGGCCGCCAATGGGCAGGCACGCCACGGGCAGCATCAGGGATTTACCGAGACGCTGTAAAAAACGCATCATAATGAAATTGCTCCTCTCTCTTACATAGGGCCGCGGGCGGGGGGTGCCCGGCGGCATTGGGTGGGGGACCGGTGCCTATCCCGGCTCCCTGCGAATGCTCAAAAAGATATGGATTGGAAGCAAGCGTTACAGATTTTCCTGGAGGAAGGATTCCATGGACGCGGCGGCGGCGTCCTCCGTTTCACCCTCACAGGTGATGGTCAGGGTGTCGCCCTGCTTGGCGCCCAGCTTCATAAGGCCCATGATACGCTTGGCGTCCACCGTCTGCTCCTTGAAGGTCAGGCTGATGGAGCAGCCCTCGCAGGCCGTGGCGGCCTTGGCCAGCAGACCGGCGGGACGGGCGTGGAGACCCAGGGGGTCCTGGATGACGTGAGTAATGGTTTTCATTGGGCAATAACCTCGCTTTCAGAGATGGCTTTACGGATTTTCAACACCTGGGCCGGGGAGACGGAGAGTTCGTCGTAGCCCATGGTCATCAACGTGTTGGTCATGGCGGCGTCGGCGGCCAGTTCGCCGCAGATGCCGCACCAGATTCCGGCGGCGTGGGCGCTGTCGGCAATGCGCTGCAAAAGCCACAGCAAAGCCGGATGCTTGGGGTCACAGTAGCGGCCCAGGGCGCTGTTCTGCCGGTCGGCTGCCAGAGTGTATTGGGTCAGGTCGTTGGTGCCGACGCTGAAAAAGTCCACTTCGTGGGCCAGGGTGTCACTGATGACCGCAGCGGCGGGCGTTTCAATCATGACGCCCAGAGGCACGTCTCCAATGGCGACGCCCTCGGCGGTCAGCTCCTCCCGGATGGCCTTGCACAGGGCCTTGACCTCCTGGACCTCCCACAGGGAGGCAATCATGGGGAACATCATGCTGACAGGACCGTGGGCACTGGCCCGGTAGATGGCCCGCAGCTGGGTCCGGAACAGCTCCGGACGGCTCAGGCACAGCCGCACGCCGCGAAGGCCCAGGGCGGGGTTTTCTTCGGCGTCCAGCTGGAAATAGTCGGCCTGCTTGTCGGCGCCAATGTCCAGGGTACGGACGATGACGGGACGGCCCTGCAAGCCCTCCACCACCTGACGGTATGCGGTGTACAGCTCCTCCTCGGTGGGGTAGGTATCGCGGCCCAGGTACAGGAACTCGCTGCGCAGCAGACCCACGCCTTCACCGTCGTTTTTCAGCACCAGCTCCACGTCGTCGGGGCTGCCGATGTTGGTGTAGAGCTTGACCTTGCGGCCCTTGGCCGTCCGGGTCTCCTTGCCGCGGTAGGCTTCCAGCGCTTCCTTGGCGGCCTGGGCTTCGGTCTGCTTGGCGGTCATCTCCGCCAGGGTGGCCTCGTCGGGCCGGATGTAGCACTGGCCGGTAAAACCGTCCACAATGACCGTGTCGCCCGGATGGATGGCCGACAAATCGACATCGGCGGCCACCAGGGAGGGGATGCCCATGGTCCGGGCCAGAATGGCCGTGTGGCTGTTGGCGGAGCCTTTGCGGGTCACAAAGGCCAGAATCTTGTCCTTGGGCAGCTGTACCGTCTCCGACGGCGTCAGGTCCTCGGCCAGCAGTACGCCGGGAACGTCCATGGTCATGGAGGAGGAGAAGCTGCAGAGAATCTCCACCACCCGGCGGGACACGTCCCGAACGTCGGTGGAACGGGCTTTCATGTACTCATCGTCCATGGAGGCAAACACCTCCGCGAATTCCTCACCGGTCTCCTGGACGGCGTGGGCGGCGCTGTCGCCGCCGTCAATGCGGCCCTCGATGGCTTCCACATAGTCCAAATCGTCCAGCATCATGATCTGAACGTCCAGAATCATGGCGTGTTCCTGACCCAGACGGGCGGCAGTCTCCTCCAGCAGCGTTTGGAGCTGCGCCTGGGCCTGGGCCTTGGCGTCAGTGAACCGCTGCCGCTCCTCGGCGGCGGAGCCCCAGGCGGTGGGCAGTTCCAGCTTGGCCATCTCATGGACGAAGGCCGGTCCGATGGCGACGCCGGGGAATACCGGCAAGCCTGTTCCCTGTATCATGGTTTCCGTCCCTCCCATGCTCAGGCGTCAATGGTCAGCAGGGGATCGCCGGCAGAGACGGCGCCGAGATGGGCCTGCAAAATGGGGAAGCGGTCGGAGTTGCACAGAACGATGGGGGTAATGAGGTCGTAACCGTCGGCGGCGATGGCTTCCCGGTCAAAGGAGATCAGGGGTTGGCCCTGCTTGACGGTGTCGCCGGTCTTGGCATGGGTGGTGTAGTACTTGCCCTTGAGCTGTACGGTCTCCAGACCCACATGAATCAGGATTTCCATGCCGTTGGTGCTGATGAGGCTGACGGCGTGGCCCGTGTCGAACATCATATCCACCTTGCCGTCGCAGGGGGCCACAATCTGGCCCTCGGTGGGACGGATGGCGATGCCCTTGCCCAGAATCTCCTGGCTGAAGGTGGGGTCGTTGACCTCCTGCAGGGAGACGGCGGTACCGGCCACCGGAGCGGTGATCACGGGGTGTTCGGACTGGGATTTGTGGAAGAGTTTGTCGAAGATACCCATTTTGGTATTACCTCATTTCGTCGGATGAATTCGATGGAGATTGATGGCCAGATACGCTTTTTGCTGCTGTGTCAGCTTCTGACCGCTGGCCTTCTCCAGAGTTTCGGTCAGGATTCCGGCCCAGTGGTATTCCCGCGGCAGAGCCGCGGCCACGGAGTCAAAAAAGGGATTGTCGGACACCGGCTCCTCGTAGTGGGAGAACAGGCTCAGCGCCAGGAATTTCAGGTGAATCAGGAACTCGTCAAAGTAGATGGAGCTCTCATCCAGCTTAAATTCTGTGGAGGTGCGCAGGAGCTGCACCATCTCGCCCAGGGCTTGGGTCACCTGCATGGTGATACCGAAGGAGGTGACATATTCGGCGTTGACCAGATGCAGCGCGATGGAAGCGGCTTCGTCCTCCGGCAGCTGGACCTGGAAGCGGCGGGCGATTTCGGACACGGCATAGGAGCCCACGCCGTATTCCTGGGGATAGAACAGCCGCACCTCCGTATGGAGAGCGTTGGTAAATGCCATGCCGTTTTTCACCCGTTCGATGGCGAAGCAGATGTGATCGCAGAGGGTGTAGCAGACGCTTTCGTTGAGGGAGTGGCCCAGGACTTCGCAGGCGTAGGGAATCAGTTCGGTGCAGAACTCCACCTGCCGCCGGGGCAGACGGGACAGCAGCTCCTTGAACCGCTCCAGATTGGCCTCGTCGGTGATGGAGAAGATCTTCTCCACCTGGTCCTGGCCGATGGTCTGTCCGGCTTTGCGTCCAAAGCCCAGACCGCGGCCCATGAGGATGTGCTCCCGGCCGTGGGAGTCGAGACAGCTGACAATGTTGTTGTTGATGGTCTTCAAGATCTGGAATTCCAAAGTAGATCGCCTCCCAATCTCCCGCGGAGAAAGAAAAAAACCAGGCCCCGCCCAGGGTGATTCCGACGGTAAATGCACATGGCAATGCCAGATCATCCTTTGTGACGAGTCCCGGTTTTGCCCGCTTGCGCGGTAACAATCCAAGCTTCTGTTCAAATATTACAAAGAAATAGAAATGTTGTCAATCGCTTTAAGAAAGGTTTCACAAATTTAGAACGAATCACAAATTATATGTAAATAAATTGTTAAGATTGCCTAAATTTGATGGCAAGAATTAGGAAAAACTGCGGCACAGCAATGCTTTAACCTGTGCAATTACCGCCCCGTCGGCATAGAACCGCTCGTACTCTCCGGCCATGGGCAATCCCATGGGAACCCCCTCCCGGCGGAAGACCATGGGGCTGTCCACGGTGGTTTTGGCCGACAGATGGAAGGCATTCAGGGGCGTTTCCGCCAGCAGCCGGGGCAGGGTTTGGAGATTGACGCCGCTGCCCGCCATCAGGGTGATACGTCCGGCGGCGGCGGTGTGGAGCTGCCGCAGCAGGTCCGCACCCTCCACGGCGGTGGCTCGCTGGCCGGAGGTGAGGATGGTGTCAAAGCCCAGGGCCACAGCGTCCTCCAACCCTTCAAAAGGGTCCCGGCATACGTCAAAGGCCCGGTGCAGCGTCTTGTGCAGGGGACCGGCGGCGTCCAGCAGCGCGGCCAGGGCTTCCCGGTCCAAACGGCCGTCGGCGGTCAGAACGCCCAGCACCACGCCGTCCACGCCCAGGGAGCGGCAGGACTCCACTTCCCGCCGCAGCAGTTCCAATTCCATGGGGGTGTAGAGAAAATCGCCGAACCGGGGCCGCAGCAGGACCCGGACCGGGACGCCCAAAGATTGGACGGCCTCAATAAGAAAGGGGCTGGGAGAGGTGCCGCCAATGAGCAGATTGGCGCACAGCTCCAGCCGGTCGGCGCCGTGTTCGGCGGCGATTTTGGCCGATTCGTAGGAATCGACACAGACTTCCAGAAGCATAGAGAGAGTTCCTTTCTGTATGGCGTGCAAAGCTCCGGGCCGCGGCGTGGCGGCCCGGAGACGGTTGCGCTTATTGGTGGGAGTGTCCGCAGCCGCAGCAGCCGGAATCGGCTCCCGTTTTTTTGGCGTGGCCATGGCAGGCGGAGCAGCCGATGCACGGGGCGTGGTTCTTTTTGGCCCGGTACACATAGCGTGCCGCCGCAATCAAAACAGCCGCCAGTATGGCAATTATAATCACATCTGTCATAAAAGTCTACTGCCTTTCTGCAAACGTTCAGGCTCTCGCGCCGCTGAGACTGTAGGTGGTCTGGAGGGACTTGTCGGCTACGCGAATGCGGTAAACCAGGAAAGCGGCGATGGCGGCCACCACAATGAGACCGGGGACAAAGCCGGTGCCCAGGGATCCGGTGGTGACCAGCGTGCCGATCTGGTACACCAAGAACGCCACGGTGTAACCGGTAGCAAACTGGAGACCGATACCGGCCCACAGCCACTTGCGATCCTTGATTTCGGAGCGCATGGCGCCCATGGCGGCGAAGCAGGGGGGTGTGAACAGGTTGAACATCAGATAGGCCAGGGCGGCTGCCTTGGTCAGGGCAAAGATGGCGGCCACTTCAGAGGCACCGCCGGTGAGTTCCAGAGCGTCGGTATCAATGAAGTTGGTCACGCCGTAGCAGACGGCCAGGGTACCCACTACGTTTTCTTTGGCAATAAAGCCGGTGACAGCGGCGGCGGCCAGCTGCCAGGCGCCAAAGCCCAGGGGAATCAGCAGGACGGACACAGGGGTGGCGATGGAAGCCAGAATGGAGGTGTGCTCCATGCCCTCCTCCACCAGCTGGAAGCTCCAATTGAACGACTGCATCAGTTGGACAGCGGTGTTGCACAGGAGAATGATGGTACCGGCCTTGACGATGTAGGCCCAGCCACGGGACAGCATAGCCAGGGCGGCCCGCTTGAGACTGGGGGCCTTGTACTCGGGCAGCTCCATAATAAAGAAGGACTTGCGGCTGCGGTAGCCGCTGATCCGGTTGACCAGCAGAGCGCCCAGGAAGATCAGGACAATGCCCATAAAATACATCAGGGTGCCCACCCAGGAGGCGTCGGCAAAGAAGACACCGGCGAAAAGGGCGATGACGGGAAGTTTTGCGCCGCAGGGCATAAAGGGGGTCAGCATGGCCGTGGCCTTGCGCTCCCGCTCATTGCGGATGGTGCGGCAGGCCATGACGCCGGGGATGGCGCAGCCGGTGCCGATGACAAAGGGGATGACGGACTTGCCGGAGAGACCCACCTTTTTAAAGATGGGGTCCAGAACGACGCTGACGCGGGCCATATAGCCGCAGTCCTCCAGCAGGGCGATGAGGAAGTACATGACCATGACCAGGGGCAGGAAGCCGATGACAGCGCCGACGCCGCCAATGATGCCATCCACCAACAGGGATTGGAGCAGGGGAGAGCTGTTCTCCACCAGGGAGCCCACCCAGCCTTGGAAGGACTCAATCCAGCCGCCCAGGATGCCTGCGATCCAGGGACCAACCCAGGCCTGGGAAATCTGGAACACCAGGAACATGACCACGGCGAAAATGGGGATGCCCAGCCAGCGGTTGGTGAGGATGTTGTCAAGGCTGTCTTGGGAGTTTTTCTGCCGGGTCAGGACCTTGCGGGTCTCCACGTCCTTGACAATGCCGTTGACAAAGGTGAAGCGCTGACGGTCCGCCTGCTCTACGGCATGCTTGTCGGTCAAATCCACATTGCCCTGGGAATAGGGGGCTTTCTGCTTTTTACCGGCCAGGGAGGCGGCCACGGTCACCAAATCCAAAAGGCCGTCGGCGGTGGTGGAGACGGTTTCCACCACAGGGCAGCCAAGCCGCTGCGCCAGCGTTTCCACATCGATTTTCGTTTCTTTTTTGCTGTTGATGTCGCTCTTGTTGAGCGCCACTACCAGCGGAATGCCCAGCTCCAGCAGTTGGGTGGTGAAGAACAGGCTGCGGCTCAGATTGGTGGCATCCACAATGTTAATGATGGCGTCGGGATGCTCGTTTTTGACGTAGCTGCTGGTGATGCTCTCCTCCGAGGTGAAGGGGGACATGGAATACGCGCCGGGCAGATCCACGGCAATCAATTCCTGACCGCTTCTGCGGTATTGGGATTTGATGGGGCTTTCTTTTTTGTCCACGGTGACACCGGCCCAGTTGCCCACCTTTTCATTGCGCCCCGTCAGGGCGTTGTACATGGTGGTCTTGCCGCTGTTGGGGTTGCCTGCCAATGCAATTCTCATAGACAATTCCTCTTTTCTGCTGGTTATAATATGGGTAACGGCTGATGGTTAACCGTCACTAACTTTTGGGGCGTTTTTTGGTGCCGCCCGCAGACGGCACCGAAGAAAAAACGGTTATTGTACTTCAATGGCCGACGCCAACTCCCGGTCGATGGTGTACCGGCCGTCCTTGATGGAGATGACGCAGCCGCCTTTCCGATGGGAGATGACGGTGATGGGTTCGCCGCTGTAGCAGCCCAGGGAGAAGAGAAAGGCGTCCAGCTCGGGATCATCGGTGGCAATCTGCCGGACAATATATTCCTGTCCCTCTGCGGCACAGGTCAGATTCATGGAAAACACCGCCTTTCCTTTGGTTAGTCTTTATTAACTGTAAAATATGGTACCACACCCGCTGCGCGGTGTCAATAGGGCGGCGAAAAAAGTTTGATTTAACTAACTCGGAAGTAAGGTGATACCCTCCGGGAGATTTGAAAAAAATTTTGTCACCTTTTGACGTCTCTGCCCATCTATTGAACAGAGATAACGAAGATTGGATGGAAAAAACCCATGGCATTCAGCAGTTTGGAATTTGTATTTCTGTTTTTACCGGCCATGCTGGCCGCCTATTATATTATGCCGCCCAAGGTCCGAGGGGTGACGATGCTCCTGGGCAGTTTGTTTTTTTACTGGTGGGGCGTGCGGAGCAACCCCTGGATGCTGGGGCTGCTGCTGGTGCTGATGGCCTGGACCTACGGAGCCGGTGTGGTTATGGTCTATCACAGGGCTTGGGCCAGAACAATTCTGGTCCTCTCCTGGACGGTGCTGTTCGGGACGCTGCTCTTCTTTAAATATATGGGACTGTTTGCGGAATCGCCCCTGCCGCTGCCGGCGGGCATCAGCTTTTATACCTTTACCATGGCGGCGTATCTGGCCGACGTGGCCAGAAGAAAAGGCCCCGCTGACTGGAACCCCCTGCGGTTTGCCAACGGTGTGCTGCTGTTTCCCAAACTGCTGTCGGGACCGATTACCCCTCTGACGTCGGTCCGGCGGCCCTGCTGCCGGGTGAGTAACTTCAACCTGGGCCTGCGGGAGTTTATCTGGGGCCTGGGTCTGAAATTGCTGCTGGCGGATCAGCTGGGCGGCCTGTGGCGGCAGCTGGGCAATATCGGCTATGAGAGCGTTTCGGCGCCGCTGGCCTGGCTTGGCCTGGTGGCCTTCTCCTTGCAGCTGTACTTCGACTTCTACGGCTATTCCAAAATGGCCGTGGGCGTGGGCCATATGCTGGGCTACCATTTGCCGGAGAACTTCGACCACCCCTATGCGTCCCGGACCATGACCGAATTTTGGAGACGGTGGCATATAACCCTGGGTGCCTGGTTCCGGGATTATATCTATATCCCCCTGGGCGGCAGCCGGTGCAGCAGCGGACAACACATCTGTAATCTGTTGATTGTCTGGATTTGCACGGGGTTATGGCACGGTTCCACCCTCAATTATCTCCTTTGGGGCCTGTCGCTGTTCGGCCTGATTGTACTGGAAAAACGCTGGACCGGCGCGTTTTTCCAGCGCCACGGTATTTTGTGTCGATTCTATATGATTCCGGCCTGTCTGCTGACCTGGATGCTCTTTGCCATTCCCGACCTGCATCAGCTGTGGACCTTTGCAGGACGGCTGTTCACGGAGTATTCCTGGAGCGCCCCGGATTTCCAGCGGCATTTGCAGCAGTACGGCGGCTATCTGGCGGCGGGCATTCTGCTGGCAACGCCCTATCCCGAGCGCCTGTGGCGGCGGCTCCAGCGGACAGCTTTCGGCACGATTGTGCTGGTGATTATTTTCTGGGCGGCGGCTTATGCCATGGCGGCGGGCCAGAACGACCCCTTCCTCTATTTCAGTTTTTAGTCCAATGGTATTAAGTCAAGAGGGGGTGACGCAAAAAAATTGAACAAAAAGGAGCAAGAAGTGGAATGCAGGTAGCAAAAAGGCAACACCAACCTAAGCCCTGTCCCCTGAGTTTTTGAAACAGAGCGATTTCGTCAGAGCGGCAAGCGGTTCGCTCAGCCCTCCGGCGGGATATACAGGCGGTTGTCTTTCAGCAGCCTAAAGACCAACCGAACCAGTTTTCTGGCAGTTAGTGCGAGTGCACGTTTGTGCTGGTACTTGTTGACCTCATGGTACTTGAGGTCATAGTAGCGCCGGAACTCGGAGTCGCATCTTCTCACAGAGTTGGCGGCTTCCAGCAGGTAGTAACGGAGATAGCGGTTGCCGGATTTAATCATCCGGGAGTGCTCCGCTTCAAATTCACCGGACTGGTGCTGGGTCCAGACAAGGCCGGCAAACTTGGCGACAGAGGCTTGGGAATCGAAACGGTGGA
>ERZ1643251.353-NODE-353-length-71145-cov-15.427416_pt1 | contig 71145 bp, 69 predicted proteins | sample MGYA00579261_ERZ1643251 | MGnify/ENA primary metagenome ERZ1643251 (study PRJEB29033, sample SAMEA4952267) | chicken gut metagenome | biome: Broiler Chicken; feature: Gastrointestinal Tract; material: Caecum | place: Ireland | collected 2018 | study: Broiler...
GATATTCTTGGTATCATCCGCAAGGCGAAAGGAGCCGACAATCATGGTTGATAAAAATACAGCAACCTGTCTGATTATTATGCTTCTCATCCCTATTACTGCGCTTCTGTACGTTCTTGCACTCGCCTCATTAATCAGAGACAGAGCAAGCAAGAGAATGTATATGTCCGAGCTAAGAGAAGAGCCAAAGGGAAATTTTTTGGCAGGACGCCGGCTGCACCTACCGCCACCGCAGGAATCCATAAAATACAGCAAAGTGAAAGGACAATAAAATGATAAGATGTGAGCAAAAATATTGCAAAAACTGTGTTAAGCCTGTATTTTCTCTTGATGGCGGATTTGTTTACGGATTTTGCAAATTTTCCAGATATTTGATTTTACAAAGCGACAATTATAGCACTCGAAAATATGATGTACAACCTTTATATTGTGATTGCTACAAAGAAAGAACCAGAAAGATTAAATATTAAGGAGAGTAAAATGCAAGACAGGTTTAAGTTTAGAGCAGTGTTAGAAACAGATAGATTTGCAATTATTGTTCCTGTAGAGACTGTTTTTGAAACAGGTTATCAAATAGATACTAATATCGCAAAAGGAACCAGGCGACCGTCTAAAGAAATTGCAGATGAGGTCTTCGAATGACAAAACCTTGTTTTAATATTGTTTATGAAGAAGAAAATATAACTATTCCGGAAATTGACGATTACGATTTGTTATTTTTCGGATTGTACTTTATGAAGATTTACCAAAGAAAACTACAGGAAAAAAATTCTAATTTGAAAATTCTTAATTTTTGACATAGTATTTCTTTATGAAAACAGCAGTAATATATATCCGTGTATCGACAGAGGAACAGGCAAAACACGGCTTTAGTGTAGAAACCCAAACGAATACCTGTTTAGATTTTGCACAGAATCAAGGCTATTCAGTCAAAAGAATCTTTATTGAAGAGGGATTAAGCGCAAAAGATTTAAACCGTCCGGAAGCACAAAAACTGTTAAAATACTGCGACGACAGCAAAAATAAAATTAACGCTATTATTATCTGGAGGCTTGATCGTCTTTCAAGATTTAACGTTGATTATCACGGCACAATAAGACCGATTTTAATAAATCATAACATCAAACTTCTTTCCGCCACAGAGTTTAACGCAGATACTATTGAGGGCGAGTATATGCGTAATATAATGATGTGCAATGCTGAATATGAACTAAGCCTAATTCGTTTCAGAACAAAGGAAAATATGCGAACTATTGCCAAAGGTGGACGTAGACCTGCAAAAGCACCTATTGGATATTTAAACATCGAAGACGAAAACAAAAACAAAAAAATAGTTCCGGATAAAGCGACCGCACCATTTATTAAACGGGCGTTTGAGTTGTATTCAAGCGGAATGTATTCATTTAAATCTTTAGCAGAACAGCTCTACCTTGAGGGATTTAAGCACCCCAAAACCAGCGAAAAATTTCCCCCGAGAAAAATAGACTGGTTGTTGCACAACCCATTTTATATTGGTCGCTTTGAATGGAGCGGTGAATGGTATGAGGGAACACATACCCCCATAATTTCCAAAGAATTATTTTATCGAGTGCAATCCAGATTTTCTGAATTTGATAGAACGAAGAAACATAATGTAAAATTTGCATACACTGGCTTGATAAAATGTGCCGAGTGCGGTTGTTATCTCACAGCTGAATTCAAACGTGGCAAAAACAAAAAAGGTCATTATATTTATTATCATTGCGCCAATTCTAAAGGAGCGCATAAGTCGTTGAAATGCCATCGGGAAGAAAAATTTGACAATACTTTCGCAAACATCATTGATTCAATCCATCTTGAAAAAGAACATACTGAACGTTTAAAAGTGTTAGCTGCTGATTATCTGAAAGAATTTACCGATTATGAAGAAAAGGTTGTAAATGATATAAAACAAAGAATTGATGTAATTACTAAACGCATAAAAAATTCTTACATCGACAAACTTGAAAACGGTTTACCGGCAGGAATGAGTGAAGATGAATTCAATTCACTACACAAAGAATGGCAAGAGGAAAAAGACCGTTTAATTATCAGATTGAATGAAGCAAATATAAGCTCAAAATTTGTATATAAAAAAATTGAAAAAATTTTGCAATTCTCTGAACATTTACCTGAAATCTTTTTGAACGGAACAACCGAAGAAAAGAAACTTATTATCACTCACATGACAAAGTCAGTAAAATTTGATGGTGAGAATTTAATTGTCAATTTAAAAGACACTTTCAAAGCTCTTCAAAATGTTAAGAAGTGTGTAGAGAAAAGCCCTGAAAATGCTCATCTTAGAACCCCGGAAACACCTATAAATATTAAAAAAGAGCCTCATACAGAAGCTCTATTTGTAAATGGGGCGGGTGATGGGGATCGAACCCACGAATATCGGAACCACAATCCGAGGCCTTAACCGCTTGGCGACACCCGCCATAATTCAACTGTAACCGAATAATATAATAAAAAAAATATTATGACAAGTGAATTTATTAACAATCTGCCCAAGGGTCGGTTTTTATGTAAACAAAAGACGATTTTTCCCTGTTTACGTGCTTAAAATCGCGTAAATAAAGATTCCTGTTCAAATCCGTAAGCTCCAAATCATACCCTCCGGTCACAAAAACGCTTCCTTCTTCCAAATACAGCCCCAGAAGGCTCGAAACTTGCTGCGCGGTTGCGGTTTTCAACGATTCAAGATATGGCAGGACATTTCTGCAAAATACAAGAGAGCTCCCATCCTCATCGTCAATATTTTTTATTTCCTCCAACAAATCACCTTTTTCAAACCTTACAGCACGCTTCAAAATGTCCGAAACCTCGTATGTTGCTGTTCGTTCTGACAAACTGTCATTATTTATTTTCATCGGTACTTCTGATTTTTTCAGATATTTGCCTGCATTCGGAAACAAATCCAGAATATTGCGCAAATCAGCTTCCATCAAGTTCCATTTGCCGCTTTTTGCTACCCCCACAATATATTCGTCCTTATCAAACGCTTTTATGGGGAAAAATTTTTGAGCTTCCTTTTGCCCGAGCGTTTCAATGAGCGAAATCGCAAGCATATAAGCCTCAGAGCCGTCAGAGGAGGCCAGTGAATAAACATTAACCCTTTCTTTGTCCTTAAAATGGCTCCCGAAGAATTTCGCATTCGCTTTCCAGTCGAGCTCGCCGCGAACAGCCCAGGAATTGTTCATAACTTTGCTGTACTTCCCGTCAGCGCCCATAGCTGCATAAGAACGTTCCACACTTTTAAAAGAGGGCGAAAATCCTGTTGTTTTGGGGATATGAGATACAAAAGGCGAAATATTCATATTTAAATTAAACCCCTGAATTTATTTTTTTGCTATTTAGCCCGATAAGTGGTGTAAAATTTTGAAAAAAATGATATACTAAAACAAGTTAAGACAATCAGGAGAACAACTATGTCAAAAGAGGATGATGTTATATTTGGTATAGGGCTTTTAGCCGGTATTCTGGGCGGCGTTGCGGCCGGAATACTGCTTGCGCCAAAATCAGGCGAAGAAACCAGAGCCGAGCTTAAAGAAGCAATCAACGAATTTGCGCAAAACGCGATTCCGGAAATAAAAGAAGCAAAAAAACAGGCGCTTGAATCCCTCGATATGATGAAATACAAGCTCGAAAAACAATACAACAAAATAAACGACCATATCAAAGCAAAACAAATGGCAAAAGCCAGAGAAAAAGAAGATATGGCTTACGAATTACATTAATCTGACAGGGGAATAAAATGACGACAACATTACAACTGGGTTTGTTACTTTTAATATTCGTTGCAATGCTATTTTTAATAGTTATTGGAATTTATCTGGTCAAGCTGATTATCGACCTGAATAAACTCGCGAATAATTTAAACGACACAACATGTATGGTAAAAAAAGAAATCGAACCGTTATTAGAAGAACTCAAAACAACTCTGACAAATATCAATTCTGTTGCAAAATCCGCAGACGATAAATTCAACACAATAAGAAAAATTTTAACAACAGTTTTCGGAATCGGCGGGCTTTTTGTCGGCGGTATGGGAAAAATGTCAGGCGGATTCTTCAAAGGGCTGGTTCAAGGCTTCAAAACATTCGCAAGAAAATAATTACACAATTACCGCACCCGCGGTAAAGTCAAGAAGGAGAATATTATGTCAACAGGAAAATTTTTAGCAGGTTTCATAGTAGGCGGCGTTGTAGGCGGCGTTATCGGTTTGCTTCTTGCACCCCAATCAGGTGAAGAAACCAGAGAAATGCTCGCAAAAGGCTCAAAAGACATCTATGACAAAGCAGACAAAACCGTAAAAGAAATCCAAAATCGCGCAGAGGACATTGTTTCTGATATGCAAAGCAAAGGCGATGAAATCATGAACAAAATCCAGCACGTTTTGAACCAGCAAAAAGGTTAATTGAATTAAATAACAACTTAAAGCTCGCATATTGTAAAATTTGCGAGCTTTTTTGTATTAAATATTGATAAATCTTGTTAATTTTCTTAATATCGCCTTTAAACCCTTTTGCGGGGCGATTAAAACCTCCGGATGGTACTTTTTGTAGCTGTTTACGATGTTTTCGGGGAGCTCTTTTCCGTCTTTGAATGTAAAAGCAATCAATTCGAGCAATTCCTGCTGCTCATTTGCATACCCGATATCCCTGCGCCGCAAATCTTCATCAGCCTCATAATGGCATAAAGCGTGCCATGCCGCCTGAATCGACGGATCGGCAACCGCGTCTTTCGGAAAGCGCAAAAGCCCCTCCCGAACGCATAAATGTTCGGTTAAAACGCCGATAATTATCTCCCCCGCAAGCTTTCTTTGTTTTGTATAGTCAACCGGCGGCTCCTCTTTTTTCTGCGGCTTGTAATTATGAAGCCACAAAAGCAGATTGTCGATAATTTGTGACATTTATACGAGCTGATATTCCTTTTCCAAGACTTTCATCAAAGATGTTACATCATTGTTAAAATACTGCCCGACAAGGCGTTTTATAGCTTTTTGAGCCATTTCATCACGGCTGGAAACAGATTTGTACAGAAATTTTTTGCCCTGTTTGTATCTAACAAGCATATTTTTCTCCACGAGCCTGTCCATAACAGTTTTTACGGTAGTGTAAGCGCGGTCATTTTTAGAATTCCTGTTGATGGTTTCCTGAACTTCGGTAACGGACACATCCCGTTCTTCATTATCTTCAATATTCCAAACTGTTTTTAATATTTCGTTTTCAAGACTTCCGTGGGTGTAATTCATTAGAACTCCTTTGTGTGTAGTTTGTAATACGATGGAGAGGGCGCCGACAGAAGACAACAACACCTTGTGCCTTAATAAACAAAATATTTTTTATAAAAAAATGTATTTTAGTTAATTAATGTTATTGTAATTTGTCGAAATCAAAGCTGGGACCGAAGTTGTCATCGACTTCACCGCCCAGTTTTATGGTACGTCCCTGGACACTGACTTTGGGCTGCGATATTTCCTGTTGTACCGGCAGCGCCTTGCTCATGTCCACGACCGCAGCTTTCAGGTTTGAACATCCTGATAACATCAAGGTGCCTATACATACTGTCAAAATCAAGCTCATATACTTCATTTTGTACCTGTCCTGCGGTTTTCATCTGCGGATAATTTTTCTACTACCATTATAGCACATTATTTTAAAATGTCATTATTTTTAAAAAATATTTACTATTCTTATAGTAGATTTCTATCACAGATATTTCTGTATTCACATGCTTCGCAGTGCATTTCAGAACCCCTATTATAACGCCCGTATTTTATTTTTTCAAGAATTTTTTTGAATTTATTTCCGAAATCCGCAAACAAATCCGCGCTAAAGTCGATTTTTATCTCTTTTTTGTCCTTTAAAAGATAATAAACCATTGAAATCCCCGAAAAATCCCTGACCATGCCGTTTTTCATAAAAATCACGGAAGCCGCGTAAAGATAGAACATTGTTTGAAACATTTCGTCTTCGTTGTGGCTAAAATTGCCTGTTTTCCAGTCAGCAATTGTGATTTTGCCGTTTTCAAAGAACAAAGCGTCCATCCTGCCCGAAAGCCAGACATCCTCAAAACGCACAAGAAACGAAAACTCGCTTTCCAGGGGATTTTTCAGCTTTAAATCCAAAAAATTTGCCCACAGCGCCATTTCTGACGAATCCAGCACCGAAAGAAGCTTTTCAACATTCTGATTTTTAAAATAATAGTTGATAAGGGCATGAATTCTGCTACCTGTATTTACGGATGTGTTGTGCTCCGGCAGCCTGATTTTTTGATTATAGAGAAAATCGTACTTTTTCAGGCATTTTGAGGCGGTTTTTAGCATGTTTATGGTAAAAATTTCGTTCATTTCCCGCCTCCCAGAAAATCATCAAACAATGTCGAAACAGAAACATTTTTGACCTTTGAATATTTCTTGTATTTCCTTGCACAGCTGATATATAGCCCCTTTTTGGCCCTTGTCAGCGCCACATACATTAACCTGAAATTCTCCTCAATCTGCCTGATTTGCAATTCGTTTTCGTCTTTGGGCGTGTAGGCGGGATTTAGCGTTTTTATGTGCTCAATAAAGCGCAAATCACCGTTAACCCTGTAATTTTCCCTGACAAGCGGCAAAGTTTCCTCGCAAAGCCCGGGAATAAACACAAAATCGAACTCATCGCCCTTTGATTTGTGAAAAGTCATGATACTGACCTGCCCTTGCGCATTTTGTGCGGAATCTTCGGTAAAAAGCTTGCACGCAGCCGGTTTTTTCGCCAGTTCGACAAGTTTTTCATAAAGATTCGTTTTATATTCAAGGCTCAAACGCTTAAAATACGAGGCAATGATGTGCAGATTGGACAGCTCAACCTGCGTTGAATAATAGTAATTTCCCGCCTTAATCGCAAAATCCCCGACATTCAAAAACGAATTTTCAAGCCAATAATTCAAATCCCAGAGCAGCTGTGCGAGTTTTTTTGAGGGCAAATCATCAGATTGCGCAAGAATAAAGGGATTTTTAAGGTTTTCAACGTACTCAAAATCGTTTTCGGTAAAAATCGAGAGTTTTTGAAAAGAAAGGGCCTTCATAAACTCAAGAACCGTATCATTGCGCCAGGGGTGCTCGCAAAAACCCAAAAGCGCAAGCAAAAGGTTGAAAACCGGCTGCCGTCCGAGATAATCGCTGCGTGTAATCACGGTAAATCCGTATCCGGCAAGGAATTGCTCGTATTCGCCTATTTGAAAGTTGTTTCGGACGAGAATCGCGGTTTTTGCGTCCTTATTTTCAGCGAAAATCGCCCTCAGCGCTGAAATAATCGCCTCGCGCTCCTCTTTGTAATCCTCATAAATCCTTACATTGAGCGGTTTTTCACTTTTCGGGTTGGCGCCTTTAACCTCCTGCATTTTTATGTCAAAAAATGCATTTTTCAGGTCAGAATCGTTCTTTGCGTAGTCGATAAGCCTGTTTGCAAGCCCGAAAATCGCGTTATTGCAGCGCTGTGACGAGGACATTTTGACGCTTTTTGATTCGTTTATAAATTTTTCAAATCCCTCACGGTCAGCATTTGTGAAAGTTGAGGTGATTGACTGGTTCAAATCGCCGCAGCGGATTATATTCCGGTGCTTTTGCGCAAGCAGGTTTATCAATTTTTGCTGGATAAACGAGGAATCCTGCGCCTCATCTTCAATTATATAACCGCACAAATCAGCGTAAAAAGCAGCAATTTCGGGGTTATTTTCGAGGATTTTGACCGAATAAACGAGCATATCGTCGTAATCAATCAGATTTTTCGCCCTCAAAGCCGAATTGTAGAGCTTATAAAACTTCAAAAATGCAGCAGCTTCACGGGTAGCGGGCTTTTTAAGCTTATCAAAGCAGGAAAGCTTCAAAGCTGAAATCGCCCTGTCATAGCGGTCAAATTCGGAGTTTTCGATATTATATTTTGCAAAAAGACGATGAAGAATTTGCGCTCTTTTGTCATCATCACATACCTCAAAATCCGTTTCCAGCCCAATTTTCACAGAATTTGAATTCTCTTTCAAAATCCTGAGCGCAAGCCCGTGAATTGTTGAAATATTGGGCATTGCATTGAGATTGGGGCAGATTTTTTTGATTCTCTCCTTAAAATTCCTTGCAGCCGAATCCATATAGGTCAAAACAAAGATATTTTCAGGTTTTACGCCGTTTTGGAGCAGTTTTATTACAAGAGCAAGCAAAATTGTAGTTTTTCCCGCACCCGGAACCGCAGAAATCGCCATTTTCCCCTTTTTGTAATCAAGAACGGGCTTCTGGTCTTCTCTGGGCGTAAATTCAAACGTAATTTCCCCTGATTTTGCACGATTTACGAAATATTCTTCGATTCCGCCGGTGTTTTCAAGGCTTTCGCGGTCAAAAAGGCTCGCATAGGCATAAATATTTTCAAAAAGCAGCCCCAGTTTGCGAATCTGGCGTTTTGTCTTTTCCTGTGAGAGTTTCAGGCTTTCTTCGTAGGTAAAAGGTTCTGCTTTTCGCGATTTTTGAAAAACCCAAGCATTATAAATCGTGCCCGTATCCTCGCGCACCCACTCGCCTGAGGTTACATCAAGCCAGAACGCATGTTTTCGGGTGATTCCGAGGTCAATAATTTTTTGTGCTGTAGAAACAATGATTTTTTCCTCCTCGACCTCGAGAGAATTAGGCGGATTTTCAGAAATAATCGAGTTTTCCAGCTGTGTGAGCACAACTTTTTTCATCGCCGGAGCGAGTTCCCCGAAAACAGCCTCAAAATCAGCCAGCTGCTTTACAAAAAAGTTGATTTTCTCCAGCGAAGCCTCAAAACGCTTGTCAAAAAGGGCATTAAAAGCAATAACGGCTTTTTCATGCAAAGAACCGCCCGCGCCGTCGATTTTTTTTAGAAGTTTTTCAAAATTGTTGATTTTTTCTTTATAAAAGTCCGCAATTTCCAGCTTTTTGAAGCGTTCAAAGGAAATTTTCCCGCTGTTTTTGTAGCCCTCAACAATTGGCAGGCAATATTTTACCGGAATTTGCAGCAGAATCCGGATTAAAGCGGTCAGTTCCCTTGCGTCCGGCGCATAATCGCAGCATGCAATTTTCAAAAGCGTTATTATTGAAGCAACAAGCGGATTATCGACAAGTTTTTCGCTGCCGGAGATGAATTGCAGGGAATTTTCGCCAAAATTTTCTTTTAAAACGAACTTCAATGACGTATCAATCACCGGTGCAACAAAAACGATTTCAGAAGCTTTCACACCGCTTTTCAAGAACTCAGAGGCCTTTTGCACCGCAGAATTTATCATTTCAAGCCGCATTGTATAAGAAGAAATCTCAGAATCAACCGGATTGAACCCGATTTTATCCAGAATCAAAGGCTTTTCACCTGCAAGCGCCTCCAATTTTTGCGGCATTGTGAAATCTCCGTTCAAAAATCCGGCACGCGAAACGCCGTCCGGGTCAAGAGCAATGAAAAACTCGGTTATTTGCGGTTTTATGTGCTTTAAAAACTCAAATTCCGCATTCGTAATCTCATCGCCGTCATCAAGAAACACGTATTTGATATTTTTAAAATAATCCGTGTTTTTGTAGATAAAATTGAAGATATTCAGCTGTCCGAGGTAGTCAAAAGCCCTGTACTGCGCGGATTTTTTCTTAAAAAGCTCAAGAGCCCTGCCCGCATCCTCCCCGAATGCCTCTTCCAGCACCTCCGAACGCTCTGCAACCTCCTGATGGGTCAGTGCATTTTGCACTATCAGGGAATTCCGGCGAAAAAGCTGATGGAGCAGGTTGATTTTGGAGTTGTAATCCGCAAATCCGGTTTCTTTTATTGCAGATTTCATAAAAAGCTCCGAAACCTCAAGCCCGCACTGGTTAGGCAAAAGAACCGGCGGGCCGTTTTTCAAATTTTCCTCCACAAATGCCCAATTTTCAGGAACAGCAGCATACGCAAGCCCGAAAAACGTGTATATTTTAGGGTTTTCCAGAAAATTAACTCTTTCATCCGCAAGAACGGCGTCCAAAAAACGGGATTTTTTATAAGAATTTTGAACCAGCACAAGAATATCGCAAGCCCTTACGCCCTGCGCGATTAGCTCTGAATATTTTTCAACAAGCAAATCAGTTTTTTTGCTTTTTGATGTGCCAAAAATCAGCATCCGTACCTCCGCTTAAATTATAGCATGCAAGCGGGGTTTAAATCGCGGATATTAAGGCTTTTTAAGACTCGCGTATTATCGTTTCCTTTGCTGCAACGCCAAGGCCGACGCCCGCGAGGATATAAGTGCAGAGCGCAAACAGATAATTCCGTTTCAAAGGCGCAAGATTTGCAGTTTTGCCGAGAACTTTTCTTGCAGCTTTCACGCCGCGCAGGGAGGCAATTCCCTCCTCAATAATTGTGGGCAGATATGCGGCAAAACCGAGGATTCCGGCATTTTTCTGAATAAAATTCTGATTTTCGCCCTCTTTTTTAGGGAACATTGAGCTCAAAAGCAGCAATGCCGTTGGTGCAGCCATTGCATAACCGCGTGAATTCTGCAAAAAGCGCATAAATTTACCCTTTGTTGCATTAACAGCATGCCCGAGCTCGTGAAGAATCAAGGAGGGTTTGGATTTTGGAGCAACAGCAAGTTTATGTCCTGCTGAAAAGAACGCGTTTTGACCTTTTGCAACAGCCTCAAATTCAGCTGCACCGCCTTATTGTGCTGCGTAAGAAGCGGCATTTTTCGGCGTTACAAACCCGACATTCACGTCGAGATTGTTCTTTTTGACCATTTCTTTGGCAATTTTTTGAACATTTTCAGCTGTTGTAAATTCTTTTCCCTGCTGCAATTTATAAGAACACCATTTTGAGGCTTTATTCAAAAAAACAGCAATCCCCTGCAGCAAAGCGGCCATTCCCAGCGTTTTTACGGGGTTTTCTTCCTTTTGCGGCGCGCGCACGGGCTCATAATACTCCGGAAAATAGAATTGACGGGTATCAAAAGCCTGCATTGGCGCAAAATTATATGGATTTGTATAATTTATCTGTTTTATCATGGTTTCCTGTTGCTTTAATGCAGCTGAAAGTAAAAAATTGTCAAAATTAGCAAAAAAATAAACAAATTTTTACACAACTGCACTTATCTCCCGTGCAAATTCAGAAATCTGCCCGCAAATCCGCTCCCCCGGCACAAGAACAGGAATTCCGGGCGGATAATTCAAAATCGGTTCCGCAGCGACCTTTCCTGAGGCGTTTGCAGTGCAAATCCGTTCTTTTTCTGCATAAAAAGCGTCTTTCGGGCGCATAACGTATTCAGGAAGCCTGTAATTTGCATAAAAATCTTCTTTATCTTCATTTTGCGAGGGTTTTAAGCGGTTCAAAACCCCGAATAAGGCTTCCAATTTTTCAGAAGTTGTTCCAATGCCCGTAATGAACAGCAAAGCCCTGCCATTTGTAAATTCTTCCTCAATAGCGCATTCGTTGTTCAAAAATTCGGCAATTTTGCCGGCATTTGCGTTTCTAGCGCGGAAAAGTATTTTTGTAGGGTCATTATTCCCGCAATAAACCTCAAAATCATCAGAAAGCCCTTTAGTCAGCTCAAAAATACTGTTTTGCAGGTCGTTTATTGCCTTTTTACCCTCATTTGAGGCGAGATATTTTACGGTATTTTCAACAGAAAGCATTATCGGATAGGGTGGAGAGGTTGTATTTATTAGATTTAGCGCATTTTGAACGGTTTCAGGTGAAATTGCACTGTTTTCCCCTATATGCAAAACAGCTGCAGGAGTAAGCGCTCCGGCTGTTTTGTGCAGCGATTGAACGGAAATATCCGCTCCTGATTCGATTGCCGGACGGGTTTTGTAGCTTCCGAACGGCAAAAGCGCGCCGTGCGCCTCATCAACAATCAATTTCATGCCCGCCTTGTGCGTGATTTTTGCAATTTCTTCAATATCAGAAAAAATCCCCTCATAAGTCGGCGATGTAAGGATTACAGCCTTTGCATCCGGATTATTTTCGATGGCTTTTTTGACCGAATCCGGACTAATCGCATTAAAAACGCCCCATTTTTTATCATATTCCGGCAAAATCCACGCAGGAACCGCACCTGTCAAAATAAGCCCGTTTGTTACGCTTATATGGCAGTTTCTTGCGATAATTACCCTGTCATTGTCCTTTAAAACCGAGAGCATCGCCGCTAAAATACCCGAGCTGGATCCGTTTGTGAGAATAAAGGTTTGTTTTGAGCCGTAAATTTTCGTTAATTCGGTGAGGAGCGTTTTTAGGGTATTTTCAGGGTGCCTGAGGTTATCAAACCCCTCAATTTCCGAAAAATCGCATTCAAAAACCTTTTTGCCAAGAAACTCCATTGAATCCGAATCAACAAACCCGCCCTGAGCATGCGACGGAGTGGTGAAAAGCAGGGATTTTTTCTTGTTTTTAAAGTTTTTTATTTGCTCCAGAAGGCTCATATTAAAACATGGCTCCGTTGAATTTTTTATTGTAAAATGTGGATTGATAAATGATTATGGCATAAAGGCCGCGGATGTGCAAAAAAGAATAGAAGAACTCACAAAGCTTATAAACAAATACAACAAAGCGTATTACGAGGAAAATGCGCTTTTGATTTCCGATGTTGAATATGACAAGCTTTTCAAGGAGCTTCAGGAGCTGGAGAAGCAATATCCGCTGTTTAAAAGCCCTGATTCCCCTACGCTCAAGGTTGGTTCGGGTGTTTCAAAGGGATTTACCGAATACAGGCACAAAAACAGGCTCTACAGCCTTGATAACACCTATTCTTACGAGGATTTGGAAAAATGGTACGAAAAAATCAAAAATCAGTTCAGTGACCATTCCTCGATTGAGCTGGTTTGCGAGCTGAAAATCGACGGGCTTGCTGTTTCATTGACTTATGCTGATTCTGAGCTAAAAATCGGCGCAACCCGCGGTGACGGCGTTGTCGGCGAGAATATTACCCCGAATATTCGCCAAATTAAAACAATTCCGCACAAATTAAAGGACAAAATCAAAGAATTCAACGCTCGCGGCGAGATTTTTATGCCGAAAAGCGCTTTTGACAGGCTGAACGAAAAACAAAAAGCGCAGGGGGAAAAAATTTTTGCAAATCCCAGAAATGCAGCCTCAGGCTCGCTGCGCCAGCTAAATCCGGAAATTACCGCGCAAAGAGAGCTTTCAATGTTCACTTATGCGGGAATAATTGAGGATTCGGCGTACAAAATCAATTCCCACGCGGAAATGCTTGAATTTATGAAAAAAGAAGGGCTGAACGTAAACCCTGAATATAAAATTTGCAAAAATATTGAAGAAGTCATTGAATACTGCAAATTCTGGGATACAGAACGATACAATCTCGACTACGCAACCGACGGAGTTGTTATAAAAGTGAACAGTTTTGCTCTGGAAAACGCAATGGGCTACACTTCAAGGGCGCCGAGGTGGGCAACGGCGTTCAAATTCCCGCCTGAAGAGGTTTCAACAACCGTGGAAAATGTAGAGGTCAATGTGGGCAGAACCGGCGCTGTAACTCCGGTTGCGGTGCTAAAACCGGTGCTTGTTTCGGGCTCGACCGTTTCCAGAGCGACTTTGCACAACTTTGATGAAGTAAAACGGCTGATGATTAACGTCGGTGACACGGTTTTAATCAAAAAAGCCGCAGAAATCATTCCAAAAGTCATCACAGTGCTTGAACATGCAGCAGGAAAACCGCTTGATTTTAAACCGCCGGAAAATTGTCCGTTTTGCGGCACAAAACTCGTCGAAGCAGAGGGCGAAGTCAACTTATACTGCCCGAATACGTTCTATTGCCCCGCTCAGATTAAAGGCAGGCTTGAATACTGGGTTTCAAAGGACTGCATGGACATTGACGGCGTCGGAACAAACCTTATTGCGCAGCTGGTTGAGCGCGGAATGGTCGAAACTCCGGCTGATTTGTACAAATTGACGCTGGAGGACTTGCTTTCTCTGGATTTGATTGCGGAAAAATCGGCAAACAGCCTTTACGAAGCGATTCAGGGGTCAAAAAATCCGACATTTGCAAGGTTTTTAAACGCTCTGGGTATCAGGCATGTCGGAAAAGAAACCTCAGAAGTGATTGCAAGAAAATTCAGAAACTTCAAAAACCTCAAAACCGCCGACGAAGAAACGATTCAGGAGGTCGGGGGCGTAGGCAAAAAGATTTCATCAGGGATAATGGACTTTTTTGCAAACGAGCACAACCAGAAAATGCTAAAAGAGCTGGAAAAACTCGGAGTAGAGCCGCAGGAAGAGGTTTTTGACGCTTCACAGGCGATTTTTGACGGGATTTCTTTTGTTATAACCGGAACTTTGAGCGATACACGCGACAAATTTGAAACAATTATCAAAAACAACGGCGGAAAGCTCCTTTCTGCGGTAAGCAAAAAGACAAATTATGTGCTTGTCGGAGAAAATCCGGGTTCAAAAGTTGACAAAGCAAAGGCTTTAGGTGTTAAAATTATAAATGAAGACGATTTTAACCGCCTTGCGGGAGGAATGGAAATAAATTAATGAAAAGAAAATATAACATAATCAAATTGTCAGGATTTAAGGGCGTTTTGCTATTATTATTTCTTATCGGCTCGCTGGTTACGGGATTTCTCGTGTTTCCGGGCTGGGTTTGTATGCATTTGTGGAATTTTGCCGGCTCTTTCTTTTACCAGCTGCCCAAAATGGAGATTTTGCACGGTATTTTGCTCTGGTGCATTGCGGCTTTGAGCTTTTATGCGCTTAACAAAAACGATTTGGGCATTTCTTTCGGCTCCGTATCGCCCGCAGAAGAAAGAATCAGAAGAATAATTGCACAGGAGTCAAAAGAACTTATGCTGCAGGACAAAGAACCTGAAGAAAAAGATAAATTAGTCAAATAAGCGTTATTTTAGGAGGAATTATGAAAAAATTGGCACTTTTGATGGCTTTGCTCATGCTGGGCTCCTTTTCTGCACCCGCAAAAGCCCTCACAATCACGGAAAAAGAGATGGGATACATTTCTGTAAACACTTCTGCGTCAAAAGAAATGTCGCCTGACACAGCAAGGGTTTCTTTTTCTGTAGAAACAACGGCAAAAACCTCAAAAGCCGCTTCCGACCAGAATAAAGAGATTACAAACAAACTCATCGGAGCCCTTAAACCCCTCATCGAAATTGACAAAAAAGATACAATCCAGACCAGCAATTTGAACCTGCGTCCTGATTACAGCTATGACAAAAACAAAAAAACGCTCACAGGCTATACAATGGTCAACACAATAACGGTCAAAACAAAGAAACTTGACGCAGTGCCAAAACTCATTGATACAGCAGTTGCAAATAAAGCCACAAATGTAAGCGAATTGAAATTCTATGTGGAAAATGAAAGCGATTATGTAGGCAGATTGGTTCAAGAAGCAACAGCAAACGCAAAAATCATCTCAAAACTCACCGCAGAATCACTCGGGCAGAAAGTTACAGGTCTAAAAACCATAAATGTAAACTGGGGCCCTTCGTATGATGAAATTTCGCCGCGCATGTACAGCGCAAAAGCAAATTCAGCTGCCGGAGGCTCAACTCCCGTGGAACCCGGAAAAGTAAAAATTCAAGCAAATGTTCACGCACAGTTCTATGTAAAATAGTATGATTGAGCCGAGAGAAACACTGAAAAATATTGAACCATACGGGGTTGAGCCTTATGCTCAGCCCTGTGTAATGAAATTGGACGCAAACGAAAACTACCTCGGCCCCTCGCCCAGAGTAATGAAACGGCTTGAAAACATCAGCGTCAGGGAAATTGCCCAGTATCCCCGCTATGGCGAGCTTATCAGCGTGCTTGCTGCAAAATTTGATGTTCTGCCGCAGAACCTGCTTCTTACAAACGGCGCAGATGAGGCTCTTGACGCGATTATCCGCACATTTTTGTCTTCTGAGGAAGCGTTAATAACCGTTTCGCCCACAATCAACATGCCGCGAATCTACACAGCCGCAGCCAGCGCAGAATACAGGGAAATTGAGTACTCAAAAAAATGGGAATTCCCGCAGGAAGAATTTTTGCAGGCAATTGATGAAAAAGTTAAAATAATACTTTTTACAACCCCGAATGACCCGACCGGCGGGATTGTGCCTGCTGAATTTATTGAAAAAACCGCAAAACTCCATCCGGAAAAGCTCATTGTCATCGTAGAATCCTTTGCTGTTTATGCAGGGCAGAGCTATGCGGAAATTTTTACAAGATATGATAATATTGCCGTTGTACGTTCGTTTTCAAAAGATTACGGGCTCGCCGGCCTGCGAATCGGCTGCATTATTTCCGGCAGAGCAAATATTTCTGCGATAAAAAAGGTTCTTTGCCCTTATACAGTCAACAGTGCAGCTGTAATCGCTGCAAAAGAGGCGATTTGCGACGAAAAATACCTGCAATTTCTCAAAGAGGAAAACGAAAAAGCAAAAAACTTTTTAAAAGAGGAGTTTACGCGCATTGGCGGGGTTGTTTACCCGTCATATACAAACTTTTTGCTGGTTGATTTCAAAGAAAATGCGGAAAATGTCTATCAAAAGCTTGCACAAAAGGGTATCCGCGTAAAAAAATACGCCAAAGGCAAGCTCAAAAATCACCTCAGAATAACAATTCCCTCTTTAAATGCGGCCAAAAACCTTGTAAATGTGCTCTCGCCCGAAAATCTGTTCATTTTTGACCTTGAGGGCGTAATCGCAGACAACTGCCGCGCCCAGAACGGACGCGAGGAGGAACTTCTGGTTTTTCCCGAAACTTTGAGCCGGCTGAACGGCGAAAAAGTGCTTTATTCAGGGCTTACGCGTGAAAAAACAGGACGGCTTCTGGAAAAATACGGCTTGAAAGATGCGTTTTCAGGCATAGTTGCGGCTAATGACCCTGATTCTGATTCAAAAAATCCGGAAATGAGCGCAATTTTGCAGATAAAAAGCAGGATTTTTGCCAAAAATGTTTACTATTTGGGCGATACGCCCGAAGATATGAAATGCGCAAAGAAAGCCGGGGTTACTCCCATCGGAGTGCTTGCCCCGAAAGACAAATCCGACGGGCAAAAAGACCTGTTGTACGTTTTCGGCGCACAATTTGTTCTCCATGATATTAACCAGCTGCCCGATGCATTAAAAACAATCAAGCAGGAACAAATTTAACCCGCTTTGCGTCTTAAAAGGCATGAAAAAGGTTGAGAAGAAGAAAAGCCCCTCAATGAGGAGCCTTTCAAAAACTTGTTTTTTAATGTGCTTAGTGTTGTGCAGCTTTGTTTTCCATAAATGTCGGAATTGCAATGAAGGCCAAGTACATTAACAAACCAAATGCGACTAAACTCAGAATTTCCATGATGCACCTTCTACTTTCTGCTTATCTATCTCTACATGTATATAATGCCCATTTTTTTTCATTTCTAACACTTTCAAGGTCTCATGTTAACAATTCTTTACAAAAATCAACCAAATAGAGTAGAAATTTTTAAAATATAATAGTGAGGATGAACAAAAATATGAACAAAGAGCTTATAGAACAACTGTTTTCAGGAATGTGCTGTTCCGAATGCAAAAATGACTTTACGCAGGAAAGTTTTCGCGTAATGAGGCAGGAAAATGACCTGTTTGTGGTGCAGGTGACGTGCAGGCACTGCGGAAAATCTTTCGGAACCGCATTTTTCGGGCACTGCTCGCTAAATAAGAAAAATCTGAAAGAGGGGGATTTGACCCTTGAAATTCAGGAGGGGCCTGCGCCGATTTCAGCAGATGACGTAATCGACGCGCACAATTTCATAAAAAATCTGGAACATGACTGGCAAAAGTACATTCCGGAAGATTTGAGAAAATAAAAGGCGGCAAAAAGCCGTCTTTTTTATACAATTTTATACTTTCACGTTCAAAACAGGCGAAGAAGCGCTGCCCTCAAGCATTGCTTTTGCAGTTTTAAAGTTTCCCAGTTCTCTTTTTTGAAGAAATGTAAGATTTTCAGCCGGAGCACCGTTTAGCTTTTCCATATATTTTGAATAAGCCTCCGCAGCCTTATGAAGCTTTATTTCTACTGTTTTCCGGGGAATTGAAACTTTAGCAAAACTCACATTCATCAACTTACCTGCTTTCCTTTCTGACTTTCACTCCTTGAGAAAAACAAAACCGATAAAAAAATTGCCTCTTTTGTTAAAATTTGTGTATTTATTGTAAAATGTAGTCAGAGAGGTGAATCGTGGATAGAAACGAACAACTTGAAAAAGCAAATAATTTGATTTCGCAAAAGGATTTTGGCGGAGCAAAGGCTATTTTGGAGGAGCTTTCCGGAGAATACGAAAATGACGCGGAAATCTCCAAAAATCTGGGGCTTGCGAACGTAAATCTGAATCTTATGGACGAGGCAAAAGCGAATTTTGAAAACGTAATTGCCCGAAATCCAGAGGACGCAACATCGTACTATTATTTAGGCATAATTTATGAAACCCAAAACGATTTGCAGCGTTCAAAATCCGCTTATGAAAAAGTTATAACCCTGCGAGAAAATTATCAGGACGCGTACAAAAATTTGTGCGTGATTTACTTAAAATTAAAAGAAAACGAAAACGCAGAAGCCGCTGCAAAAAAAGCTATTGAAATCGATCCGGAAAACTATCAGAGTTTTCATCTTCTGGCCACGGCATTGATTGCGCTGAAAAAATATGAAGAGGCGATTGACGCACTAAACAAAGGAATCGGGCTGAATCCGGAAAATGCGCTGATGTATAACAACCTCGGCTCATGTTATCTGGGATTGAACAGGCTCGATATGGCGGAAGGCGCATTTAAAAAGGCGATTGAGCTTACGCCGGAAAATCCCACCTCCCATTACAATCTTGCGTCGGTTTTGCAGCTGAAAAACCGCTACGAAGAGGCACTTGAGCATTATTATACCGCATACGAGCTTGAACCTACGCCGTTTTACCTTTCTGCGGCGGCTCTCGGCGCGATGTATGCGCAAAATTGGGAAAAAGCTATTAGTTTGTATCAAAAACTCGTTACTCTCCAGCCGGAAAAACAGAATTTCCAGTACAACCTTGCTAATGCCTACATTCAAACAGGAAAATATCAAGACGCGATAATGATTCTTAAAACTCTTGTCACGATGAATCCGAAATCAGTTCAAATGGCGTTAAAATTGGCAGACTGCTATCAGGCGGCGGGGGATGTTGCTTCTGCGCAGGCTGTTCTGGCGAATATTATCAGGCTCGGCAAAGTTCCGGCGGATATTTATTACAGATACGCGATTCTTTGCATGAAATCCGGCGATATTGACAAGGCAGAAACAATTTTCAAAAAAGTTATCCAGCTTGAGCCGAATAATGCCTTTGCGCATAAGGATTTGGGCATAGTTTATCTGGCGCACAGGCTTTTTGACGAGGCTGAGGACGAATTCAAGACAGCGCTTGAGATTTCACCCGAAAGCACGTCAATAATCTTTGAATTTGCTAATTTTTATCACAACACAAACAATTATGCAAAAGCTGAAGAAATGTATGCAAAAGCGCTTGCAAAACAGCCCGAAAATCCGGATATTTTGACATTTGCCGGTTTAAATCTCGTTTCTATGAACAAAAATGACGAAGCGCAGAAATTATTGAGCAAAGCCCTTGAAAACGGCGCGCACAACGACACGGTTTTCTACAATCTGGGGCTGATTTTCTACCGAAAAGGCGAATTTGAGAATGCAAAACAGTTTCTGCTCGACGCATACAGCATTTATCAGGGGGCGGAAACCGCAAATCTTCTTGCGCTGACGTTTTTTGAGGTTAAAGAATACGAAAATGCAAAAAATATCGTAAACAAACTCTTGAAAGACTATCCGGACAATGTCAATGTGCTTCTTCTGGCGGCAAAAATTGCCATAGAGCTTACGGATGCGCAAAAGGCGGAAGAATACCTTGAAAAAATAGTGAAAATCTTCCCTGACCAGCCTGAAGCAAAAAAATTATACAAAAAAATCAAAGGAGTTTAATAAATGTACGAAGTAAAAGTAATAAGCTCGTTTTCCGCGGCTCATCATCTTTTAAACTACGAGGGCGAATGCGAAAACCAGCACGGACATAACTGGAAAGTTGAAGTTTACGCAAAAGGCGATGTTCTGGACAAATCCAACATCCTCATTGATTTTAAGGTGCTAAAACGCGAGTTAAAACGCGTTATTGATTACCTTGACCACAAAGACATCAACGAACTCCCCGAATTTAAAGGTGTAAGCCCCAGCAGCGAGATACTTTCGCAGTATATTTACAATGAAATGCGAAAAGAGTTTCCGCAGGTGTCAAAAGTCGGAGTTTGGGAGAACGAAAACTCCTGTTCTATGTATTATGAGGAGTGGGAGTAGGCTATGAATCTTATACAGGCGTTATTTATGGGATTGGTGCAGGGTTTGACCGAATTTTTGCCGGTTTCAAGCTCCGGACATCTGGTTTTGTCCTCAAGTTTATATAAATTCTTCACAAACAACGAATTTCTGGTAAACAGCTCTGAAGAAGTGTTTTTTGATATTGTTCTTCACGTGGGAACGCTGCTTGCAGTGTTTTTATTCTTCAAAGAGGACATAATCAAGCTCATAAAAGCGTTTTTTAACGCCCTCAAAACCCGTGATTTCTCGGAACCCGAGGCAAAATTGTCGCTTTACATTCTCGGCGGAACATTTTTTACGGTTTTTGTGGCATTCCCGTTAAAAGGGATTTCTGAAAAGCTTATAAATCTGCCGTGGGTTGTGGGGATTTTTCTGTTTATCACAGGATGGATTCTCTGGGCAGGGGAGTATATTTCAGAGCATGCAAAAGACAAAAACGACAAAATGGACTGGAAAAAAGCAATTTTAATCGGGATTGCGCAGGGGCTTGCGGCGCTGCCGGGGATTTCGCGCTCAGGTTCGACAATTTCAACGGGGATTTTCCTCGGGCTTGACCGTGTAACCTGCGCCAGATACTCATTTTTATTGAGCATACCGATAATTGTCGGAGCGTCAATATTTTATCCGGTTCTTGAGCTCGATTTTCACGAAATCCTTGCTTACAACTGGGTTTCCATTGCAGCCGGGTTCGTGGTTTCGTTCATTTCCGGATATTTTTGCATTAAATATTTTCTGAAATTTTTATCAAAGCACTCAATGAAAGTTTTTTCATATTACTGCTGGGTTGTCGGCGCAGCGATGTTTGTATTTTTCAAATTCTTCTAAATTTTAAGGAGGGTGAATTGAAAAAGGTCGACGAAAGATGGAAAATTTGCTGTTTTTGCAAGTATATTAAGGCCTGCGACGTTGGCAGGGGCAGAATACAAAATATCGGCAACAATCTCCACGCAATCAACGAAATCGGCTGTTTTGATTATGAAATATACAAAAAACAGTCCGAGGGTAATCAGCTCGGACTGTTTTAAGCTTGTTTTTATTGGATAAAACCGGTTTTTATTATTTTGCCTCATATTCGGCGTTAGTAAAGCCTGCGTTAAAAGCAGATTCGTCAATTGCGCCCTCAGCATCAACATCAAAATCAATGCCTGCAAGCACAACTTTTAGTGCAGAAAGTTCAGTGCCGGAGATTTTTCCGTCACCATCTTTGTCGAATTTATCAAATGAATTATTTGCTTTCAGTTGTTGAATTTTTTCCAGCTCAGCTCCGCTTTTTTGCTGAAAATTTGATGTAACGCCCGATGTAATTGCGCCGATAGCTTCTGTCATAATATCTCTCCTCTTAGTTTAGTTTTGCATGAAATCTCTTATATTTATATAAAAAATATATACTCACAAAAATTGCTAAAAATATAAAATCATGGATAACAAAACTTAATAAAAGGTAAAAAATAAGCCTTGACAATGTTCTTCGGTTTTCATAAGATAATAAAAGACGACATTGGGGCGTCGCCAAGTGGTAAGGCAGCTGGTTTTGGTCCAGCCATCCGGAGGTTCGAATCCTTCCGCCCCAGCCAATTAAGACCCGAAAGGGTCTTTTTTGTTCTGTTCTATATGATTAGGCAAAATCTAAACACCATTTGAAAAACGATACTTAATAGTGTATTTTTTAGTGCTTTACCAGATAGAAGTTCTGTTATTGTCAAGACAGTTAGTGCGCAGTAATCCGGCTTTTGTGCGGTAGAACGAAGATTGCTTGTCCAATTAAAAAACGGTCAAAATGACCTTTTAATAATCCAAGATGTAAAATAATTTATTGACAAACTACACAAATTCCCTACAAATACAAAACTTTTCCGCTGTTGGAGCCCCCCCCCAACATACCTACAAACTATACAAAATTTTTGCCGATATTGTAGGCATTTTCTAAATCTTTTGGAAATACAATTTCATATTGTCTTTTTTTATCTCCTAAATCCCACCTTTCATCATCATATTTAGAATAATCGTGATATTGATAGGTATTAAAAGCACAAATCCTTTCTGGTTTTTCATAAAGATGTGTAATCCATTTTTCAAAAAACCCGATAGGTGCAGAATTATTTTGCCCAATGTATTGATTCAAAAATGTATTTTCATCAACATTCATGGTATAAATCACTGCGGTTTTTAATTTTTTAGGCGGAATCGGTGTATATTGTTTATCAAATCTTACAAAGGGATAAACCAATCGTTCTATAAACATTTTCATAACACCTGAAACATCTCCGAAATAAATAGGGGTAGCAAAACAAATTCCGTCTGCAAGAGAAACTTTATTTAAGATTTCTCTTAATTCGTCAGGATACGAACAGATTCCGTAATTTTTGCCATTTTTTAACTTACAAGCTGAACACGCCCTGCAACCTTTGAAATCAATGTTATAGAGGTTTACTATTTCAGATGCTCCACCCCCATCAATTACACCTTTTGCGAAACTTTCACAGAGTTGAGCTGTATTCCAATTTTTTCTTGGAGAGCCGTTTATAATATAAATTTGTTTTTTCATATATTTATCCTTTCATTTTATTTTGATTTTATACAATATTATATTTATTACAAGTACGTACTTTTTTGTAATAAACTATATAAAAAGATAGAATTAAGAAATAACTATGAAAAACAAACTTGAAAAATATAATTGTCCGCTTGGTTTAACTCTCGGAGTTATTGGTGGGAAGTATAAGGTAATGATTATATGGTTTTTGTATAAAAATAAAGTTTTAAGATACAATGAACTGCAGAAAGCCATAAATGGAATTACTCCTAAAATGTTGATTTCTCAGTTAAGAGAGCTTGAAAATGACGGAATACTTGAACGAAAAATCTATCCTGTTGTACCACCTAAAGTAGAATATTTTTTAACAATAAAAGGCGAAAGTTTAATTCCCATTTTATTAGAGATGAGAAAATGGGGTGAAAAGTATGAAGAAGAAGTTTTGGCATAAATATATTTTGGCAAGTTTTTGTTTTGTACTTTCAATTCCATATTTATTAACCATATTAAACTTATCCAGTTCAGCCGTAAACGCGTCTATATCATTTATTCTATTTGTTTAACCCTTTTTTGCCTATGTAATCTTCAATAATTGCTGGAATCTTATAAATAAATCATCATTTTGATTTATAAATTCTCTGTATTTATCCTCAAGATTATGTCTATTTCTTTTCAAATAGATATTTATAGATTGATTATTTGTTTTTGTTTCACAAAATTGCGCACAAACAACTTTAGAAAGAGTTTCTCGGTCTTTTAAAATATTAGGATTCTTTGTGATTTCTTCTGCTAAAATTGAACTAAAAATGTTACTTATAAAATACGGAGCGCAATTTTCAATGTACACATCGTATGTTTTGTAGGCTAGAAACATATTTATGAGTCTTTCCAAATTTTCATCTAGCATACATTTATATTCATCGTCTTCTTTTAAACTTTTAAATAGTAATGCTTTTATTTGATTTGTATATGAGATTGGGTCGTCTATAAAATTTTTACTCATTAAACTTTTAAAAGAATTTTCGCTAATTTTCATAAATTTGTCAGCATTAAATTCTCTCTCCTGAAAGAATGGTATAAAAGCATTAAACGCTTTTTCGATATCTTTATTATGAATACCACGCTCCTTAAGTATATTTTGCATATCTGATTGTGTTAATGTGATTGATTTACTGTGTTGCTTTTCTACGTGATTTCTTAAATCATAGCAATAAGATTTTTCAAAATCCTCGCCTATATAATTAGTATTTAGTGAAATGATTAGGTTCAACGTGCCATAAAATGATATACAAGCAAATAACAATTTGTTTTTATTGTCCCCTTTTAAAAAAATTGTATGATAAATGCTATCCGTGCTATAAAAATCTTTTGGATAGAAATAATTAGTACAATCGCGCATTTCTTTGAATTTTAACTCTTTCAAGAAATTGATTTTTTCATTTACAAAAGCAATATCGAAATTATTATTTAAGTAGAATTCAAGAACTACCTTAAGAGAAGAATAGAAAGACTTTTCATTAAACTGCGTTCTAAAACCCATGCAAGGATTTTTAATATCGATTATACTTTTTTCAAATTTATCGGCAAATTCATTAATTATTTTTTCTTCCTCATCAACAGGAATATTCAACTTTTTAATTTGTCCTCGACAAACATTCAAAATTTTTTGTTTTTTTAACTGTTTGTGTTTTTCATCAGAACTAAACATTCCCTTATAAGAAATCACAACCCCTTTTCTTTCAGGTTCGATTTTAATTATGTCTTCCGAATAGTATTCCCCGTCTGCTTCTCTAATTAGCGGTATACCATCAAATTGCATTTTGATGCTTGGGTTTTTCCCTCGTCTTTTCGGATTTAGAAAATTAGTACAGAACCTTAAATTTTCGCATAAATCAGCATCATATTTAGAGAATACATTGTTACAATTTTTGCAGAGCAATTTTTTAGATGTTAGCTTACCCCCTATACCATTAGGAATAATATGTTCTAATGTTTCATTTTTCTTAGTTAATACTTCTCCACAGTAAAAACAAAAATTCAAAAAACCTCCTATGATATTTTATGAACACTTGTCTATAAGCATAACACAAAAAACATATACTAGATATCTTATGAAAAAATTTAAAAATAGATATTTGAAAGAATTAGCAGCTGTTTCATCTGTTTTAGTTTGTTCACGTTTATCTGAACCGCCTTACTTCCTGCTTATGTTTTAATGACCTATTAGTCGGAAATAAAACAAAGTCGGTTGGGCATACTTGCCCAACAATTCAAGTTTTTGGGCGGTAAGAAGAAGTTTAGCTATACAAATCTCAAGACGGTCTTTTAATTGTCAGGGGTAAATATCATTTATATTAAAAACCCGGAATTTGCCCGTAAATACTAAGTTCTATTTGAAAAATTTGTAGTTGTTTGGCAAGTATGCCCAACCGACAGGTTTAATTTATGTACTTTTATTAAGAGATTGAGCGTTTAATGCTGTATTTTGGCACACCAGTTGACTAGATATCAGGCATATGTATTAATATATATAATTTATGGCCTACCGAATACTTTTTGGTAGCTAACGGGTGAAAAAATGAATAAAAATGATACTTTTCCGGATTCAACGGATTGGGACGAGAGATGTACTATGTTAATTTCGGAATTAAGAAAGAAAAATGTTAAAAAGATAGCGTTGGTCGGCATAAGGGATTATATTTTTGAAACATTTCTTGCGCGGGCGTTTTGGAAAGCAGGGATTGCGACAATAATACCGGAATTTCGGGCAAGGGATGAGATTAGAGAATGCCAAAGTGGTGAAGATTTGCGTCCGTTTTTAACAAAATATTCAAAACTCGGTGCAGAAGCCGTAATTTGCGAGAATTCCGAGGTTCATAATGCGGCATGTGAATGCGGAATATGCGCCCGGATGATTAATTTAAACAAATAAAAAAGATTATTTGACAGATTTGCATGGAAAGCATTTTTTGAACCGTCATGTTGAATTTAACCGATTTTTATTCTATTAGGCGGTTTTTTCACATTTCCGGAGATATTTATAGCATATATAAACACAAAGCCTCCCCAAAGCACATAGAAATGATTTATTTATATAGTAAAATAACTGTATTAAATAAGGTTTTTTACAAATGATAAACGACATGACAAAAGGCGCTCCGCTGAAACTGCTGCTGCTTTTCTCAGTGCCGCTCCTGATAGGTAATATATTTCAACAGTTATACAACATAGCTGATATTGTGATTGTAGGCAGAACGCTCGGAATGAACGCGCTTGCAGCTGTCGGCGCAACTTCACCTGTGTTCTTTTTTCTGATGTTTGTGGTTGTGGGGCTGACAAACGGCTTTGCAGTCATAACAGGACAGCGTTTCGGAGCTAAAGACCCTGTCGGAGTAAGGCGTTCAGTGACTGTTTCGACGGTTTTAAGCAGTGTTTTTACCATTGTTTTTTCTGTTTTGCTGGGCCTTTTTATGAATGTTATTCTGGGATGGATGAATGTTCCGCGCGAGATTTACAAAGACGCTTTCTGGTACATCCAAATCGTCGTAGCCGGCTTAATCAGCGCAAATGCCTACAATCTGCTCGCAAGCATAGTCAGAGCGCTCGGTGACAGCAAAACGCCGTTGTATTTTCTGATATTTGCCTCACTTTTGAATATCGTTCTTGCGCTTTTATTCATCTTGAAATTCGGCTGGGGCGTGCCGGGCTCTGCGGTTGCGGTGGTGATTTCACAGGCGGTTTCTGCTTGTTTGTGCGTAGTTTATGTAAAAAAACGTTTTCCCATCCTGCATTTGAAGCTTGATGACTGGAAATTTGCAATAAAAAAGGAAAGTATCCCATTTGCAATGGAACATTTAAAGGTCGGAATCCCAATGGCGCTGCAGTATTCAATCCTCGGAATCGGAATTTTGATTATTCAGAGTGTTTGCAACACTTTTGGCCCTGATGTAATTGCGGCATTCACGGCAGCCTTGAGAATAGAGCAAATAGCGACCCTGCCAATGGTATCTTTCGGCGTGGCGCTCGCTGCATACACAGCGCAGAACTTTGGCGCAAACAATTACTCCAGAATCCGCGCCGGAGTAAAAAGAAGCTCGCTTATAAACATCAGTTTAAGCATTATCATGGCAATTTTGATACATTTTTGGGGAAGTGACGTCGTGGGAATCTTCCTCGGGCAGGCGGAAACAGAAATTATCAAAATTGCACGCGAATACCTGTGGATTAGCACAATTTTCTATTTTTTCCTCGGACAAATTTTTATTTTCAGAAACGCTCTGCAAGGCATGGGCGAAGCAGTGCTCCCGCTTGCTGCAAGCATCGCAGAACTTGTCATTCGTTCGTTTGCGGCGGTTTATCTTGCCGTAAAATTCAGCTATTTTGGCATTTTTTATGCAGGGCCGATTGCCTGGGTCACAGCTTCGACAATCCTTGCCGCCGGATATTTTGCCTGCTTTTTTAAAATCATCAAAAAAGCCCGTTGTTGCGTTCGTGCGCAAAGAAAACAGCAAAACGACGCAGCTGCATAGCTATTTATGGAAAATAAAGCACGCAGCAAGGATTATAAACACAAAACCTACAAGATAGTTCCATTTGAACTGCTCTTTTAAATACATCACGGAAAAACCGCTAAAAACAAGAAGAGTAATAATCTCCTGAATCGTTTTCAGCTGCGCAGCGCTGTAAACAGAATGCCCGAAGCGGTTTGCCGGAACCTGAAAACAGTATTCAAAAAAAGCAATGCCCCAGCTCACCAGAATCACAAGAAAAATCGGCGCAGCTTTGAACTTCAAATGTCCATACCAGGCAAAAGTCATAAATATATTTGAAATTGTTAAAAGCAAAATCGGTGCTGCATATCTAATCATAGAAAAATTATAGAACAAAAATGCTTTTAGAAAAAATCGTGATTTTTTTCGTGATTTAGTGTAGAATAGGGAAACATTGAGGTGAAAATGAGCAAAAATATACCCGAAAAAGTCACAAACCGCCTTACTCTGTATCACAGCATCCTCGCTGAATACATTGAACACGGCCAGGAGTACATTTCCAGCCCTCAAATCGCACAAAGGCTGGGGATTGACGACTCACAGGTAAGAAAAGATTTTAAACTCCTGAATAACGCGGGAAAATGCCGTGTCGGCTATATTGTCAGAGAGCTGAAAGATTCTATTGAAAAAACGCTCGGTTTTACCAAAGCAAAAGACGCTTTTATTGTCGGAGCAGGGCATTTGGGGCTTGCGCTGGCAAAATATGACAATTTTAACAGCTACGGGCTGAATATTCTTGCGCTTTTTGACAATGACCCTCAAAAAATCGACCTGACCGTCAATAACAAACAGATTTTTCACACCTCAAAGCTGCCCAATCTCGCCGAAAGGCTCAATGTGGATATTGCGATTTTAACCGTTCCAAGGCAGTACGCGCAGGAGGTTGCGGATTTTTTGATAGATTCAAACATCAAATACATCTGGAACTTCACGCCTGCGGTTCTTGTTGTTCCGGAGCATATAAAAGTGTGGAACGAAAATCTCATCGCAAGTTTTCTTCAGTTCGCCTGCAAAGAAATAGTTTAGTAAGGAGGTAAAATGGAAAAACTTTCATCAAGCCTTGAAGATTACCTCGAAACTATTTATAACGAAGTGCAAAAAAACGGTTTTGCCAAGGTTACTGATATTTCAAAAATTTTAAATGTAAAAAAAGCCTCTGTTACCGGCGCGCTCAATAGTTTAACCGCAAAAAAACTGATTAATTACGCGCCGTATTCGGCAATCACGCTCACAGCGCAGGGAGAAAAGCTGGCAAAAGAAATCTTCAAACGCCATGAAACTATGGCTGATTTTTTCTCAAAACTCCTCCATCTTCCTCCGGAAGAAGCCGCTTTAAACGCCTGCAAAATGGAGCACATCATGTCAGAAGAAATGTTTAGCAGAATTTCAAAATTTTCGGAATTTATTCAGCGATATTCCGATGAAAACAAGGATTTTGGCAAAAAAATCAAGGAATTGTATAATTAGCCGGCTTGACATTATTTTTCCTTTGATATAAAGTTAGTCATGGCTAACTTTTTTCAGCCGGAGATTAATAACAAAGGAAAAGTAATGAAAATTTCAACCATCGCCAAATATGTAGATCAGCCGGTTGTCCTAAACGGTTTGCAAAAGAAAATGCCGGTGCTTTTGATAGGCGGGGGCAGCGCATTCGGGCTTTATGACGTTTACAAACACAGAAAAGGCAAAAAAAGTGATGAAAAACGCGCACTGAAATCCGCTATCGTGATTGGTTCAACAATTGCGGCTTCAATTATCGGAACAAGGGGGTTAAAAGTCGGGGGAAAGCAGATTTTTGAAGGGCTGATGGAAAACAAGCCGCTAAAAGAAATTCTCAAAGAACAAACTGCGGCGGTTAATAAATTTATCAAAAATTCAGGCACAAAGGACAAAAAAGTACTTTCTATTCTGGAAAAATCCAAAAAAGGCAAGCTAAAAGTTAAGGAGATTGACACGCTCATTCAAAAAATACCGGATTCAAAGCATAAAAACGAGCTTTTTGAGGTAATTCTGCCAAAACCGGAAAATGTAGATTCGCATGAAATTTTTTCCGAGATAAAACGGCTTTCTTTGCTCGGGCTCGTGTCGGTTGCAGGCGGAATTGCGGGCGGGCTTGCTGCCGACAAAATTACCGGTTCCTCCAGCAAAAAATCGGTTGCAAACAAGATAAAAGAGGGATTTTATCAGTATTTTGCGAATATTTTTCTTTGTAATGTAGGCGCGGGAGCTGCGTTATACGGGGCGGAGAAGCTCCAGTCGGCGAAAATTATAAAACCGCTTTCTCCTGTAAAAAAAATGGGGGTAATTCTTGCAGGAATTACGACAACGGGCATTGTTGGCGGCAGTTTTATAGCAAATTATCTCAGCAAGAAAATTATCGACCCGCTTTTCGGTCAAAAAGAGAAGCACAAAAAGCTTTATGACGAAAGAAAGCCGGAAATGCTGGATATTGCGCTTCATGTTGATGATATTGCAACAGCTGGGGTGCTTTCAGGCTTAAAATGGATTGAGCCGGCGCTGCCGTTTCTTTATTTTATTTCCGGATACCGTGCGGGAATCGGGTACAGGAACGGGGAGAAACATCATCTTTAAAATGTTATTCCGAATGGCTCGGAATCGCAAGATTTAAGTAAATAAGCCCCAAATTTGCCGCCGGAAGCGTGATTTTCACGCCCCTGCGGCCCTGAATCAGGTTCAGGGTGACGAAAATGTGCGCTCCGTCATTCCGAACTTGTTTCGGAATCGCCAGATTGGGGGAAATAAGCCCAAATCTTGCCGCTAAAAGCCAGATTTTCGCGTCCTTGTGGCCCTGAATCAAGTTCAGGGTGACGAAAAACTGTAGGGTGGGAAAAGTGAAACGGTTCCCACCGCAAGATTGCGCAAAAATGGGAATTTTGGGGTTTCAAAGTGGTTTGAAATCGCTCCCCATCCGCATTCGTACGCAATACTGGCGTATTGCAACGACTGCTGCCTCACCAACTCGGGGAGGGCTGGGGTGGGGAATGGTTTTAAGATTATTTAATTGCAAGGTGACGAAAAAAGCGTGCCCGTCATTCCGAACTCGTTTCGGAATCGCAAGATTGAAGTAAATAAGCACAAATCTTGCCGCTGGAAGCGTGATTTTCACGTCCCTGCGACCCTGAAACAAGTTCAGGGTGACGAACTCGGAGCAGTCATTCCAATTTCAAACTCAAAATAGATAAAAAAGAGGCGGTTTTGGTCGCCTCTTGCAATTATTCAAACACAATTTCATCATCTTTTGCATCAACTGTAATCGTGTCGCCCGTTTTGAACTTTTGTGCGAGGATATCTTTGGCAAGCGGGTTTTCTACCAGCTGGCGGATGGTTCTTTTTAAAGGACGCGCGCCGTAAATCGGGTTAAAACCTTTTGTTGCAAGAAGTTCCTTTGCATCGGGCGTGATTTCGAGGGTGATATCCTTGTCCGCAAAGAGCTTTTTAAGATTTGCAAAGTAAATATCCACGATTGCGCCCAGCTGGGCAAGCGTAAGCGCCTTGAAGAACACGATTTCATCAATTCTGTTAAGGAATTCGGGTTTAAAATGCGCTTTCATCAGCTCCATAACCTGTTCTTTTGTTTTATCGAACTCGCCGGCTGAAAGCATTGAATTAACCGTGTTTTCCAGGATAATATTGCTTCCGATGTTGCTTGTCATGATGATAAGCGTGTTTTTAAAGTCCACAGTGCGGCCTTTTGAATCGGTCAAACGGCCGTCATCAAGGATTTGCAGCATTATATTGAAAACATCGGGGTGCGCTTTTTCGATTTCGTCAAAAAGCACAACCGAATAGGGTTTTCTGCGTACGCGTTCTGTGAGCTGACCGCCCTCATCGTATCCGACATAGCCCGGAGGCGCTCCGACGAGCCTTGCTACCGAGTGTTTTTCCATATATTCGGACATGTCAATACGAATCAGGGCATCTTCGTCATTAAACATGAATTCTGCAAGCGCTTTTGCCAGTTCGGTTTTACCAACACCGGTCGGGCCGAGGAAAATGAACGAACCAATCGGCCTGCGCGGGTCTTTTAAGCCTGAACGGGCGCGCCTGATTGCGTCAGCAACCACTTCAACAGCCTCATCCTGCCCGATAACCCTTTTATGGATTTCATCTTCCATGCGCAAGAGCTTCATCATTTCGCTTTCAACGAGCTTTGAAACCGCAATTCCCGTCCATTTGCTGACAACTTCCGCGATATCATCCTCATCAACCTCCTCTTTAAGAAGCTGGTTTTTGGAATCGGGCTTTTGCGCACCGGATTGCGCAAGTTCAAGCTTTTTCTGGAGCTCAATCAGTTTTCCGTATTTGAGCTCAGCAGCTTTTTCAAGGTCGGTTTCACGTTCAGCCTCATCAATTTGACGTTTTACCTTTTCGATTTCTTCTTTAATTTGCGCTTCTGATGTAATCGAGCTTTTTTCAAGCTCCCACTGGGTTTTGAGTTTTGTGATTTTTTCGTCCAAATCATTAATCTGGTTGTTCAAATAGTCGATTTTTTTGATATTGTCCTCGTTCTGGTCTTCTTTTTTGATTGCCTGACGCTCGATTTCAAGCTGCATTTTTTGACGCACCATTGAATCGATTTCTTCAGGCATAGAATCAATCTCAATTCTGATAGAAGAAGCCGCCTCATCAATCAAATCAATCGCCTTATCCGGCAAAAATCTGTCCGTAATATATCGGTCAGAGAGCTTTGCCGCAGCAATTAGCGCCGAATCCTTGATTCTGATTCCATGGTGAACCTCGTAGCGCTCTTTCAGGCCCCTCAAAATGCTAATTGTGTCCTCAACGCTTGGTTCTTCAACCAGTACCGGCTGAAAACGGCGTTCCAGTGCGGCGTCTTTTTCTATATATTTACGGTATTCGTTGATTGTCGTAGCGCCAACCGTTCTCAAAACGCCCCTTGCAAGCATTGGTTTAAGCAGGTTTCCGGCGTCCATTGAGCCCTCTGTAGCGCCGGCGCCGACAACCGTATGCAATTCATCAATAAACAGGATAATCTCGCCTGATGAGGCTTCAACTTCTTTCAAAACAGCCTTTAAACGTTCTTCAAATTCGCCTCTGAACTTTGCACCCGCAACCAGAGCGCCCAAATCAAGCGCAATAAGCTGCGTATTTTTCAATCCATCGGGCACATCGCCGCGGATAATACGCTGCGCAAGCCCCTCAACGATTGCCGTTTTCCCCACGCCCGGTTCACCTATCAAAACAGGGTTATTTTTGGTTCTGCGGTTCAAAACCTGTATTATTCTGCGCACTTCTTCATCACGGCCGATAACGGGGTCGAGTTTGCCGCGTTTTGCGAGGTCGGTGAGGTTTGTTGAGTATTTTTCGAGCGCTTTGAAGTTGTTTTCTGCATCTTTTGTGTCCACTTTATTTTGCCCCCTGATTTTTTTCATTTCGTTTAAAATTTTATCGTCTGTAATTCCGAATCTATTGAAAAGAGCCTCAATTTGGGAATTATCGAGCTCATTTATCGCCATAAGGAGATGTTCAATGCTGATGTAAGAATCCTTGAGTTTATCAGCCTCTTCTTTTGCAAGGTCGAACATTTTTATGGTTTCCGTAGAAAGATAAAGCTGCTGGCTGCTTGTCGGGGAGCTGACTTTGGGAAGATTGTTAATCATCGACATAACAGCGTCCTGAAAAGCGGGTTTGTGCATGCCCAGAGCGTTTGCGTAGTCCTGAGCGATTCCGTCTTTCTCCTCCATCATCGCCAGAACAATATGCACCGGCTCCATCTGGGTATTTTGGAACTCGGACATAAGTTCCTGCGCTTTTGCCATAATATTCTGGGTATAATCCGTCAATCTGTTAAAATCAATCATTTGAAACCTCATTTCGTTTCTTTATATTTTCATTTTAAGGAGTTTTTTTCAAAAATCAGAAAAATTAATGATTAATTAATTTTTTTAAGTGCACTTTGTACACGTATTGATTTTTTCAAAAAAACTTGATAAAATGTATTTTACAAATCCCGCTTGGGGAACAAACCTGTTTAAATAACGTCTTTACAGAATATAAACATTGGAAACGGAAAAGCAATTTGAAGATTTATTGTTAAAATTTATTACAAACTAGCAATTTTTTCAAAGAGCAAGTGTTTATATATATGTGAAGGTTATGAAAAGTTTATTGTGTGAAAGGAAAGTATAAATGCTAGAAAGAATTACAGAGTTCGTACAGGCATTCCTGATGGGTTTTTACGAAGCAGCACCGGTTTATGTAACAGTTGAAACTAAAGACTATTACAATAACTAGTTTTGTTGGAGAAGGAAAAAGATTTTTCAAAAACCGGATTTTTGTCCGGTTTTTTTGTTTTCAGAATATAATATAATTGAGATTGCACCTCTGAAATAAATTCAGGGCGGCAGATTGATTAATAAAGTATTAACGGAGAGAAATTATGAATAAATTATGGGAAAAATACGCAAGCGTGCTGGTTGACTACTCTACAAAGGTCAAAAAAGACGATTTGGTAATAATTCGCGCGACAAGCCACGAAGCGCAGCCTCTTGTGAAAGAAATTTACAAACAAGTTCTTTTGAAAGGCGCAAATCCCGTTGTTAAAACGGCAATGGAGGGGCTTGCGGAAACTTTTATCAAATACGCAAGCGACGAACAGCTTGAATACATTGACCCGATGACCGAAATCGAGTACGAAAAGGCGGATGTATTGATTTCTATTGGCGCGCCGACAAATACAAAGTCAATGGCAAAGGCTGATTCAAAAAAAATGGGCAAACGCTCGGCTGCCACAAGAGAACTCTCAAACAAAATGCTACAACGCTCAGCAGAAGGCTCTTTAAAATGGGTTATTGCTGATTTTCCGACAAATGCGCTCGCTCAGGAAGCAAAAATGTCGCTTGAAGAATACACAGAATTTTTGATTAACGCCTGCTATTTGAATTTGGACAACCCGGTTGAAAAATGGCAGCAAATCGACAAAGAACAGCAAAGATTGGCTGATTATTTGAACAAAACAACAAAACTCCGCATAATCGGTGAAGAAACAGACATAACTTTTGACACAACAGGCAGAAAATGGCTCAACTGCTCAGGCCAATGCAACTTCCCTGACGGCGAAATCTACACTTCACCCGTCGAAGACAGCGCAAACGGCACGATTTACTTCGATTTTCCGCAGATTTACAGAGGAAACGAAGCCCACAAAGTCAGAGTACGCCTTGAAAACGGAAAAGTCGTCGAAGCCAGCGCCGAAAAAGGCGAAGATTACTTTCTTGATATGATTAATCAGGACGAGGGCGCAAGATTCGTCGGCGAAATCGCAATCGGCACGAACAATATGATTCAGGAAATCACAGGCAACATCCTTTTTGATGAAAAAATCGGAGGCGCAATCCACATGGCGCTCGGAGCTTCTTACCCCGAAGCAGGCGGAAAAAATCAGTCCGGATTGCACTGGGATTTGATTAAAAACATGAAAAATGGCTCGGAAATCTACGCTGACGATGTTTTAATCTACAAAGACGGAAAGTTTGTGATTTAATGGGCAAGCAAGACGAATGGATTGAAAAAGACCTAAAATACGTCTGGCACCCCGACACCCAGATGAAAGAATATGAAAACTCCGAGCCGATTTTGATTGAAAAAGGCAAGGGAATTTACGTCTGGGACGACAAAGGCAACAAATACATCGACGCAGTAGCCTCCTGGTGGGTAAATACGCTCGGACACTCGAATGAAAGGCTCAACAGGGCGCTTTTTGAGCAGGCAGAAAAAATTGAACACATTTTGCTTGCCGGTTTTACGCACAAACCGGCAATTGAGCTTGCACAAAGGCTTGTAGAGCTTGCAGGCGAGCCTTTTTCAAAGGTTTTTTATTCGGACAACGGCTCGACCGCAGTGGAAGTTGCGCTTAAAATGGCTTATCAGTACTGGTATCAGTCAGGGCGCCCTGAAAAGAAGAAATTCGTTGCAATGACTGATTCTTACCACGGAGATACGCTCGGTTCGGTTTCTGTGGGCGGAATTGCGCTTTATAAAAAGGTTTTTGAACCGCTGGTTTTTGAAACAATTGAGGTTCCCGCGCCGTATTGTTACAGGTGCCCCGAAGGGTGCGAAAAAGGGGAATGCGCGATTGATTGCATTGAATATGTCGAAAAAACCTTTAAAAATCACCACAACGAAATAGCCGCAATGATTGTCGAGCCGCTTATTCAAGGCGCAGCCGGAATGAGGATGTATCCGCCCGAATATCTCGCAAAAATCCGCGAATTGTGCGACAAATATGATATTTTGATGATTGATGATGAAGTAGCAATGGGCTTCGGGCGTACGGGCAAGTGTTTTGCGTTTGAACATGCCGGCATAAAGCCCGATATTTTCTGTGTTGCAAAAGGAATAACCGCAGGCTATATCCCGCTTGCAGCAACGATTACGACAGATAAAATTTACAACGCTTTTTACGATGATTATGCAAAAGCAAAAGCTTTTTACCACGGTCACAGCTTTACAGGGAACCCTCTGGCGTGCGCGGTTGCGGTTGAAAACTTAAAAATTCTGGAAGAAGAAAAAATTATCGAAAAATTGCCTGAAAAATGCGAATATTTCAAAAAATCAATGCAAAAATTCAAAGATTTGAAACATGCCGGCGATGTGCGCCATCTCGGGATGATAGGGGCAATTGAGCTTGTAAAAAACAAAGAAACAAAAGAACCGTATTCATTTTCAGAGCGAATGGGGCACCGGGTTTATCTTGAAGCGTTAAAACTCGGCGCGATTTTGCGTCCAATCGGCAATGTGATTTATTTTATCCCGCCATATGTGATTACGAATGAGCAAATCGACGCTCTGACGCAGATTGCGTATGAGGCAATAAAAATTGCGACTGAAAACTAAAAAAACGCCTCTTTTTGAGGCGTTCTTTTTAATCATTTCTGTTAAGGTTTTTCATATCCAGTTTTAGCCAGTTTCCGCGCTCGGGGTTTACAAATTCCGCCAGATGCACAAGCTCATGGCATTCAGTATTGTTATCAATAAAGAATCTATTGTCGCACATTACCTGAAAATGATAAGTTTTTTGCATTTTATCGAGTTCATATGAGTTGAAAGACTGGGTCAGGTGCTGGGTAATCCACTCTGCAACACCGATTCCGTAGTTTTTTTGCGCTGCCTGATTTATAGCTTTTGCGAGTGTACCGGTTATTATCATGCCGTTGCTGCCTTCTGTTTTCTTTATGATTCCCAGTCTGGCAAGCGCAAGGCAGTATTTGTCAATTGCATTTCTTCTTGCAATGTTAAATTTAGGGCGCTCTTCATCTTTAACCTTTATTGTAAAATAGTTTTCATCTTCATATTGAACCTCAAATTTCTGAGAATCAAGAAGAAGCTGTTTTAAATGTTCTGTTTTTACATTTTTTTCGTAGGTTGTTGACTCTGTCATCGTAAATTCTGCTTTGTGACAGGCTTTTATTTCATCAATAAGCTCATCATTAAAACCCATTGCCCTGCAAAAGTTTTCAATAACAGCCGGAGCGGAAGCGCCTGCACGGGAAACCTTTTGCAAGCTCAAACTCTGACTCAAATAGCTGCTGCCCGATGATTTTACAATAACTTTATCTTTATCGACTACTTCAATATTTGAAATTCCGCAGCCACCGCCGGTTATGCAGGCTGTATAATATTTCCCCTCTTTAAGCAAGCCCAGCTTGTTCAGGCGCTTTGTCATTGCAAGGCCGGTTCCCATTGCGTCCTGAAGCACCTTAAATTTCATATCCGGAGCAACTTCTATGCCTTTTTCAACAAGACGTTCCTTAAAATTGCTGAAATCCAAATCTTTTAGCGGCTTGTTATCCGCATTTCTGTGATTTGGCAGATAAAACGCAAAATCTTTCGATGTATAACTCGGAATGAAAATTGCAACATTTTTCAGTGCGTTTTCTTCGGGCGCATAACCCTTTTCTTTTACGGTTTTTTTGTTGTCTTTCTGTATTCTTCCAATTTTTTTGATTATCTGGTTTATAAAATCTTCACTGTTCTGAAATTTGCTTTTTCCCAAATCGTTTACTGTTGTATTTTCCCTATAAAACGCTTCATCTTTTGGTGTAGAAGCATAATATATTTTACATGACCCCTCTCTTTGTGAACCTCCAATATCAAATGTAATATTGCTTCTGAATGTCTGATTTTTTGCCGCAAAAACCTGCGGTCGCATGTTAACCTGCATTTTTTCTCCTTTTTACAAGACTCTCTCTTCTCTGGTTTTATTTGTGATTTTTACATCATAATTTATCAATTTTAAATACTTTCTAAACAAGGAATCATAAGATTCAGGAATTACTTCAAATTTATCTCTAATCATTGCCGGAATTTTTATGTTTTCCGAGTCTTTCAATAAATATTTATCAGACATTAGTATTGTATAATCCTTATTCGGGTCAATAGGAGCAAATTTTCTGGTTGCCTTATCCCTTATTTTTATAGCATCTTTATATGAAGCCGCAGAATTTCCTTTATTAATTTCTTTTACCAAACTTCTGTTAATCTGAATATCAGACCACTGAATAAGGGCGTTTCTTGTTCTTGATTTCAGGTTATTTTGAACATTTTCCAGCACCAGCTCAAACAGTTCGGCCCCGTTAATTTTCCCTATCCGAACCTGTGAAAGATTTTCGCTTACCCCGTCGAACATTTTCATAAGGTCAATGTTATTGAAAGTGCTCCGTTTTTCATTGCTTTTCAATCCGTTCCTAAAAATCGTCGAAGGAATTCCGACTGCGTCGATTTCGGGATATTTCAGCCTCACAGAGCGTTTTATTGCGCTGGTAATGTAATTTGCGAGAATATTATTCGAATATCTTATTGAATCGTCAAGAACGAGCTCTTCAGCTTTCCCGCTATTGTCTTTAAAATACACCAGAGGCACAAGATCGGCTTTAATATTGACATTCACAAACTCCTGCAGCCGCGCATCTTTTCGGGCAATCGGTTCATACTTTTCAGTTTCGTATTTTCTTGCCCTGATTTCAGAAAGTTTCCCTTTATCATCAAATTTTATCTGAATTCCACGCATAAATTTATTGCCCTGACCGTGTGACAATATAAGTGTGCTGCCTTTTAAAACTTCAAATTCTTTATGGTCATGACCGTTGATAATGAGGTTAATTTCAGGAATTTTTTCAGCCAGCAGCCCCGAAATCTTGTTGCCGGTATGCGCCATAACAATCACCACGCCGTCGGGATTTTTTTCTTTGAATTTTGAAACATTGTACCTTACGACTCTCACGGTTTTTCGCAAATCCCGCTCCTCCAGGTAAGCATCATTTTTATTTGAGTTGTCATAAAATTTCGTCTTTTTTAACAATCCGGGATTGTAATAATTCATGCTCGGAATTGTAACCCCCAGAACCATTACTTTGTTAATTTTGTCGGGATTTTTGCTGTCAGGTATATCATAAACTTTATATGTGCCAATATTGGAATTTTCTCTTATCAATGTGTCAGCAAGCGGAGAATGGGTTCTGTCAATGTTCGTGAGAATAGTGCTAATCGGCGCCCGCTCGAATTTTTTGAAAAGCCACTCGTCCCCCCCGTCAAAGCAATGATTCCCGGGCGTATAAACAGCGTCAAATCTGTTTTTTATCCCTGCCGCTGTTTTTGCCGTATAAACCATTTTAGTCAAAAAATTGTATTGAATATCGCCATTGGAAAATTCAGGGTTTGTTAAAAAGCCTTTTTTGCTCGGATTCATGAAAAAATCGCCCGCTATGGCAAATAAGTTCAAAGTGCTTTTTTCCGAAGCTTTTTCAAACAAATCCCGCTTATTCATTTGAATTGCTTTCATCATTTGGGGCATGCTTAAAATATCCCCGTGATTATCCGCAGTTGAAACAATATTCAGCTGCGCTGATTTAAAAGAAATATTATTTTTTATACCTGACACCTGCATATTCTCTCTCGCTTTCGTATTTAGTTATAAAACGCTCAATCCCTTTTTTTGACACTTTTACAGGCAAATCTTAATATTCTTTTACAATGCAGTTTATGAAGTTTTGTTAAGAAAAATATACTTTTTATATAAAAAAGAGGCAATTTTTATTTCTTGAAATTGTTTATATAAGTACGAGAGATATTAAGAGAAAAAAGAGAACAGCCAACCACAGGAGGAACCAATGTCAAGAGTACTTATTTCAATGCCCGAAAAATTTTTGGAAGAAATCGACACAGTAGCAGGAAATGAAAACCGTTCCAGAAGCGAACTGATTAGAGAAGCGCTCAGAACATACATCCATCGCAATAAAGTCAGAGAAAACACACTTGCAGCTAAAAATGCAGCTATTCTCGAGGCATTACTGGACTAACGTCAAAATTTGACGAACTAATGGGGATTTCAGAAAAACTAGACTAAAGGCTTTGAGGCAATACTGACTGATGGGGAAGATTTATAAAAAAGCGGCATAATTGTGCCGCTTTTTATCGTTGTGAAGAAAAGATTGGACAAAATATCTATTTATACTTCTCCTTTTGAGGGATAAATTTCTAAACCGGCGCGTTTAAAATCAGAAAAAAGGAGAAAATTATGGAGCTTAAAGAAAAAGCGGCTGATTTTACGCTAAAAGGAATAAACAAAGACGGCGATGAGTTTGAATTTACGCTTTCAAACTATGCGGGCAAGCCGGTTGTATTATTTTTCTACCCGGGCGATTTCGGGAGCAAATGCACGCTGGAAGCACAGGATTTCAGCGACCATTTTGCAAATCTTTCCGATGTTGTTGAAGTTGTAGGGATTAGCATGGATGATTTGGATTCGCACAGAGAATTTATTAAAAAATACGATTTAAAAATCCCGCTTCTTTCCGATCCTGACGCATTTGCCGTAAAATCATACGGAATCTGCGAAGCAACCGATTTGGAGCACAAGGAATTTATCCGCTCAACGTTTTTAATCGACAAAGAAGGCAAAATCGCCGCAATGTGGAAAGATGTAAACGTAAACGGCCACGCTGAAGACGTCCTAATGGAGCTCAAAGGCTGTGAATAAGCCTACATTCTTTCAGGAGCGCTCACAGCAAGGATTCTGAGAGCGTTTTCAATAACGATTGACACAGATTTCACCAGAGCGAGGCGCGCTGCGGTAAGCTCACGGTCATCTGAAAGCACTCTTGAGAATGTATAGAACTGGTGGAACGCACCGGCCAATTCCTGAAGATATTTGCAGAGCATATAAGGCGCTCTGTGATTTGCAGCCGCCAGAATCAGCGGTTTGAACTCTTCAAGCTTGAGAACGAGTTTTTTAGCCGAAGCTGCAGATTTTTCATCATCAACAGCCCACAACGCGTCAAGATTTGCATTCATTATTGCGTTTTTAAGCTCATTTTCCGTGAAAAGAGCGGGTTTTGAGGCTTTTGTTTCAACGTCAATTCTTTCCGAAGTTGCATTTCTGAAAATTGAACATGCGCGCGCATGAGCGTATTGAACATAAAATACAGGGTTTTCATCCGTGTTGGATTTTGCCAGCTCAATATCGAAATCCAGCGTTGTATTAATATCGCGGATAATCATCCAGTATCTTGTTGCGTCAACGCCCACTTCATCAATCAAATCCTCAAGCGTAACCATATTTTTACGCTTGCCCATGCGGGTTTGTTCGCCGTTTATGACAAGATTCACCAGCTGACCGAGCAAAACCTCAAGTTTTTCGGGATTATGCCCAAGAGCCTCAATAGAAGCCTTCATTCTCGGCACATAACCGTGGTGATCTGCGCCCCAAATGTTTATTAAGCGGTCAAAACCGCGTTCAAATTTGTCAAAATGATATGCAATATCCGCGGTCAAATAAGTATTTGAGCCGTCGGATTTTCTAAGAACTCTGTCCTGATCATCGCCGTAATTTGAGGATTTGAACCACAGAGCGCCGTCTTTTTCAAACAAAAGTCCTTTTTCCTGCAATTTTTTAACGCAATCTTCAACTTTGCCTGATTTATGCAAATCCAGCTCCGAATAAAACGTATCAAAATGAGTATTGAATTTTTTCAAAAGCTCTTTTTGTAATTCAAGCATATTCAGGCGCGCATAGTCGGATAGTACCTTTAATTGTTCATCAGAAAGCTCTTTTGTTAAAGATTTTGCAAATTCCGGTTCGTCTTTAACAAAGGATTTTGCGAGCGGAATCAAATAATCGCCCGGATAGTAGCTTTTTCTTTCAATTTCGTCAGCAGGGAAGTCGATTTTCTCGCCCAGCTCCTGCAAAACCCTGATATGCAGGGATTTTCCCAGATTTTTAATTTGATTTCCGGCATCATTTATATAAAATTCCTGAGAAACATCATATCCGGCAAATTTGAGCAAATTAGCCAGCGCACTGCCCATTGCAGCCCATCTGCCATGCCCGATGTGAAAAGGGCCGGTCGGATTCGCCGAAACGTATTCAAGAAGGACTTTTTCGCCGTGACCTGAATCATTTGAGCCAAATTCCTGTTTCTCGTTCAAAATTTCTGCGATTGTCGCGTTGAGGAAGCTTTTACCGAGCTTGAAATTTATAAAACCCGCAACAGCATTGACCTCAACATCGTTTTCTTTGATTTCTTGTGCAATATTTTGCGCAATCACCGCAGGCGGGAGCTTCGCAAACCGCGCAAAAGAAGACACATTGACCGCAAAATCGCCAAATTCTTCATTTTTCGGGGTTTCCGCGTTCAGCGTAAATTTATCGTCCGGGGTCATCTGACCGAGATTGTTGTTTTTTATTGCGGATTTTACCGCTTTTTCCGTTATATCTGTAATAAATTGTTTTAGCATAGTGATAAAATTATATCTAAAATATAAAAAATGTTAAATATTGCAGCTGCGCGCCTCAAAAAGGCGTTATTCAGCCGCTAATGTCCGCAATGACCGCACTGATGTCCGCCATCGTGATGGTGTTCGCCGTGGTGATGAGAGCAGTTAGCGCTTTTTACCTGCGCAAGCGAGCCGTTTAAAAATACTTCAACAGCTTCATCCGCAGAGCCCTGAACACCCGCATAAAGCTCAATTCCGTAGTTATCAAGCGCAGAAACGGCACATCCGCCAATTCCGCCGCAAATAAGCACCTGCGCGCCCGCATTTTTTAACACATCCGCAATTGCAGCATGCCCGCTGCCCTCGGTGCTGATGATTTCGGAATTAACGACCCTGTTATCCTCAATTTCATAAAGTTTTAGGGCTTCTGTGTGTCCGAAATGTTGAAAAACCTGCCCGTCTGCGTAAGTAACAGCAATTTTCATGAAAATTCTCCTTATTTAATACACGTTATGACAATTTTACGACTTCAATGTGCCAAAATCAATTTCGTTTCTTTATATTCTGTTACAAACTAACAAAAAATCTTTTTTACGACTTTAATATAGAAAAGACTATATGGAAAACAGACATTAATATGAGAATTTTACCGGTTAAATTACACTCTTTCGCGTTTTCTGGCAGGCGTGAAGACAGAAACACAACCTCCCAGCTCGCAAAAAACAATGATTATGCGCTCACCGAGAACAATCAGCAAAGAATAGAAAAGGCAATTGAAAATCTCGGCAAAGAAAAAGGCGAAAATAACATAAAATTTCTGCTGAATACCGCAGAAAATCTCCAATACGGCACAAATATATCAAACAGCGCAAAACCAAGACATGACTGGAAATTGCAGCTCAAAAAGGCCGCGCAAAGCTCACTGGCTGTTTCTGACCCGATATTAAAAGAAAAATTCGCAAATGAAATCAGCCGCGTTTTCGATACGCAAAAACCGCTCACAGAAGATGAAAAAGCAATACTGGAATCTAAAAGCTTTTTGCTCAAACACATTAACAAAGCCGAATTAGACGGGGAAAAGAATGCAAATATAAAAAATATCGAAAAAAACCTTGAACATTTTATAGCTTCATCAGAAATCCCGCTTAAACAAAAAAGATACATACTAAATCGCTTTGAATATCTGCTAAGCCCCGATTACCGGATAAATCCGCAGCTAGAGGACAAAAGAACCGTTGTTCTTGCCGAGCTGCTCAACGATATTGTTGTAAATACCGGCTCAAAAATACCCAACACAAAAGCCATTAACCAGAAAAGCCACGGAATGTGCGCTGCAATTTCCATTGCAAGAAAGCTAATGTCCTACGAATACAAAAAAGATTACGTGGATACCGTACTTTCAGAGCTTGATGACAACAACACAATGATGGTTTACGACATTGCGGACATAGGTTCGGGCAAAAAAGTGCCTGTCGCAAAAACCGACATCAATTTTATCGACGCAATGAACAAAGGGTACAGAATAGTTGACGCTTCAACGATTCAGTGGATGAATATTGCTGATATGACCGGCGTAAACAACAAACCCGGCCGAATTTATTCAGGATTTGACCCCGAGAATATGGGAACTTTTCAAGATGCTCACTATTTAGCACCGTTTGCAGATGAAAATTTGCAATCAAAACAGAGTTATTATCAGGCTTTAATTACAGCAAAGGACAAAATCGATTCCGCAAAAACAGCCAAACTGGAGCGTGAACTGAGCGAAAAAGAGCGCCTCCAAAGACGCGAATCGGACTTAAAAATGGTGCAGGAGCTGGACAAAAGCCTTTTGCAGGAACTAAAATCCGCAATTCCGTCACTTACCCTGCAACAAGCAGCCCAACTCAAATCAAATCTTCTTTCACTTGAGGTAAAACTCTCCTCACAAATAGACAAAATCAAGGATGATACGAAAAAATATCATTTTCTGCCGAACGAAGAAGATATTGTCAAAAAACAGAAAATTAAAGACTTCCTGCTGCTTAAATCCCCGCAAAAAATTGATAAAGACGCTCTGGAAAAGCACATCAGCAGCATAAAAGACATAATTGAAATGTCAAAATCGATTTCTGAGAAAATCAAGCCCGAGTCAACAATGGCTCAAAAAATCAGAAATGACAGAAAACTCTTTGAAGCTGCGGCAGCATACAGAACAAGCTTGATTTTCGGCTTATACGACAGGGATTTGAGAACAGACTCGATGATTCACTACAATATCCCCGATTCGGAAACAATCCTCGCGCAGAATATCAGCCAAACCGCAGAATACATAAGAAAAACCTCGGACGAAAGGTTCATAAACCATTTCAGCAGAACATTTAACATTGAACCTGAAAAAGAAACGGTTCTAAAACTGCTTTCTGACCTTGAAAATACGGTTAATCAGGCTTTGACCTCACAGATGGATCAGCTTTATCATTTTCTCGGGCTCAACAGTCGAACAGCTGATTTGCTTGCGCAGGTTAAAGCGCTAAAATCCGCAATCGAGCAAAAAGACAATAACGAGCTTAAAAACACAGCCATAGGGCTCGGAATCAAGCCCGACAAAGCAAAAGTACTCGAAAAACTTGCAGAATATGAAGAAATTTTGTCAAATAACCCGACGCAGGAAGAATATACAGAAATATTCAACAAACTGGGCAACAAAAGCCAGCTTCAGACCTTTGCCGATACGTACGAAATAGTTTCCGAAGAACTTGAAAATGCTGATGAAGAAACAGAATCACAAATTATAGAAAATCTGAACAAAGCCCACAATTTGCCTGAAAATGCCCCAATTCAAGACTCGAAAAACGCACTATATAAAACAGCACAGCTTTTTAACCAGATTTCGGGAAACATTTCGATGATACGGGATGTTATGACAATAGAAGACGAAAACGGCAGGCTCCTCAACACCGCAAACCCGAACGCCCTCATCACAGCGGCAATGGAAAAAGAGGGGCGGATTTTGAGAGGTGATGAGCTGGCAAAACTATATTCACGCTACAGCGCCATTGATAAAATTCGTTCTCAGGATGAATTTTCGTCAAGACAGGGCAAAATTTCCGACCCAGCATTGTATAAATATACAGAGCCTGAGAAAGAAACCATCAAAAAAATCAAAAAATCGCTCAATGCAATGGCCGCAGATACAAATCGCGAGTTGGTTTCCATATTCCGTGAAATAAAAAACCCGCTGGAAGAAGCGGCAAGACAGGATGGAATTGATTCAGGGAATTACTGGGCAATGCCGGAAGCGAAGTCGGGGCTTTATTCGACGCAGCAGGCTAAAATTTTGCAGCAATTGACTGGAAAACCCTATCAAATAACCGAAGATTTAGAAAAAGGCTTTAAATCAATCAAAAATACCCCCAACTCCGGAATCACAGGAACTAACGTGTTCCATGACCAGCCCGGCGGACATGCTATGTACGTAGCCGAGATTTCTAACCACAACGGCAAAGAAATAATTTATCATGACAATTCCTGGGGTGCGTCAGAGCACGAAAATATCTGGGTTGACTCGGAAGGCTTGACCAGAACGGATTACAGCGACAACAGGGGCGGAAAACTCGGCTATATCACCAACAACAAATGGCAAAACGGAAATTATATTAACAATATTGCAAACACAAGCGGAAAATTCCGGCCCGAGCATGTTGCATCCAAACAAATTAACAAGCTTAAAAACGAAACCCCGTACGATTTTCCGATGCTCAGAGATTTTATAATCCCCGGCGTGCCCAACAGCAAAGCAAACGACCTCGCTGCGGCAATAAAAGACACAATATTTATGCCGGATACGATTTTTATTGATGACTTTGAAAAACTCGCCCAAAATATAACAGTCGGACAGGTTAAAGCCGCAAAAACTGCCGGCAAAACAGCGATTGACCATTATTATAAAGAAATAAGACTTATAGACGACAGACTTGAGGTGACGCCTTTCAATAAAGGTGTCACCTCAAAGCAAGCCTATGATAGGCTTGCCGATAATGACATTTTAAAGGTCGTTTTTGAAAAAGCAGCTTTTGAAAAAAGTTATGATTTCAGCTCAAAATGGAAAGAACTCGCAAAAATCAATTCAGTAAAAGAGCTTGAGCCCTTAAAAGCTGAACAGAAGAAATCAGCAAGAGAGAATTTTGAATATGCGTTCGCAAAAGACCCGAAAATTCTCTACGCATACGCGCTTAACAAGAACAAAAACCATTTGCTGAAAATTCTCAACACCGTGCTTGAGCAAAATAATATAAAAGTTACGGAAAAGCAGCAATTTGATATAGTTCAGAAAACCGCAATGTACGAAAAAGGTGAAATAACGCAGTTTGACGGAAGCCTGAAAACCACAATCGGCTTTATGGTTGACAAGGTTCTGGCACAATTTGACAAAACGCTCCCCTCCTCGCCGCAAACACAAAAAGCAAGAGAACAACTCAGAACAGAGCTTACAAAAGACCTTTCAAACGGGCTGTATTTCAACCTCCATGACCTTGAAAAAGACACAGATTTGCAGGTTGCAATAAAAAATTACATTGACCGCAAATACAACCCCGAAACCGATGAAGAATTTGTAGAAATTTACAAAAAACTCCAGAATATGACGACAGAAGAGTTCAGAAAAGAAACCGCCGACGCCTCAGATGAAGATATGGCGCTCAAAAACATCAGCGGGTATGAGATTTTGCAAAAATACACTTCAATGAACGAGCCAATCCGCAATCTGGTTTCAAATCTTGTTTTCCAGAAACATCTTCTCGGTGCAATTAATCTTTCTGAAACTGAAACATCCTACAAATACAAAAAACTGCAAAAGAAAGTATCAGGCGCAACCTACGTAAAAGGCCGTACTTATGACGATTTGTACCGGACGTTTAACCTTTCACTGCAATCTCTTACTTACAAAAGAATGTTCAATAAAAACAAAGCCGATGCCTACAGAAAATACGGTGCATTCCCCGCATATCCGTACATCGACATACTGGACAATACAATGTTAAAAGCCAAGCTTGAGCAGGTTGAAAATATTGTTCACCAGAGCCTCGACAGCATAAAAAGCGGAAAAATTAACCTTTTTGCCTACGAACAAACCGAAAAGGCAGAAAATTTCCTCGACAGCCTGCCCGAAAACAAGAAAATGACTACTGTTCAGCGTGAAATCCTGAATACAATCGCAGGTGAATTCGTTAGCGCAAACTATGATGACCAGAATATTGCGCGTTCCGTAAATTCTGCGCAGCAGCTATTGGAACTTCCCGCGGATGCTACCGTAAAAGAGTTTAAGGCGGCATTTGAGCCCTGGAGAACAGAAATTACTGCGATAAAAAATCTCAGCTCGACCAAAGATATACAGGATTCAATAAAAGTCGAATCCATGTCGCTTAAAGAAAAAATGAACATACTTGTTGACACGGATATCCCCAAAAGATTCAGGGGAACGGTGAAAAATGCCCTGAACGACTGGATAAATGAAGAAATCAAAGGCGCAGGCGCTTTTTATGACAAATTGCTTGAAAAACGCATTATTGAATCAAAAATATCGCAAAACAGCACAAATAATCTGACCGACAAAGCAAAAACAGCCTTTATTGACAAGCTCGGCCTGCAAATTCAAAAGCTCAAAAATGCACTTATCGCACAAAGGTACAATGCAATTTCAACAAACATGCACTATGTAAATATGCTCAATTCTATGCTTGAGGTTGCAAATGAATTTCTTGATGCGGAAAACCAGCAGATTTTCTCCGAAAAAATAACCGAAATTTCAAGAAGAACCGAAAAGCTTACGAAAGATGAAATTGCCGCAGCCGTGCTCAATGAGCTTCAACCGCTGACAAGCACCAAAAATCCCGAAAAAAGCAGAAATTTCAATTCACTTGTCAAAAATCTCCATAATCTGAACAGAGAGCTTGCCGCAAAGCAGGGTTTTGAAGCAAGTGTGAAAAATGCGCAGGAAAAATTGAACTTTAGTGTTGAAAAATTCATAACAGATTACATAAACCCCGAAGCTCAGGAAGCGCTCAGAATAAAAATCGCCGAATATGTTCAAAAAGAGCTCACAACCTCGAAAAAAGCCGAATTTAACAGCGACAGGGCGGACGAGTTGTACCGGATTTTTGAAGAAAAATACAAAAAATATCATCTTGTGAATTATCCGATGGAAATTTTGGACAGATTTGCAGAATTGAGCGCAAAAGACAGCGAAATAGAAACAGCGCCGACTCCTATCGTCAAAAATCGCCTGATTACCGAAAGAGAAATGAACAAAAACTATCTTGATACAACACTCAGCATTGCGGCGCTCATTGATATACAAGAACAGCTTATGGAGGCAGAAAACCTCGGAAATGCCTCGTTTGCAGCTTCAAAATTCAAAAACTATGACATTCCTATGCTCATAAATACTGCAACAGGCATGAGCGCAACGATGTCCGACGATGAAGCGGTGGATTACATGGTCAGGGCGCTCATTCTTAAAAATGACAACCGAACTGCGCAGCTCTTCGTTGAAAAACTCGGGCTCACTGAAAAATTCCTTAAAATTGAAGAAAAAATGCTTGATGTAGAAGCGCACAAAAAGAATATTAGAAAAATCGGAAACATTCTCAAGGTTACAAACCTTCAAAATAACGCTATCAAGGCCGAAATGGAGAAATTCAACGAAGGTTTTGATGATGCGCAGAATTACGAAGAAATAATTGAAACCGCCAAACAGAACCTCCGCAAAAAAACAGAAAAACTCGCACGCAAAAAGAATATTGAGCTGGTTATTGACACGCTGGAGGAAGCCAAAAAGATGATACGGGAAAATCCCGACATTCCAAAATCATTAGTCATCAATCAGGCGCTTAATTCTGCGCTTTCTTACGTCGGCGAAGCAACAAACAACGATTTGACAAAACTCCAAACCGATTTGAGGAATTTATCAATCATTTACGACCTGATTCAAAGCCTTGATATCCCTGAATATTCACCGGCCCAAAAATATAGGGAAGAAATTGATAAAAAATATACGCAGATAATAAACTATAATGAAGAAATTCTCTCAAAAGCAGCCCGAACTTCAGATATAGTCAAGCTAACAAACGATATATAAACTTCTTTTTACAAATCTTATATTTGTAATAAAATGAAAAATAAAAAAGGGGAATATGAAAAAAGTATTATCAGCTAAAGAAGCAATCAACTTAATAGAAGACGGCTCCTCAATTATGATAGGCGGTTTTTTAAGCTGCGGCGCACCTGATGAACTTATTGACGAGATGGTTGCCCAAAATATTAAAAATTTGACGATGATTTCCAATGACACTTCATTCCCCGAAGCTGACAAGGGAAAACTCATCGTAAACAAGCAAATTAAAAAAATAATCACCTCTCACATCGGCACAAACCCCGAAACCGGCAAACAAATGCACACAGGCGAGCTGGAAGTCGAACTTGTTCCGATGGGCACGCTTATTGAAAAAATAAGAGCAAAAGGAACCGGATTGGGCGGTTTTCTCACGCCCACAGGCGTCGGAACCGTTATTGAAGAGGGAAAAAGAACAATGGAGGTTGACGGACAAAAATTTATCTTTGAAAAACCTCTTGGTGCCGATTATGCGATTATTTACGGCACAAAAGTTGATAAACACGGAAATGTAGCTTATTATGGCACTACACGCAACTTGAACACCATTATGGCAACCGCCGCAGAAACGGTAATTGTTCAGGCGGATGAAATGGTTGATACTCTTGACCCGAATGAAGTAGTTGTACCCGGACTTTTTGTTGATTATGTTGTGGTCCGCAAGGAGAACAAATGACACTCACCTTAGAAACGCTGACAAAAGAAGAAATAAGACGAATAGTCGCTTCAAGAGCCGCAAAAGAATTTAAAGACGGCGATATTGTCACGCTCGGAATCGGGCTCCCCACGGCTGTTGCAAATTACGTTCCGGAGGGGATAAATGTTATTTTTCAATCCGAAAACGGGCTGCTGGGAGTAGGAAAAAACCAGTCAGGGCCGATTTTTGACCCCAGAGTAACAAATGCAGGCGGCGGGCTTGTTGAAATTGCCGAAGGAGCCTGTTTTTACGACTCGCAAATGGCTTTTACAATGATGAGGGGCGGACATATTGACGCCACTGTGCTCGGAGCATTGCAGGTGGACGAAGAGGGCAGCCTCGCAAGCTGGATGATTCCCGGAAAGATGGTTCCGGGGATGGGCGGTTCAATGGATTTGGTCGTCGGGGCGAAAAAAGTTATCATTGCGATGGAGCACCTTTCCAAAGGCCAGATTAAAATCGTGAAAAAGTGCAATTTGCCGCTCACAGCCTACAAAGAAGTAAACACAATCATTACAGAACGCTGCGTTTTTGATTTTACGCCACAGGGAATGGTTCTTGCGGAAATAAATCCGCTCTTTTCCGTAGACGACATCAGAGCAAGCGTTACGGCCGATTTTATTGTTCCGTCGAACTTAGCTGAAATGGAAATTTAATAAAATAAGGGAATTTTGCAAAATGAATATCACCGGAACGCAAATCTCACCGGCTTTTAAGCAAAACTTAATCATTGACCCCAAAATTTACCGCTTTGCGCAGGGGCATGAAGTCAAAGAGCTCGAAAACCTGAAACGCAGGTACCGGAACAACAAAATTGACGGAAATTTGCAAGTTGCATTGTTCAGAAAAGCAAGAATTTATGACGCAATGGTAAAAGAAAACGGATATCAGGTTGAAGCAATCAAAAATTCCGAAGAAAAGTCCGTTTCGGCAAGAGAAATTATAGATTATTTAAGGCAAAAGCTTACACCAAAAAAGAGGGGGAACTAAATCCCCCTTTTTTGTTACTTAACAAGCTCTTTAACGAAATTAGGCAGTGCAAAACGGGCAAGATGGTAATCTTTGTTATAGATTTTGCATTGTTTTGCGATTTTTTCCGCTCTTTGTTTGTCAATATACGAAAGCGGCTTCACTTTTTCAGAGCAGAAGCACCATGACCAGTATCCGCCCGGATATGAGGGAATCGGGCCGGTAAAAGTATCCACAATCGGGAACACTTTTCTCAAAAGCGGGTACATTTTCTTCATTTCAGCCTGATTTATGAACGGGGATTCGGACTGAGCGGCCATAATTCCGCCTTCTTTGAGGGCTTCTTTTACGTTCGTGTAGAATTCTTCCGTAAATAACCCCTCACCGGGGCCCATCGGGTCGGTTGAATCAATAAGAATAATGTCATATTCGTTCTTTTTGTCCTTAATGAACTCGATTGCGTCCTCAATTTTCACGTCAACTTTCGGATTGTCAAGCTCGCAGCCGATAGTCGGGAGGTATTTTTTGCAAGCCTCAACAACCATACCGTCAATCTCGCACAAAACGACCTTTTTAACCGTATCATGCTTCAAAACTTCTCTGATTGTGCCTCCGTCGCCGCCGCCGATAACCAGAACGGACTCAGGATTCGGATGATTCATCATCGGAATGTGAGAAATCATCTCGTGGTAATAAAATTCATCGCGTTCGGTCGTCATCATCAGCCCGTCCAGCGTCAAAACGCGCCCCATCGATTCTGTATCGAAAATATCGACTTTTTGGAACTCTGATTGTCCGCTGAAAAGGGTTTCTTTAACCGTCATGCAGCAGCCGAAACCGTCTTTGCTGAGTTCGCAATATTTCATATCTAGCATTAATATTTCCTCATTAAACTGTTATTTTTTCATATTGTAGCTTATTCCGGCATCTTTCATGCGTTTCAAAGCTTCTTTTATCTCCTCAACCGGCCTTGTCAACGCAATACGGAAGAAACCTTCGCCGCATTTTCCGTATCCGTTTCCGGGCGGAACCACAACATGAGCTTTTTCCAGCATAACCGTAACAAATTCCTCAGAAGTAAACCCTTCAGGAACCGGCAGCCAGAGGTAAAAAGTAGCTTTAGACGGCTCAACATTCCAGCCGAGCTCTTTTAAGCCTGCTTCCATAACTTCTTTGCGTTCTTTGTACATTTTGTTGAGATTTTCAATCTGTTCATGCGGCGCATGATAAGCTTCAATCGCAGCTTCTTGAATTGCCTTGAAAGTACCGGAATCAATATTGTTTTTAATAGTTCCGAGCGCTTTTACGGCCTGTGCGTTACCGCAGACAAATCCGACCCTCCATCCGGTCATATTGTAGGATTTTGAGTGGGAATAAAACTCGATTGCACAATCCATTGCGCCCTCAACTTCCAGTACTGACGGGGCTTTGTAGCCATCGTAGGTCATTTCTGAATAAGCCATGTCAGAACAAAGCAAAATGTCGTATTTTTGGCAGAAATCAACCGCTTTTTTGAAGAATTCCTTGTCCGCAACGGCCGCAGTGGGGTTGTTGGGGTAATTAAGGAACATCAATTTCGATTTTTTTGCAACTTCTTCAGGAATTGCGTCAAAATCAGGCAAAAAGCCGTTTTCTGCTTTCAAAGGCATTGAATAAGGCGTGCCGCCGGCGAAGATTGTTGCGTTTTTGTAAACAGGATACCCCGGGTCAGGCACAAGCGTATAGTCCCCTTCATCAACAAAGGCGAAAAATATATGTGCAATTGCCTCTTTTGAGCCAATATTGCATAGCATTTCCGTATCGGTGTTCAATTCCACGCCAAAACGCTGTTTCATCCATTCGCAGGACGCTTTTCTGAAATCAGCAGTGCCGTTATAGGGCGGATAATCGTGGTTTTTAGGGTTATCAATGGCTTTGTGCATAGCCTCAACCACAGACGGAATCGTCGGTGTATCAGGGTCACCAATCCCCAGCGATATTATCTGGTGCCCTTTTGCTTTAGCTTCAGCGATTTTTCTGTCAATTTCCGCAAAAAGATACGGAGGAATTTTATCTAATCTTTGTGATTGTCTCATGGTTCACTCTCCTGTAAATTTTTCTGTAAAAAGATTATAACATAACGAAATTACTCTATAAATATTTATTTGTTTGACATTATTTCTATTTCTTCATGCTTCTATAGAGTAATCATAAATTTTGTCAAAATTTTTCATATTTGTTCTCTTTAAGGCTACAATTTCTATTTAATTATACACTAAAATAGAAATGTGACAAATAAGACTACAAAATTACAAAAATTAGCCCGAAATATAAAATCATTGAGAGAAAGTAAAAAACTTTCACAAATGGCTTTAGCAGTAAAATTGGGCATATCAAGAGAACATCTCGCAAAAATCGAAACCGCCAAAAGAGGTTTGAGTTTAGATTTGTTGTTTAATCTTGCAGAAGAACTCGGGGTTTCTGAACAGGAATTTTTTAAATTTTAAGAACACAAAAAAGGTGAATCATTGATTCACCTTTTTATTTATTAGTTTAGCCACGATTGTGCGCTTGTGAGATTATGCGCATTTTTTCTTAAAGCACATTGGCAGGCAAATCAACGCACAAATTAACGCTGACAGGCCCCAGAATGCAAGCGCACCGTTCCAGCCGAATTTGTCAACAACAAATCCGGTTCCAAGCCCTGAAAGCATTGCACCGACATAGCCAAATGTTCCAGTAAAGCCTGTAACCGCCGAAGCAACTTTCTTGGAGCTGGATTCAATAGCACAAACACCGCCGATAAGCATTTGAGGGCCGTATGTGAAGAACCCTGAAAAACCAATCAGCAAAATGTCGATTATACTGGAACCGTTGATTTTTAAAACGTCAATCATGCTTTTTCCGGTCAAAGCAAAGAACGCATTGTCAATAAAGTTCGGGCCGGTGCCGTTAAAATAAAGTCCGGTCATACAAACAATTACGCCGAGCAGGAAAATTACGTTAATCGGAGCACGCGCGCCTTTAAAAATTTTGTCAGAAATCAAACCTGCCGAAATTGTACCGAAAAATCCGAACAATGGCAGGCATGCCAGCTTCATTGAAGCGAGTTCGAGCGTGTTTTTCTTTGCTTCAACAAGATATTTAATAATCCAGTCCTCTGTGCCGAATCTGATTACATAAACAAACACATAAGCCAGCGCCAGCGCCCAAACAGCCTTGTTTGTCAAAACATTTTTCACAAGAATCTGAATATAAGAAAGCCCGTCGTCTTCTGCATCGACTTTTGCGGCTTCTTTAGCCCTTTCGGGCTCTCTGTATTCTTCAACATCGGGCAGACCGATGGATTGGGGCTTATCTCTTAATCTGTTAAACATCCAAAGCGCAACAAGGATTGCAAGTGTGCCGGGAATGTAGAAAGCAGCCTGCCAGCCGAATTTTGCAATAACAAAACCGGATAAAATTACCGCCAAAAATGTGCCGGTCTGGTGAGAAGTTGACCACATAGCCCATTTTGTCGCTCTTTCAGAGTTGGAAAACCAGTATGTAAGGCTTTTTGCAACCGGCGGGAAGCCCATTGACTGGAACCAGCCGTTACATCCCCAGAAAAACGCCAGAACCCAGAGCAAAATCGTTGCACTCGGAAGCCCGAAGAAAGTAAATTTCCCGGGAGTGAAAACAAAAAAGCTCAATGCAAAGCAGATATTGGCAAGCCCTGCAAGAATCAGCCCTGTGGGGAGGAATTTTCTAACATCGGAACGGTCTGCAATCATTCCGTTCACAAATTTGCCGATTGCATAAGTAAAATACAAAGAACTGCCGATAACGCCCAATTCAAGGTTTGAATATCCCAATTCCGTACTCATTGACGGCAATGCAGCCGCAATATTCTTTTTGCACAAATAAAACATCGCATATCCGATAAAGCAGGAATAAAACATCCTCAATCTGAAATGCGCGTAAGTTTTTTTGATTTGCTCTTCGTCTTTTATTGGTTCCGAAGCGGGCGGTTCTTTAAAAAATCCTAAAATTCCCATAATTCTCAACTCTCTTTTTACTCTGAATAAGAAAATTATCCCAAAAAAGTCAGACAAATTAAATAAAATATGATATTTGTTACAAAAAACAACATTCAATCCTGCTGGGAATAGTCAATATCAAGTTTGAGCAGAATTTTTTCCAACGGAACCTCCAACCCCCGCGCATATTTTATTAGGGTCGAAATTTTTGTGTCAACCAGTCCGTTCTCAATGCGGCTTACCGTCGCTGTAGTCAAATCGTTTTCGTAGGCAAAATGATTCAGCGAGATGCCTTTTTTCTCTCTTAAGATTTTGAGATAACGTCCGAGTTTTTTCGTAAGAGCCTTATCATTTTGTTCCATAGACGTAATTATATGTAATATTTTATTTCACATATTACATAAATGTAACAACGTAATTTCCGTTTAGGCTTTTTCGTAAAGATTATTAATACAAAAAACCGCCCTCATAAGAGCGGTCTTTTTACTAAATTTTTATTAGATTTGAATTACTGCTGCTCCAGCGCCATTTTTTCTTTGAGCATTTCGGCGGATTCCTCGTATCCGGCCCTGCCCATCAGCGCGTAGGTATAATTTTTTGCCTGCTCAACGCCCGGCTGGTTGAAAGTATTTATATTATAAAGCGCGCCTGCGATAGCGGTTTGAACCTCCAGCATATAAATCAGCTGCCCGAGGTGGTATGCGTCGGCTTTTTGGAGAGTTATTGTAACATTCGGACGCTGATAGTCAATCAAAGCGACCTTTGTGGATTCAGCTTCTGCATTTAAAAGCTCATTTATCGTTTTTCCGCCCAGATATCCGACTCCGGTATATTCAAAAATTTTCGGAATCTCCAGAGTTGTATCAAATTCTTTAATTCTAATGAAATTAATCACTTTATCGTTGGGGCCTTCGTTATAAAGCTGAATCTGGGAGTGCTGGTCAGTTACGCCGAGCGCTTTTATGGGAGTTTGGCCTACATTTACGTCGTTTCCGTCTAAATCTTTGTTTTTGCCCAAACTTTCCGCCCAAAGCTGCACATACCAGTCGGAAATGTACTTCAATTTGCTTGAATACGGCATCATAACCGAAAGATTTTTGCCTTTTTGCGTATCCATCAAATAATGAATCAACGCGTTTTGTGCAGCAATATTATGGCGAATATCAGTGTTTTTCAGCGCCAAATCCATATCCTTAACGCCCTGCATGAGCTCCTCAATGTCAATTCCGACAAGAGCAAACGGCAAAAGCCCGACAGCCGAGAAAACTGAGAACCTTCCGCCGACATCATCGGGAACAACAAAGGTTTTATACCCCTCTTCGTTGGAAATCTGGCGCAGAATGCCGACATTTTTGTCCGTAGTGGCAACAATATTTCTTACATAATCATCGCCGAGCTCTTTTTCAAGCCTGTCTTTGACAATCATGAACTGCGCCATTGTTTCGGCAGTTGAGCCGGATTTTGTAATGACATTTACGAGCGTTCTTTTCAAATCGAGGAAATCAAGCAGCCCGTTGAACTGGTCGGGGTCGATGTTGTCCAGAAAATAAATTTTCGGCAATCCGTTTCGCTGTTCTTCCGAAAGCTGGTTCCAGTATGGCTTCAAAAGCGCTTCACAAACGGCCATGCCGCCCAGAGCCGACCCGCCGATGCCAAGCACAAGGATATTATCAAAACGCCCCTGAACCATAGCCGCATACTCTTTAACAAGCCAGACAGTTTCTTCATTATACCCCAGATTCATCCACTGGAGCCATTGTCCGGGCTTGTCTTTTCTGGAATTCAGGTCATTTATTATATGTGAAATCTTTTCTGCAAAATTATCAAATTCCTGCTCAAGATTCAGGCCGTTTTCTTCACCTATAACGTGCGCAGTAACGTTCTTGCAGTTAAATTCCAGCATGTTTAGTGTATCTCCTCTTATTTTTTTAATTAATATGCAATATCGCTATCTTATATCTATTTTACTTGCTGACATTAAAAATAACAGTCTTTTTAAAAAAATTTAATCTTTAAAATCACATTCGCAGGGGGATTTTAGCCAAAAACTGGGCAAAAAGTGAATTATTTACACTTAATATTTCTTAACAGAATAGTATGATTTTGGCAATTATCGAAATCCGAATGTTTTTATAAAAATAAGGTTAGTTATAAATTGGAGTTTAGTTATGTTAGGTTATGACAATTACGCAACACGTTTTGAAAGCATTATGTCCCCAATCGGCATCACAAATGCTAACTACAACGCAGGAGGCTATCCCGGCGGCAGATATGGCGCCGGCTCAGCTTACGGCTATGCCGGAAGCTACGGAATGCCCGGAATGGTCGTTGATCCTTTGATGAATCAAAGAACCGTTGATGGAGTAATTGCCAAAGACGAACACAGAAGCAACTATTACGGCAGACCGATTGCCAAACACATTAAAGATGACAATGCGCCGATGGTTTTGGGTATTTTAGGAACTGCTCTCGGAACAATTGCGCTGGCTATTGCGGCTAAAAAGTTCAAAGGGCTCAAAAAACCTAAACCCACCCCGAATCCTACCCCGAATCCGTCACCCGCACCGGCTCCGACCCCGACTCCCACGCCGGCACCAACTCCCACTCCGACCCCAACGCCCACCCCAACACCGGCGCCAACACCCACGCCCGCACCGGCACCGACTCCGGCTCCGGTTCCCACGCCTGCGCCAACTCCGGTTCCAGCACCGACTCCGGCGGCTATAAACGCAAGAACAACTACAAACAGCAGTTTGATTAGTCCATATACAACCTATGCACAAACAGGAAGAACATCTCAGCCTTTAGTTAAGCCGGTTCAGCCTGTAAGTTACGAAAATGCGGTTGCTCAGCAGGTTGCGGAAGATTTAGCTAAGTTTGGCGAACAAAAATCGTTAATTGCGCCCTATACAGCTTACGCAAAAACGGGTAAAGCTTCACAGCCGTTCGTAAAACCGGTAAAACCGTTGAGCGCTGAAGAGGTTATTGCGCAGGAAGTCGCTGAAAACCTTGCAAAAGGCAATAAAGAATCGTTAATTGCGCCTTATATTAGGAAAAATGCTCAAAATCAACGTTTTATTGAAGCCGTTCCGCCTGTAAGCTACGAAAATGCGGTTGCTCAGCAGGTTGCGGAAGATTTAGCTAAGTTTGGCGAACAAAAATCGTTAATTGCGCCCTATACAGCTTACGCAAAAACGGGTAAAGCTTCACAGCCGTTCGTAAAACCGGTAAAACCGTTGAGCGCTGAAGAGGTTATTGCGCAGGAAGTCGCTGAAAACCTTGCAAAAGGCAATAAAGAATCGTTAATTGCGCCTTTTACAAAAACAGGTAAGATTCAAACACCGATTAAACCTGTTCAACCCGAAGTAATTGATGATTTTGCACAGTATTTTGCGAAACTTCCCGTTGCAGAACAGCAGAAAATCTATGCTGAAATTGCAGCAACAGGGCAGTTGAGAAGCCTTGACCGAATCGCAAATCCAAACGGAGTTTTCTCAAAACTCCCGGAGTTCAAACCTCAAGCTTAATAAACAATTTTCTATAAACTAAAACCTAACCAATTCCCCGCTGTCAATGCAGCGGGATTTTTTTGTGCAATTTGTGAGCTCATTCTTAAAAATTTCCAGCCGGTTAGCTTCTAAGGGAAATAAGTTCAGCACGACGGGGCGCTTTTTGTCACCCTGAGCTTGTTTCAGGGTCGCAGGAGCTTGAAAATCACGTTTCCGGCGGCAAGATTTTGGCTTATTTACTTCAATCTGGCGATTCCGAAATACCCTAAAGGGCACCCTCCCTTGTATTGCTCGTTCCTCGCAAACAAGAGGAGCTGCAAGTTCGGAATGACGGCGCGCCCTTTTCGTCATCTGGCAATTAAATAATCTTAAAACCGTTCCCCACCCCTCCCCTCCCCAACTCGGGGAGGGAGCAGTCGTTGCAATACGCTAGTATTGCCTACGAATGCAGGTGGGGAGCGACTCCGAACCACTTTGAAACCCAAAAATTCCCATTTTTGCGCAATATTGCGGTGGGAACCGTTTCACTTTTCCCACCCTACAGTTTTTCGTCACCCTGAACTCGTTTCAGGGTAACAGCAACATGAAAAAACAGCATTATGAATTTTCGCAGAAAAAAGCGCCCTAATTAACACAGGGCGCCTTTTATTTTTCCAGATATTATCTATTCTTCGTCCGAAGCTTCTTCGGTTTCAGATTCCGGAATTTCGTTGATTACATCTTCTTCGTCAATTCCGTATTCTTCTTCGATTTTGTTGTCTTCATCTGCTTCATCATCCTGCGGAAGGTCAATTTCCTCTTCAACAGGAGGCTGTTCAACAGGTTCTTCATAGATTCTTGCAGCTTCTGCCTGTTCAGCCTGAGATGCGCTCTTGATGTCGATTTTCCAGTTGGTGAGCTTGTGAGCAAGTCTTACGTTTTGACCTTCACGGCCGATTGCAAGGCTCAGCTGGTCATCAGGAACCACAACAAGCGCCTCATGAGCGTTTTCATCATCAGCAAGAATGTCAACAGAAATGATTCTTGCGGGAGAAAGCGCGTTTACGATGTATTCAACAGGATCTTCCGACCATCTTACGATGTCGATTTTTTCATTTTTGAGTTCGCCGACAATAGTCTGGATTCTGGAGCCTCTTGGGCCTATGCAGGCGCCTACGGAGTCGATTTCGGGGTCATTGCTGTGAACGGCGAGCTTCGTTCTGAAGCCTGCTTCACGGGCAATTGACTTAATTTCGACGATTCCGTCTTCGATTTCCGGAACCTCAAGCTCAAACAGCTCTCTAACGATTTCAGAATGCGCGTGCGAAACAATTACCTGCGGCATTCTGTTAGTTTCTTTAACATTGAGAACGAAAACTCTGATACGGTTGCCGGGTTTGTAATATTCGCCGGGAATTTGTTCCCTGAAAGGCAAAATTGCGTCGGTTTTTCCGATATTTACAAAAACATTGCGATTTTCAACTCTCTGGATAATTCCGGTAGTCAAAGTGCCTTTTTTATCCATAAATTCAGCAAGAACGAGGTTTCTTTCGGCTTCTCTGATTCGCTGAGTAATAACCTGTTTTGCTGCTTGCGCTGCGATTCTGCCGAAGTTTTCGGGAGTTACTTCGATTTTAACTTCGTCTTCAAGCTCTACTTCGTCGTCAATTTCTTTTGCGTCTTCGAGCGAAATTTCAAGATTTTCATCTTCAACGGTTTCAACAACGAGTTTTGTTCTGAAAACGCCGATTTCGCCCGTAGTTTCGTCCAGAATCGCTTCAACGTTCGGAGCTTCTTTAACTTTAATATGCTTTTTGTAAGCTGCTACGAGAGCATCGCACAAAGAATCAATAATAACCTCTTTTGAGATTCCTTTTTCTCTTTCCAGCTGCTCTGTCGCTTCAAAAAGAGCTGTTCCGATTTTAATCATTTTTTACTCCTTATTCTATTTCCAATTGTGCTCTTAAAATGTTGTCTTTTGGAATCAGAAGTGTAATTCCGTCTTCAGTTTCCACGGTAAGCCCGTTTGTTTCATCAAAATCGACAATTCTGCAAATAAAATGTTTTGTGTCGATTCCGTCAATCGGTCTTTTTATTTTTAAATTAATCTTTTTACCCTGAAAAAGTACAAATTCCCTGTCGGATTTGAGTTTTCTGTCCAGACCGGGCGAGCTGACTTCAAGATAATATTTAACAGGAATAAGTTCATCAAGAAAATCGCTCAAACTGCGCGAAACCTTTTCGCAATCATCAAGGGTAACATCATGGTCATGAGAAAAAAGAAAAATCCGCAAAAACCACTTTCCCGATTCTTTTGAAAAATCAATTTCAATAGGAATAAGGTTAAAACGCATGGCTGTATTTTCCACGAGCGGTTTAATTTTCTCAAGAATATCAAATTTGTTGACGTGTTTGTTTTCCATATCAATAATCTAATCTAGTGTCGCCTTAGCCGATTCGCCTACGCGAACCGCCCAAGGCTCACCTTTTCTAATCGTCACTCAAAAAGTTCGTTCACGTCACTTCGTTCCTTAGTACGAACTTTTCTCGGACACTCTATAAAAAAAAGAAACGGGAGCGCCGTTTCTTTCTAACTACATTAATAATTTTATCATTAAAATGTAAAATTTCAATATTTAAGAAAAATTAATTGTTACAATATAAATATTTACTAAATTTTAGCCCATAATTAATTTATTGGAGTATAATTGGTGAGTAAGAATATACTTGGAGTTTTATTTTAAATCGATGGAAGACAAAATTTTAATAAAAAACATAGATTTCAACTGCAATCTGGCGCAGACCGCGGGGGATTACAGCAATGAAACAGAAACAGGAATGATTGAATATATGAGCTCGCTCAATATCGCCTGTGGTTTTCATGCCGGAGACCCTCTGACCATAAAAAAAGTCCTCGAACAGTGCAGGCACAAAAACAAAGTAATCGGTGCACACATAGGTTTTCCGGCAATCGGAGCAGAAAAACAGTACGATGAAGACGAAATCGAAGCAATTGTGCTTTATCAAATCGGCGCAATTGCCTCTTTTGCAAAAGCATACAGCCTCGAAATTGAACACGTAAGACTTCACGGAAAAATGAGAGAACTTGCGTCCGAAAACCTTGATTTTGCGCTTTCTGTGGCAAAATCTATCCAAAAATTCAGCAAATGGCTTATTTATTACGGCGAAGCCGGAAATGTAATCGAAAATATTGCCTCTGAGCTTGATATTAACGTTGCGAGGGAAATTTATTTAAATAAAAATTACACGGAATCAGGCTTTGTTGACAAAAATCTGCCTGATTTTGAAAATACTCAAAAATCAATTGAAAGACTAAAAAGGCTGCTTGAAACTTCTGAAATCGACAATACAGCAGGCAGTTTGACCAAAATCAATTTTGATACAATCCATTTTGGCACAAAAGCAGAAAATGCAGTTGAGCTGGCTAAAGAAGCAAATGCTATTATCGTGCCGAAACCCGTTAATTATAACAGGGTCGTTGAATCGGGCTGGGTTTAATATATTTGTTTAGGGAGTGATGATGTTGAATAAACTATTAAAAAATTTGAAAGCACAAATGCCTAAAGATGCAGGCTGGCTGCTGCCCGGTTTGCAGGTAAAAAGATGGTTTGCGCTGATTATAGGCGGTACTTTTTTCAGTATGCTCGGGCTTTCCATTCTTTTTGATTTAAGACCGGTAGATTTTCTGCTCAGATGGATGCGCTATTTTATCACAACCGTCCATCCTGACTTAATCGGCATACTTTTAATACTTCTGGGCGCATATTGCTTTGTTAAAGGATGGAAAAACGCGAATTATTCCATTCTCGACCTGAACGAGGACAGGGACAGGCATGCGCTTTTAGAAGACTTATACAGAAGAAGAAAACTCAACTACGGCCCGAGAATCGTTGCAATCGGCGGCGGTACGGGGCTGTCAACAATGCTCAAAGGCATAAAAAAAATCACAAATAACATAACCGCGGTTGTTACAGTAGGCGATGACGGCGGAAGTTCGGGCAGATTAAGAGAAGAAATGGGCATTCTGCCTCCGGGCGACATCAGAAACTGCATTGCTGCGCTCGCTGACGATGAAGATTTGGTAACAAAGCTTTTTCAATACCGTTTTAAGACCGGAGAAGGGCTGGAAGGGCATAGTTTCGGCAATTTGTTTTTGACTGCAATGTGCTCAATCACCGGCGACATGGTTCGTGCAGTAAGGGAATCCTCAAAAGTTCTTTCCATCAGAGGGCGGGTTTTGCCCTCAACGCTGGATGATATGCGGCTTGTTGCCGAGCTTGAAGACGGAACAATTGTAAAAGGCGAATCAAATATCCCCGAAACAGGCAAAAAGATTGTGCGTCTTTTCACAGAACCCGCTGATTGCCACCCGCTGCCTGAAATTATTCATGCAATTAACGATGCGGATTTGATTATTATGGGGCCGGGAAGCCTTTTTACCAGCGTAATTCCGAATCTTTTAATAAAAGAAATTTCAAAAGCTGTTTCTATGTCAAAAGCTAAAAAAATATACGTTTGTAACATAATGACGCAGCCCGGCGAAACTACAGATTTTACAGCTTATGACCATGTAAAAGCACTGCTTGACCATGCGGTTTATCCGAACATGCTCGACGCAGTTATGGTAAATGACTCAATTCCCGATGATTTGAACGAGGATTACAAAAACTCAAACTCGTTCCCTGTTGTTATTGACGCGGAAAAAATCAAAAAATTGGGAATAAAAGTTGTATCGACCAGATTATACGAAGAAAACGACCAGAAATATGTCCGCCATTCACCCCGCAGGCTTGCGAGAGCGATTTATTACTGGTACAGAAAACAGATAAAACACTAGCCCTCCTGCTTGTGCAAGCACCGCCCGATAACCGGGTGAAAGGGCACGAAAGGAATCAAAAATGTCGGTTGAAGTAAAAACAAAAAACATTACCGTTTCAACATTTTTAAAAAAGAAGCAAAACAATGAAAAAATATCAATGCTCACGGCTTACGACTGTTCTACGGCAAAATATTTTGACGAAGCGGGCGTTGACTCAATTTTAGTGGGGGATTCGCTCGGAATGGTGGTTCTGGGCTACGAAACAACCCAGAAAGTCACAATGGAAGATATGAAAATCTTCACCGGAGCTGTTTGCCGCGGCGCAAAGCGCTGTCTGGTTGTTGCGGATATGCCTTTTATGAGCTACCACACAACAATTGAAGAAGCAGTGAAAAACGCCGGAAGTCTTATCCAAACAGGCGCAAATGCCGTAAAACTCGAGGGTGCAGGTGATTTTATCCTTGAATGCGTAAAAAGAATGGTGGATTCCGGCATTCCGGTTGTCGGACATTTGGGCTTCACGCCGCAATATTTAAATATTCTCGGGGGATACAAAGTTCAGGGCAAATCCTATGAAAATACCTTAAAAATTTTAGAAGAGGCGAAAAAGCTCGAAAAAGCGGGCGTTTTTGCGATTGTTTTAGAGATGGTTCCCGAAGAAGCGGCGAAGTATATTTCCGAAAACCTTGAAATCCCGACCATTGGTATCGGCGCAGGCAGATATTGCGACGGTCAGGTGCTTGTTGCCGATGATATTCTCGGGAAATACTCAGAATTCCAGCCGAAATTTGCAAGAAAATACGCAGATTTGAAAACAGAGATTTTTAATGCGGCGAAAAGCTACATATCAGACATAAATGAAGGAAAATTCCCGTCAGAAAACGAGGTTTTCCACCTGAATGACGAGGAGATGAAGAAACTTGAAAATCATACACAAAATTGACGAAATTAGAGAAATAGTTAAAGAAGCGAAGAAAAACGGCAAAAAAATCGGTCTTGTGCCGACAATGGGCTGCCTTCATGCCGGACATGCGTCGCTTATTAAAAAATCAGTCGAAAATGCTGACATAACAATAGTTTCAGTATTTGTAAACCCGATTCAATTCGGCCCGAACGAGGATTATGACAAATATCCGAGAACCCTTGAAAACGACGCAAAGCTTTGCGAAGAAATCGGAGCTGATTACATTTTTGCGCCATTTGCGACGGAAATGTACCCTGGTCTTCAAAAATTTTCCGACCTGACAATGGTTGCGCCGCCTTATGCGCTTACGGATATGCTCTGCGGAAAGTCCAGAGTCGGCCATTTTGACGGAGTTGCAACAGTTGTTACAAAACTTTTCAATCTGACATCCCCTGATATCGCGTGTTTCGGGATGAAAGACATTCAGCAGCTGCACATAATCAAAAAAATGGTTAAAGATTTGAATTTTTCTGTCGATATAATATCATGTCCCCTCGTAAGAGAAGAAAGCGGCATCGCTCTCAGCTCAAGGAACAAATACCTGTCAGAATCTGACAAAAAGACCGCTCTAACAATCAGTAAAGCGCTTTTTGCAATAAAAAACGGGTACGAAAAAGGAATAAAAGACACAAAACTCCTTTTTGACACCGCAATGACAGTATTGGACCCTGCGATAGAATTAGATTATCTGGAATTTGTCGAAAAAGAAACTTTTGAACCTGTTTCTGAAATAAATTCACCAACAATCGCAGCTATTGCAGCAAAAGTCGGAGCGGTGAGGCTGATTGATAACATTATAATCGGAGAATAGAATGAATTTTAAAACAATAGACAGTTTGTTCTTACATATAAAAAAATTAATAACTATTTTTGTTTTTATATCCCTGACATTGTCCATTGTTTATTTCATTTACTGGCTGATTGTCAGCATGAAAATAATTTTGCCCGATTTTATAAACAATATTCTTCTAATACCCATAAATATGATTGGCTCACAGATTAAAAACGCACCTGAATTTAAGGATGTGCTGTTTTTGCTGCCTGTAGCCGTATCGTTATTGTTTATTATTTTGACCTATCTTTTAAATTGCGTATTGCAGTATGTTGAAATTTCGCATAAAAATTATCTGAAATTTGTTGACGATTACAAAGCTAACCTCGAAACAAAGATAAATACACAGCTCAAGAAGAATTTTGTACAGGAGTTGAGCAAAACCGGCTATTATGCGGCAAAAATAAAAATAGAAGTCGAATCGCCGCAATCCTACTTAAAAGAATCGCTATCAAAAGACGAACAAATCGCTCTGGAAAACAAAATTATCACCGAAATTTCGGACTCAATGAACTATGACAGCATTATTAAAAAAGGGGTTGCTGCGGATAGCGCATATTTCATCTGCTCAGAACCCAAGAATGCTGCGGATTTTTTCACTTCTTTTGTAAACAGAACAGTGAAAATTATAAACAAAAATCTGCAAGAACATGTTAAAATCAATTTTTACTGCGCAATTGACGTTTTTGACACGCAATATGAAGCCAATTTTAAACTCATTGAGCTGGACAAAATTATAAACCTCAAAATTAAAAACAAAATCCTCGTAGCGCCAAGGTTCAAAACCTATTTTAAAGAACTTTATCCCGGATATTTTACGTTCAAACTGCTCGGTGAATACAATTTTTCTAAAAATAACTTCAAAAGCAATTATATAAATATCTATACGCTGCATAGAAGCAAATAACCAACAAAAAAGCCCTCAAAATCGAGGGCTTTTTGATAAATGTTGGTTGTCTCAAAAAACTTAAACAGCGTAAACGCTTACCTGTTTTTTTGTTCTTCTGTGAGGCTCGAAAGTAACTTTTCCGTCAATAAGAGCGAACAAAGTATCATCTTTACCGATACCTACGTTGTTGCCGGGGTGGATTTTAGTTCCGCGCTGGCGAACGATGATAGTTCCGGCTGTGATAGTTTCGCCGCCGAATCTTTTGACGCCTAATCGTTTACTTTCGCTGTCGCGTCCGTTTTTGGATGAGCCTACGCCCTTCTTATGTGCCATTTTATTATCTCCTTTTAATTATTTTCTTATTTTGACCGGTTTTGCCTGAACTTCTGAAGCAAATTCAGAAATCCAATCAAATTATAGCCTTATTCAGCAGGTGTTTCAACTTCAGCAGAAGCAGCTTTAGCTTTAGAAGCCGAAGTTTTGATTTTATTAATCATAACACGTGTGAATTCTTGTCTATGGCCCTGTTTTTTTCTGTAGCCTTTTTTTGCTCTTTGTTTGTAAACAATAACTTTTTTAGATTTGTCATTTTTAAGAACAACGCCTTCAACAGTAGCTTTTTCAACGTAGGGCTGGCCTACTTTTGATTTTTTACCGTTGACGAGCATTACAACTTTGTCAAAAGTAACTTTTTCATCAGCTTTAGCGTCGAGAAGTTCAATATCCACGTATCTTCCTTCTTCAAGCTTGTACTGTTTTCCGCCTGTTTCAACTATTGCGTACATTTTTGTTTCCTTTCACTTGAGGGACCGCAGCCTTTTTAAGGGCATTTAAGGCGGTCTGCCTATCTACATCTGTTTTTAAATACTAACAGGCACATACCCCCATGTCAAGGCGGGAGGGGGCAGGGGGGAGGGGTTTGTTAAGAGTTTTAAACAATCTTTTCAATCTTCGCTTCGCAGACAGCAAAAAAAGACCCCTGCTAAAAGAGAGGTCTTTTTTTCGATAGAAATTTATTCAATTATGCTTCAGAAGAAACTTCCTCGTCTTCAGAGGATTCTTCAACGAGCGCGTCAGTTCTGATAGAACCTGATTTTGCAGGTTTTAAGCTTTTATCTTTGAATTTTTTAACCTGTCTGTCGAGTTTGTCAGCGACCAGGTCAATGCTTGCGTACATTGATTCAGCAGATTCTGTAACATGAACCGCGCCGGTGACAAATTTGCAGGTAACTTCAGCAGTGTGGCTTTGAGCTACGCTGGGGTTTTTGATTACGGATAAAACTATATCAATTGCCTGTATCTGGTCGTAGTGGTTTACGACTTTACCGATTTTTTCCTTTGCATAAGCTTTGATTGCGTCTGTAATTTCAATGTTTCTACCGTTTACGTAAATGCGCATGTATAGCCTCCAATTAAATTTGATACTTACCCAGTATAGCGCAATTATTGGTTAGTTGCAACGATTAAGTAAGTTTGTGTATAATATTGTCAGGTTAGAAGACTTGAGTATCGGAGTTATTATGAAAAAAATAATATTAACTGTATTTGCTGCAATCCTCGCTTCATCTCCGGTTTTTGCAGCGGCATGGATGAACGATTTGAAAGATGTTTTTGTCACAAATAAAGCAATAATTCTCGAAGTGAACATCAGAACCTTTAACGCGCAGGACAAAAACGGCAATGACATCATTGAAGCCGACAAAGGCGAGGTTTCAGGCAATTTTGTCAATGCAATATCACGCCTTGATGAGCTAAAAGATTCAGGAATAAACACAATCCATCTTTTGCCAATAACTCCGGTCGGAAAAATCAAAGCAATCGGCACAGCCGGCTCGCTTTATGCAATTTCAAGCTTTACAGAGCTGAATCCCCAGCTCGACGACCCGAACAACAACCTCACTGTAATGCAGGAGGCAAAACAGTTCGTAAATGAATGCCACAAACGCAATATTCGCGTAATTGTCGACCTCCCAAGCTGCGGTTCTTATGATATGTATCTTGCTCACCCGAACTGGTTTTTGCAGGACAAAGACGGAAACCCGGTTGTGCCTGCAGATTGGACAGATGTAAGGCTTTTCAAGGTTCAAAACCCCGATGGCAGCCTCAATTCCGAAGTTTACGGGCTTTTCAGGGATTATGTTGACATGGTTATGAAGCTTAATGTTGACGGAATCAGGGCAGATGTCGCCTCGTCCAAACCTGCCGAATTCTGGTCACAGCTCATTAAATACGCAAAAGCAAAAGACCCCCAGTTCCTGTTTCTTGCAGAAGCATCGGACAGCTGGCATGACGCAGTGGCAAAAGGCGCTCCGTTCACGTCCTATGACAAGCTTCTTGAGGCAGGTTTTGACGGATTTTACGGCAGTTTTATGAATTACAAAGACTGGAAAACCGCGCAGCCGCTTGAAGAACATATTCAACTTATAAAAAGCTTAAAAAATAAATATTCGGAGCCAAAAGCCGTAATCGGCAGTTTTGCCACGCATGACGAATTAAGCCCGATTGTTACAGGGCGCGACGCATACGCAACCCAGCTTTTATGGCTCCAGTCGACTTTGCCTGTAAATTCGTACTTTGTCGATGGTTTCCAGACCGGCGACAACTTCATGTATAAATACGCAAACCAAAAAGCGCAAAAAACCTACACAGATGACGATTATTACTACGTCCACAAGGGCAAAACAGATATTTTCAACTTTTCAAGAAAGCCGGGCGGCCAAAATGAGCTGCTCAAGGACGAATTTGTTATGGCAAACAATTTCAAGCTTGCAGCCAACAGATTCCTTAACGACGGAGCGCTCTGCTTTTTAAAAACCTCAAATCCGTCCATAATTGCGTACTCATTGACCTTAAACCGTTCCACGATTATCGTAATTTTGAATAAAAATCTTACGTTTAATACCGCCGGAACAGTTTCAATGAAAGGAATAGGGCCTGATATGATGGTTGTGCCGGTCAGAGTGCCCTCCTCGCCGAAAATCAAGAAAAACGAAATTCAGGTTGACCTCCCGCCGGCAGGAATCATCGTTTTGACAATGGATAATTCAGTCCATATGGATACAATAAAAAAGAAAAATCAGAACAAATCGGCAAAATAGCTAAAAATGCCTTTATTGGCGTTCCAAAGCACTGATTTATCTTCTTTTTCAGGGAGTTCGAGCGTAATTACAGGGATATTGCGCTCAACCCCACAATATGTGCCAAAACTTCCGGGTGTCGGGTAGCCGATGTCTTTTTGCACGGGATAACCGGTTATTTGCGCAATTTTTGACGCAATTTCAGCGGCAGGGCCGTCGAAATTCACGATTTTATAGGGCTCATGGAGCGTCAAAACCGCATCAGGCGCAAATTCATCGATTATGCGGCAAATAAAGTCAGTTTCAATCTCCGAACCGGCGCACTTTCCCCCGAAATATTCGTCCGCAGCGGAAAGTTCCCAGTTTTTTGTAGGGAAATTCCGGTTTAAATCAACACCGTTCCCGTTTGTTCTGCGATTTAGCGCTTTTCCGTCAGGATTCAGGCATGGAACAACCAGCAGGCGGTTTTTGCCGTCGTAATTTTTTGCATTTTCCAGATATTTGCGGATAAGAAACTCCCCATCCGGCTCATCGCCGTGAAAAACGCCGATTATCAACACTGTTTTATCGTATTTTGCGTTTTTTAGCTCAAGCAGCTCAATTTCGTTGCCGGCAGCTGTTTTTGCGGATTTAAGTTTATTCATTATTTAACAAATCTTTCCATAATTTTGACGTTTTTTCAAGAACCGTGCGCGTTTGCGCTTTATCCAGCATAATTTCCTGCACAGAAGTGTTCAACAGTGTAATAATCTCTTTCTGGTTCCTGCTTGCACGGACAGGGTTTTCGAGGTTTTCGAGCTGTTTTGCACTCAGGCAGCGGGCTTTTGAAATTACGTCTTTTTCGTCATATTTTGTAAAATATTCGTCATTAAGCGCATAATTATTAACCGGCAGAATGGTTGTAAGCTTAGCAAGCTCCACCTGATTCTTTTTATTGGTTAAAAACAGCGCAAATTTAAGCGCAGCTTCTTTATTTTTAGCCCTTTGGGGGATAATCAGGTTCATAATTGAAACATCGTATTTTCCGCTTTCGCCGGTGAGCTGGTTTGTCACATCAGTAACCTTAAAAACGCCCGGAGCGTTATCTTTAACCATATTCAAAAAATTTGCGCCCGACTGGATAAAAACGAGCTGACCGGACATGAATTTTTCCAGTGCTTCACGGTGGGTTTGGGTTATTGATTCTTTCGGGATTAAATCCTTTTGATAAAGCCCCTTATACCCGTCAAAAATCATCATTGAAGCCTCATTTGTCAGGGTTTGCGGAGAATTTACGCCATATTTGTTCAAAATTTTCAACAGGGTGTCATTTTCTGTCAAAGTGGGCATTGTCGAGAAAACACCGGTATTTTGCTTGATTTGTGCGGAAATTTCAAAAAGGTCGGTGTAAGTTTGCGGAAGTTTTTTGATTTTTGACTTTGCAAACAGGTCTTTATTATAAAAATTCAGCGCAGAAGTGGCGTAAAACGGGACTGCATAACATTTTCCATCCTGCATGAAGTTTTTAACAATCTGCGTATTATAAGCCGAAAGTTTCTCGCAATCTATATAGTAAAGAGCCTGTTTTTGCGCCAGAACACTGGAAAACTCGGGTGTCAAATTCACCAGATCCGGCGGGGTATTACTAAGAATTGACGCAAGAGTACGTTTTTCGCCCTCAGAATAGGGAACATCAATCCATTTTATTTTTATCCCCGGATTTTCGCGCTCAAACTCCTGAATCAAAGGGTTCATATAGTTATCAAAAGTACCGAGCTGCAAAGTCCAAAAGACCACCTCATTTTCCTGTGTTTTAGGTTTTAAAGACAAAAACGTCAACACAAAAAACACTATCGCGAGAGCTAAAACGGTTTTTTTCAATATATTCATATATTGATTATAAACAATGGCACAAATCTTGGCAATTTTTATATTGGGCAAGGAGTCCGTGTCGTATATAAATTTGTTTTTTCATGTCCGGCGTGGTTGCTTAGGGGCGCAGCCCCGTCACACGGTGGGTGCGGTTTATCATGGGGCGGGAGATTCATGCAGTTTTCTCACATTGGGC
>ERZ1643251.354-NODE-354-length-71133-cov-6.411478_pt1 | contig 71133 bp, 105 predicted proteins | sample MGYA00579261_ERZ1643251 | MGnify/ENA primary metagenome ERZ1643251 (study PRJEB29033, sample SAMEA4952267) | chicken gut metagenome | biome: Broiler Chicken; feature: Gastrointestinal Tract; material: Caecum | place: Ireland | collected 2018 | study: Broiler...
CAAAGAAATCGATCAGAATTTCTTTGCAGAACCCCTGAAGTCCAAAGACTACCACCTTATCTGCACTGTTCAGACGGCTCTTTCGAGGGGTAAAATAAGAAACCAATTTAGCAGTTCCTTTAGGAAACTGCTGAGGATGAGTGGTTTTATAAAAGTCACACATAAGCATCGGGCTGATATCATTCATATACATAATTGTTACCTCCAATTTATTATATGTCTATCAATTTATTATATGTCTATCAATTTATTATCTGTTCATCAATTTGATATCTGTTTATCTCAACTAAACATATGCTCAAGACACTCCTGCATTGTCATATTCTTATTAACTGCAGTGTCCTCCAACTCAGCAAATCTACGAACCAATTTAATCTTAGGATGCTCAACAGTGAGTATGCTGTCTGTCGTATAAACTCTACTGATCAATCCGTCTTCTTTGAAGATTTTACCTTTTTCTGGGTCTACAATACTATTTTCACAATGAGATACATACATCTCAATGTCTCCAGCCCCAAGTTCCTTCAGCTTCTTAGCACTGTAATACATTGTCCCACCATAGGAACAGATGTCATCAATCATAAGAACCTTAGCTCCATTAGGAATCTCCCCTACAACTTCCAGCCCCTTGATTTCACCAGTATCCCAGTCACGAACCTTGTTCCCGTAAGCCATCTTTACATTTGCAAGCCTTTCTTTATAAGGCTCATAAACATACTTGATGATATCGCTGTATCTCTTCATTGCACCAGCATCAGGGAAGAAGATTACACCAGGATTTGCTTCAGCTATTGCATATCTCAAAGCCCCAGCAAGGCTAAGTTTAACCGCTCTATCCAAAAGAGCTGCAGAAACATCAGAATGAGGGTCGAATACAATAACTTGTTTGAAGTTCAAGTCATTGATGAACTTGCAGAAGTATTTAAGAGTAAATACTTCAGTATCAGGATTATGCACTCTGTCCATTCGAGCATTTGGAATGTAAGGCATAATAAGATTTACCTCAATTCCCAAAGACTTAAAATGATTCACCATATACATAAGGTTAACCATTTCATGGTCTCCTTCATATAGCCAAGTCATATAAACTTCTTTGACTGTTTCTTTGTTATATTTGATATGCTTAGTTTCATCAGGAAAAGAATTTACGCTAAACTCGCCTTTATTTACTTTAATCATAGCAAGCACTCCTATCTATTTTTATTTATTATTTTTATATTATAAATTTCATTATATAAATTATAATAATGTCTGAAAATAGGCATAAAAAATAGCAGATAAGCCTAAAAACTTATCTGCTAAATTTATCTTATATTAAACTGTCTCTATCAGATCCCAAGTTCATCAAAACTTGCACTCTGTCCTTCTATATCGTAATTTGCTATAAACAGTTCCTCACCAGCTAAAGCATCCTCAGCGGCTTGCTTAGCCATAGTATAAACTGTTCTATAAGTTACCATATAGATTTTCTTCTTTCCGTTATGTTCAAATACCGGTTTGCCACGGAACATCTTACGAACCTTAGGACTATCATCGTAAGTTACGAACCACTTACAATCCGTCTGTTTAGTGAACTCTGCAAAATGGTCATGTGGGAAACCGTGATGAGTATCTCCATGTCTTCCATAGAGTCCACTCTTTTCCTGCCGGTAGTAAGGCGGATCAAGGAAGATAAAGCTATTATTCCTATCCACATTAGCCATAGTCTCTTCAAAAGAACAGTTACGTATCTCCATCCTCTTCAAAAGAGGACTTGCTTTAGTAATACGAATCGTCATATCAGGAGTATAAGCAAAGAACCTTTCTTTCGACAACGAACCGCTATCCCCCATACCAGAGAAGCTAAACTTATTCACTAAATAAGTTCTAGCAGCTCTCTCGGGAATTGACATGTTCTTAGTATCTACTTTATCTGCCCAATCCCAGAAAGCCTGTCCTTCCTGAATTGCTACACGACACAGCTCAATACCTTCTTGAATTTCACCGTACTGAGAAGGACTAATATGAATATCTTTAGTATAATCTTTACCTTTTTCAATGTAGTCCTTCATAAACTCAATGCCAAGCTCGCGCATTGCAGGATGATGTGGCAATTTTTCTTTGTACCACTTATTACAAAGCTCAATAACTTCATCAGGATAATCTCGTGCGCCAGTCCAGAATGCCCAAATCTCAGGAGCAAGGTCTCCAACTTGAATTCTCTCAAGCTTCTTAAATCTAGGGTCGTCAGCTACACTCAAACTTACTGACCCACCACCAAAGAAAGGTTCACGAAAATCTTTCATGTCCTCAGGGAAGTATTTAACCATATCGTTATAGAATTTCCACTTTGCTCCAGGATAACTCAATACAGGTTCTGCCATTTTTATATCTCCTAACGTTTTTAATTTATTTTATAAGCTCTCTCACTTTATCTTGAATGTAATCTCTACAATCTCCAGCGTTTATCATCTTCAATTTCACAAGATTTTCAGTATCATCTAGAAGTTCCCAAATTTTCTCTTTTGTCTTAAGTTCTATACTGTTATCCTGTAACAACTGTTGCTCTAAGAACTATACGTATTTATTATACTTTAATAAGTCCTTAGGGGATGTTTCAACCTCTCCTACGCTACTTTTAGGACGAATCCTAACTATTTTTGGAAGTTGCTTACCTTTTATAAAGTATTCATATAAAAAATAAACTGCTTCATTATAAGTTGGTTTCTTTCCTTGCTGCTTCTCAGTGAATAAACGATGTAATTGAATTACATCTCCACCTGCTCTACAACCGAAACAATAGAAGCTATTTGTTTCTTCATAGTATCTCATAGAAGGAGTATCTTCATCATGTAAACAGCATTTCACAACAGGTCTAGCATCAAAATTTACAGGATAAGGTTCAGAGTAGTAATCCTACATCTGAGGAACTATAATACTGTAAAAGTATTGAGGTATTGTTACTCTTGACTTTACTTCTTTTTCGTAAGTCTATTCAACTCTTTTAGCCATGACATTAACTCCAATCAGAAGTTCTTAAAAATTCTTTACGTCCTATCCACTGTACATATTTCTTAGTAAAGCTAGTCAGGTCTATTTCATCAAGTTTTTCCACCCAATCAGATAGGCACTGCAACTTTACTCTGTTCTTGTAGTCATTATTTACCTGCATTAAATAATACTTTTTCCAACTACCGCTGTAAAGTTCAACGAGATAAACATATTTAGGAGTGATAGGAACTTCCTCGACTTGAATAACTCCGTTCTTGTCTACGCCTATCTCTCTAAACTCAAAAGATGAACCGTCCAGAGTCCTCAGTATCTTATAAGGTATGTAACCAATTAAACTACTCGGAACATCTATTGTTCCTCGCTCTGTCATACTGAATACCATTTCAGTATATAAGTCATTCTTGTTTATACACACCCAGCGCTTTTCAGTTTCGTCAAGTACATCCCTAAAAGCATCAGATATACCCACTTCTATAGAAGGCTTTCTCATTGCTTTCTTACGCTTAGATTTCTCTTTTTCAAGTTTCTCCACCCTCTTCTTATCTAGATAAGTGGTTAAACCATCAAAGTCTATACAATTTCCATTACTGTCGTAGTATTTATTTATCTCTGGATCTTCCTCAGATTCATCGTTATCCGCTACTTTTTCAATGTTATTGCTATCAGAAACTTTAGCATCTAATACATTTATAGGCTTGTCTTTCTCTTTATTTCCTGCACTTATTGTATCATCAATCTTTTCCTCTTTGTACTTCTCAGGGTGTAAAGCCTTATCTATATCTTCATCTGTATAATTTCCATAACTAGGAGGTTCTCTATTGAAATCTCCGTAAGTAGACAAGAATTTAGAAGTTTCATTGTTGTATTTAGTAATAGCTTCATCTAGTTTCTGATAGCTAACACGGTCAATTAAACTGAGTAACTCACAATTTGCTTTGTATCTATGAAGACTTGTATCGACTGCACCCTTATCAGAAAGTTTCTTCAAAACTAAGTAATGGTCCTTATCAAAAACTAAACCGTTAAACCACCAATTATCAAGATTAGGGATCTTTACAGGTTTCTTACTAGTACTATTACTATTGCTAGCACTATTATCTGAAAGATTCTTGAATACTAATATACTGTCTGAAGGTCTTTTCAACTGCATGAGGCTTCCTGCAGAACTTTTAGTTCCATCGAGTATAAACCTTTTATTAACTCTGTCATATACTATGACTTTATTGTTTACTCGATCGATACTGATGATTACATATCTAATCTTTAAGTTACACAGATTTTGAAATGTTTGTAAAGTTAATTCACGTTTACAAGGTACAATTACCAAATCACCGGCATAAGTATTAGGTTTACCGTTCACAATCTTTTCAGTAGGTTTCCTAAAATACTTGTAATCTTCACCAATAGGTGAGTTTCTCTACATATCTAAAATGATATCATCTGAAACCTTTTCAGTAATATAGTTATCAGGATTGCCTATACCAGAAAAGCTAGACTTATCAGGATTTATCTTAGCAACCAACCAGTAAGGTAGATTGTTCTCCACAAATCTGTCAAGTATCACAAACTTTTCTGCCATAGCCATTCCTCCAAATTTTATTTACCACCCTAATATTTGTAAGTCTATAAGTTAAGTACTGCTATTGAGTCTTACTTTACTCAACTGAGCCATCATACTACAAACATGCTCCGACCAACTCCAGTTTACAGAACCATCGCCATTTATTGCGTAGATTTTATTAACAACTCTTGGAGTAATTAAACTCACACCATAAGTAGACTCTTTTGTATATTTGCTTGCATATCTATCTACACTGTAATCTGCAAAATCTTCAATGCTCGAGAAGCTCTGAACACCATTACTACTCCAGTTAAAATAGTTGTAACTGCCGGCCATATGCTTGCCCCAACCTGTCTCACATATTGCTACACTGACCAAATACAAAGCATTTGTACCAGTCTCTTCCTCTATACGCAATGCAACAGGTAAAAGGTCCTGAATTTCAGGATTGCTGCACACTAACTGAAAATCTTCCAGGGTCCAATTAGACTTTGTTCTAATATCAAGTCCAGCAGCCGTTTCGTAACTGCCCACTACCAATTTTCCATAATCATCATAGGTAGCATCAGGATAAGCATTACGAAGTTCCTCAAGTTTCTTTTGAGTTTCAGCATTTATAAAAGAGTCTATCATAGATTGCTTATAAGTTTTAACTTTCTCACCATCTATAACTATCTCAATGTCCTCAATTTCTTTCCAAGATTCATCAGTCAACATTGAAGATACATCAATATTTACAGCATCTTGCTCTGCTTTGCTTATAAACATTCTTCCGCTCATAACTGTATTATCCTCTTCTGCTTTAGGATGAACATCAGCCATAGCTGAGCTAACTGCAATTCTATTTGTATTGCTATTTACCTCAATGTTATCATCAGCATTTACTACTGATATACAAGATATCAACACTGCACTAATCGCGCATACTCTTAACAGCTTCCACTTAAACTGCAATGGTATCAACTCCTAATCTGTATTGTATTATCTTTACATCCTTAGTATTCTACTTCATATTCATTGTCATCTGTATAATTACCATACTTCCATACCTGAACATTTATTCCGTTTTTCACAAGTATATCTTGTATGTATTGCTTACACACATTCCAGTCTAATCTATCTAAACCACAACCTATTTGAGGCATAACGATTGTTCCTATATTCTTTTGCCTACACAAAATATACAACAGTTTTAAGCTATTACTAAAAGTAATATAGGTTGGCTTATTCCAGTACTTCTCTTTAGTTACAAGATTTATAACATTTCCAACCTTGAGACAATCAGGATATTTATGAGTTCCCCAGGTTCTTAAAGATTTCTTAACTTTAAATCTCTGCTCAACTGTTTTAGCTATCCCTGCACCTAAAGCATAATCAGCACTTATACAATGTACTAGAGGAGTTTCATCTGTTATATGTTCAAATACATCTCCGACTTTTTCTCTGTAATAAGCCATAGCAAACTTCCTCCAAGTACACTAAACTTTATAAGTTTCTAACTTAAGTTTTAATTCTCAAGAATTATATGATTGTTTATAATATCATCAAGCGTTTCAAAACTTTTAGATTGCTTTTCATCCTGCTCATCCAAGTCTTCGGTAGTTAAACCGCTTTCTTTCATTATATCTGCAACGTTACCCAAATCTATACATTTGTATACTTCAGAATCCAAAGTACTCAAATCAACAGATTCAGAATTCAAAATAATAGGATTAGTAGTAATAAAATAGAACTCTACACAATACTTATCAGGTATTTCATCAAAATAAACTTTGTCCTCTGAAATTAACCAGTCTGGATTGTGGGGTACGGAAGATATCTTCGTATTTTCTAGATGTTTATTGACACGCTTAATGACTGCATTAAAATCTTTAGTAGTCGAAGAACGACTTCCATCAGCATTAAGGGTCATTTCCATCTGTACATCAGCTTTGTACAAGCTAATACTGTTCTTAGTAAAAGACAGTCCCCAAACACCCTCAGCTATCTTTTCACCAGAAGTAGAAATCATACAAATAATAGAATTAGAGTAATTGTAGAAAAGTATAAACTTTTCGAAAAAGACTTTGTAGTTATCATACATAGGGTATACTAAACCTATCTTGCGACCCCTATTGGTCAAATTAGCTCCATAGCTAGGATTTTCATTCAACTGAATGTTTACAACCCTTAAGTTAGGCTTAAATTCTTCAACAACTGTAGTTCTATGTGGCATTTTGACTACTTCTTCATATTTGTAGTCTTTTCCAGTATCTTTGAGTAGATTGATATATTTATTAAGTCCATCTCGAAAGTTTTTAAGCATTTTCAACACTTCCTCAAATTCCAAAATTTTTATATTTCTATATCAATCTTAATATAAAAATGACCAAACTAAAAACGCAGCTAATCTGATTAAGTCCTAACCCTAAAAGCTGCGTCTTAATTCAATTTTATATTTTACCTTTCAACTTATTATTGCTTATCTACCATACATATAATTGTTCATTAAACTTGGCTATATAGCAGGTAAATCTTCTATCTAAGTCTTAGTGCCTCTCAAAATAAATTTATCTTTGCTTCTATTAGTTCTAACATCCTGTATCTTACCGGCAGTAGCGAGCTGTATAACCTCTTCACGAGTCAAGAAAACTTTATTTCCTGTCTTTAAATGTAAAGCATAGAATCCAGTGTTTAATTTACTGTTCATTACTTTATACATTAAAGCATATTCAGGCTCTATCTTGTTTTGAACCTGTTTTGCTTTCTCCTGACTAGCATCAATCAGATGTCCATATTTATCATACTTAGGTAGTTTAGATACAAAGAAGCCTTTACCTTTTAAAGTTACGACATCTTTGTAAGACTGAGCAGTACAATTACTAATCATCTTAGCTAAGGCCATCTTATCTACTGCTTCTTTCTACATATAACCAGATTTACCAGTTATACCATCTTGAAACCAGTACCCATTTACCTTAGTCCCATCCATAACTCTACCGATTAACCTGAATCTGCCGCTCATACTATCACCCCTACTTAAATTACCACATACTAGACATTACGATATTCATAATCAATCCAGAAGCTATACCTATAACAACAGCGGCTATAATCAAGATTAACTGTAATTTAGCAAATTCTTTAAGCTAAGGTTTAGAATCGCTAGACCCGTTAACTATTTTCACCAGATAAATTATATTATATATAGGAATTAAACAAATTAACAAATGTTTTATCCATTCAGTCATCATCACAGTCTCTTCAGTATACTCAAATTCAGAAGTTTTTCCCTGATTTTCTTGACTGTCTACATTGTTATTTACCTGACCACTAACATTCGTTACATTGTTTCTGCTATTTTTATGAGCGGCCTCGATAGCAGCACCAGCAGCTAACTGCTCAAGCTCAAGAGGTACAGGCTTGCCTTTTTTCTTAAGAGATTCTACTTTCTTTACAGCATCCTGCTGCTGTTTTGCAAGCTTCTTATTTTCTTTTGCTTGCATATTTACTTTCTTTTCCCATTCCTTTAATACACGCTTAGCTTCCTTAGGAGGAAGATTCTAAACATCAGGTTTAGGAGGAAGATCGTTTTCCTAAAGCTGAGTCATCGGAATAGAACGATTATTTCCCATATTTCCAACGTTCTGACCGTTATCTGCAAAAGGATTCTCATTCATTCCATTGTTCATTCCACCATTTACAGGAGGTCTCTGACCATTAAACTGATTATTGGGATTCATGTTTTGTCTTGGTCTCTGTCCCATCTGACTTTGACCCATCTAATTAGGATTCTGTCCATTAGGTCTTTGACCCACTTGACCCATTTGACCCTGTCCAGGATTTTGACCAAACTGACTACTCATGGGAGGTCTCTGTCCAATCTGACTTTGACTAGGATTCTGACCCATTCTATTGGGATTTTGACCCACTCTATTGGGATTCTGACCCATAGGTCTCTGTCCACCCATAGCACCCATAGCACCCCTATTACTCATATTGCCTTGATTGTTTTTATTTAACTGACTGTTCATAGGAGGTCTCTGTCTATTTACTCCAAGATTCTGTCCAGCCATTGGAGGTCTCTGTCCTCCCTGACCACCCAAGTATCTAAACTGAGTTCCTCCGCATCTCTAACATACTTCTTCAGCATCTGTACAATTCTGATTGCACTTCAAACAAATTTTCATGTCATTTCCTCCCAAAATTTTAAATCCTATATTTTATAAGCTTAATTTTAATAAATTAAATATATTTAACTAGAACCCCAAGACTAATAACTAGTCTACCATAAATAGTAGAATTATTGTCAATCAGGCTAAAATCTGTCTTAGTTATTAAATAACTTTAATATCTAACAGTATCTTTACAGTATGTTCTAAGCCTTTACATAATAAAACATGTATTGTTGAATTATTCCAGCATATTCACCGAATACATCAGGATTTAAATTTCCTCCATAGACTCTGTCTATAATTCTTTGCATCCAAACATCTATTGGGAATCTACTTATATCATGAGTTCCAAACAACAGTACACAGTTTGCTACCTTAGGTCCAACGCCATAAAAACTTAGTAGTATATCATAAACTTTGTCATTTACTATCTTGCCTGTAGCTTTCTTTTCATTTTGAATGACCATCTAAGTTTTTCGGAAACTATTGTCCATCTAAGCCATATCTGCTCTTTCAAAACGCTTAGCTACTCCGACTATGTAATCGTATCTATATCCTAAGCCACATTCAGACTCTATTCTGTCTAAGTTATCAAGTATCTCCCTAGGAGTCGGAAAAGTCTTCAAATTTTTCAGTTGTTCAATCTCCTAATCAGTTACGCCCCACAGCTGACCTTGTACTGTCACTTCATGTCCTGCTATGTCACACAACTTTTTAATTGTCTACTTAATCTTAGGTATATTGTTTCTTTGAGATATTATAAAGCTTACCAAGGTTTCCCAAAGGTCTTGTTGTAATATTCTTATGCCCCAACCAGCTTCTACGCTTTTTGAAGCAAACTTGTCATATCTCAAAACTTCTAAGTTAAATATCTCATTATAATCTGTATATAAATCGAGGTATCTTTTTAATCTATTGATATCCTCGGGATTTTCAAGATTTGTTTCTATTTCAACGGCTAAGCCACGGCCAGTAGTCTTAGCGTTTAATTCTATGAGGTTCTCACCAACAACCCCAAACCAGTTATCACGTATCTTAAACCACCTAAAGGTCTCTCCACAATCTAACTATTTATCCAAGCTAATTGCTTGATTGTTTAAATTTCTTATTACAGTCTACATAAGTTTGCCACCCGTTACCTGTTACCTGTCATCTGTTACCTGTTGCCTGTTACTTGCAACCATTCAACCTACTTTATAAGTTTAATTACCGTCTACTTGACTATTTTTATTGTATTTCTTCAATTTATCAAGGAGGTAAACTATCTTCAAAGCAAGTCTTTTAGGATTTTCGTCTTGTTCAACTACTATATCCGCTTGCTTTCTAGCTTTATCCTCATCTGTTTCCTTCACCTAGAAAGGAGACTATATAAATTCCTATACCTGTCTAAGATTTCTTAGTTTGTCCTAAATAGTATCTGAATTGCTTACTCTCTTACTTTCACTGTTATCTATCTAACCCTATTCGCTATTGCTATCGCTAGCGCTCTATTTGTCATCGTCTATATAAACCTAATATACTTGATTCTTATATTCTTTCTTAAGTATTTCAACTATATCAGGCGTAGCAACTATAACATACTTAAGATATCCAAAAGGTCTAGGTATTCCATATTTTACATTGTCATACTAAATCCACGTAAGTACTGCTATCTAAATCATCTTCATCAGATATCATATATTTTATAAGTTTATGATATCCCAAGTTCTGCAACTATTTTTCAAGTTCCTATCTGCATGTAAGAGCCTTACCCATCAAACAAATTATTTCCATTCTATATCTTCCATTTCCTTTACAAATTGCTAAATTTTCTACTGTATAAACACATAATTTACATCTTTCATCTTATCGTTATCAGAGTAATCAGTCAAATTTATTACGTATACAGGAATCTTTCTGCTGCTTGCCATTAACGGTATATCATTTGCAGGCTACACTTGTAACTAAGTTCCTAATACTATCACTAAGTCTGCTCTCTAAACTAAACTTTCCAATCTTATGTTTTTTGGAAGTTCTATATCCTCTCCATACAAGACTACATCTGGTTTTAATACATGACCACACAAAGGACAAATTGGAATTATTCCTTCTTTCTTAGGCCATCTATCTATTTTTATATTTGTATTGAACTTCTAATCACAGTATACACATTTATATCTGTAAGAGTTTCCATGAATCTCGTAAACTCTTTTACTTCCTGCAAGTGTATGCAACCCATCAATGTTTTGAGTTATCACTACTACGTTCTTTCCTAAATCTTCAAGCTATTTTACCCATTTATGACCGCTATTTGCTTTTGCATCAGGATAAACCATATTTTCTAAAAAGAATTTATAAAATCCATAAGTATTATTTTCAAAGTAACCTATACTTAATATTTTTGTAGGGTCATCACATTTTAACTCTTTGTATATACCGTTCATACCCCTGTAATCTGGTATTCCGCTATCTGTCTAAATACCCGCACCTGTAAGAACAAGTATATTTTTCTACTATGATATTAAGTTTTTTAACTGTATTATTTTATCATCCATCTATATACCCTCTCACTATTGCTAGGTTTTGACTTCATACCCCAAGCCCTTAACACCAAGTTTATAATGTCTACCCAATTTTTAACTTGTTTTATATCTACTCTTTAGGCAGCTACTCTCAAAGGTTAAGCAGCTACTTTCACAGGATTGTTAATTCCAAACAGATATTCCATAAAGTCAAACTTCTCTTTTGTTCCGTCGTCTAACTTCCTTGTCTGATAACTTCCAGAACCCATGAGTTCCTAAATCGCACAAACTTTATCAGCAAGTACAACTAACCAAGCTTCTCTGCATTTAGGTAACTTAAACGGAGTATAAGGCCACATATGAGAAGCTATTATGTTTTTGACCTTATCATCAATTTCAAAGTCTTTTTCAGCATTTCTTAAAGCTATCTCAGGATGCTTATAGCTATGCTGAAATCCTGTCACGCCTACATTATTCTGTCTCCAGTCATACAAGAAGTAATCATGAAGTATTGCCCCTATCAAAAGGTCCTTAACATCTGAATTTATACGAAACATCTTATTTAATACATAGCAAGTAACTGCTACATTTAAGACATGCTAATATGTCGTAGTAGTTCTATGCTGTTTTACCATGTCCATTCTCAATACTCTAGGGTCTTTTGCTATATCCTAGAGTATTTCTTTTATCTTCTCTGCGTCTTGCTCCGTAATAGCCATCGGAATCTCCCCCTGTCTCTTAAATCAATACCAAGCTTCCATTGTCATTGAATGATATATTTATTTTTAAGAGTCATAAACATTTAGGATTTCTCAGCTATTTTTACTGCCTTTACAGAATTTTTATTAACGTTTATGACTCATTAAACAAAGTTATATTTCCAACTTCTAAAGTCTTTTTAACGTCAATCAATCTCTGATTAGTAGACCCTCTAAACAAAACATCTAACGACCTTTTCCCTAATATAAATGGCCCATCCACTATAACATCACAGCATTTAACAAGTTCTAATCTGTCTGGGTCTTTGATAAGTTCATCCCACACAAACCCTGTATAAGCCCAAATATTAAGCTCAGGTCTCAAATTTTTAATTGCTTTGACCAATTCCACACAAGCTTCAGCCTGATAAAAAGGGTCTCCACCGCTAAGAGTTACTCCATCTATAATTGGGTCTTCGGATATTTCATTAAGTATTTCTTTCAGTTTAGCTTCATCATAAACTGTTCCTGCATTAAAATCCCAAGTTTCTGGGTTTTGACAACCAGGACATTTATGACTACAACCTTGTACAAATATTACATATCTGTATCCTTCCCCATCTACTATGCTTTCTTTAGAAAATCCAGCTATTCTAAGATTTTTCAAAGTATGCACTTCCTTTCAACTGCTTTATTCTACAAGTTTATTTGTTTATTTAATTAAACTCTTGACTTTCTTCATATCTCTATAAGCTTCTATATTAGGAACAATGTTCTCAAATGACTTATTAGCCCAATCTTTTGTAATTTGCATATTGTCTATGTATTTACTATAATTTAAAAAGTTCTCACGAATTTCTTCAGAGTTATTAAGCAAAAATTCTATAGATTCTCGAACCAACTTATTTTTACAGTTCTTATTGTTCTTGAACTTTTCTTTAAGTATTGCCTCTAATTTAGAATGATTTAGATGGAAAGCTAATCTGTCCATACAATTATAAGCTAGATTAGTAGCTAATATATGAGATTCATTCTAAACTTTATGTTCACACTAAATTGTATAAATGATAAAGTATCTATATCTCTAAGCTTTCTACTCTAAATCTGGACTTGTAAACAATTCTGAATAAGATACTTGACTCAAGAACTTCTTAATATTCTTGATGTTTCTAGCAGAATGAACTGTTTTAAAAACTTGCTCTAAAGTTAAAGTTTTCTTTTTATCTGTAATAAACTTAGGTTCCTAAAGTATTACAGGTTTTAAAGGTTTTTTACCTCCACCAGCTACTGCATCATCAGATATCTATAAGTTTTCATCCAAGATAGAAAATGTTTCTAGTTCTAATTCATCTGCATTAAACTATTTATCTAAAGCCTCAGGTTCTATGTCAGTAAGCTATTTAGGTTTCTCATTTGTTTTAGATTCTTCATAATTGCTTTCGTTGCAATTTGAATTGTTTTTACTTGAATCTATTTGTATATCATCGAAACTCACTTGCGTATAGTCTAAACTATCTGTTTCTCCCATATCCTCATTTGTTCCAACATCACAACTATCTGTACTTGCCTAAGTTTCTAAAGGCTTTATATTATTTTTAACTGTATCTATTATTTTCTGTTTGTCTATTCCTTGACGGATTCTAAGTATTGGGTCAATATATAAAAGCTTTAAGGCTTCTTCAATTCCGTCCCTAAGCATATCAAACTCGTTATCGCTTATATCTATAAGAGTTTTTATCGTATTCTTAAGCTCTTCATTTTCTTTTAAAAGTTTTTCAACTTCTTTAGTTTTGTCAATCTAACTCATTTAAGCATCTCCTATATTTCAAAATTTTCAGATTTTTCAAACCAATGTATATAGCACAATGTATATCAAATTTTTACTCACTGTATTAAGCTTTTAAATTCTAAGCTTTTCTCAAAATCATTAAGCTTTATAAAGTTTATTTATAAGTTTGAAATCGTTTTTGCTATTTACATATTTTAATCAAATCTGACATAATTTCATAGTAATTGTATATCTAAAAATTCATCAATGTATTTAAGAATTTTTTATATTGTATAGCTTTTAAACTCGTTAAGTTCCAAAGAAATGTGTATTGTCTATTTTAACATCCAAGTTCTTTAGTTTTAATCTTTTGTCTTGCTCTTCTTTGAAAAGCGTCTATATTACTAAGAATACAGGAACTCCTAAAACCATTCCAAGTATTCCTGCAATATTTCCGCCTACAACTATCTAGAAAAGGATCCAGAAAGCCTAAACACTTGAGGTCTGTCCAAGTATCTTAGGTTCTATGAAGTTTCCATCAAGTTGCTGAAGTATCAATATAAGTATTCCGAACTCTAAAGCTTGTATAGGACTTTCTATAAAGATTAGCAATAAACCAGGTATTGATCCTATAAAAGGCCCAAATATAGGAATTATATTCGTTATACCTACTATTGTCTAGACTAACATTGCGTAAGGCAATCCAAGAATTGCCATTGATATAAAAGTTAATAACCCTATTATCAAGGAGTCTAGAACCTTGCCTACAAAGAAATTAGTCGTCTATCTATCAAAGATTCTTGCAACTCTGCACAGGTAATCAACTTTATCCTCATCAAACATCTAGTATAGCATACGAAGCACAGCTCTTTTTAACTTATATTTATCCAACAGAATGTAGATGCTAGCCGCAAAAGCAGTAAGTATCATTATTGTAGCCTATACAATATGAGTTCCAGTTATCATAATCTGCCCGGAATACTCTTTCATGAACTTATTGATTGTTTCATCAATCTACTGCTCGTCTATATTAGTTATACTCTCAACAGTAAGATTTGCCCCTATCTTATTGTTTACCCAACCTAAGCCTTCATTTATAGAATCAATGTAATATTCCATATTATCTATGATATTTGCTATACTTTGTACAGATTGAGGAATTATAGCACACATCGCAAGTATAAAGACCTATATAAACAGTAAGTAGCTTATAAGAATTGCTATTCCACGCTTTCCTTTTAGCCAGCGCTTGTTCAACCACCTTACGAGAGTATCTATTAAATATGCTATGCCTAGTCCATATATAAATGGACTAAATACCTAAACTATGTTTCCTATCGCAGACTATACTATATCCAAATTCTATAAGCCCACATACAAAGACACCCCAAACGCAACTAACGCAAACCATTTAAACATCCCTTGTAGTTCCTTTCTCATTTGCAGATTCTCCCAACATAATAAAGTCTTTTTACATATTTATTCTTTATATTTTTAATTAGATTATGAGATATATAAAAAGATCAACAAGCTATAATATTTTAAGACTTACTAATTCTATTATATAGTTTTGCACATCTTGGGCAGATATTAAGAGTTATATATTCGTTATCTGGGTCTTTAACAGCCATCCAACCTTCTATAGATGCCTGTCGTCTAAAAGTCTCGACACCTCTATCAGCATCAAACAGCCCTAACTCATAATCAGTGCTTCTATGATTTCCGCAAAGAGAACAACACAAATCAAAATATTTGTCTATATTCAATTTCATGAGCATCACCACTTTTGAAATTATTGTTTTATCTAATTACAATAAAGAACGGCCTGAATGAATATCTCTAAACTTTAGAAGCTAGAAATATCATCCAAGCCGTTCTATTAAAATATCGAGGATTAGCAATGCTTTACACGGTCATGCTCTTCAGCACGCTTAGCATCATTAAAACGGTCTGTCGTACCAACTAAGTAATAGCGATAGGTAAGCCTTTACTACTTGTTTTTATTTTATAGTATTAAGCTTTTCCCCCGCTCCACACCGGACATGCGACTTTCACCGCATCCGGCGTTCCATCGAGTAAAAGACATACTCGACTAGGGCCTGTTCCTCTGCTCTCATTACAAGAGCTTCATTGGTCGTGACCCCGCTCTCACTAACAATTTACCAAGATAATTTGTTATATAAACTGCTAGCTTTCCAAGTTCAGAATAGACTATCTTTACATATACTTGTTTAGGTGTCCTCTTTAAGTTTATATCGCTGGAATCTTAAAGATTATAGACTTTCATAACAGACAATTTTACTCATCTACACGATATAAACTCGTACATTCGAGGATTCGTCAGGTTAAACCATTCTCACCATGCAAGTTTTATAGACGCCCGGCACTTTTCATTGCCGACTTCACCGAGTTTCAGACAGTATACTCATTATCTAACATACCGCCTGTCGGAGTATTAGCGCTGCTCTTCAAAGCATCTCAGCTTATCATTTAGTCAGTCATCTATTCCGTTCAAGTATTTAACATCAAATACTTGCTTGATCTTTTCAATCAAGAACATGTCTCACGCCTGTAATTCTACGGATACGTTCAAACTTGATGCCTTTACCTCTTTTAACGTCCTATACAATCTCTTTACAAGAATCCATAGTAAATCTCCCTTTCATTTAATAATTAAAAAACTACTATATATTGGGCCAAAGTATAATCTCTAGCCCTATATCTAGGGATTTTTAACTACCACTTCCACTTAAACACACTCTGATAAACTTATTCGTTATCCAATGTATTTAAGTTTTTCTGTCTGTCTCGCTCTTCATTAGGGTCTCCGCAGTAGCCACAACTGCTAGCGTTTGGAGTATATGCATATTTATTATGCAACTTCTCCCACATTTCCTCTGTCATAGGCTCTCCATCTCTACGGCCACAGCGTGGGCAAACATCCCCAATGATTCCGACATACCCACAGACCTAATCTCTGTCTACGGGATGATTCACTGCAAAATAGCCTATATCGTGGTCGTATGCGTATTGCACAACCTTTTCAAAGGCTTTAACGTTCTTTGCAGGGTCTCCATCCATTTCAATATAACAGATATGACCACCATTTTCAAGAGCATGATAAGGAGCTTCGATCTGAATCTTCTTAAACGCAGATATCGGATAATATACAGGAACCCATAACACCCCGTCTTACTTTCTCGACGTATTTTAAATTTATCCTTTGTCTAATTTTTATTAAACATTGGAGGGAGTAGACTATTTCACAGACGCCAACTTCACTTGGTACGCCCCCATGCACTTCGCACATCAGATTTTCACTGACTGCTAACGATACTCGCTTCGTCCGAAAATGATTAACTTACTCATTTTCGCCTTATTTTCAAGTATTATCTTTCAAATACTGTATAGCTTTTTCTAGTCGTTATACTTTGAAAGACTAATCAATTTGTTACTTAGTCTAACCTTAGCACGAACATTACCATTAAAGGTTTTGCCGTTAGCTAACTTTTAAAGTTAACACCCTATATTTAATAGGTTCACATGGTTTTCTTAATGTATTACTACATTAAGCCACAATTCGTTTATGGGAAGAGTTCGTATAGTATTCTCTATCTGTTATACCAGGTATCTTTCCAAATCTCTTAGCATCTATCTTAACGAAACGCCCACTCAAGCCTTCAGCAGGAGTTCCGATCACACTGTAGTTCATTTTTTCTTCCTGAGTCCACTTATCAGTTAACTCACGCATATGACCTATAATCTTTAGGCCAAGCTCCTGAGATTCTTCAGACTCTCCATGATGCTTACCTGTCAAAGCCACCAAGGTTTCAGCCAAACCTATAAAGCCAACTGTAAGTGTGCCGTTCTACAACGCATCTCTTATATCATCGTCAGGTCCAAGGTCTTCAGAACCTTTCCAAATACCCTGACCCATCAAGAATGGGTAGTTTCTAGGATGACGTAGACACTGAATTTCAAAACGCTCTTTTAACTGTCTATGAACAAGTTCCATACGTTCATCTAACAATTCAAAGAACTTACCAATGTTTCCATGTCCAGCCAGAAGTCCAAGTCTTGGAAGATTTATAGAAGTAAATGACAAGTTACCACGGCCAACAGAACCGTTAATTCCATTGTTCCTCACATTTGTAAATACGCGTGTGCGGCATCCCATGGTGGCATACTCATCATCTGGACTGTCTATATTTGCGCCCTCCCATTTAGGAATGTTATAACTTGCACTTACGTTGCCAAAATTCAATTATGCCGTCGGTTTCCCGATATTCTAACGCTCATCTTTTAATCTATTGAGCCGGTTTAGACTATCTTATAAGAATTTATTCAATTCTCCCTGGTCTTTCGGTGATTGAAGATGTGTATTATCTTCAACCTTGTACGATGTCTCAATCATACCCCTACTCTACTTGCTTCGTGATAACTACTCAGCTATCCTTATTTTCATGTCGTTTTGCAGACCCTATAGCTTTCGATAGTCGTTACACAAGTTTCCTCGCACGGTATTTGCGGCTACCCAATAAACTTGGGCCTTAGCCTCTCTTAAAAAGCGTATTCGCCATTGGACGATTAAGTATTAACTTTACTTAATCAGTCTACGATTGTCACGTAGACTGTCTTATTTAACTTTGACCGTTAGCCTAACATTTAACTTTAAATGTAGACACCCTATATTTTATAGGTTAACCAGGTTTTCTTACATGATATCAAGCTATATCACATAAGCCCCAATTTTGTTTAGGGAAGAGTCTCTTAGCACTTACTTTGCAAGCCAATTCAAACAAATCATAGTTCGGATCACCAGGCTTTGCACTAACGCCTTTCTTCATCTTATACACGCTGACAGGGAATATAGGTGTCTCACCGTTCCCCAATCCTTCGTCGGTACTCAATAACAACTGCTCTATTACCAGTCGCCCTTCATACGAAGTATCGGTACCGAAGTTTAGCTAACTAAACGGGACCTGCGCTCCAGCCCTACTATTATGCACAAAGATACAAGAAGAAGTCAAGAAGTTCTCGTTATCTTCTACACTTATATCATACACGTCCTCGTCTGTAATCTCATTCTATACAGACTTAACAGGAGTCTAGAAGAAGTTAAGGTACTTATCCGCTCTGCTATTTCCATTTCCCTATGCGTCCTCAAGTTCACAATATCTGACCTCATTGTCTTTTCTACGCAATCCAGTATCTATTCCAAGAACTTTTCCAGCTATACTTAAAGAATACTTAGGTATCTCAAAAGATGTATTGCCATCAACACTCACTCCTACACGCTTTGCCTCTCTATTCGACATGCATACAGAATGAATATTATTGATCTTCCCATTAAAAGGAGATTCTATTGTTCTATCGTTAGTCTAACAGTACCCTCCAAGAGACATTATCATCAATTGAATTGAATCTCTTAAATCCTTATTTACCTAGCTACTCTCAGCGTACTTTGTTTTTGACCTTCCGTCACAAATAAAATAAGCCTTCAAAAAGGCACTTCTGATTTCCGGACTGCTAAACATTATTTCTTTAGGTATCTTCTTCTCTGAACCTATTCTGCCAAACTTGTCTATAATCATTTTAGCTAGCCTAGATCCAATATAAAACCTAGAGTCTTTAATCTACTCTCCATGCTTAGAGTTATTGTACATAGTTTTAGACTAAGTTACCCTATCTCCAAAAACATCAGCTACAAGTGCACACAAATACTCATGACTTACTTTCTCACAAGCAGTTATACACATTATTGCTCCGTTTTTCCCCAAAATACAACCGTCTGCCATATAATAACCCATAAGCTCTGCGAACTACTCAGTTATAGCTATATGGTCCTCAAAATATGGACTATCCCTTCTAACTCTGCCATATTCTTGCAAACATATATCGTTGTTTATAGCCGGAAACATAATATTCCTAGGCTACAACAAATATTTAACATCTTTTGGGTAGTTTTCTATTATGTCTCCATTATTATCAATATCCATTATTCTATGATTATCAGTAACCCGTACAGTATGCCCAGCCTTATCTACAACTGTAGATATTGTACGTCCATTACCCACCCTTTTAGAAGATGTTATGTATTTAAACTCTGTTTTTCCAGAATCTTTATTGATCTACAGTACTTTATATCTGTTTATCTCAAAATTTTTATTAAGCTCATCCATTCTAATAAGCTTAAATTCATCTTCAAAAGTATCATAGACCCAAATCTTCTCGCTAGCAGGTAAACAATGCATACTGTTCAAATTATGAACCACTGCTTCCATCTACTGATGGGTGTCAGTTGTAGTTCTTACATAAGCCCTCTTAATTACTTTATCAATATCCTCGGGCTTTAAAAGGATATTGCTATACTTCAATATGATTTCCTTTACAGCTTTATCGCCTTCAGGATTCATAATCAAAGCTCTATTTTTTACATCCTTAGGTCTTACCTATTCAGCATAGGCTTTGATTTGTTCTTTAATGTCTTCTACGTCTATATCATCGAACCTATCTTCCAAAACGCTTATCAGGTTCTTAATATAAGACTTCTAAACATATTCGGCTAAGTAATAGTCGAATGCAGGAACGCTTTGACCACCCGTCGGTCTCCGCCCTTTCGAAACGGTCCTGACTATATTACCAACTTAAAAGTCGCTCAACTCTTTTAAGTTGCCTTGTATTACGAACGGTGCTTATCTCCGCCCTCTCAAACTGCTTAACAATACTATTCACAAGTATCACCACTTGTAATTGTCTACAAATCCATAATTACCAGCTTTACTACCAGTAAATACTGTACAATCAGGCCACAATGTGTATTTACCAGTTCTTTTATCACACAATATTTCACCGTTAATCAGATTAAAGTCAAATGACACATGATATGCGCAATCACTTTGATAGACATATATGTTCTGATAAACTGCATTGCCATCCTTATCTGTTACGCTTTTAAGCCAAGCAACGTTTTCTTCAAATGTCTTTTCAGACTTAAGAAAGTTTTCAGTGATTTTCTCAAATACTTTCTTAGTCTGTATTACTTTTGACTTATATCCGTTAGGCAATCTTTTTAATTGCTTCATATCAAAATCCATACTCATGTTTATCACCCTTATTCATTGTATATCAATTATTTTAAGCAGTTTATTTAGTCGATACACTCGCATATAAAACATAAACTCTATATTTTATACGTTTTGCACGGTATTACCTGACTAACCACTAAATTTCTTATGCTCTTTAATGGTTTCTAAGGCTCTCTTAGTCAGCATATTCGCATACGGTCAATCACCAGTGTTTCAGTTTCATCAGGATTGAGCAGTCCCTCAACTTACTTGCTGTTAATGTGAAAGGAATATGATTGTCACATATCCATTCTTAGTTCCGCTGATACCGTTAGCCATTAACTTAATTCTTAAAGTACCTAAACCTTAAATACTCTGGTAGCTTTGGAATTTCCAGGTCTCATCAATTTGAACTGAAGTTCGTCACTATCTTCAAAAGTATAATGACGTTTTAATGTTCTTAACAGTTCTCTTAATAGTTCATCAATATCTAGAAAGTCTTTTCTATTCTTTACTAAGAATATATTCTCATAAAATATTTTACCAGAATCTACAAACTTAGCGCTAGCACTAACTCTATTATAGACTTTGCTCATTTTGCAATAAGTACAGCTTATATCTACTACAAAATCTTTACATTTCTTAGAAGTTACAATCACATAATAACTATCTAATAGAAAATATTTGCAAAGTATATCTGAACTATTATGATGAGTCATATTTCTTACCACCTGAACAATTTCAATAACTTTAAGTTAATGACACCCTTAAGCAAGGTTAACAAGGTTTTTCATCAGCTCTCACGAGCCAATGGCACAGATTTTAGCTTAATAACTGTTCCAGCTTTATTAAGCAACGCTATGCATATCATTCTGGCTGCTCTGAATAGCTATACAAGCCAAAGCACCAGCAGTTCTAATGTCCTGAGGCTCACGAAGGAAGCCATGGCCGGTATTAAATCCGCCTTTAAACAGTTTCAATAGGTCGATTTGCACACACGTCTCAGTCAAAGCGGCGAAGTCCAAGTCATGAATATGAATGTCACCATTCCGATGAGCATCAGCAATGTCTGGAGATACAAGATACAAGAGGTTAAACTCTTTTGCACTCTCACTACCATACTTCAGCATAGTACCCATTGCACTATCACCGTCGATGTTAGCATTCTCACGCTTAGTATCGTTATCAATACTGTTTTTAAAGGTAATACCCTCAAAACTCTTCATAAGTCTGCTATTCATATCACGAGCACGGTCTCTTTGAGCACGTCTTGTAATATATTCTTTAGCAGTCTTCTTATGCCCAGTACTTATCAAAGCATTTTCAATAACATCCTGTATAAGCTCAACATCTACAATGTCTTTTCCAGAGCTATCAAGAGATTCAACTACGAAATCAACGACTTCATCGGCTTCATCTCCGTCGAACTCCGTATAAACACCGTCTAAAATGTAACCGCTTATCTGATCCTCAGCAAGGTCTCTAGCTTCCTCTAACTAAACACCTGATTTCATCAACTGCTTAACGAGGTCATTAAATTCCTCAGCATGAGTCTGGAAATCTAAGTCTCTAACTTCAACCGCCTGAGCAGCATACTGAATTGTACGCTTTATATTCTCAGGATTGAAGTCAACGATTCGTCCGTCACGCTTCTTAACTCTCATTAACTGTCTCTCCTTTAACTATTTTATATATCTCTTCAGCGCAAGAATGTACTTCCTTATTTATAACAAAGTAGTCATATTCTTTAGCTGTTGAAATCTCAATTCTTGCATTACCCAATCTCTCTTTTATCTGTTCATCGCTCTCACGCCCTCTAGCTCTTAATCTGTTCTCAAGTTCCTTAATCGAAGGTGGGAATAAAAACAGACATATACAGTCATCTTTATAATGCGACCTAATCTGTTCCATTCCATGAGCTTCTAGAATCATTATAAGATTTTCACCAGATTCTATTGCATTATCTATTTCATCAAATCGAGTACCATATTTATTTCCAAGGTATTCTATTGATTCGATAAGCTCTCCATCTTTATCCATTCTGTCAAACTCTTCTCTTGTTATGAAGAAATAACTGACACCCTCTGTCTCACCAGGTCTTTTATCACGAGTAGTTACAGAACGACAGAATCTAAACTCTTTATGAGAGTTCTTTAACTCATTCATTACTGTATCTTTACCAACTCCAGATGGTCCAGTTATAATCAAAATCTTGCCTCTTTTATTCAATAATTCTCAACTCCTTTAACTTCTGTATTATCTCTACATGAATTGCTTCAATACTTTTTATATTGTCACCTAACACAGTCTCACAATGTATCATATCCCAAGCGTATCCTTTACTCTTAAGATATTCATAAGCATCATGAGCAGCAAAGTAACAATCTTCAAGGTATTTAACATTTGCTTCATGTATATCCTTTTTAGAATTGTCTCCATTGTATCTAGAAGTCATAAGTTTTTGACTTATGTCTACTGGAACGCTTAAAATGATTGTAATATCTTCTTTAGGTATTCCGATCAACTTAGTTTCGTAGTCATAAACCCATTCGTAGAATTTATGTCTTTCTTCTGGGTCTTTAATTTTTGCACCCTGATGAATTATATTAGCACTTAAGTATCTATCCGATATTAAAATAGCGTTATCATCTTTCATATACTGTTTAAACTTTGTGACATACTGTATTGCTCTATCTATTGCATAGAAGCTACTGCACATATAAGGATTTAAAGCTTCTGGGTCGTTACCCAACTTTCCAGACAAGTACATCTTTATAGCAGCACTGCTTTCACTATCATAATCAGGAAAGCTCAAAGAATAAATTTTATACTTACTTATCTTTTCTAAGTACTGTTTCAGTAGACCAACTTGAGTAGCTTTTCCAGAACCGTCAAGTCCGTCAATAACTATCAACTTTGCCATATTTTTATTCAAGTTCCTTTCACTTTAATGACGTATAAACAAGCTAAACAAATTCTAAATCAAAAAACTAATTGCTATATTCAACAATTCAGCGTAGATTATAGCCTGTACATATACGCGCAACCAAACTAAATTAAAATCAAACATACATAGCAAACAGATAAATATAAGGGCCTAAGGAATTATACCTTTCAACATATTCTTAACGTCTTGCTTCTATAACTACATGTGGTAAGCTACTTGCTGTATGACTAATATCTAAATCCAAAAAGCCCAAGTTTTTACATATTCAGCTCCAGCATTATCTACTACAGTATTGCATAAAATTGTAATTGATATAGTTCCAAAAATAATAGGCCCTATCTATACTAGACAGTATTGAATACTTCTCAACAACGCGTTTTCTCTAGGTCTAAAGAAGACTGCTCCAAGAGTATCTCCTCTCTGAGTAAGTCTCATTCCGTCTAACTTTGCTCCCTACAGCAAAACCATTAAAGCATGGCTAAATTCATGATGTACCACACCTAAAAAGGTAAGTTTTCTATCAAAAATCTGCGCCATTATGTTACCAGCTTTAACTGCTATCATATTGTAGCACATCTGTCTAACTATTGTAGTCAGCTACCCTATAACGAATATTAGCTATATTACGATTAACGCTACAATTAAACGCTATTTTAATACTTCTACATTCGTAAGTCTTATAAGCCATTGAGTTATACCGTTTACTATCTACTGTCCTTCACTGCTCACATCATCCAACCCCTAAATTAAAGTCTAAATAAAAACAAGCGAGAAATCTCAAATCATCTAAGACTCTATTGCCTTCTCGCTTGTTATTATCTTACATAATAGTCACTTCAACTTCCTAGTCTTCCCAAGCTTTAAACAACTGCTAAGCTAAGCTAACTTAGTCTAAGCATTAGTTATTATTCAGCAGGCTCCTCGGCAACGTCATCACCCTCAACAGTCTCCTCGGTAACATCCTCATCAGTGGGTTCCTCAACAGTCTCGGTTTCAGTCTCATTCTCGGTTCCAGCAACTTCGGTGGTTTCCTCAGGAGTTCCATTATAGAAACCATTGTCAGAAATCGTAAAGGTAGCACCATCGCTCAAAGAAATTCCAGTATAGGTATTAACGTTACCATTGATATCAACTACATCAACAGCGAATTTCTGCTCGCCAACAGTAGCTCCGCTCTCGTCCTCAGTAGCGTTAAACATAGGATCATCGACAGTCAGAGTCACTTTAACGGTATCTCCAGGAGTCAGTACGTCTCCATCTTTCAGCAGACTGCTGACGCCTGCGTTTTCAGGATTTGTAGTCTGCTCATTAGCATCTACTCTAGCATCACTGTAAATAGACACACCAGTAATATCAACGTCTCTATCGTTAATAATAGAGACTGTCATCTGAATAGACTGAGCTTCAGGCTTCTCCTGAACCTCTTCCTTTCCACAGGCAACCAAACTCAAAGCCAAAGCACATCCAACAGTTACTAAAGCCATCTTTTTAAGATTCATGATATATTTCCTCCGTTCAAATTCAAAACAATTTTAAAACTTAAAATTTTAAAAAGTAATATATCTTACCAAAAAGTCTTTTTAGACGAACCACCCTTGCGATAAGAGCTATTACTATGATTGCGCTTCTTTTTAATACCTAAAGCTTCTCCTAAACTATTCATTGCGGTTTTCGCGACAACACTGCCTATTGCTCCAGTCACATTATCAATCTAATTTCCTTGAACTAAATTTATAACCACGTTCTTAGCAAGGTCAGGAGCCGTTTCAATCGTATCATCTGACTTACTTCTGTTACAATGTTTACACATGGGTTGGAGATTCCACAGGTCATCAGTGCCTCCCTTATTTCTAGGAATGATATGATCTATATCAATCTCAGACTTCTTAAACCATCCACCACAGTTTCTACACTGATACATACCAGTTATACTAGGATTTGCTCTGAACCATTTGTCTCTATACTAAGCCATTTCTTACACCTCCTAAGCTTCACAATTCCTTAGGTATTAAATATTTTCTTAAGTATTGCCCTATTTATATAAACGATATTGTTATCATAGTACCCTGTTTCTGTCTCTTCCTTCCTAGGCTTTGCATAATACATAAGGTCTGCCAACTCGCTTATATGATTTACTAACTACATCTTAGCTCTCTTATTTTTAACTGTCTTACATACATGAGACTATTTATCAGTTCTTATGATATCTAAAAATTCTTCACTGTACAAAGTTTCATTCTCTTGATTATAACTTAATTCATAAACGCCAAGTAAATAAACTTCTTTGTTGTAAGCTATAATTGGAATGATTCTTCCATATAAATCTCCGTATACCTGATTTGCTTTGTACCACTCTCGATACCAGTAAGAATCTAAAACTTCTGGAACGTCCAAACTAGTACTTTTTAATAGTTTAGCTAACTCTATTAAAAGTTTTCCAGCTACTATATCAGGCTACTCAGTTTTGATAAGCCCTATGTATTTAAACACTCTGCTATCATTAAACCTTTCTGGGTCCAGCTTAGCCCAAGCACTGTCTTTTCCAATCAAAACATAGGCTTCAACCCTAAGAGCTAATTCATCAGCCTCAACGTATTCAGGGTACTTATCAAGCTACTCTAGCTTATAATGATGCATTATTGCATCCTGTAAAAGCTTCTCATATTTATAATAGTCAGGCAACTCTCTTTTTATAGAAGTAGTTATATCATTTATATAAGCTTCCTAAAAGTCATGAAGTAAACCAGCTAATTGAATCTCTGTCTAATACCCCATATCTCTTAGTATTCTAGAAACTAACAGGCTGTGCTGAGCTACCTACCAAGTCGTTTTACATTGTCCACCGAATCTACATAATTTCTACAATGCTTTAGCTATCTAAACCTAGTTTATCTATTCATCTCTCGCATGAGTTACATTCACTAAAGTACCGTCGCAGCAATTAACTAAAATGTCTTTAACTTCTTCCACATTGTTCATCCGTATCACCTATGTATTTATTATTTTATATCTAAAGCAGTATTTCTATCTATAAGAACATCATTATTTTTAACTGCTAAAGCGTTATATAAATTACTGTCTAACTTACATTTACTAAAGTATTCCGTTTTGTCATCTGTTCCCTATAAAGCTAGAATTGCTAAAGCAGCTGCTGTAACTGTATAAATATCAGTGCTACTAGCCATATCCATTACATTAAGCTAATACTTTATGTCCATATACTATTGTAAACTGTATATTACTTCTCTAACAGTATTTTCCTAATTTGTTTTTAAGTTCTTTAACAACTCTAACCCACTGTCCACATCCTTTAATGGCAAGAAAGGCAATAAATTTCTATCGTCTCCCTTAGACTGACATCCTAGATAAGCGCAGCCATTTACAGGATTTATAAATACCATTGCTCTGACCTGTCCTCTTACTAAAGGTATATCAGATTTTCCAAGGAAAGTAAGGTTATCACAATTGACTCTAACTACTCCACTTCTCTGATCTGCTCCTCTAGGCTTTATGAATGTTCCCAGTTCAGCAAGGTCATACAAAGCATCAGTATGTTGTAAGTTTCTTATCTAATGCTCATTTACTCCAAAATGAGTAAGCATATACAGTATGTCAAGTACTTCACTTATTCTATATGCCTAGTGTCCGTATAGTTTAGTACCATCTACAAGATTTATGACATACAAGTAATTTTTCTATATTGTTTTTCCGTTATATGTATCTCCCTACTTTTCACCATTACCCTTAACCTACAATCTTTTGAATCTAGGCTATTTAGTCAATGCATACATATAAACTGCACTGTCATTGCCTACTCTTATACTTTCCTCAAGCTTAGGTACTTTATATTTATCTAAGCATTCTTCAGCATCTGCAATGTCTATCGGCTCTATAATCTCAGAATCTAAAAGTTCTATCCAGTCACTTAAAGTTAATAAAGGTATAAACTATTTTTTGTTTTTAGCATAGCTAAAATATTTCATAGCTATTCTCTATATCTTTGCAACGCTTTGTTTTGGAAGTTTCTAGTCTTTTATCACTTTCAGATTAGACTGTACTACAGAATTGAACATCTTATAAGCTTTACTCAAGCCAAAGGTCTCAGGATCAAGTACTGTTCCCTTAAATTCATTAGCTTTCTGACTATTCCAATTGTTTATGCTATCTATATCTACGTCTCCAACACTTTCCACTTTATATCTGCAATTCTTATAGACGTATCTGTAGTTAATCATTGAGTTATTCTAACATCTTGTAAGCTTAAATACTTTTCCATCAAGCGGAATTATCATATACTCTACGTTTTCATTAAAGTCATCACTGATCATTATCTAGGAGCTCTACATCCATCCAAGTACTATTAGCTATATAGCATGAGCTTCATCACTCTTCATAGGTATGCCCTACACTATCGTTCTATTACTTCCTCTATTTTCTATAGAATCAAACATATCTCCAGGGTATATTATATCTGATATAGATTCTTTAGCTACCTTTCTCTGCATAGGAACTCCTATTGTACTGGGCACTATCTATATCCATCTGACCTTAAAATCACTGTCTACGATTAACACAAAATTTATATTGTTTTTAAGCAATCTATGCTTGACTGTAAACTCTACAACTACAAAAACCTCGTTCACATTTCTCTAAGTATCGAACTCTGCAAACTTAAGTATGTGTAATATTTTATAGACCTTAAATCCATTCTACATGTTTTGGTTGTTTAAAATTTGAAGTAATCTAGGGTCATTTTTATAAGTATGCATCAAGTAGTTAACTGTAGTAGCAAAAGTAAACCTCGTAAACTCGTCATCTCTCCAAGATGGAAAATTAAATATATTCTGCATCTTAGTTTTGTTCTAGAGTATTTCAGGTATTTCAGCTCCTTCTTTTAACCAGCTCTACCTATCTACCTTAGGTATTTCTTTATTTATCTTAATAGTTTCTCCAGGCTCAAAATAGCTTACTCTCTATTTAAGACGTTTCAGCACTATTTCTTCTGTGTCTTTACCTAAAAGCTAGGCACGCTTAGCCTAATTTTCTACGAATCCTACACCATCGCCATTGATACTATTTATTTCATCTGCATGAGCGTTGTAAAGGACAAATTCTAAACCTGGAGACTAATATCTCTACTAGAGTTTTATAAGGTTTTCATGAGTATAACTATACTGTTCCACATGAATTATACATTCAGCATATCTCAGATATACTCCATAATAGAAAGTCTACTATCTAGAATTTTTGCCGTATTGATTATATTCATCAAAGCCTTTAACAGTAGAAGGTAAGTATAAATCTATTTTTTTACTGATACTTGAATCACTATCATTGTCACTATTCCTATAATGCAATCCAATAAACCCTATGTTGAGTTTCTTTATTTTATTGCCTATAACTACTTTATTTAAGTTACTGCAATTATTTAATACAAGTTCATCAATATAATTGCCAGGACAATCCGCTATAAACTCTTTAAGTCCATGGCATCCATTGAAGCATTCAACCTTAAACTACCCAAACTACTTTATAGTTAAATCTACTAAGCTGTTGTTTAGCTAGAAACAAGAGTCTCCATATACACATCTAGGGGTATCTATATACAAGCTTCTAAGTTTTTCACAGCTGTAAAAAGACCTATCTCCACACTCTTTAAGGTTTCCCTCAAGTATGACTTCTTCTAACTAAGAATACTAAAAAACTGTACTGTCTATTGTCACAACCTAGCTAGGTACTCTCAATTTTTTCAAAGCTTTAACATGCATGAAAGCTCCACTGTATATTCTTACCAAGCCATCATTTAACAGAATCTCACCAATTGTCGCACCTTTAAAAGCGTCATACTATATAGTTCTTAATGATTTAGGACAAACCACTTTGCCAAACACTAAATTCTCAAAAGTCTTGTCATTTATAACTGTTATACCCTCAGGAATTACTAACGTATTGCCTATATTCTATTCACGTAAGTATTCATCTCTATACTGCTGTTTCGGGGTATTTAAAATGATTTCATTTGCAGACTTTCTCACTATATTCCAACGATTTAAGAAATCTTCTAAGTCATTCTACTTCTTAACGGGTTCAATGTTATTTTGCTTTGCCTGCCCCACAACTTGACTTGTCTGTCCTGCAACTTGACTTGCCTACCCTGCAACTTGACTTGTCTACCCTGCAACTTGTTTTGCCTTCCCGATTTTCATCTCAGCATTATATTTTGCTTGAATGCTTTGAAGTTTTTCATGCAGCTTCATCTCATAATTATTATCCGTTTCATCAAGAGGAAACATATCCTCATAAGGCATACAAGTTAAACAATTAAATTTCTAATTATTAGGAGCTAATGTCTTTACATCTAAAATCTTAGCGTTCGGCAATTTTAATTTACATGACTCAACTGCAAAACCAGCAGATACTCTATCAAAATCAAAGATTTGTCCATCGTATCTCATAAGTCTCAGTTTATCTTTAACTGCTCTCTAAACTAATACAAACTAGTTTTTATTTTCTACCACTTGATAACTACCATTATCAAGATGTATCAATGCAGGAAAATCTCTGACCTTTATCTCATGTCTCTAAGCACATACCCTTCCGTTTACAAGCTTTAAGTTATAAACTCTATGACCAAGTTGTAACAGCCTTAAAACTTTCCAAGTAGGGTAATTTGCTATTGTCATTCCCTCTGTTTCTATTAAACGATAACCTACTATTTTCTAATGGTCTTTAACATCTCTCAAGGTAGCTATCATTATAATTGTCATTGTATCTCACTCCAAATAATTAAGTATCTACACACCCTTATATGTTTCTCAACTTTTTACTGCTCTTCACTTTTTTCTTCGTCATCTAACTTATTCTCAAGTTCTTCCATTCTTTTAGCTAAGATTTCATTCGCCGATTTGATGTTTTCTTTTGCATCTTTCTCAGCCATATCTACATATTGAATAAGTCCATATCTTAGACAGAAAGCTATTCCCTGTATTTCTGTTACGATTACGAAGAATATAATTACAAGTCCCATTCCACAATACGTTAATATTTCCTTAATATCAGGAAAGTTTATTACAACCATTATGACTTCCAGTATTATACTAAGGATTATTGTCCACTTGACTAATCTATCTTTAAACGTTCTATCTATTCTTAACATAAGTTTCCTCCAAGTTTTTAACTTAAATTTATATTATACATATTCCATATATCTAAGTAAAAAATATAGCGCGAACATTACTGCCCACGCTATAAACTTTATAAAAGTTTTATATTCCTAAGACTTATGGTCTTCTTTATAAGTTATAACTTATAAACCCTTTAAGTCAACTCTAAATTAAGTCAACCCGAAATTTTATAGAATCTCACAAGTCAGTAAGCTCAAACAAGATTGTACTTCCTGCCTTATGCATTCTATTCACTGATGTACTCTGAATATAAACGACAAGGTTTCCAAGATCAGAAGCCTTGATTCTATCTTTCGTACTGTCAGCAGGGTCGTAAGGTCTTAAACCTATCATTTCTCTTGCCGCGTTTCCACTGTAAAGGTCTCCTGTTTCTTTATCCATGATAATCACATGTTTCTTAGGACTTACTTCCTCACTCTTTACGAGTTCATAATAAATTAAGCCTGTTTTAAACTTAGGACCAAAGTCAGCAAACAGTTCCTTATTGTTACTGTCTTTTTCTACATAGATTTGCTGATATTTACCAGGCATTACAGGCTCAAGCTTGCTGAGGTCAATTTCCTCACCCTTGACTACTGCATGGACTCCACTCATTTTATGAGAGGATGTCTTGCTTCTCTTACGCTTAGATTTCTTAGCCTTACCAGATGCGTCATGTCCATCAGATTCAACTGTTCCCTCAAGGTCTTCATCTGTTACATCATCCAAATCATCTGTATCAACGTCACCAACGATAAGCTTATAAACAAAGTTTTTATCGAAATCGTGAATGGACGTGGCCAAGGTTCGAGATATCTTCTTCTCTTTAAGGTTTTCAATGAAATCTGCATAAGCTTGATTATCAGAAGCATACAGAGAAGCAGCTACAATAACGTTTGCAATATCAGCAAGGTTATTCAAGGTTACATACTTGCCGTCTGTTTCTTTTGCAAGAGTTTCATAAAAGGTTTTAGAGGATTTACGATAATTTGCCAAAGCGTGAACAGCATAAACATTTACGCCAAGCTCAGCAATTTTCTTAGTCTCTTCCTTCCAATCATACTGTTCGGTATACATTCCATACTTGTATCCCTTTTTATGAGGATTGGCATCTCCAATTACGATTGCCATGCGAACATCAGCATCCGACCAGTCTAAACTGTTTATCTCATGCAAAACCAATGAATAACATTCATCAGCATCACCACCATAAGTAGCTTCGACGCCCTCGATAAATCCGCACAGCACCCGAGGGTCATTACTAAACCCAACCTTTTTAATGATGTATGGGTCATTTGCATCGCAGTAGTCACCATGAGCGATTACTGCTATTTCCACATCATTCATCTGATTGAATATCGTTTTTACGAGGTCCTGTGCTTTTGTTCTAACGTCTCTCAAACAAGTATACATACTACCAGTAGTATCAAATGTTATAACTGCTTTCATTTTACCCATAACTGTTCACCTCTTAAAATTATCTAAGCCTTCTAATAAGTCTATTAAATTCTCGCCAGTTTTATTTTACTTTCTTACGCTTCTTCAAAATCTTTCAACTGCTCATCAATAAAACTCTTTGCCGCTCTGATTCCATCATTTCGACGCATAATCAATTCGTCAAAGAAGTTATCGTTCATACTCTGAGGAAATTCACCCACATACTCTTCGTTCTTATCCTCAAACATAGGCCCAAGTTTCTCGATATCCTCTTTGCTCATATTGTATTTCCGCATAATATCATTGAGTATATCCGTTACCTGCACGAAATACTCAGGAGGAATAACGATATCAAACAAGGTAAATTTGTAATGCGAATTACTATAACGTCCCATAAACTATCAACTCCAGTTTATATAAATTTTTTATTTTATATTTACTAATACAAACTTGATTGTTTTAAATGCCTATATAACTTATCTTTGTATCTATCAAATAATTGATTGTATGGAATATTTCTACTTAACTAACCACCCATAAAGTATGCGTTAAACTTTACTATGAATTCAATCATATCTGTACGTCTTTTGTCCATTTTATACTCGCTTAAATCTGCAAAGTTTAAATCTGTTCTGTATAGGTCTTGTAGTATTTTCAATATTGTTTCAGGTCTAAGTATTCTTGTTCTTGCCAATTCTCTACAAGCCCAAACACCTAAAACTGGGAAAGTTACACCGTATTCACATAACTGCTTATAACACTTACAACTTGCTACAATTTCTACTAATTCATCAGGTTCTTTATTTTTGATAGGTTGCTTACACAATAAACTTAAGTTATTGTCAAATATAGGAGCCATTGTAATTATTGTATGTTTATCGTTATTTACAAGGTATCCAAAATTTCCGTCATGCCTATCTATATTTAAAATTAAGCTGTCTAATAAACACATTGCCAGGAAATCACGGTATGATCTTTTTCCGATGCTCATTGCATATTCTGCGTCTGTCTTTCCGTTTAAGTTTATGAATTCAACAGGTATAAAACCGTCCGTTTCAGACGTAAATAATTTACATTTTGTAGCTATTCTCTCTTTTCCAGAGAATATTGATTTTATTATACTGTATTTCACAGTAAATCCCTGCATACCTAGCAATTTTGCTATGTGGTAGGCGTATAACTCACTGAATACCTCACGGTCATCATAGTTTTCCCCACCTGTTTTTATTAGGTAGATTGAGCCATCAATACGTTTCCACTTCTTATCATAGGAGCCTGTCAATGCAAAATCGGGAGACTATATCGTTCTATTCACATTGTTTATTAAACCAGCTTTCATAGCCTTTAACACTGAACTTGCAAAGTCTGTACATATTGGGTTTTCGTATGGGTTTACATTTTTCCAAGATAAATTACATCCTTGAGGTTTTAACCAAAAAGTATCGTTTAAACTTAAACCTTTAGTGACTGTGTAAAATTCATCAATGCTTGTCATTTTCTACTCAAGGATTTTACTTAAAGAACTCTATTCCAGTATACAGGAAAATCTTCTTTCCAGCCAATGACTTGAATCGAATATCTAAGGTATTTGACCATCTACAATAGCTTTTCCATCTTTAAATCTTAAGTTACCCATAAACTTATCTTTGTTCATTAGACTAAATATCACTGTATTTCACCCCTGTATCATATCATCAACTGTTCCAAGGAGAATTAAGAGCTTCTTGAACTTCTTCATCTGTTAAATCACTCAACAATCTCTGCTTAACCTCCTGTTCTGCCCGTAACATCTCCTCTTTACTAGCTTTCGGCCAATTTATACAACGTTTATAATCTTCATCTCCATTGATGTGATTTCCAACTATAAGTTTTAAATCATCTTTCTTAAAGTCTTCTGCTATTTGCTTACGCTCAGCATCTGTTAAACTATCTGCCGGCCAATCTCTAAAATCATCGAAATCACTAAAGTCTTCTCCAGGTTCAGAAAAGCTCACACCTTCATCAAAATCGTCTAGGTTCCAATCTTCACTGTATTCTCCCCAGTTTCCACTCTGTTCATCATTGTTATTCAATTGTTTATCTTTTTCAATCATTTGTATCACTCCTTAAATTCTTAAGTATTAAACCCATTTACCCATAGGTCAAGTAAACATTGAGTTCTCGCAGTTATTCCATCTGTTTTAAGTATTTTTGATGCGTCTTCCTTGGAAATCCACAAAGGCGTTATAGGCTCAATAGGGTTATTATCATTATGAAGTTCCCCAGAAGCTGTAACGTATACTAAATTTCCACAACTGTTACTCTCTCCAATACTCACGAACGATGCAGGTAATATTCTGTCGATACTTACAATATCTAAGCCTGTCTCTTCTTTTAATTCACGCTTTACAGATTCCTCAACTGTTTCACCTTTTTCAATAAGTCCAGCAGGTAAGTTATATACTTCTCTGTTTACAGAAAGCCTAAACTCTTTATTCAAAAGTAGTTTCTTTCTATCCTCACTGAACGCTACAATCGTAACAGATTCAGAACGATGATGACCTATTGCATTTTCATCAAAGTATAACCCTCTCTGAACTGTTTCGTAAACCTTAGCATTGCCACGACCATATTCATACATAAGTTCAACATAATTTAAGAATTTACCTCTATGCTTAAGCACAGCGCCAACGAATTTCAAGTATACAACCCCCAGTATATTGTTTTTATATAATATCAACTAGTCTAATCTCATAGATTTAGTATAAAACAAAGAGGGACAAGCTCTTAATCGAACTTGCCCCTCTCTATTAAAATATGAATGACCCGTCGTCGAGATAAGGTTTAACCATATTACCAGCAGCATCAACTATTTCAAGTCTTTGTATAGGCCCTCTCTTTATACTGTATTCTCTACTGATTAACTTGTCATACACAAACTTTCGTATAAACTGAATCAGTTCAATACAGCTATCCGGGTAGTCGTCTACGTCACCTATTTCGATTTGTAGAAGTTCCTCTCCAGTATCTTTAAGTCTTAAATCATTTCTAAGAATCTTCCACTTTTGAGGATTTCGTTCTATATAAGCTATACTTCCCATAATAATGTCCTTATTGCTCTATTAGACAGCCTAAACATTCTTTTATTATCCGTTATTCTCAGTCTCAAGACCGTACTGAGAACAGATATTAGCCAATCCACCAGCATAACCCATGCCAATAGGATTAAACTTCCATTCGTTTCCGTATCTGTAGAACTCACCAACGACAACAGCGGTTTCAGTAGAGAACTTCTCACCAAGGTCAAAACGAGCAACTTCATTATTGCTATCGCTATTCACGATACGCATAAAAGCGTTACTTACCATACCAAAGTTCTGAGAACGCTGGACAGCATTATAAATCGTTACGCTAATAGCAATTTTCTGAATGTTTGCAGGAACCTTATCGAGGTCAATGATAATCTGCTCATCGTCATTGTTTCCATCGCCGCCGACCTTATTGTCACCAGAATGAATAACACAATGAGCAGGATCACATTTACGACCCATCTCGTCCTTAGTTTCCGAGCCATAGAACACGAAGTTACTAGGGTCAGTTCTACCATTAGCATCAGCCAAGAAGGCAGAAGCATCAAGGTCGAAATCAAAAGTTCCCGTATATCTCTGAGTCTGCCAACCCAAACCTACTAGGATATGATGCATAGTCGGGTCCATCTTGCTCAAAGAGATTTTCTGACCCTTAGAAAGACTAATAGGAGCAGGCTTTCCTGCACCCATAGGAGCAGGAGCACCCATAGGAGCAGGAGCACCACTCATCATATTACCCATAGTAGGCATACCACCATTAACGCCGTTATTAAAATTCAGCATTGTACTATACCCCCAATATTTAAGAACCAAGGCGCTTAAACCTTTAAGACTTTATCAGCCCAACTGAACTCCATAAGCACCGCACAGAGCCTCCAGACCGCCCTGATAGCCAGAACCGACAGCATTGAACTTCCACTCGCCGCCATGACGATACAGCTCAGCAACTACAACAGCAGTCTCGATGCTATAGTCCTCACCCAGGTCATAACGAACCATCTCAGTACCGGTAGCCTGGTCGTACACACGAACAAAAGCATTGCTTACCATACCGAAGTTCTGAGAACGAGAAGCAGCTTCATAAATAGTAACAGTAAAGGCAATCTTCTGAACGTCAGCAGGAACCTTAGTCAAGTCTACCATGATGGTCTCGTCATCACCATCACCAGCACCAGTCAGGTTATCACCAGTATGATGCACAGAACCATCCTTGCTATCCTTCTGACCATAGAAGATGAAATCATCAGAAGAACGAACCTTACCGTCAGCTCCAAGCATGAAAGCAGAGGCATCCAGGTCAAAGTCATGACCACCATCATACTGATTAGTGTCCCAACCCAGACCAACGTTAACCTTAGTCAGAGTAGCTACGCCACTATCAGCAGCAGCCTTAGCGAGAGAAATCTTCTGTCCTTTTGCAAGAGAAATAGCCATAATAAATATCTCCTTTGTTATATAAATTTTTTATTTTGTTTGTTATTGAAAAATAATATCAATTATTGCTTCAACGATATCTTCAAAAATATCTCCGCCTAAATCCTTTAAAAAGTTTCCTAACTTATCTTTAAAAGTCTCAGGGTTATCTGTGTAGTGTATACCGTCTATATCATCTGCATCTATACCACTACTGTCATCAGCGAAATCGACGTGCAAAGTCTCCAATAGTTCCATCGTCAGTTCCGACGCCGACTGCTTCAAATTCCCAAGTACCGTTCACTTTATGAAGGTCTCCGAAATGAAGACAAGCTTTATCACCATAAGCATTGCAAATAGACTCATCTGCATAACGACAAATCTCATGTCCATCGTCACTATTCACAAGACGAATAAACATATTTTTGACTTTTGCAAAATTCTGATTACGATACTTAGCCTGATAAATGACTACGAACAGCTTGATATAGTCGCAGCTTTCAGGAACCTTATCGAGGTCAATATTGATTTCCTCGTCGTCCAGAGAACCCTCACCACCCACAAGGTTGTCACCACAATGATGAATACTCCCATTGTCACGATGACCATAATAAACTAGGTCTTTGTCACTAGTCATATGACCGTTACGCAACATCAAAGCAGCAGCATCCAAGTCATAGTCATGGCCACTAGATACTCTACGAGTTTCTGTACGCTCCTGAGCTCCAAACAGCCGTCCAAGGAATCCAGGCTTCACAACTTCAGTCACAGTCTCACCAGAATTAGCCTTCCATCCAAGACCTACCATCACTTTGTGAAGACCAGGTGCTTCTTTAGTAAGATTGATTTTCTGACCTTTAGCCAGAGAAATCGTCGGTTTCTTCAGATTGATAGTATTATCTGCCATACTAAATCCTCCCGTATTTTACTTTTTACTTCTGATTTAATCATCTAATTAAATCTATAACCTAATATCAAACTGTTATATTTATAAGCGGTGTCAATTAACCGAAGAGTCCACCGAGTCCCCCAAGGCCACCGCCGCCACCGGGGTTACCACCAAGCATATTGCCCAATCCATTGAGCATTCCGCCTACATCATTCATAGTCTGTCCAGCACCCATACTTGCCTGAGTAGTGGGTCTCGCTCCGGTACGCTTACCATCCATAGAAATGTCTATACCAGACTTTCTTTCAGATGGCTGAATAATAACGGTAGCAGGGCGGGTCCACTCAAAGAGGTAAGTTTCACCAGACTGAGCACCAGGAAGTAGAGTTTTCCAGTTAATGTCTAACTTTATTCCAGGATCAGACCCTATATGAGCTATATGAGCATCAGGGTCGCACTGTAAAGCAGCACCATTCTGAGCATTGCTCATATAAACTGGGTTACCGTCGGTAAGAATTGCTACATAAGCCTCAGGTCCCATGCCGGTCAGAGTAGAAGTAGCCAGACCCTTCTGAGATATAATGCCCTGTCCAAGGAATCTTACGCCATACTTGCACTGACCGGTAAAAGCCAGAATGTTCTCAGATTCTACACTGATTGTTTCACCCTGATTAAGCTTAATAACAGTAACATGCTGAGATAGATTAGAATAATAAGTGACCTACGGGCCATTGAACTTGACTTCAGTCAAGGGGAGGTTTTCTCCAGTTATACGACGTAGCACCTGGTTTAGAGCCGCGGCAGCTACACCAGATTCAGGACCAAGTAATCTTTTCTCGAAGCGGTAATTACGACCACCGTAGCATTCGCCACCTACCCAAGCACCTACCTTAGTAAACAGCTGAGTACCAGGAGCGTCAACTGTTACTTTTAAAGTCAGTTCGTTAAGAGTTTCAAATTTTAACATGATTTAGTCTCCTTTTATTGTATTGTAGTTTTTATTAACCTGCTATATTAACTCCATATCTTGCACATAAACCTGCAAGGTCAGCTGCTACACCATCACCAACAGGATTTACTTTCCAAGTACCGTTATGACGATACAGTTCCCCAACGACCATCTAGGTAACATTAGAGTAATACTCACTAAGACTGAATCTCATCAACTCTGCATTGTTCTTTTTATTTAAAACACGCATGTAAGCGTTTCTAACGTTCTAGAAATTATATCCGCGCTCTAAGGCAGAATCAATAGTTACAATAAACACTATTTTTTGTACCTGTGGACTGACTCTGTCCAAATTGATATGAATGATTTCATCATCGCCGTCACCAACACCATTAGAGTCTCCACTATGTGTCACAGCTCCATCGGGACTACTAGTTTGTCCATAAAATACAAACCAATCGTCTCCAGGAACTTTTCCATTAGCACCAAGCATAAAAGCAGAAGCATCAAGGTCATATCCCTGAACAGCATCCCAGCCAAGTCCAATGTCTACCTCATGAATAGAATTGTCAGGAGACAAATTCATCTTCTGACCTTTTCTAAGTACAACGCCATTACCAAAATTTCTAGGCTTATTAGAAAATCCAGAGTTCTGATTCATTGTAGCAGGAGCTTGACCCCACCCTGTGCCTGTATTCCCAGGGTTCTGAGGCTGACCCCAGCCATTAGACTGTCCTTGACCCACTTGATTCTGACTAGGAGTCTGTCCCCAGCCTGCCCCTGCATTTGCAGGATTTTGAGGCTGTCCCCAACCAGCATTAGTAGTCTGCTCTTGACCCCATCCAGCTCCAGGATTCATACCTGCTCCAGTATTCACAGGATTCTGAGGCTGTCCCCAACCATTATCAGAAGCTATACCACCCATAGCAGGATTGCCCATCTGAGCCTGAGATTGACCCCAACCTGCACCAGTATTCTGACTCTGTCCTTGCATAGACCCCCAAGCGCCACCCTGAGTAGGATCATAAGTCTGATATCCTTGATTTCTAAACTGATTCATCTGATCATAATAAGCTCCAGGATTATTAGGGTCGAACCTAGGACATACTTTCTGACCCATAATGCTCTGTAAACCAGACTAACTGAGTGCAGGTGCTAGTTTATTGAGTATCTAAATCACTTTTATTTCCTCCTCAATTTTAAATTTTAAGATTGTAACCCTTTTACAAATAAGTCACCTAAATAATTATTGCTATCTTTTTCAGAAGTATAATCATCTTCTACAATAGAGCCGTAAACCGCATCAACTGCTTGCTCTTGTATATTATACTGAATAGCTTTTCCTTTCTAAGTTAATGCTAAGAAAGCTATCAGCTATACCACACATATAGCAAGTATAAAAGCTTCTATACCCTAGAGAGTTATCTTAAATTTCTTTTTCTTCTTCTTTTCTTCAATCTCTTGATACTTAGCCTTAATATTTATTATTTGAGCCTCTCTCATTTTGCACATGAGATACTCTTCATAGCAAGCGTCCTAACCTATACCTTTAAGCTCGTCATGTGTTTTTAAATCAGCTTCTCTTATAGAATGTATAGCTTGTAAAGTTTTTTCCAAAGTTATCACCCCGTAATATAAAGCCTTATACACGAAAAATTTTTTATCTAATTAAAATTAACAACAGTAATTTATACTATTTAAGATAAACTTATAGACACCTATAATTTTAAAAGTCTAATACTAGTCTTAAAAGTTATACTAAATAAAAGTGGGATACACACCCAAAATAGGTATGTATCCCACACAATCACTATTTGATTGTTTAAATATATAGAAGCTTATATTAAGCGGTAGTAGTCACAGCCTTACGAATAAGGTCAATCGGGTAAATGGTAAAGGCGAACAACAGAGCCACAGCCCAACCAGTCAGACCGAACGGCACACAACTGAACACTTCACCAATCACAGACAGTCCAGGAATATATCCGGTCAGAACAACAGCCACAGTCACAGCAGCGATTACCAGCCAAATATGTATATAACGCATGTTCTCTTCGATATGCTCAAAGACATTAGCTCCAGAACTACGGATGTTCATAGCATTTACCAGAGCAGCAAAGATGAAGAATACGAAGTAACCAGAATACCACTGAGCATCAGTCTCAAACAGAGGACGCACAAAGTCAGTCATAAACCAGATCATAGACAGAATGAAAATCCAGGCAGTCTGGAAACCAATCTGAATTGCCATAGGCTTATTGATGATCTTTTCATCACGCTTACGAGGCTCTTCGGCCATATACTTCTGAAGAGCAGGCTCTCCACTGAACATCAGAGAAGCCAAGCTATCCATAATAAGGTTGATATACAGCAAATGAGTAACCTTCAGAGGCTGTTCAATACCAAACAACGGACATATCATAGCCACCAGAGTAGCAGTAAAGTTAATCGTCAACTGCATCTTACAGAACTTCAGAATGTTATGATAAATCGTACGACCGAACCAAACTGCGTTCTTGATGCTATTGAAGTTATCATCCAAGATAACCAGGTCACCAGATGCCTTAGCTACAGCAGTACCAGAGCCCATAGCCAAACCAACATCTGCCGCTTTAATGGCCGGACTGTCATTAACTCCGTCTCCAGTCATGCCTACAACGAGGTTCTGAGACTGACAAATCTTAACCATACGACTCTTATCAGTCGGAAGTGCACGGGCAATTACACGAATCTTAGGAAGAATCTTAACGATATCCTCGTCACTCATTTCAGCCAACTCAGCAGAGGTCAGAGCAATATCTTCGTCGCCAGTAATCAGAGAAGCATCCTTAGCAATAGCTACTGCAGTATCCTTACGGTCACCAGTAATCATTACAACCTGAATGCCTGCACCCTGAACTTCCTCGATAGCAGCCTTAGCTTCGGGACGAACATCATCACGAATGCCGACAAAACCAATAAACACAAGGTCATCATTGATTTCGTTACGAACCATGGGCTTTTCACTATAACCAAATGCCAGAACACGCATAGCCTTACCAGCCAGCTCGTCCATCTTAGCAGTTACAGCATCCTTGTCGATGTCCTTGAGAGTTCCATCTTTAGCCAGATACTTCTTAGCCTTAGCCAGCAACTTTTCAGGAGCACCCTTATAGTAAGTCTTACCATTAGCTACCTGAGACTGACTAAACTTATTAGCACTGTTAAAATCCTGCTGCTCAACGATTGCGCAAGACTCGTCAGTAGTAACTTTCTTGAACACATCTTCACTCAGGAAACTTACCAGAGCCTTGTCAGTCATATTGCCTCCAACAACTCTATGCTCGCTGTCGTACATAGCACCAGTATTGTTACCAATACAAATATTGAGGTTTCCGCTAATTGCGGTAGCGGCATCAGTCTTCTTAGTATCTACAGCTTCACAAGCACCGTTAAAGAAGTTTACAACTTCCAGATGTCCCTTAGTGATAGTACCAGTCTTATCACTAAACAGAATATTCATAGAACCGGCAGTCTCAATACCGATAGACTTACGAACCATAACATTGTTCTTGTACATCTTACCAGTATTCTGCATCAAAACCAGAGCGACCGTCAGAGGAAGACCCTCAGGAACAGCACACACAATAATAGAGATTGCAACAGCAACAGCCTGCATAACCTGCTTAAATGCAGGAGTGAATCCCTGAGCAACCCAAGCCGCAGGACCACCAGCAGTCATAACATAACCGAACAGAGCTGCAAGAGCAATCAGCACACCGCCGATGTAGCCAACCTTACTGATCTGATCGGCCAGCACACGAAGCTTCAGCTTCAGAGGAGTCTCAGGTTCCTCACCGTCATCATCAGCGGCCATCTTGCCGGCCATGGTATCGGCACCGACCTTCTGAATTTCCATAAAGCCTTCGCCATCAACAACGACCACATTACGGAACAGAGAATGCTTGTCCACAAAAGTATCGCCAGTAATCTGATCGGGGATCTTAAACCCATCCTCGCAGGGTTCCTTCTTACATTCCTCAGCTTCACCGTTCAGAGCACTGTTATCCACAGCCAGATGACCGTCTACCAAAACACCGTCAGCAAGAATACCGTCACCAGACTGAAGCTTTACAATATCACCTACAACGAGGTCATCAACTTCAACCACGGTAACTACTCCGTTACGAATAGTATTAGCGGTCTCTTTCTTCTGAGAAGCTTTCAACTTTGCGTATGCGTTATCATTAGCAACGCCAACTTTAGCATTAACAAAGTTAACCAACAGAACTGCGATGATAGTACCCACAGGCTCGTACCACTCACCATTGCCAGTAGCCCACATAACGATGAGGATTACGGCAATGATACACAGAATACGAATCATGGGGTCGCCAAAACCCTCAACGAACTGCTGCCAGAAGGTCTGAGGCGGCTTTTCCTTAATTACGTTCGCACCATACTTAGCACGAGACTCTTCGACTTGCTTGTCAGTCAAACCAACAAATTTCTTAGCCAAAATAAATACCTCCAATGTCACATATTTATGCTTCTATATATTTGTAAACGCTCCTACGCGTTTTACCTAATTTATTCAGATTCCCAAATCATCAAAAGAAGTACCAATAGCAATCTTCTTAGCTCTGAAAATCTGATTATACTTAGCTTCCTCGTATTCAAACTCGAAATCCTTGCCTCCGTTCTTGATTCCCTCAAGAGTAAAGGCTTTAGCTTTGATTTTCTTGTTCTCAAAGTCGAAATTCCACTCAATGACTGTCATCACGTCGCCCTTACTATGAATAGGGCTTTCGACAGTCTCGCCAGAATCTTTGCCACGCTTACTCAATAGACTAGTACCGCTCTCAAAGGTTTCAGTCAAGAAGTTTCCGCACAGAATGTTATTCACCAGAATAGCATTGACGCACTTCTTCAAACCAGAGGGCATCTCACTTCCATAAGTAGCTTCATACTTATCAAGAATGATTTTAGTCATTCTCTCACGAGACTCAAACACGTTATCTTCCTGAATATCAACACCGTAGATAGTCGATACAGCCTGTAACATATGCATAGCCCAGTTGTCCTTATCGTCCTTGTCCAGAGAATCAAGACAGCTTAGCTTTCTTACAAGGATTTCTACCAGGAAATTACCATTGCCACAAGCAGGCTCCAGGAAAGTCTTATCAAAAGTATAAGAGTATTCCTTAACTCCCTCAAGATCTAGCATATCCTTAACGATATTACTAGGAGTAAAGACTTCACCGAACTTGTTTACGCGTTCTTTAGATTTAATACTGATCTCACCAGCACTATTAGTCACAACTCCATCCATAGGATTTCCCCCTAAAGTATTTTTATTTAATTAAAAACAACACTCTTAATATCAAGGAGTCTTAAATACAGATAGCAAGAATTTAGAATGTCTAAGAAACTTATCAACTTTTTACCCTCAATTCAAATTTCCAGAAATTCCCAATTCTTACCCTCTTTACAACTCCACTTCCACCTAAAATCTCAAATTTACCTCTCGAAAATCACCTCGAAACCAAATCCAATTTTTCAGGCCAATGTATACCCGCGAAAACGCTCAAGGTATACCAAAAAATCACCGTTTTTCTGACCATAATTTTGTCAGTATAAAAATTTGATTTTACGTTCAGAACTTTAATCATAAACTTAATCGACTTTAAAATAAAGAGTATACAGCTAACTAATAAACTACATTTTTAGCTAACTGTATACTCTATTTTCTTAAATGTATACCTATTTAAGTCTATTGAAATTTTCCGAAAGGTACCTCAAAATTTCACCTAATGATTATCAGCTGAAATTTTTAAGCTTTTCACTCAAAATTCCCTAAGATTTAAAATCATTTTCTAGGCTTACTTTTATTACTGGAGACCTTTAACTTTCAGCCAGTCTACATACTGCACCAGGAGTTCATTATACAATTCATCGTCAGAAAGGCTATCAAAATCACTGACCTTGATAAATCCAGTATTGTCACACTCGCGACCCTTTAGATCATCCAAACGTTTCAGGTAGCTAAAATCATCATTTCCGATGCCAACAAACTGAATAAACACGTTCTCTTTTGCAAGTTCAGTAATGATATTATTCGTATCACGCTTGTCAAAGTTATCACCGTCAGTAATAAAAATTACAAACGCAGGCGTATTATCTTTATGCTTGTTGATAAGAGCAGAAAGTCCACGCTTATCTCCATTGCAATAGAATTTCTTATTGTCCTGCAGCACAGGAGCATAGTTAGTACCACCAAAATGGAGGTTCTTAGACATAATTTCTTCGTCTACATAAGACTCAAAATTGTCAATACCCATACTCTCCATGCGTCTGAAACCAGTTTCAAACAGCCATACATCCAATTCTCCATTGTCATCGAATCTCAAAGCCAAAGGCAACAAACGATTGATAGCTCTCTGAACACTGCCATTCTTATAAAGAGAACGCATAGAACCACTATAATCAAGGTCTACTGCAACTTTAGCACGATGTCCCTGAAGGTTAATACCAGAAGACTTAGACAGGTTGATAAGAGCCTTATCCAAAGTAATTGTACTTTTCTTAAGAGAAATAGCTCCAGCAGAATTTCCAAGTTTCTTAGTCAAGTCAATCTTTCCAGTTTCAGCGGGCACCCACTGAGAACCATCGTATTTCATCTTCTTGATAACTGTCTTGCCAGTAGAAGGGTCATTGCCTTCACAATCTTGATACCAGACACCATCAATATTAGAGGCTTCGTTAATAGGCTTAGGATTGATTAAATATTCCATAGTATTTCCTCCATTTTATATCTGTTACACAGCAAAATAAACTACTGAGGTCACGATAAGACTCAGTCCCATCAAAATTGCCAAAGTCCAGCAAGCAATTCTGACTGCCGGACTATAAGATGAAGTTGATCTACTCTCATTTTTAACAGTCTTACTCTTATCCATAGAACTGTCCTCCAATTAAAATTTATTTATATTTAATATTATATTTTTGTATATATAACAAGCCATATCTAATTATTCTAGTTAATTAAAACACCCTATACAAGAGTTTCCTCCTATATAGGGTGCATATCTGATTTTACTCAGAGTTGTATTTTAATCGTATGTAAGTCCATTCAATTCCGATACCTTGCATAAGTATAAAAGATTACCACCAGTATTCCAGTGATTTCTCGTCTCTGCCCAAGACCTTCACCTTTTGTACAAGATACGATGTATCAGATTTGCCAGGTCTGACCACTTCCGCGACAGCTTAAACTGCCTTTAGAACTGTTAAACCATTGCATACTACATGTTATATCTACCTTTCAATAAGTATATCTGCTCTTGAGTAAGCTACTTATCCAAGCATACATCTATTGTATTGCTTTCTTCATTATAGCTTATCCCTTTATCATCCAGATTCAAGTAGTTATTCAACAGCTCTACCTATTCACTTCTGCTTAAACTCATTTCTTTGTCAAGAATATCTAGTACATTACTATGTACTCTTACTGTAGAAGTTCCACAGTAACCTGATATTCTGACCATTAAGGCATGTCTTTTGAGAATGTCCATTTTCTAGGTTACATGCATTAACGCCATCTAAAGTAGATTTACAACTTCTAACTCAAGTTTTTCCCTATCTCCCATGACCATATCAAATTACCTCCGTTCTAAATCTCAGGAATCTAGGTATTGACTCTTTTCTATGGAAGCCTCAACTATTTCAAAATCCGCCTTAAAATTTTAATTTTTATTTATTTAATATATACAACCCTGATACTCTTATTGCTCTAAATTTTATACAAATTACCCAAATTAGTATTTTAGAGCTGTTAATTTTTAGTCAATATCACCCCTTATCATTAAAAATCTCAACTAGTCCCCCATAAAATAAAGTGGGCATACCCCAAAATTGAGATATGCCCACCCTACATATATTACGTGTTAGGATTATTGACGATGGCTATTAAATAATTCATAAATGTCATACATCCTTACTTATTTGTCTTAACAGCTAATCTGTTAAGTAGATTCTGAAATTTAACAGGATCATTGTCATCAGTCCTAAACTGGAAATAGCTTTGTCTATTTAAGAAATCATCAGAGAATCCCTACATACCAAGAGACTATTCATCAATAAAGTAATGTCTATCATTACGCTTGCCAACATAAACTGCCTGTTTCCACTCACTATTTTCAACAGTCTTTAACTTAAAAGTAAATGGCATACCAGGTTCCAACTGCTCAAACATCTTTAAACTCTCTGACAACTCTTGATTTAATTGTCTATCAACATCTAAATCATTGCTATGTTCTACAGCCCTAAAATCAGTTTTTTGATCTTTCCTAACTGCTCTAGGTCCTCTGTAAGATTTCACAAGCCTCCCGTCAGACGTAAGAGTCATATTAGTTACAAGTATCTAACCGTTTTCAATATGTTTCTTTAAGTCCTCAGGAGTCACATTACTTATAATACCTTTATCAGTTTTTATTTGATAACTTACAACTCTACGAGATTGTATTTTTCTCTAAAGTACAGTAATTTTAAGCACGATCACCAACTCCTAAACATCTAAAATTTTATATTTCATATCTTTAAGAGTAATCAAGTATTACTTAAAGTATTTAATCAATATACTTCGTAATAAACATAAAAGTCATACTCTACTTTAGAAGCCTTACCTTCTAAACTCAAATTGTTTATTTTATTTATTATAGGCTCAGCACTCGCTTCATACTTGTTTATCAGGTATTGTCCAGACTTTATATCATCTGTCCATTTTTCAGAATTCAAATGTATTCTAAAATTGTTATTGTCTAACTATTTATAATCGTCGACAATAATATTTTTACCATTTAAAATATCTGCTAAGATTAAGTATTCTTTAGCTTCAGTAGAGTAGAATTTCTCACTGTCTTTCACAGGATTTTCAACGATTATATTTGTTATATCTCCAGAACTATAATTACCAGGTTTATAGTCTTGTAAAAATCCGCTGTAGTATGTAATCTAAAAAGCTAAGAATAACACTAAATACTAACCGTATATTACATATCTTAACTAGTTTTTCCAAATTGATAACTTTTTACAATTTTCTAAGCACATAGCCATCAACATCAACAACGCTATATACTAGACACTAAGCTTATTACAGTTCTATATAGATATTATCTACTATATAAAGTTCCAAACTAATAAAGTACTGATTAAAAACTTAAAACTAAAGTTTTCTTTTATATCTTTACAATTTTTCTTAAAGTTTTGCAACAGTTTCAATATGACATATAGCGCAATTATCTAGGTAGTTATATAATATACACCAAATATTGTCTAATTGTAACTTAGTCCATCATAATAGAACTGACTCCATGCAAACACAACTAAAGCACCAAGGATATTTATTATATCTAAGAAAGAATAAAGTTCCTAACCTCTGTAATGCTACAATATTGGAATAGTTATTTTACCAATTTCAATTGCCTGTAGACCAAACACATTGATTATATTAAACAATATCAATGGCCACTATACAATTACAAAAGATATAACAAATATAACCTACTGCTTTATATTTATTCTCTTATGATATATACAATATATTAAGCATCCTATTAAAAATACTACTAGTACAAGTAGCTCATACATATAAGCCCACAATACAAGTCCATAAAGTATCCCAGATATCTACCAGTACCTTAACTTTTTATCATAAATTGCTCTATAAGTATAGTAGAGTGCTACTATCATTATAGGCATTGCTAAGTTACTTTCAAGTATCGTCCTCTATCTCATTATACTGTAAGGACTTATTGCATATATCAGACCAACTGTTAAAGCTATATCACTGCTGAACAGTTTCTTAAACAACTTTACTAAGTATATTAAACCAATTACATTGATTATTACACCAGGCATCTTCAACCAAAATATGCTATATCCAAATATCTTTACGAACATTGCACATAAATACTGATTTAATGCGTTTTGTCCACCACCGTAATTTTCAAAGTATACTGGTAACTATACACCATATCTATCAACACCAAAGTTTGCTAGATAATAAGCATCAACTGCTGTTCCAACTTCGTCAATGTTATATCCTATTGGAACGTCCAAAATCTTATATAAGCATAACACTGCATATAAAAGTATTATACCTATAAAAATAAAGTTATTGTTCAACTACTTCTGTATTTTACTTTTAATCATTTGATAATCCCCAATCAAACTATGCTATCTACTATATTTCTAAAAGTATCAAGCTGAGTTTTAGTGGTCATATCCACTTTCTTCATGAATTTATCTACAATCTCTTTGATTGCTTTTAAATAATCATCAGTAGCGGCGATTAAGTTTTTGTCTACTTCCATAAACTTTCCGTCGCTATCAGCTATTGCCTGAGGTATTGAAACTAAACTATAAGTCAAGCTCAAATAATAAGTAGTTACAAGGTTTTCAAAACGTAAAATTGCATCATACTCTGTATCAATAAAAGTCTCAAAAGATCTATGATACTTTATACAGCTTTGAATCTTTTCTCTAAGTATCTTGTCAGGGAACTGAGTTACTGCCCAGGCCAAGTTTTTCTCAAAAGCCTTAGGAATATTATATCTGTCAAACTCTATATCATCCATGTATTTTTGCTTATCGAAAGTCTGATCAGCAGAATTTACATAGAATCTTAACTTAGGCAAAGGTTTATTACCAGTAATAACATTGCTAGCTCTCTCATCTCCACCAGTTAAACTAGCTAGAGTAGGTATTCCGCCACTTCTAGTACTGCCATTATTCTTAACTGCCTTGTCTCTATTATCTCTACTGGGTATGCTAAACATTGAACTGTTATAATTTCCAACTCTTTTGCCTGCGCTAGCATTTACACCAGCACTATTAGCCGAAACTTGACGAGATTTCTGAATTTCCAATTGTTTAGCACGTTCCTCAGCAGTTTTAGTATCTCGAATATTGTTTAACTTTGAAAGTATACTGTTATGCTCCTTTATCAAAGAGTTTAACATTTTTCCTAAAGCTTTATAAAAATCTTGTTCTGTATATTTCATAGAATTAGAGCACATATTGTCAAAATCCGCTATAAACTTTGCACACTTGTCCTCTTCAAAAGACTGTACTTCAGCCATACTGTATTTTCTCAAACTATACATAGTCTTATGCAGATTCATAATGTAATCTAATTGAGGCTTAAACTTATCATACAGTTCAGCTTTGTTAAATCTAACTGTTACGACACCTGCGAATCTGCTATAACCACTATCATTATTGATATGAACCTTTACACTACTCTTGAAATACTCTGCGCTTTCCATATTCTCAGTCTCCACATATTAAAATTAGGGCAATCAACCTATAAATTGACTGCCCTAAATACACGTATAAGTACTATCAGTAAATCGTAAGTTTAACCTTATATCTTAATAGTCGTAATCTCCATACAAGGCCATTTCATGAGCGAACTTATTACGATCTCTATTCTTCTTACCCTGAGCTCTCTTTGCAAATCGAGAAGCATTTCTGCTCTTTTCCTGCATTGCAAAATCAACCATAGCGTCATCACCATCAAAACTAATGCTATCAGGCTTAGAATCGTAAAGATTGATGTTTCCGTAAGAATCATTGTACTTATTTTTACGCTTGCTCATTTTAAGACTGTCCTTTCAACATACCTTAAATCAGTTATTTTATTTTTATTTTATATACTTATAATATTAAAAAGTCTATTTATATGGTATAGCTGCATTTTTCCAACTGTCATTATTTATCAATACTGTCACAATCTATTTATCTAACTGAGTACCGCTCATATCTTGTAACATAGCTAAAGCATCATCTGCCTATTTACCATGACTATAAGGTCTATCACTTGTTATAGCATCGTAAACATCTGCTATCTAACAAATTTTAGCAGCTAAAGGTATTTCCTAATCAGATAAACCATATGGATACCCAGTACCATCTACTCTCTCATGATGATACTTTACTACATCAAGTATAATTTGCTTTTCTTCAAAGCCTATCTTCTCATTTATTGTATTCTAGTTTATTTCAAGTTCTCCATATTTAGGATGTTTTTTCATTACTTCAAATTCGTCTACCTACAATCTCTAAGGCTTCATCAATATTTCGTCAGGTATTGATAATTTTCCAACGTCATGTAATAATAAAGCCTCCCCAAATATTTCTTTATCCAACACTTTATACTTCGGGTCGTCACTACAATCTTGTAACGTTTTCAACATCGCTATTCCGTAGAGCATCACATTCTTAGAATGCTAGTAAAATTCTTCACCTAGAAGCTCTACCTTCTAACGAAGACCCGCCAACACTTAACCATAGCCTCCAATCCTTAAAATTTAAAATCCTCTTAAAATTACAACTTGTCTTTCAAATAGATCAACAAGAGTATCTAAGAGGATTTTAAACTTAATTATTTAGCTATTTTCTTTCGTTTATGGCATATTGTCCTCAGTATAATAACCTATTACACCAGCATATCTTTTCTCTACTACATCGTCGCTAACAGCAAAGTCTTTGTAAGGTAAACCCTTTTGAGCGTATTCCATCAATTCTTTCCAAGGTTTAGCAAGATTTTTAGATTGCACTCTCTAAACATGGTCTTTCAGATTCTCAGGAGTATCATACCCATACCAAACAGACGTTACATAATAAGGAGTCATTCCAACAAACGTAAGACCTTTATAATCATTAGTAGTACCAGTCTTAGCTGCACTAGGCATATCTCCAGCTTCAATTTCCATTCCAGCAGCCGTTCCCCATTTTACGACGTTCTGCAACATTTTATTCATAATCGTCTAAGTAGAAGGACTGATTGCCTGGGTCTCTATAACTGCCCTGTTCATATCAATCACTGTATTTCCTTCAGAATCAGTGACCTAACTATAATAATGAGGAGTCGTATAAACTCCAGTACCATCTAAAATCTGATAGGCAGCAGCCTCTTCCAAAGGAGTTACGCCGTAACTTTGACTTCCCAAGGTCAGAGGTCCAAGGTCTGCATCCTATTCCACAAGGTATTCAAATCCAAGAATGTTCTTCTGGAAATCATAAAGTATATCAGCTCCAACATAACTGCCCAACTTAACTGCTACTGTATTTACAGAATTTGCCAAAGCCTTATAAACTGGCATATTGGCATAAGTAACTCTACCGCTTGCGTTACTAGGCCAATTTCTAAAAGCGCCATAATGTTTTTTAGTATTAGGGTCATTCGGGTCAGGATTTAAACCATTCCTTAAGCAATATTCTACATTAACGACTTTTTTATCGGAAGCCTTGTAATAATAACTATCCTGAACGTTTGTAGTATAATTAGCAAGCCCATATTCTATTGCTAAAGGATAAGCACCTAAAGGTTTAATTGAGCTTCCTGTCTGATGAGGGTCTAAAGCTCTATTAGTTCCTAAGGTCGCTTGCTTTGTACCTATTCCACCAGTCATTGCTAAGACTTCACCGTCATAATTCATAGTAACCATAGCGGCTTCGGTAGAAGTATATCTATAATATACTGTATTTCCATCATCATCTTTAGATGTCTTTAAGGTTTTACCGTCTTTCTCATAAACCGGTAAGTCATACTCACTTAACTGATTTACCTCTTCCTGATAAGTTCCAGCTTCAAAATATTCATGATCTTTCATTATATCGTCCATTTTATTTTGGAGATCTAAGTCAATTGTTAAGTATACTCTTAAACCGTCTTCGTATATTGCATTTGTAGCTTCGTCCTCATCGTATCCATACTGATCCATCAAATCTTTCTTAAGTTGTAAGAAAGCCGCATCAGCGAAATAGGTAGTATCACTTGTCTACTTCTTTTCAGTATTGTTGTTCTTACTGACTACTCTATCAGCTTCTTGCTCTGTTTTGTTCACAACCCCGATAGGACTGTTTATTGCTTCGTTATATTCAGCTTCAGTTATTTTTCCCTGGTCATACATGTTATACAATATGAAGTTCCTACGTTCCAAATGATCTTCAGTATTATAAGGACTGTATTTCGTAGGGTTCTTAGTTATACCAGCTATCTAAGCGCACTCAGCAAGCGTAAGTTCACTAACATGTTTTCCAAAGTACGCTTGAGCACCAGCCTCGACTCCGGCAATTCTACCAGTTAAAGGAATTACATTGCAATAGTATTCCAAAATTGTATCCTTTGTATAATTCTTATCTAATGCTAAGGCTCTAAAAATTTCACGCATCTTTCGAGTAGCATCCTGGCTATCATCACCGGTTATATTCTTAATTAACTGCTGCTCTATTGTAGATGCTCCCTGGGTACTGTCAAATAAACCGCCAAGATGAAGCTTTTTTAACACTGTATCTACTATAGCCGCAATTGTTCTATTAAACTAGACTCCAGGTTCTTCATAGAAGTTCCTATCTTCTGTACAAATGATTGCCCACTTTAAGTTATCAGGAATTTCCTCAAGGTCTACCCAAGTTCTATCAGCAGCCCTGCTATAAGTTTGATAGACTTCCCACTCATTCTTACTGTTCTTTGCGTAAAATATAGTAGTTTGACTCAAATCAACTGCTTCACGAGATAGTACAACGCTCTCATCCTTTGTTTCACTGACTACATATCCTATTACACAAACCTATAAAACAGCAAAACAAGCTAAGCCTAACATACCACAGATGACTACAAACCTTGCAAAAGCACCAGCAGCTTTCTCGAGTCCACAAGGGTTTTTAAAGAGTCTACGTTTTCTCTTACGTCTTACCTTTTTACCCTCACTGCTATTATCTTTAGCAACTTTTTGTAAGTTTTCATTGCTTAAGTTATTAGCAGAATTTTGAGACTTAAAACTATTTGCAACTTTTTGTAAGTTTTCGTCAACTATGTTATTAGGATTAGCTTTAGGTATATCTTCTATATCTTTAGATCTTACGTCAGCATCAGAAGCATCAGCGCCATTTGCAACTTTTTGTAAGTTTTTATTGCCAATGCTCTAATTCACGTTAGCACTGTCTTTACTAGAATTTACCTTTTTATCTTCCTAATTTTTATTCATGTCATCCCTACTAATTTTCATTGTCCAATTACTCCAATTCAATAGTTACAAATTGTATAATATACGCCAGGCTTACTTGATTTAGTCAAGTTCTCAGTAAAATTACCGTCCTTGTCCATAATTCCAACGTCATCAGTAAACCCAACACCGTACAGCCAAACAACTTTACCGGCAGCATCCTTAATACAAGGTACACTGTCCATCATCTTACTGACTACACCCATTTCATGGTATAGCTTAGCAATCTTACGCTTGCTACGACATGCAGGCTTGAACTCGTCGTTCATGGAAGTATAAGTAAACTTCCACCCAGATTTAAACAGTTTCTCGTAAGAAGTCATTCTTGACAATTGCTTTAATCCAAAACATCTCAGCATACTATATGCTGTATCTGCGCTACGCTCAATGATATGAACTTTGAAAGTATTGTCTTCATTCACAGTATAGGAACGAATACTTCCAGACTGCTCAAGCTTATCGAAAATTGCGTCATTGATTTCAGTATCTTCGACACTGTCCTCTTTGACAGCTACAACGAGGTCAAGCTTAGGCTCTTCTTTACTGCCAAACTCCTCAATATAGAAGGTCACAGTTTTTGACAGTTCGACTGCACCGCTTCCTTGACGAAGCATATCCATAGCAATAGCCATATTAGTTTTGCTAGGTTGTACTCCGTATTTTTCCATGATGTAGTTCAAAAAAGCTTCAACGACGAGTGGATCGTTCTTGAGTACCTCATAAACATTATATCGATTCACACCGCTTGCAGATTGATCTTCAACTCTATAAGCCTGAGCCAAGAAATACTTATTGAGTCTCTCACTGAACTCTGCAAGCTCTGCCAAATGATTAACTGCTTTGTCGTTAATCTCCTTGAGTACAGGCAGTACATTATGACGAATTTTATTCCGACAATAATCGTCTGTCAAGTTAGTTTCGTCAGTCATATACTCAATACCAAAGATTTCACACAAATCTTCAGTATCTTTCCGCTCCAAACACAAGAACGGCCGGATAAACTTATCGCGCTTAGCCGGAATACCCATAAGACTCTTGTAGCTAGAGCTGCGACTTAGTCTAAACAGAACTGTCTCTGCTTCATCAGACATTGTATGAGCAGTAGCAATCTTCAGCTTGTTCTCATCAATTCCCAAGATTTCAGGAAGTTTTGCAAAGTAAGAATATCTCAACTGACGAGCCCATTCCTCAGAAGCATTGTCAGGAACAACAGTTCCATCAGTAGATGCATCGAAAGCAATGCACTCAATTCCAAGGTCTTTACACGTTTCCTGAACGTAAATCATGTCACGCTTAGAAGTTTCTCCACGAATACCATGATTTACAGTACATGCCACAACGTTCACATCGTCAGCAAAGCTGTCTTTGAATTTGCTCATAAACATGAGCAATGCCATACTGTCTGCACCACCAGAAGTAGCTACAACAACAGTATCGCCGTCAAAAATCATATTACGCTCGCTTGCAAACTTGACGACTTTATCCCGAATATTCATAAGCTTTACATTGTTTTCCATGAGACTACTCCTACTGTAACATTATGTATTGACTCGAATTTACTCTTACTTACCTCTAAATCTATCTATATTATATCACAAAAAGAATAATTTGTCAAGTATATTTTTCTCTTTTACTACTTAAAAGTCTCTTAATTTACTTACGTACATTCAGATTAAACTGAGATTTCTTATTTTCTACAACTGTTACACCATCTAAACTCTTTGCTATCGTCTCACAATCTATCGTATGATTTCCAGTTTCAAAGTATACACCATACTTTAGATTTGATTCTTCACCAGGTTCAAGTTCCCCAGTATCAAATACTTTGACACCATCCTCATATAGAATGTATTGCAAAGTTACAGGATTGTAGTTATTATTAGAAATCGTTATATAGCTTCCAAGTGATACTGTCTGATCACTATAATTAAAGTTATCTCTGTAACTTTCAGAAGATGTAGCTCTACTTAACATCATATCCCAAGTATTGTCACTGTTTAAATACTTATAAGCAAAGAAAGGTAAAGCCGCTACAAGGATACAACTTATTATAAGCTTAGGAAATTCAACCTTTTTAGTAAGCCTAACTAAATGTCTATCATCCGTAATTATGTATCCTATGCATTTCTTAAATGGATTTAATCTTCCTACTTTATATCTAAACCCATTTATTACTATACTATCATCATTTTTCCAAGCCTTATATAAACCAGTATCCCCAACATAATTAAAGTTCATCCCATATTTCTTAAGCTCTTTACGGTCTCTATTCTAGATTAGAGGTATCCAATTACCGTAATCATCTCTATACCTAATAGTACCAGTTTTTACAGCTCTAAGTCTCTTTTTCTTTTTAGTATGTTTTTCTTTTGATTTTAAGAGTTTATCAAACATTATTTTTGACTCCTCTCACTGATTATGTATATAGGTCTATTCTGAGTATCTCCAACTATATTTCGAATGTATAACGCGAATATTGCAAAGCATATAAACATAAAAGCAGCTATAATTGATATGAAACTTAGTATTATACCCAACTCTAAACCATTCAAAATACTTACCACAAACCCTATTAAACCTGATACACCAAAAATTATACTAAGTATAATAGGAATATTCAATAGAGCCGTACTAAAATCAATTATGCCATCTATCGCATATTTGAATAGTTTCCAGAAACTCCACTTAGTCTTACCAGCAACTCTTTCACGATTCTCAAACTCTATCCATTTAACTCTGAAACCTATCCAACCGAATATTCCTTTACTGAAACGATTATGCTCTTTCATCTGAAGAATTGCATCAACCATTGTACGCTTCATCAACCTAAAATCTCTAGCCCCATCCACGATGTCGGCATCAGAAATCTTATTGATTAAGCTATAAAATCTATGAGCAAACCAACTTCTTATAGGAGGCTCACCTTTTCTAGTAGATCTTCTAGTAGCTACACAGTCATATGCATCACTCAATAAAGTCTCTGTCATTTCTACCAAAAGTTCAGGAGGGTCTTGAAGGTCAGCATCCATCAAACCTATAAAGTCTCCTGTAGATTCTGTAAGTCCAGCATATATAGCAGCCTCTTTTCCGAAGTTCCTACTGAAAGACACATATCTAGCATAACTGTACTTCTCACAAATCTGACGTATCTTTTGTAACGTATCGTCTTTTGAACCATCGTCAACTAATATAAGTTCTACGCTTACGTTTAATTCACTACTTAGTCTTTCAGCCACTATATCAAAAACATCTATAAAGTATTCAAGAGATTCACTTTCATTATAACAAGGTACTACCACCTAAACGGTATGTGTTTTAACATTCATTAAAATCACTCCAATCAATAATTTTAACTTTAATTCTTATATTTAAAAGTATACTATAAAAGAATAATGGCCAGGAAGGAAAGCTCCAACCTAGCCATTATAAGTTATACCTTTTAGTTAATTAGTCTATCTCTTTAAGCAAAAGTAAAAACAGACGCTATCTAAATAAACATTGTAAAGGGTTTATGTTCTTGCATTTTCTTATGTCTTAGCCCGTCCACTGCATTACTAAGAGTGAATAAAGCACAACTTATAAACAGCCCTATTGTCATAGTAAACCAAGGTATGTCAGCATAAGTTATATAATGAATACCAAGAGCTATGTATATAAAAGTATCGCCTTTACCTATTCCATTAAAAGCAGTTATTATTGCTATCAGCTATAATATTACTACCACAGGAATTATTCTCTCAGCCTATATTAAAGGACTTCCGCCTGCCCCTACTTCCTTAAAGCTACACACTAAAAGATTTATTGCCTAGTAAGCTATTACTATGTACGTCAGCAGGTCATATACCTGCTTTATCTTATTATCTATACAAGATTGAATTTCAAACAAAGCTATAAACAACTAAGATTGTATCCACACACTAACATGCTAGGCATCCATCGGAGTTAACATCGCTATCCAGCACTCAGCTAGGATAGCAGATATTAACATCACGAACATATCAAGATTTGTACACTGTTCATTTACTTCATTATCAAGCTTTAACATTGCTTTCGTAATTATTATCTACATAATAGCTACGATAACTCCAAAAAATGTAGCGTATACAAATCTTAACATCCAATCAATCCTCAACCTTCAATAGTTTGTCCTCAAACTAACTTGATATCTAAATTACTTATCAAGCAGCTGGCTGCTCTTCAGTAGTCTCATCAGCTACCTGCTCTTGTCCCTGCTCGCTAGCAGCTTGTTCAGCATCTATCTGATTGTTTATATCTTCAAGAGTTTGACCCTGTAAGTCATCTACAGGTTCATCAGTAACAACAATCTGTTCGGGTACTTTATTGCCCGGAATAATCTCATAACTATCAATAACAACGTATTTAGAAAGAATATCACTGCTAATAGCATCTCTATCAGGCTGCACCAGATGAGGATCAGTTTCAGCGTTCATTATCTTAGTCATTATCAGACCGCCATTGCCAATATACTTGTAGAAGTACTGAATATCAGCTTTACTGATGATTACCTTATAAACCTAAGGAATTACAGTAGCACTGTCTTCAACGTTCTCACCGATTGTATTACCAGGTCCAGTAAGTACAGCACTAAAATGAACTGCGCTCATATCCATAAAGTGCTTGTTAACATCATACTCAGCAGGACTTACCTGAATTCCAGAGTAATCAACGTTGGGATCATACTTGACCCACTTAGTATCCTTTCTATTCTCATCAGTATAAACTAAAATGTAATTACCACTTGCTTCATTATCGAAGTACTGCTCATAAGCCATAACGCTAGGCTTTTTAGCAGCGTCTACATTATAAGGAGCAACGACCTGCTTCAAAACTGCACCAGTATCTGTAGCATCAGACACAAAGATTGTAGCTCTCTGTAAAGTCTTATCCTCTATATGAGTATCTCCAACCTGAGCACCAGCAACACTTATAACGCCAAACTTATAAACTGTATAGTATCCTTCTTTTCTCTGGAACTCATCATTATAAACATGAGTTATCAGCACAGGTTCGTCATAGTCTTTGCTCCAACCGTTTACGTATTCAGTCTCGCCTATAGCGTTACGCTGAGTATAACCAATCTCAACGATATCTCCCTCACGAATCTCACCAGCAGAAGACCTTACAGCGTCGCCACCATTAAAAGCTACATCCACAGGGTCAATAACCTTTACGGTATGATAAGTATTAGTATCCCCAATACCATCAGCATAATAAGTAGTCGTAGTAGAACTTTCAATGTACTGAGCGTAAGTAGTCAAGTCTTCTTCAGCGTTTACATACTGCATTTTAACAAGAGGCTTAGAAGTATAGCTACTAGAAGTTATGACTTTCTTAATCTAGTTCATAGCTTCATCAGCACTGTTAAAATGAGGAATCTAAGGATCAAGAGTAATCTTATTGTACTCATCACTTGAACGAGAACTTATTGCAGTAGCCTAGAAAAGCTAGTCAACATTCTGTTCCGTTACGACTGTACCTGCTTGTATATCAGTCTAAGCAGTAAGTACATAAGTATAAACTTCATCCTAAATCAAGTTACTTTCCAGCATCAACAGAGCTAAGAAAATCAAAATTGCTATCAATATTGCAACAGCGATCTTCTTAATCTTTGCCTGCTGTTCCTGCTGTCTCCTACTTAAAGTAGTTTGAGCGTTTCCGCTCTTTAATGCTTTCATAAGATTTCTCCTTTACTATGTTATTTTTAAATAAGTCCTTTATTATTTATTTTAAAATAATAATTTAACTTTAAAGATTTTTTATTTAAGCATATTAAAAAGCCTAAAAACTTTAAAACTGTCTATCGAATAGTAATTCACACCAAATTTACTCTGCCTTAACTTAACATAAGTTACCATCAGCTTTTAAGCTATAGCATTTTTAGGAGCGTTTTGAGATGCCTAAATTGTTATATCAACGATTCTAGAGTAGAACGCAGTGTTTATACCTGGGTCACTTCCAGTTATCTAACTCTCCTAACCCATGACCTGTACATCAAACTCTATTTGACCCATAACTGCCTAATTAAACAGCAGTATGTTCTACTTGTTATTTGCTAAAGTTGGATTCTAAGAATTCCAGGTCAGAGAATAAGTTTTCGTCTACCCATTAGGATAAGTCTTTGCCTAAGGTCTGCTTAAGTAATTCTATACTGTAGAATCCTAATAAGACTGCTCCCAAGGATAAGTAGCTCCAGAGGTCTGAATAACGCCAAGAGTCTACAAAGTATTATTAGAAGTATCACTTCCAAATACAGTAGTGTCACTGTTTATCAGCTATTGTATATAAGAATTGTACTAAGCGTTTAAAGTAGCCTAACCAGCATAATCTCCCTTTGTCTCATCGTAGAATATAAATACCTAAGGATCTAAGTAATCTACCTACTGTATAATCGGCTCAGAACTCTCACTATGATTTTGACTCATAGCGTTGTAAGAACGATCTACTATACAAACATCTCCGTTATCAGAACCACGAGATAAAGTAGTTTTCGTAATGATCATCTTATCATATATAGGTAAACCGTTTAAACCGTTTGCTTTTGCTTTCTCATATAAAGCAATCACATTACTATCGCCAGCATCTAAACCATATATATTGTCTCCAACTTTTATATAGTAGCCAGCGCCATCTTTAGTTTTGTTTGGGTAGGTTATAAATCTACCGTACTCGTCAGTTAAATAATGTTTATATACATTAAATATTGTTATATAGTCAACATATATAGGACTGTCGTATATTCCAGTCTAGCTTGCTATATGAGTTAAGCTTCCCAACTTTCCACCATGATATTTAAAATTGTTAAAGTTCATAGCATTTACGGTTCCAGATTCTGTAACTTCCTACAGTCCAAAATCCCAACCAAAAGTAGTTAAGAAGTTTTCATAAGCCTTAGCTAATTCTTTATTATTAGCATCGGCAGACTAACCTGTCTACCCAAGAGATGAGTTATCGTTATTTAATTCTTTTACAAATTTTAAGAACTAGTTATCAAGCTAAGCACTGTCAATCCAGCTAGATACATACTTGCCACCGTCAGGAGTATTCTCAAGAGTCATGTAGTTTATCTTGCTGTAGTTCTAATCTGACTTATCTACATAAGGATTGGTCTCTTCCTGCTTTTCAAGGTCGTATCCATAATTCGTAGCCAGCACCCAACGCTTTTCATCTTCAGCGCCACCGTATATATCATCATACTGAGTAGCTCTATACTCCGGGTAAGTCCATTTAATGAATCCGTTTTCGTCAGTCAGATATTTCTGAAATGTAGGACTCTGAATATCGTAAGCATTTTGAATTTCAACAGAAGTATTAAAATCTGTAACTTGTCCTCCACCATACTAAGCATCAGATCTTCTAGCTCTTAAAGAGTCACTTAAAATTATCTGACCAGATGAGCCATATTCCTCAACGTTAACAGTTCCAGCCGCCAAAAGAGCATCTGTCAATGCATCGTCTGCGTAGCTATCCATCAAAGATAAACTGTAATTGTTGTATGCTAACATCATTACTAACACTACGAATAGTATCAAAAACAAAGATATAAGCAGTACATGAAGAGATCCATGACTCTTGTTTTTCAAGCGTCTTAACAATTTATTCATTGTCTGTCCCTCCAAACATTAGTACTTAGCAGTAGATACCTTTGTAATAACAACTTCACGAACACGCAGTTTCTACTCTATAATCTGTCCCAACCAGTATGCTGGATGATATTCGTTATCAGGAACAGTCATTGTTACCTTTAAACCTACTCTATTGCCATATCCAGCAGCAGTTCCCAAAGCCTACTCAGACCATGCACGAGCTACAGGGTCCCAACCTTCAAGCTTAATATCATAATTGTAAGTATTGTCACCAATAGTATACGCACCATTATAAGCACCAAGATTAGTGAGCTCAGTTCGTAACTCGTCCTGCTGTACTGTCGTTAGATAACCCTGAGACTCCATCTGAAGCATGAACCCACGAATTGTATTATCCATATTGACTTGTCTATTTAAGACAGATATAGTTCCTATAAAGAATAACACAACCACGCAAAGCGCTAGTATAGCTAGCAAGCTACTAAATAACTCACCAAAGCCCTAACCTTTGCTTTTATGAGTAACTAGCTTTTTAAGCATGATATCTCACCTCTCAAAACTTAAGATAAATATTTAATATTCAATATATTTAAACAAGTATATTTACTTGTATTAACACTACAACAGAGTATAGTATCTGAGTAGATTTTGAGGCATAAAAAATGACCTTATCACCACATCAAGCGGTAATAAGGTCACCCGATATCACTGACCGCTAAATTCGCAAGTCATCAATCGACTTTTACTTAGTAAGTTTTACAACTCCCAAGACTTATAAGTCAAATTGATTAGCCGAGGTTAGTACCGTCAGTCATGATCATGTTGTTAACACGAGTGTTAACAGCAGCGAAGATGCGGTTCATCAGACCCTTGATAGAGCTCTGGAAGATAACGCACAGAGCGATAGCAATGATGATCAGAACCAGAACAACGATCAGCTGAGAGTCACCGTTCATCTTCTTAGAAGCACAAGCGAATTTAGCAGCCAGTTTTTCAGAAATTTTCATGTTAATCAGTCTCCTTACACACGTAATATAATTATAATTTATTTATATACAGAACCATATTCTGTACTACCTAAGTAGAATTTATTAAAACAATACTAACAATCTCAATGATTATTGTTAAGTCGTTTTAATATCCAAAGTCTTTAATATAGTTAAAGGACTAGATTTCACTAAAATTTTTAGTCTTTATCAATATATTAAAAACTATTTAATATAGTTAATCAAGTTAACCTCAATGATTTACCACAGATTTTTAAGTTCATCTTTTAGTAAGAGGTCTTAACCAACACAGTAATCTCTTAATCTTTAACATTTATTAAAAACATTTTAATATAGCTAAATGGCTAAGCCATAAGACTAATCACAGTCTCTTAAGTTACCTTAATAGTTTTGAGCCTTATCAGAATCCTAAGTCGTTTCCAAGAGTTCCCAAAACCTAGAATATAACAACTGCCAGAATCTATATATAAACGAAAGTCTGACATATAGTTATCTGAGTCCTAATCTTTTCCTTTTCTTTCAGGTTTATAGCAGCCTGTATATCGTCAATCTGTCCAGATATATCGTCAAACATCTGAGCAGCTCTACCAGATTCCTGAGACTGCTTAAGAATAACAGCCATCTAGTCAATGTACTGATTCTTAAACTTACCCTGGAATTCATCAGCCGCTGCTTCAAGGTCATTCTTGACCAACAAGTCATTAGCCAACTCTATCAAAGCTTTCTTTAAACGCTTATTTCTAACCACCAAGTAGCACTCGGATAAAGCAGAAGTCAAGAACACACCAGCCTTAGTCTGAATCCTCAAAGTATCGTAAACTGACTTAACGTCTTCAAGTAAAGCATTATTATCAGAACTATTGTTTAAAATTCCAACACCAGTTAACAAGAAGAAACCAGCTACAGCCAAAGGTAAAGAATAAATAGGATTCAATTTCCAACCAATGTAGAATCCTAACAGAGTCAGCAGTATATTCACACCCATAAACATGATTGGGTCAAACTACTTACCGAACATATATCCTAAACCAGTGTACTTAATAAACTTATCAATAGATTCGTAGTTTAAAAAGTTAAGCTTAGAACTTTTCATATTAGACTACATGTTATATATTGCTCTATTCGTAGCAGTTTTAACACGCTTGGCCAATATACCAGAGTCCACAATCAGCCATACTAAGTACACAAAAGCGGCGGCTATTCCAAAAGCTATAATCCCATTAAGAATGCCTACATTCTCGCTCTTTAGGAAGTTATACAGCCAATGTAAATATTCTTTCATAATATTCATACTGTTTAACCTCCAATCAATGATGTCTCATATTAGCTATAAAGGCGAAATACAAAGAAATTATTATAGTCACTATACAGAATAGAAGTATTATAGTTCCAAATATTCCGCCATTTAACAAAGCTTCTATAGTATTTCCGCCACCAGTAATACCACCCATCAGGAATATACAAGCAACACCGCAAAGTAACATAGCCAATATTTCAGCACGTCCGTTAGCGTATATAGCCTGTCTTTCCTTTTCGTTCTTAAGTTCAACCTCAAGAACATGTCTACTATCCTATATAATGTCTTTATAGTTAGTATCATAACGAGAACAAACTTCCAAGTTACGTATAAACTATTTAAAGAACTAATGCTGTATACCGTCCTGCAAGTTCTTTAAAGCGGTCATACTGTCGCCAGTATTTCTAGCTTCTATAACTGCATGCACTATCTAACTTTTAATAGGCTCATCCAAATAATAACTTGATCTATCAAGTATATTTATAAGGTCGTCACTCTACATTGCAAAGTTTTCGATAATATTCATAAACTGCAGAAGGGTAGCTTCAGTTCTACTGTACTGCAAGTGACTCAAAGTCTATATAATTACTTTCTGAAGAACAGCTATAATAGCTACTATTGCTAAACCTGCCAGCATATTTCTAGCTATAGTCTAAACAACTAAGAAAATCTATAAATAAGCTATTACCTATATAGTTATATACAGTTCACTCTATAGCCATTTATACTTTATTTTTAGTCCAGAGTACATTAAGTCATGGTCTATACGATTTATAAAGCCCTTGACTTCACCTTCGCCGCTTATCTCACGAGCTTTTTTAGCTGCGATGCTTCTCTGCTTATCACGAAGACTCATCTAGTTAAAAGCGTCCCTAGCTGCTCTTTGAAGAAGTCTAAACTTGGTTACGTAGTCAAGGACTTCCATCATAGCGTAAACTAGAACGCCAAGCATTATAAGTCGGATGACCCAGTAAACTATTTCCCTGTACTCATAAGGGATAAAGTCTAACATTTAAAATTCCCTCCAATCAGTCTACAGGAATGTTCTTATAGATTAACTTCTTTTTCTCGTCGTCCCATCCAACAACTTCAGCTATTTCAGCAACCTTAAAGTCCTTCATGAATACAACTGTATTGATATGGGTTAACATCTGCATAGCTTCTTCTCTAGTATAGTCAGAAGCATATTTAATATAGTCTACCAACTTGTTAATAGCTTCAGTAGAAGAAGCACCGTGAACAGATGCCCAACAACGGTGACCGGTATAAGCAGCGTTCAGCATGTATAAAGCTTCTCCACCTTTGATCTCGCCTATAATGAAGTAGTCCAAGTCAACTAACAGACCGTTACGAGCCAGGTCTTTCAAGTCATACTGAATTTTACCTTCGCCACGGTTCATTACTGTATGCTGGAACATCAAGTCGGGATGATCTGAAAACAGCTCTTCGTTTTCCTGAATGACCAAACCAGAATAACTATGTGGTATCTTATCAATTAAGAAGTTCATCATAGTAGTTTTACCAGATGCGCCCTTACCAGTAAACAAAATACCGTCACGATTAGCAGCTGCGTTTATCAGGTAATCAAAAGTTTTCTCGCTTGCCATACCTGCATCAATGAGTTGCTGCATTGTATATTTAGTCTTAGGAATCTTACGAATATGAAGGTAGGGAGCTTCAGAAGAGTTAACAAACTTAGTAGATATATTAAATCTCAATATAGCATTGGGATTGCTCTACTTGTCAACAAAGTTCTGTAAAGCGTTCTGATCAGAAATACTGACCTTGTTCTTGATAGCCGCATGCTCAACGAATCTGTTATAATGCTACTTGCTTCTAAACTTAACGTCCTAAGTTTCTCTCTTGCCCTGCCTCTTAACACGAACAATGTCCCAACTTATACACTTAATATCCTAAACAGTTGGATCATCAATCAATTCGTCAAGTACGTCATAAGACCACAAGAACTATGCAAAGTTTTTGAAGACCTTAAGCTCCATTTCCTCAGTCATTCCTAAAGAATGGATGTACTACTTGACTTCATTAACGAACATTTCCTTAGTTATTAAGCCACGCTCCATGGTATTAAGAGACTGAGGCTGAATACGGGTAAAGTACTCAATAATATCATCCGTATATTCGTTAATGCCTTTAACTTTCTTAGGACTGTCAGACTCTATCAGATTGCCTTCCTCATCGTATTCCTCGTCCTCTTCATCACCATTAAACAGCCTTTCAAACTCTTTACGTCTCTGAGCCTCAGGACTTTCGTCCAATTCATCAAAGCTCTCATCGTCATCTATGTCTTCACTGCTTTCAAGGTCCTGTTCTTTCTGTAATTTTAAAGCTTGTTCATCGTCGACTTCAGTTTTCTTTTTTCTACTAAAAAATCCCATAGATTTTCCTCCATTCTAGCAAGCTGCTAGACTCTAACACCTGCTTAAAAATTTTTAAAATTATATATCTCTAATACTTGCTCAGGCCCAAAAATGAGATTGAATCAAGCAATATTAAAGCAACCCAATGAATTTAATTGTCTAGTACATTCAGCTATCTGTCTATCTATACTAGCTAAACTCGTATTCGCTTTGTCTAGCTTTTTAACTAACCTAGTATATTTTGTATACTTACTAGGCTTTCCGCAAATCTAGTACTAATCTAAAGGTATATCATCTAGAATACCTAAAGACTCTTTAAGTATTCTCTTAGATATTCTTAAGTCATTGATTTTGTCTAATTGCTCAATCTTTCTAGTTTTTAAGTTATTCAACTTACATAAAAGTTGGTCAGCTAATAACTTCTTGTTCTTTCTAATACTATAATTGTCATACTCAGGAGTATTACGCATTTGACAAATTCTGTAAGTCATAAAAGCATCACACAATGCGTCATGCTCCTCGCCAGAGAATTGCATTTGTAAACACTAAACGGCATCCTACAACTATAAGTCATTCTTCAAAATAGTAAGTTCTTTAGTAACTATAGACTGTACATTTATCCACTCAGAAGATGCAAATCTATTGTACACAGCCTTCTATATATCCTCTCTAGTTAACTGCCTCAGTAGTATTGTTTTGTCTTGTTTTCCCCAAGTTATAAACTTTATATCTTCTGACTGTCCTATCCATTTTGCAAACCTATCTACAGCCTAACAGAAGCTTTGAGCGTTATTTAACTGTTCATCTTTTATTCCAGTTATGTCCTTAACTATTCCACCTAGTTTTCTGCTCTATTTTATGTATTCATTAAACTATCCTGCCATATTATAACTATCATCACACTTCACAGCCCCTATCTGAATTATATCAGATAGCCAGCGGTTTCCAGATTTATAGTTATTCATTTCGAAGTCCACTACTATAAGCATTGAAATTCCCCTTTTATACAATATAATTTCTTATTATTGCCTGACTTTAAATAAGCATAAAAAATCGAATAGTAGATAACCTGCTAGTTTACAGATAACCTACTATTCGATATATTCATACCTTATTTACTAATCATTAGCCAATTTTATTATCGCCAACCATTACTTTTTCAAAGGTACCATAGAAACTCCAATTCTAGCAGCTCCAGGAATTATAATGTCAGCAATCTGAGCCTGCTGAATTCTACGAGTATCTACATTAGCTACACACTGACCAAAGGTTCCTATTGTACGACCAGCTTTATCAGTAAAAGCAACCTCAACCTTTCCTTCAGCTCCACTCATCTTAAACTGTACGTCATGTACACTCTCTGGAACAGCCTTACCATTATTAAGAGCTTCAACAACGATTTCATAGCAATTTCTCAGAGGAACATCAGCCTTAGTCATAGTTTCAGCCACAACAAGCTTAATCAAAGAATCGAAAGTCTTAAACACAGGAGCAAAGAACTTATTAGTATCTTCCATACTGTATTTAATACCACCACGAGGTCCAATGCTCACCATAGCAATCTTTGCACTGTCGTATTCAACCCAGAATCTGATAGTCCCGTCAGCTGGTCCCTTAGCTTCTAAAGCAGTAGTTCCCATAGGCATTGAGCTCATAAGCTTATTAAAGCTGTACCTCTGAGTTTCTTTAGTAGCCTTCAAAGGCTCCTTCTCAATCTCTTCCAGCACTGCCTTAATATAAAGCATAGACTGCAAAGCTTTCAAAGGCTTCATGTACTCAACATAGTTATCAAGGTCTAAAGCAGGAACGATCTACTCTTTATTTATTCTAGTCTTGTAATTGCAAACCAGTAAGATTCTTCCAGTTTCTCCCTTGTATTCCTTTTCATCTACCTTGCCAGTGCGATTTAGTATTACGATTTCATTTCCGTTAATCTTAGCAGTAGTCATACTAAAACCTCCAAACTATACTGTATCTTAACTTTATCTAAGAGATAAGAACCAAAATAAAAAGTCTCCCTCTTAAACTTTATTTTAAATATACTTATATATCAGGTAATGATCTAAATAAAGTCTTAAAAGGGAGACTGCTATTATATTATATAACTAAACTATCTGCTAGGAACTCAACTCTTACTCAGCAGTCAGCTGAGTAGCCAGACGCTTGTACCAATCACCATTCAGCTTTTCATCACGAATCTTAGCCGCAGGGATTTCGGCATAGGTCAGAGGGTTCACAGCAGCGAGGCACTTCTCAATGTAACGATTCACAGCCTTACGCCGACTCTCATTATAAGCCGCCAGGACACGCTCATCAGCCTTACGCAGACCCAGAGCAGCATCAAACTTATCACGAGGGTCACAGACCACAGTACGCTCAAACTTGCAAGGCATCTCCAAATCCTTCAGAAATTCCTCACAAGCAGTACCCTGACAAATACTGCGAATCAGCACCTTAGCATCGTTCTTGCAGTTTCGCATAACTGCCTTAGCGCACCAGACCTCTTCACCCTTCTCGTTCACCTGCTTGAAAATGTAATGCTTAATCATTTCTTTGTCCTCCAAGATTTTATTTTGTATATAACTAAACAGCCAATTGACTGTTAAACCTTACTCATAAGACGTTCCTGCACAACGTCATACCGAGGGGTCATCAAGGTCTCATAAAGAGCCAAGAACGGATCATCCTGACCAGTCAGAGCCATCTTAACCGTCTGAGCAGAGAACCCAGACATAAGCACAACGCCCATCTCGTTTTCGGTCAGAGGAACAGTATTAGAACGGCTATTCACATTCCAGAACACGAGCTTCGGCATCTTGTACCCGCGGTCTTCCCAGTAATCACGGATTTCATCAAACAGAGCTTTGTCTGCCTGCTTATAACGAGTGTCCATACGCCACCAAGGAGTTCCATCCTCAACATCGTTGTACACTCCACAGCAACCGTAGTCGAACTCCATATCAGAGACGATAACGATACGCTCAGGCAGGTCTTCCTGCTTCAGTCCCTGGCTAACTGCTAAGTCGGCCAGCATCTTGTAAGCAGCAAAGATATCAGTATTAGAGCAATCGGTATGCTCGCTCACGATTTCGAGGCTCTCGTACAGGTTCTTGCACCCAGAGATATCCACGAAACGAGGCTTAGCACCGAAAGTCATAAACAGACCATGCATCGGCCCCTTAGTCTGCTCACTAAAGTAAATAGCCAAGCTATCTGCCACGTCATGAGCAGTGTAATCACCAGAGATAGCGGAACCCATAGAACCAGAACCATCCAGCATAACGAGGCCATTGCACTCGATCTGAGGCAGATTCTTCCACATAGCCTCCAGCTCATCCTGAACGCCACCGTATACATTGTGATGACCACGAGTATACTTATGGACGATCTCGTAAGGCATAAGCACAGACGCGTTCATCTTTGCTTCGCCGCTATTCACCTTCTGAATGTACTCAGCATAACGCTCAGGGTCATGACGCAAGAAAGCCTTACGATACTTCAAATTTGCCTTAGAGGGCAAATTCTCGTAGGTAATATCGCTCCAGTCGTTATTAACCATCTGACGCTCAACAATGCCAATCTGACGGCGCAGAGCACTGCACATACGAGAGTACTCAGTATAAGAGAGATTCATCCTCTTAGCCAAGTAGTTCGCACGCATCTTAACCTGCTTATTAGAAGCACCCAGAGAAGGGAGCCACTTACCCAGCAGAGACACGCTCTTGCCGGCACGCAGATTGTCCATATCAGAGTTCAGCTGCTTGATGACGAGATTGTAAGCTTCGTCACGAACGCCGCTAAACTCCATCAGGTATACCACGTCGTCCCAACGACCGAACTCAGGTAGAAGGTCCAGAACCTTCTTGAGGACGTCAGGCTTTTTCCACTGAAGCCACTTATAAATGGCGCGAGGAATAGCACGCTCACCCATGCCACCACGCACATCACGGCAGTAGAACAGCCAACGCATAGCCAGCACAGGGTTCTCAGCGTAAGCTTCCTCAAAATGCCGAACAGCCTCAGAAGGATTGTTTCGGTAAGAGGTAGCAGAAAAGTTCAGGTCTACCAGCTTGCTACCAGTAGTCTTGAACCCGATAGCACCATTCTCAGTAATAGAAATGTTATTCATCTTAACTACCTCCGTTATATCCACAATATTTTAAGCCATAAAAATAGCTAGCTGCTCAACTAAACAGCTAGCTAAGACGAGTCATTAAAAAAGACAGTATCAATCTAATAACCCAAGTTATCACATTTTCAACTGTCTTTAAAAGTGCACCCGAATTAGCAGCCTCGGTATTGCATCCATCAATTTTGAAAAAGGACTGAGCAACCTTTTACTTCAGCTTTAAGGAGACTGAAGGAACCTTTGCCAGGGACATTCCGATAAATAAACCGGTATACTTTTCATTAGTATTCATCAATTAAATGAATTGCTGTCTGCACTTTAAGGATTACAAAGATAAAATCTTCGTCTGATACTTTAACTTCAAGTATCAGAGTGGGAACAGACGGACTCGAACCGCCGACATTCTGCTTGTAAGGCAGACGCTCTCCCAGCTGAGCTATGCTCCCATATTACCGACGAGGTGTGCTACTACGCCAAAGGGTCTTTTCAATCTTCAACAGATTGAAGGGCACATACGACATTGTATGCTTGACAGGGACCGAACATCTCTCACATACTTGATTCCCAGCATCTCTCGTGTTTGGAAACTTATCGTACTACGCATTACTTAAAGGTTATCGAGCTACACAGCGTCAGATGCTTGACTGATATTTCAACCAGTCTCCTAAATATACTGTATTGTAGCCGTTCTTTGTTCATTTCCCTGCAGTGTAATGACTGCAAATTCGGTTACCTGCAATCATGTCTTGACACAGTACTCTTGCAAACTGACTGTATCTTCTGCTTCCCACTCTTTAAATGATGGCTGCTTCTAAGCCAACATTCCACGTCGGGAAGTACCCCGGACAGGGTTCGAACCTGCGACCCACGGCTTAGAAGGCCGTTGCTCTATCCAGCTGAGCTACCGAGGCATATTGTTAAGTGCGTTCAGAAAAAAACAATCATATTATAAATATAAAATTGCTGTATGCACTTAAAGGATAAACGTCCTAATGGACGAGTGGAGAATCAGGGACTTGAACCCCGGACCAACCGGTTATGAGCCGGTAGCTCTGACCAACT
>ERZ1643251.355-NODE-355-length-70932-cov-10.863849_pt1 | contig 70932 bp, 70 predicted proteins | sample MGYA00579261_ERZ1643251 | MGnify/ENA primary metagenome ERZ1643251 (study PRJEB29033, sample SAMEA4952267) | chicken gut metagenome | biome: Broiler Chicken; feature: Gastrointestinal Tract; material: Caecum | place: Ireland | collected 2018 | study: Broiler...
GGTGGTCAGCGTCAGCGTGTTGCTTTGGGCCGTGCTATGGTTCGTAACCCGGCTGTATTCTTGCTCGACGAGCCTCTGTCCAACTTGGACGCAAAGCTGCGTACCGCAATGCGCACCGAGATCATCAAGCTGCACCAGAAACTGGGCACCACCTTCATCTACGTTACCCACGACCAGACCGAGGCTATGACCATGGGCGACCGCATCGTGGTTATGAAAGACGGTATCGTGCAGCAGGTTGACACTCCGCAAAACCTGTACGATTATCCCTGCAACATGTTCGTTGCCGGCTTCATCGGCAGCCCGCAAATGAACTTCCTGGATGCTACTCTGACAAAAGAGGGCGGCAACTACTATGTTGACCTCGGCGGCGACAAGCTGCTGATCGACCCCAGCAAGGCAAACTCCGAGCTGGATGTTTATGTCGGCAAGGCAATCAAAGCCGGTATCCGTCCTGAGGACATCAAGGACGACGAGGAGTTCCTGGATCGTCACAAAGATTCTCAGATCACTGCAAACGTTGAAGTGTCCGAGCTGATGGGCAGCGAGATCTATCTGTACCTGACCTACAAGGGCTACAAGATGACCGCTCGCGTCAACCCGACCAGCACGGCAAAGAACGGCAGCGATGTCAAGGTGGCTATCAACACCAAGAAGCTGCACCTGTTCGATCCCGAGACCGAGAAGGCTATCCTCAACTAAGAATTTTCAAAGAGGCCGTGCGCAAAACAGCGTGCGGCCTCAGCTTTTCGTTCGTATCCCCCGGCTGTGCCGGGGGATACTTGTTTATTGCGGGACACAAAGGAGACAGCATGATAGGAAAGATAGTCACGGTAACGGTGGACAGGCCAAAGGGCAGCGTCCACCTGGTATATCAAGATCTGATTTATCCGCTGAATTATGGCTTTGTGGAAGGTGTTATGGCGCCGGATGGCGAGTGGCAGGACGCCTACCTGATGGGTGTGGATGCTCCTGTGAAAGAGTTTACAGGATGTGTGATTGCGATGATAAAACGGCTGGACGATGCAGAAGAAAAATGGGTCGTCGCCCCGCCCGGCGTTACCTTTTCCAAACAGGAAATTCAAAGGCAAACGCACTTTCAAGAACAGTATTTTCAGTGTGAAATTATCCTTGAGAAAGATATTCTTCCAGACAAAGGCCGCTTTGCTTGATTTGTGCTGCGTCCGAAAGTCCAACATAGCGGTAATGCCAAGGCTCATTGAGAATGCCAGTAATTTCGCTTTTTCCCGCTGGATAACGCTGAATAAAACCATATTCGTGAGCATGTTCCAGCAGCCAGCCGTATACTTCGTCGCTTGTCGAGCGAGTACCGTCACCGTTAATATCCACCGCAAGCCCTGTTTGGTGTTCACTGGTGCCGGGAGCGGCAACCCAGTCTTCAGCAAGTTCCCTTGCCGTTCTTTCAGGATATCCTTGCGCGCAGTAGGCTTCAATTTTTTGCTGCATAATTTCAGCTTGCTTTTGGTAGGTTCGAAAGCCTGATGCTACTACTGGGTAAACCCCATCAGCGCGCATATCATCAAACATTTTTTGCAAAGATGGATAGATACGGGAGTCAATTTGTTCCCCATTATCTAAGGTGATTGTTTCAAAGGCATAATCATCCGGCAAAGGATGGTCTCGATTGACTAAAATTAGCGACCAATTTTGCTGCTGCTCTAAAACTGTGCTGCTTGGAGACGGGGAGGAATAGGCAAGGCTTTCAAAAGAGGAGTCGAACGTGTGCTGACGGGCTGTGAGATGCCGAAAGATAGACACTGTAACAATAACACAACAGCACGCAATCAGGAGCAGAAATACGACGAATAAAAAGCTGCCCAAAATGCTTTTCTTGCGTTGCTGACGCTTGTAAGATACCGGCTGCACGGCATAAAAACCGGAGTTTTGTATTGTTTTCCGTTGGCTTTTTTTCATAATCAGGCCCCTTTCAGACAAAAAATACTCTGTTTGCAATGTTCATCATAGCATAACGCAGTATGTTTTATCTGTACATTTCCTGATAGACTTCTTGCAAATTACTCTTTTATTTCATACGATTTTATGACAATTTTCAGGGAAGGAGACAGTAAAGCAAATCCATTCTCCATCACTTTGTGCTGTAATTGAACCTTCGTGCAATTCTACAATTTCCTTTGCAATGGCAAGCCCCAGCCCGGCTCCACCTGTTTGAGACGCACGAGAGGCATCAATCCGGTAAAATTGCTCAAAGATGCGGCTGAGCTTTTCAGGAGGAATCTGTTTGCTGCGATTTTTAAACGTGACAACGATTTGTCCCTTTTCTTTTTTTAGTGTAAGAAAAATTTCACTGTGGGGATAACTGTAGTTGACTGCGTTGCGCGTAAGGTTGTCGAATACGCGGGCAAGCTTGTTGGGGTCACATACCATTTCAACATTTGCCTCAATGGAAAGGTTCCATTTTAGGTCTTTTTCAGAAAGCATCGGAAGAAATTCCCATGCAATTTGTTCCAGCATTCGGCTGAGCTGAATAGATTCTTGTTCCAGTACAAGGGTGGTAAAATTGAATCTGGTAATATCAAAAAACTCGTTGATTAAATCTTCCAGACGTTCTGCCTTTGTCAGCGCAATTTGGGTGTATTTTGCGCGAAGTTCGGTGGAAATTTGAGGTTCTTCTGCAAGGAGAGTGAGGTATCCGATTACGCTTGTCAACGGTGTTTTTAAATCGTGTGCTAAATAAACGATTAAATCGTTTTTCCGCTGTTCTGCTTCCTTGGCTAATAAAGCGTTCCGCAAGGCTTGCTGACGGAATTGATTTAATTCGTCCTGCACAATTTTTAATTCATCGGAAAGCACAATCATTTCATTTTCGGGGCTTGCCAGTTTTTTCAATGCTCCCGTTACTTCATCAAGATAGCGTAAAGGCCGCCGAATGAAAAAATAAGTGATGCAAAAGTAAACAAGCATCATAAAAATACTGATAATCCAGACAAAATTGTTTTCTGCCCAGCTTAGAACTTGATAAACAGGATCCCAAGGCTGCCATATCACGCTTCTTGCACCCTGCCATGCGGCAAGGATAAATAAAATAGCAGCCATGGTGCAAAGGAATACAACAATTAGATATTGTATCAAAATTTGACGGCTTAAATGGCTCTGAACAGAGTTTTTCTTTTGCTTATTCAATGGTATAGCCAACCCCCCAAATGGTTTTTACATATTTAGGCCTACGGGGAGGTTCGTGCATTTTTTCCCGAAGCCGTGCGATATGCGCCATAACGGTGTTGTTGCTGTCCAAATATTTTTCTCCCCATACGGCTTCAAATAGTTCTTCGGATGAAACCACTTGACCTTGATGGGTGCATAAATACCACAGAATGTTAAATTCTGTTGGCGTGATGGAAAGCTCCTTGCCATTCAGCATACATTTGTGGTCATGCTTTGAAATGGAAAGGCCGCGAATTTGAATGGTGCTGCAAGCAGCGGGCGTATGATTTTTACCATCGTACCGAAGATAGCGTCGAAGCTGGGTTTTTACACGCGCTACCAGCTCTAAAGGATTAAAAGGCTTTGTGATATAGTCATCGGCTCCCAATGATAAACCCGTGATCTTATCGATATCCTCCACTTTAGCCGTCAGCATGAGGATGGGGAACAGATGAGTTTCTCGAATTTTTTTACACAAAGTAAAGCCGTCCATATCCGGCAGCATAACGTCTAAAATGGCAAGACTAATATCCTCTTGAGCAACACACGCAAGCGCGTCGGATGCACAATAAAATTTAAAAACAGCGAAGCCTTCATTTTGAAGATAAACTTCCACAAGGTCGGCAATTTCTTTTTCGTCGTCCACAATTAGGATTTTTTCATTCATCCCGATTCACTCCTTTCAGAAAATTACGATGAGCAGGGGATTCTTTATGTTTGCTATTATAGAGGATAGGCAGGGAAAATTCAAACGTATGCACACAATTGTGAATGCCGAGCGGCAGATTTTGCGGCATGATCTTTGGTTGCAGTGCGGGAAAGAATGTACTATAATGATGTCACAGAGTACAGAAAAATAAAAATTCGTGCATTTTTGCACAGGATTTTTGATAGGATAACAGGAGGAATGCTTATGGCTCGTCATGTATGCACCTTTGCGGTTGCGCACACGGACATCTCTGCGCAGCCGTTCAGCAATGCGGGACGAACGGTACGCATTTTGATTCCGAATAATTTATATGGGCAAGCGCTTTATGCCAAGTTCAGCAATTATTTTTCCAAGCGCCCGGTTTGGATTGAACATGCAAGCGTGGCGCTGGCCGATGAAGCGGGAAATTTGATTCCCGAAAGCATTTGCACGCTCACTGTGGGCGGTGATACCAGTTTTGCAATTGTACCGGAACGCGATGTGTTTTCCGATCGGATTCCTTTTGCTGCGGCTCCCGGCCAAACGATTGCGGTCAGCCTATACTACCCTTCTTCGGAGAAGCCGACCAGCGGGAATTTTGTGGGAACCTTTGCCGTGAGAAGTACGCGCGGCGACTATACCACCACGCCTGAAATGCCCAAAGCAAAGCTGCTGAGCAATTTATCCAAAACCGTTCTTACATGGGATATGACGAACGCAGTGACCACGCTTTCCGCCGTGGTGTTGGAACAGGATGAGCAGACGCCTGCGCCTCGGATTGTGGCCGCCTTTGGCGATTCTATTATGCAGCAGGGGGCATGGGTAACGCCGTTTATGCAGGCGTTGTATGAAAAATATCCCGGAGAGATTGCGGTGTGCAACTTGGGGATTGGCGGAAATCGCTTGCTGCACGATTCCCCGTCATCGGTAAAAGGAATTTACGGCATTGCCGGAGCCGAGCGTTTTTCGTATGATGTGCTTCCGCTGCAAGGTTTGACGCACGTCATTTTTGGATTGGGAACAAACGACTTGGGGCTGCCCGGAAAAGACGGAACACCCATGGAGGAGCTGCTCATCCCCAGCGAATACGAAGCAGCGGTGAAAGAATTGGGGCAGAAGCTTCGAGAGCGCGGTGTAAAGGTATATGGAGCACTGATGCTGCCGCGTGAGCTCAACGCGGTTTATACTTCTATGCGTGAACGAATCCGCCGTTATTTAAACCAGTGGATGGAGGATAGCGGTGTTTTTGATGCTATTTTAGACTTTGAATCGGCCGTGGCGGACCCTTCCGGTGCAGGTATGAAAAAAGAATTTTTCCTGCCGGATGGCTTGCACCCGAATAAGCAAGGCGGCCTTGCCATTGCACAAAGCATTGATTTGTCTTTGTTTGAATAAAATGCCGAAAGACGAAGGGAGGTTTTTGGCGTATGGCACAGCAAAAAGCGTGGCATAAGCTGGATAATACGGCCAATTTATTCCCGGTGATTGCCGGAAGAAGAACCGCAAATGTCTTTCGGATGACGGCTGTAATGCGGGATGAAGTTGTGCCCGAGTATCTTCAGCAAGCGCTGGAGCAAACGCTGCCTGCCTTTGCGGCATTTGGCGTGCGGCTGCGCCATGGTCTGTTTTGGAGCTATTTGGAACAAAATGACGCTCCCGTGCAGATTGCGCCGGAAACCCACGCGCCGTGCCGGTATATTGACCCGCTCGAAACAGGGCGCTATTTATTCCGTGTACTTTATTTTCGCAACCGCATCAGCTTGGAAACCTTTCATGTGCTGACGGACGGCACAGGGGTAATGCGCTTTTTGAAAGCGATTTGCTACCGCTATTGCCAATTGTATGATGCGGCTGCGTTTTCGCCTCAGACACGAGAAGTTCCCTATGGCATTGAGCAGGGAAAAAATGTGTCCGACGGATATCTGAAAAATTATACCCCCAAAGCACAGAAGCAAAGCTTTAAAGAGCCGCGTGCGTTTTGTGTGCGGGGAGAGCCGCGCTTGTCTTTTGACTTAGGCGTCAGCACCTTGCTGTTTCCGGTAGACAGCATCAAGGCGCTGTGCCATCAATTGGAGGTATCGGTGAGCGAATACCTCACGGCGGCGCTGCTGATGGCGGTATATGAGGAATATATGCCGGTCAGCGGAAGCAAGCGCCCGGTGAGCGTGTTTGTGCCGGTGGACTTGCGCAGAATTTTTGAAACCGATACTTCCAGCAATTTCTTTTCCGGCTTTTCGGTGCGTTATCGTTTTTCGGGAACAAAACCGGACTTTTCCGACGTGCTCCAACAGGTGCAGGAGCAATTCCGGGAAAAATGCACAAGGGAAATGTTTGAAAAAAAGCTGGCCTACACCGCCAAAAGTGCCTTGAGCCTTTGGACGCGAATGATTCCGCTGGTCGTGAAAAACGGCGTCCTGCGCGTGATTTATGAGGCTTCCAATCATGCAAGCACGCTGACGCTTTCCAATCTAGGGCCAACCAAAGTAGAGCCCCTGTTTGAACCGTATTTTGAAGGGTTTCGTTTTTTGCTTTCCAGCACGAGGCAAGAGCCGCTCAAGTGTTCGGCAGTGGCGTATCAAAATACGGTGGCCTTGACCGTGTGCAGTGAGCTGTTAGGCAATGATTTGGCCCGAAACTTGGCGCGTCGATTGGCGGCAGAGGGAATTTGCGTTCAGGTGGAATGTGCAGAGGGGGAAGTGTAATGCGCTGTAAAGCTTGTCAGGTGGATATTGTCACTCCGGCAGCCGTGTGCCCGCTGTGCGGCGGCCCTCTTGAAGAAGATGGAAAAGAAACAGCGCCGGCCTACCCGGAATTTGTGGAAAAACGAAAACGCTACTATTTTTTAAGGCGAATGCTGCTGTTTTTTTCTGTTTTAATCGCTTTGGTGTCTGTTACAGCCAATTTGCTGTTTACACCACACTTCTGGTGGTTTATCTTTGTTTTTACAGGGCTGATCTATGTGTGGGCAGCCATTCCCCATATTTTCCGCAAAGGAGGAAATCTTGGGGGAAAAGTGCTGGTGCAGGTTGCGTGTGCTTCTTTTTTGCTGGTACTCCTCGATTGGGAAACCGGCTGGCGGGGCTGGTCGGTCAGCTTTGCACTGCCGATTGTCTTTTCGGCGGGCATTGTCGGCGTGACAGTGATTATTGTGGCCAACCGCACCAACTGGGCGCGCTATGTGATGTATCAAGCGTTGCTGGCGCTGCTGGGGTTTGTGCCGCCGATTCTCTATTTGATTGGTGTGGCCAATCAGCTTTGGGCCGCGTTTATCCCGGCTTTGCTGGCGGGTGTAAATTTGGCCATGCTGGCGGCCTTTGGCGACCGCAATATTAAAAATGAATTTCGCCGCCGATTTCATTTTTAAAAAATTTCAAAAAAGTGTTGACATTCTTTGAAAAGTGTTATATAATACAAAGGCAATGTGAATTGCCGATGTGTTGGAATTGGCAGACGAGACGGACTCAAAATCCGTTGCGGGCAACCGCGTGTGGGTTCGACCCCCACCATCGGCACCAAGCTGGAGCAAAGTTATCTTTGCTCCGGCTTTTTTGTGTTTATCAATATCTGTTCTGTGATCACTGTATCATGTGCCATGTTTGAGAAAGCAAGCCTTGAGCGCGTATTTCCTGCATGACAAATTATGAGAAGGGAATACCGAGTCGTCAGAATATTTATGGCGCCCCGGCACCCTGCTGATGTTAATCTGCCTTCAATTTTTTATTGACAAATAGAGTGACTGCAAGCAGGCTCACGATGCCAATCAATGCAATGATGCAAGAATTCCACTCCATGGGAGCGATTGGAATCGCTCTTAGCAAGGTAACGAAAAGAAATAAAACAACGCCTACCCTCAAATAGTATTTGCCGCACAATAGATTGGCTTTTTTCCAGTTTTCCTTGTTTTTCATCGACAAAGAAGTTCTCATACCCGAGATATTGCTAATATCACCATTCGCTATTTTTTTCCACCACGGATAGGAGATAATCATGAAAACAGGTATGATGTAATCAACTACCAAAAAGAAGTATTTCATGCAAAACTTCCTCCAATCTGTTGTATGATGTCTAACAGTGCTGATTTTTATTTACGCAAAAGAAATGATGAAGTAAAAGCCGCCGTCAGAAAGACAGCGGCTCAGTTTGTCGAAAAAGCTTCGCTTTTTCACAAACCGAAGCCTTATCTAAAATGGAAAAGAGGGCTCAGCCCCCTTTTCCAAGCCTTTTTCCCCTTGCAGCCTGGGTTCTTTCTGAATCAGGCGGCAGTTTTTCGACAGTCTCAGCCGCCGTCAGAAAGACAGCGGCTTTTGTTATGCTTACATGGCTTCAACCACTTCGCTGGCCAAAGAGAACTCGCCGCAAAGGCGTTTGAGCATTTGCGCCTGGCTGGCCATTTCTTCGCTGGCCGCTGCGCTTTGTTCTGCGGTAGCGCTATTGGTTTGAATGACGCTGGAAATCTGGTCGATACCAACGGTAATCTGGTTCACGGAATCTGCCTGTGCAGCCGAAGCCTGAGAAATATCGGCGATACCGGCCACAACTTTTTGTGTGGAATCAACGGTTTCCGTCAAGGCGGCAGCTGTATCCTGTGCCAAAGCACTGCCGCGCTTGACGGCCTCCATCGAGGTTTCAATCAAGCGTGCCGTATTCTTGCTGGCTTCTGCCGATTTGCTGGCAAGGTTGCGTACCTCGTCGGCGACAACGGCAAAGCCTTTGCCTGCAACGCCGGCACGGGCAGCCTCAACTGCTGCATTCAGTGCCAAAATATTGGTCTGGAAGGCGATGTCCTCAATCGTCTTGATGATTTTGCTGATTTCCGTAGAGCTGTGCTCAATATCGCTCATAGCCTCCAGCAAGTGAGTCATTTTTTCATTGCTCATGGTAATGCTCTGACCCACTTCATTGACTTGTGCGCTGGCTTCTTCGGCGCTTTTCGCGTTTTGGGTAATTTGTCCGGAAATATCGTTTACCATAGCAGCCAGCTGCTGTACAGAGCTTGCTTGCTCGGCAGCGCCCTGAGAATAAGCTTGCGAGCCGCCCGCCACTTGATCGGCGCCCACGGATACTTGGTCGGAGCTGGTGTTAATTTTGGCCAATGTTTCACTCAGCTGAATGCGTGTTTTGCGCAAATCGGCCAGCAAAGGACGATACTGTCCAACATAGGCGTCTTCGCAAGTGGTGTGGCAGTCAAAATTGCCGTTGGCGAGTTCACCCATTAAGTAGCCAAGGTCGCTGAGCATCGTGTTCAAACGCTGCATGGTATGGCGAACGCTGTGAGACAGACGACCGATTTCGTCCTCACCCTTATAGTTGATCTCAGTATCCAGCTTGCCGTGAGAAATGCCCGCCATCGCGTTCTCCAGCTCCTGCAGCGGCAGGACAATCGAGCGAACAATGGCGATGGAAAGCGGGATAGTGATGAATGCACAAATGGCAATTCCCAGCAAGAGAGAAAGCGAGGACAACATGCAGCTTCTGGAAACAGTGACGGAAATGGACTCAATTGAGCTCTGGTTAAAGTCAACAATTTCATCTGCCTTCGATAGAAGCGCAGAGTACTGCTCTTGGCCGGTTGTTTTCAGCAGCTGCTCAGCCTGTGTCTTTTTGTTGGACTCCACATAAGCAACGCTGGTGTCATGCGTTTGCTGATAGGTTTGCCAAGTGGACAAAAGTTCCTCATACAGCTTTTGGTCGTCCTCATTGGCAATGCTGGTGGAATATTCGTCCAAATGTTCTTCAATCTCGGAAGTCGTGGTTTGCATGCCCTGCGAGAGCTTGCTCTGTTCCGATTGATCCGCTGTGATATATTCCAATTCCTGTACGCGCAAATCAGCCACATGGCCTTTAATTTCCTGTGCCTGTGCCATGCCGGGCAGCCATAATCTGCTCAGCTCGCTATTGACGGTCTGCACTTGATTGACAAATGCAAACGACACGACGTTCGCTACAAGAAACAAAGCAAGCGCAATAGCGACAAGTACAAAAAGCTTTTTCTTCAGCGATAGGTTTTTTAACATAAACATTCCTCCATTTTTCATAACCGCAACGAACCAGCCGGGAAAGCAGCGCGTGTATGTTTCAAGATATAAGAAACCCTCTTTTTCAAAAAGGAAACAAACCCGCCCAGCTTTCACAAAGGTGTAACAATAAAGTGACACGGAAACTTTAAACAGGGCTGCCCAAGGACGGCACACCCTGAAAAAGATGTAACAGTGGACGCACAGCCGCTGCCAAAGCACCGCAAAAAGCTGCACCGGGCAGCGCCCTTGCTGTATTTTGGCAGACATTGACAGATGCTGTTGTCGATAAAAAGCGGCATTTATCCATTACCTCTATATTATAACAGAAAATCAGAAAAGATGATAGCCAAGAAGTGAGATTATTTTTGCATTTTTGAATTTTGAACAAGATGACATTGCACTCAAAGATAGGAAGGAAATCGTTGGAAATTGCTGCTTGATGCAAAAAGAAGTCAGGCTGCAAGGGAAAAAAGGATTACAAAAGGGAGCGGAGCCTGCTTTTCCATTTGAAACAGGGCTTTAGTTTGTGAAAAAGCCAAGCTTTTTCGATAAACTGTAAGGATGCTTTATAAAAAGCTTCCTTACATGAGACTGTCGAAAAACCGCCGCCTGATTCAGAAAGAACCCGGGCTGCAAGGGGAAAAAGGCTTGGAAAAGGGGGCTGAGTCCTCTTTTCCATTTTAAATCAGGCTTCAGTTTGTGAAAAAGCGAAGCTTTTTCGACAAACTGCTGTAAGGATGCTTTATAAAAAGCTTCCTTACATCTCTGCTTTGCCTTTTAGATAAAAATATGCTATACTGGACAACATATGAAACAATTGGCTGCGGCGGCAAAGATTCCGACGTGCCAACAACCAAAAGATGGCTGACAGGAGGTACCCTTATGCGTATTGCGGTCAAGGTGGGAACGTCCACGCTGACCCACCCCACAGGCCAGCTGAATATCCGGCGTGTGGAACTTTTATGCAAAACATTGGCCGATCTAAAAAACGCCGGCCATGAGCTTTTGCTCATTTCCTCCGGCGCCATTGGAATGGGCGTAGGCAAGCTGCGTTTGGCACAAAGGCCGCAGGATATGGCCACAAAGCAAGCGGCTGCGGCTGTGGGGCAATGTGAGCTGATGTATGTTTACGACAAGCTTTTTTCCGAGTATCATCATACTGTGGCACAAATTTTGGTGACGGCACAGGACATTGGGGACGAAGCGCGCGCCGTTCATGTTCAGCGCACGCTGACGCGTCTGTTGGAGCTGGGGGCTTTGCCGATCATCAATGAAAACGACACTGTGGCCACCGACGAGATTAAAGTGGGCGACAACGACACGTTGTCCGCGGTGGTGGCATCCAGCGTGGGGGCCGATTTGCTTGTTTTGCTGTCGGATATTGACGGCCTTTATACCGCCGACCCGCGCACTTGTGCCGACGCCGCTTTTATCGAATGTGTTACTGAGCTGACCCCCGAGATTATGGCCCTTGGAGCCGGTGCGGGAACCAGCTTTGGAACCGGCGGTATGGCAACGAAGCTTTCGGCGGCCAAGATTGCGCTGGAAAACGGTGCCGATATGGTCATTGCCAACGGCAGCGACCCGCGCGTGCTGTATGACATTGTGGAGGGAAATACGGTTGGAACGCGCTTTTTGGCAAAAAGGGAGGCATGACAGTTGGAAGTAATGGCCTTACTGGAGCGTGCACAAAGCTTGAAAACGCACGCTTTAACCTTAACCTCACAGCAAAAAAATGAAATTTTAGACGCGATGGCGCAAGCGCTGGAGCGCCGCACCAAGGAAATTTTGGCGGCCAATCGCTGCGACCTGCAAGCCGCGCGCGGCCATATCAGCGAAACCATGCTCGACCGGCTCATGCTGAACCCTGCGCGTATTCAGGCGATGGCACAGGGGCTGCGTGCGCTGATTGCTCTGCAAGACCCCATTGGGGCAGAGCTTTCGAGTGTGGAACGGCCAAACGGCCTTATGATTCGGCGTGTGCGTGTTCCCATGGGGGTGATTGCCGTCATTTACGAAAGCCGCCCCAATGTGACAAGTGATGCGGCCGGCTTATGCTTAAAGAGCGGAAATGTCTGTGTGCTTCGCGGCGGCAGAGAAGCCCTTGCCACCAACCGTGCGGTGGTGCAGGCGCTGCACGACGGTCTGCGCTGCGCAGGTCAGCCCTGTGAGCTGGTGCAATTGGTGGAAGATACAGGGCGCGAGGGTGCGCTGGCACTGATGCAGGCGCGCGGCAAAGTAGATTTGCTGATTCCGCGCGGCGGAAAGGGCTTGATTCAGGCTTGTGTCGAACAGGCGAAAGTTCCGTGCATTGAAACTGGCACAGGAATTTGCCATATTTATGTGGATAGCGAAGCCGACCTTGCTATGGCGCTGGAGATTGTGGATAACGCGAAAACCAGCCGCCCCTCTGTATGCAATGCAGCCGAGGTATGTCTGCTACATGCGGCGTGTGCCAAAGAATTTTTGCCTATGCTGCAGCAGCGGATGCAGCAAAAGCATACCGAGCTTCGGCTTTGTCCGCGCGCGGCGCAGATGATTGAGGCAAAGATCGCCGGGGAAAGCGACTTTGACACCGAGTTTTTGGATTACATCTTAGCGGTAAAAGTAGTGGACGACTGCCGCGAGGCCATCGCGCACATCCGCGCACATTCTACCGGCCACAGCGAGGCAATTGTGACGCGCAGCGAAGAAACGGCGCAGCAATTTATGGACGGCGTAGACAGCGCTGCGGTTTATGTAAATGCCTCTACACGCTTTACCGATGGCGGCGAGTTTGGGCTGGGATGCGAAATGGGCATTTCCACGCAGAAGCTCGGCGCACGCGGCCCGATGGGGCTGTGCGAACTGACGAGCTATCAATACCGCATTTACGGAAACGGACAAGTGCGCTGAGCCTGTACGTTTTTTGGGTAGTTTTATCAATTCAAAAAAAGGAGAGTGACAATTATGCCCAGTAAAGAGGAATTGCAAGAAATGCAGGCTTTGCGCCGCCGACGCCGAGGACGTCAGCTGCTGGGGGCGCTGGTTTGCTTTTTGGTTGTGGTGGGCCTGTTCAGCATTGTTGGTTCAGGTATTGACTTGGCTGCAACGCTGCTGGATGACACCGAGGAGAAACAAATGTTTGAAGATCGGTTAAAAACGCTTGTCGCATTGGACCCTCTGCCCTTTGATTCTCTGGAGGAAGCCAACGTTAACACGCTGCTCCACGCGGCAATCGGCGCTTCGGTGGACTCTACGCGCGATGATTATGAGCGCGATGAAAACGGCGCAATGTATTTGCCCACACTGGACATTGAAACGACGCTTTTGGCGTTGTACGGCCCGGATTTTCAGTTTGAATATCAAACGTTTGAAGACCACGGCATTACCTTTACTTATGTTCCTGAAAAACAGGCGTATTTGCTGCCGGTTACCAGTGCCATCAGCAACTATTATCCAAAGGTGACGGAAATTAAAAAAGAATCCGGCGGCGTAAAGCGGGTGACGGTGGGTTATGTTTCGCCCTTTCAGGAAAGCGGTGCGTTTGACCCCAATGCACAGCCCGACCCGGTGAAATATCAGGATTATCTGTTTAAGAAAAATGGCTCGGATTACTATTTGTATGCCATTGTAGAATCCCAAGCAAAGGTGCAGACAGCACAAAGCGCCTCCACCGCACAGGGCGGCCAAGACACTGTGCAGCAAGGCACATTGGAAAGCATGGTGGGCGATTCGCTGCCCACGGTGGAAAGCACTTCGCTGGCGGTGTCCGAACAGCCCGCAGCGTAACTGCTTTTCCATCAAGCAGCCGTTTTTCGACAGGCTGGGATTGTTCTTTTGCTGAGAAATGTTTTTTATATTCGCCCCAATCTCATGGGTTGAGTTCGGGGCTTTTTTGCGGCAGAAAACAAGCGTTCTTGGCGTGGGAAAGGTCTTTTACAAATGCGAATGAATTCATAAGAAAATCTTAAAGACTTTCCCAGTGGGTTTTTAAAATCAGTACGGTATCATATAGGCAAAGGAGAGATTTCAATGAATCAGGCAACGGTTTTGGTGGTGGATGACGACAAGGAAATTGTCGGGGCGATTGCACGGCTTTTGGAAATGGAAGGCCATCGTATTTTAAAAGCATATGATGGGCTTCAAGCGCTGGAAATGCTGACAGAGGAGCATGTCGACCTGATTATTCTGGACGTTATGATGCCGAACATGGACGGCATGTCCGCAACAATGGCGATTCGCCGCCGTCAAAATCTGCCCATTCTGCTGCTGAGTGCAAAATCGGAGGACGCGGACAAAATTGCGGGTTTGAGCATCGGTGCAGACGACTATCTCACAAAGCCGTATAACCCCATGGAGCTGTCGGCGCGCGTCAATGCCCTTTTGCGCCGTTACCTTAGCCTTGGTGCGGCGGATGTCGGTTCTTCCAAAAAAGAAGAACAGCTGGTGAACGGCGGTATCTGCATGAATCTGGCGCGTAAAGAAGTGGTAGTAGAGGGTGAAGTGGTGCGGCTGACCCCTACCGAATACCGTATGCTGGAATTCTTTATGCAGCACCCAAACCGTGTTTATTCTGCCGCCCAGATTTATGAGCATGTTTGGAATGAGCCGAGCTGCGGAGTGGAAAATACGGTGATGGTACATATCCGCCATTTGCGTGAAAAAATTGAAATCAATCCCAAAAAACCAAACTATATTAAGGTGGTGTGGGGTCTTGGATACAAGATGGAACAAAAAAAGTAAAATTTATATCGCGGTAAAAACTGTACTGTGGCTCATCTTCCTCGGGGCGGCTGTGATGGCGCTGGATTATTTGGCGGCAATTGCCAATCGCGGCATTTATATGGAGGATTATTCTCAGTCCAGCGAGGGCTTTGAGAGTGACTTGACGTTTGCGGCACAAAGCGTGGTGCAGGGCATTCAAGAAAACGATATGAAGCAATACGTGAATACCGCCCTTGTGTATGCCCAAACCAAGGACGGAAAAACTTATGAAAATGAGTGGGCCTTTGACGGCCAAGTGTTCACCGGCTCTCAGCTCAAGACGTTCTTGGAACAGCACGATGCTTCCACACAGCCGACTGAGGGTGCCCAGTCGGCCGCAGTAGACGCTGCTGCTATGAAGCAGGCGGCGCAGTCAGACGCTCAGGATGGTGCAGAGGATGTGCAGGCTGCCGAGTCCGCGATTGCTGAGTCTACGGCAGAGGATACTGCGGCGGCTGCCGAGTCCGCCGTGCAGGAGGAAGTTTTGAAAGAGGATCCGACTGCGTCGTCTGAGGAAACAACGCAAGAGGAATTGACGCTGGAAAGCTGGAATGCACTGGTGCTGACCCCCTTGAACTCCGGCATCACTGTGGAGCTGCGGGACGGAACTTTTATCTGGCATAATTTGGAGTATTTAGGTTATCAATGGCAAATACGCGACCAGCAAATCCTGGAAAACAGCATGCGAAGCGTGCTTGATGACAGCGAGGTGGAAATTACCCATTTAATGATGTATTTCCCGCAGGAAGTGCTTTTTTCCAATAGCTCCACTTATTACGAACGGTTAACCAATGAAATGGTGGAGGAATGCTTGGTACCCCTCGGCGTGGCAGCCGTTTTGATTGCAATTTCCGGCCTGGCGCTGATGGTATACGCCGGGCGCAAAGCGGACGGCACCCTGCGCTTGTTTTGGGTGGACCGCATTCCCACAGAATTTCACGCCATAGCGCTTATAATTACGAGTTTCTTCGTTCCCGCTCTGATTTTGCAAAATGTGTTTGGCTCGTTTGAACGGTTCGCGTCTTATGGCAATTTTATGAGCTTTGTATACGCCATGCTCTACTTAGACGGTCTGTGTATTTTTGCACTGCTGTTAAGCCTTGTCAGAAAGCTCAAAGGAAAGTGTTTTTGGAAAGGCAGCGTAACCTACCTTTTTTTTCGGGCGCTCGGCAGCTTTTTAGGCGGTAATTTCTTGTTCCGCGGCAAACCCTATTGCGTGAAAAATGCCTACCGGATTTGGTGGGTGGCTGCTGTGTGCGGGGGCATCTTTATCCTGTTGGGAATTCTGGGGTTTTATAACGACATCGGCAATATGATTCTCATTTTGCTGGCGCTGGCTTTTTTTGGCACAGCTTACTTGTTCAATCGTCATTACCGTGATATGCGCGATTTGGATATTTTGCTGCGGCAAATTGAAAATACGGCTGATCATCAGTCGGTGGACGTGTTTCTGCCCGAACGCAGCCCCTTGAAAGTATATGAGGAGCAGCTGGCGCATTTGAGTGAAAACATCAATGAAAACGTCAAACAGCGCATGGCGGCAGAACGTATGAAGCTGGATTTAATTACTAATGTTTCGCACGACTTAAAAACTCCGCTGACCTCGATTATCGGCTATGTCGATTTGCTCAATAAAATGGAGCTTTCGGGCGAAGCGGGCGACTATGTAAAAATTTTACAGAAAAAGGCCGACCGCCTGAGCGATACCGTGTCGGATTTGTTCACGTTGGCAAAATCGACCAGTGGTTCGGATGAGCTGCATTTGGAGCCGCTGGACTTGGTAACGGCAGTCAATCAGGTGCTGGCAGATTTTGCCGACCGGATTGAAGCTTCTCATATGCCGATTAAAACGACCATGCCCAGCGAGGCATGGGTACAGGCGGACAGCTCTCGTATTTACCGCGTGCTGCAAAACCTGCTCGATAACGCCCTGCGCTACTCCTTGCAGGGAACGCGCATCTTTTTAACCGTGTCCAAAGAGCAGCAAAGCGTTTCGCTCACGGTTTTGAATACCGCGGGATATGAAATGAATTTCAGCGCCCAGGAAATTGTGCAGCGTTTTGTGCGTGGTGATAAATCCCGTACCGAAGAAGGCAGCGGGCTGGGGCTTTCCATTGCCGAAAGCTTTATGCAGAACTTTGGCGGGGATATGAAGGTCAGCGTGGAAGGCGACTGCTTCCGTGTGGTTTGTACTTTCCTCCCGGCGGGAGCGCCTGCAAAGCCGAGCGAACCGGAGGAGCCGGATGTGACGCAGGAGACGGTACGGCAGCCAGAGCACCAAGAAGATTAAACATTTGTTTGCCATATGCCAAAAGGCCATCGGAAAGGGTTTTCCTTTCCGATGGCCTCAGTTTGTCGAAAAAGCTTTGCTTTTTCACAAACTTTGTCCCTATTTCAAATGGAAAAGAGGGCTAGCCCCCTTTTCCAAGCCTTTTTCCCCTTGCCACTTGGCTTCTTTTTGAATCAGGTGACAGTTTTTCGACAGTCTCAGGCCATCGGAAAGGGTTTTCCTTTCCGATGGCCTTTTTCCTGCTGTTTACAATACAAAGCGGTGGCGGTTAAGCAAAACTGATGCTGACAGTGGAAGCTTGCACCACCATGGCGCCCGACGGAGCGCTGGGCGCGGCAGTGGAAGCGGAAACAGACGATGAAACCCCTGTACCCATGGTGGGAGCTGCGCTGTAAATTTCGCTTTTGTGGCGTGCTTCTGCCACACGGCGTGCGCGGTCTTGCTCCAAATAAACTTCTATGCTTGCTTGTTTTAAATAGGCTTGCTCCTGGGCGGTGCGAGCCGATTTTTTCTTAGAAAGCAGCCGCCGGGCTTCCTGGGCTTCTTCCAGCTGTCTTTGCGCAATCTCACGGCGCTGCTGCGCTTGCAGCTGCTGTTCTTTTTGCAGCTGTGTAATCTTCTTTTTTGAGCGAGAAATGGCGCCGCGCAGCTGATTGGCAACAAACCGGAGCTGCTCTTTTTCGGTTTGGTCGGCATCGTTCATCGCGCGGCGCACTTGGTTCAGCTTGACATAGGCGTTGGAGATCACGCCGCGCACCTGCATGACGCTGCCTGCGCGGTTGAGTTTGCCGTACACGGAAACGGCACTGTTCATCAAAGTGTTCGTCTTTGACACGCGGTACAAATCTTTGTTTTTTTCTGCTTTCTCTTGCGCTTCCCGCATCCGTTCAAACAGCGTTTTCATGTTTTCCTGCTGCGTCTGCTCCCACTGTGAAACGGTGGGGGTCTGAACGGTAAACGAGGTTTTTTCTTTGTCGGTTAAGAGAACGCCCATGCCGCTGACATTGGGCGAAGACGGCGTAGTTAACTCCTGCACAGCTCCGGTTAAAATTTGAATGCCGCGCTCAAAGGAGGCTTGGCTTTTTCCCATTGCGTGCAGAAAATCCTCACTGACAAATAAAACAGAGCCGTTGCGGGCGCTGTAATATAAATCGGAGACATCTTTGGTGTTGTACTTGCCGATGCGCACGGTTAAACTGTCATACTGATTGCCCAAATCCGCCAAGTATTGCTTCGCGCGTTCTAACCAGCTTGTAGTTTGATAGGAGAACGCGCTTTCGGAAAAACGCTCACGGCCAATAGGTACGGACTGTGTGGAAACGGAAGAAACAGAAGAAACCGGTTCGCTGCGTTTGATTTTTTCCATAAAGCATCCTCCCTTTTTTTGCTCGCCACAACACAATTCTTGATTGCTAAGAAAAATCTTCTCTTTGGTAAAGTTATCCAACAAAAAGAAGGAAATGAAAGTGGCCGTTGGTTGCAAAAGCGTTTGTATATGATATACTGAAAAGGAAAAAAGCGAAAGGGAACGGAATTTTATGAAAATTATGTCTGTTGATTTTGGAGACGCCCGCACGGGTTTGGCCATTTGTGACCCGACGGAGTTTTTGGCCAGCCCCGTGGGGACGATTAAAGAGAAAAACTTTTTAAAAGCAGCCGGGCAAATTGCCGACGCAGCAAAGCAGCAAGGGGCGCAAATGCTCGTAGTCGGTTTGCCGCGCAATATGGACGGAACAGAAGGCGCCCGCGCGGAGAAGTGCCGCGCAATGGGCGAAAAGCTGGAAGAATTAACGCAGCTTCCCGTCGTGATGTGGGATGAAAGAAGAACGACGGTATCGGCTTCGGCGGTGCTGACGGAAAACGGCACATTTGGCAAAAAGCGCAAAGAACAGCTCGACGCTGTTGCCGCTGTGATTATTTTGGAAAATTATTTGCAGCGCCGCAAACATGAAGCCCGGCAAAGCGGCACATAAACGGAAAAATCGGTTGAGGGGGAACAAACGATGCGGGGAAAAGTTTCGCTGAACATGACGGTTTGTATACTTGTTTCTTCGGTGCTGGCGTTCATTCTTGCGCTGCCCATTGCCTTTGTTTTGAAGAGTCCGCTGTATGAGTGGAAAATGAGCAGGCTCGACCTTTCACAGGGGAGCATTGGTTCGGAGGCGACAAGCGAGATTCCTGTGGCAAAGTCGATTGACGATATGACAAAGATGGAGCAATTCACCATTGAAGTATCAGTGCTGAACAGTACCATTCCTCTGGATGGAACCTACTATTGGCGTGTCAAGCTGCCCAGCGGCGAAACCGTTGCAGCACTGATCCATCAAGACGCCGTACAGGAGTTTGAAGATGAGTATGTTGTGCGCCTTCCGATTGGCCGCTGGGTTCCGTGGAAGCATACATCCGGGGAAAGAGAGGACTACGAGGCTTACTATGACCGCAGCTTCACAGACTTTTCCTACTATGTGGATATGGAGGGCGATTTTGCAAAGGTAACGACCGAATCGGACACGTTTGGGCAGGTGTTCGGCATTTCGATGCTGCTCTTTTATGCCCTTATTTTATGGGTGATTCGTCGGGAAGGTGTCAAACGCGGCTGGTTCCCGCCGGAACTGTTAAAAAAGAAATACAACGAAACCGCAAAAGAAACGCAGCCCGCCGATGATACCGAAAAATGGTGCTTATCAACATACGCGATTTGGGCCGCTTACATTGGAAATGTCAAGCTGATTGCCGGACACACCAAAATTCCGCGCAGCCAGAACATGATGGCAAAAATTTTGTCGCGCGATTGGGGCATTAACAACGCCGAGGAAGGCGTTGATATGATTCGGCAGCTGACGGACCCAAACGGATACAACGGAACCGACCATGTTTCCTTGGCGTGGGACTGGTGCCGTGCCATGCAGCTGATCGGCTGCTTTTTCCTGTGCGGCTACATTGACCGCCAGCAAATGCGTGACTTATCCTGCCAGGTGGGCCGCAAAATTCAAAAGGAGTTTTCGGGCTGGGAAGATTTGTGCCAAAATTATCTCAGCGGCTATACGCGCTGGAGAGTTTCTATTTCGCCGCAGGCAACAAACTTAGTGCAGGAGCGTCATCAGATTTATCAAAAATTGTGTCAAATGCCCGACGGCCCGTACACGATTGCCTTTAAAACCTTTTTAACGGAAACCTTGTGGGATGAAGGCGAAGACGATGAGGCCTAATACTCCATGATAAAAAGACACCCCATTCACAAAGCAGCTCAGTCAGCCGCTTTTAGGAATGGGGTGTCTTTGCTGAAAGCAAACGTACAGCCGGAACGCCCGTGCCTTATGCCTCGGGCTGCGCCAGTGCCGCGCCAATGATGTTTGCCGCGTCTTCAATCAGTTCGTTGAGCGAAAGCTCCGGCAAACCGGCAACCTTTGTGCCGCATTTTGTAGTGGGGATTAAAACGCGCAGGGCGGGGCTTTCGGCTACGGCCATGGCCACGGCGGGCGTACATTCGCCCAACATGCTGTTTGCCATCACCAGGCCGAGCGGACCGGCCAGAATATCGGCGCGTGCGGCATTGACGACAGCGGCGTTTTCACCGGTTGCACCGGCGTGGGCACCCGCGCGAAGCATTGCCGTAGTGGCCACAGAGTTCAGCCCCACGGCAATCAGCTCGGCCTTGGTGCTTTGCCTGCTCAGCCGCTCAATCAGGCGCTTGCCGAACCCGCCGCCTTGGCCGTCAATGATCACAATTCGTTTCATAGTGTTTGAACCTCCTGTGCAGTGCATCACCGCAGTTTTTCCAATGAAGTATCACATCAGCGGTGCAAAGAAGCGCAGAAAGATTTGCGCAATCCATTTGTAAAGCGGAACATGCTGACAGTCCTTTTTGCTGACCTCTCGGCTCTCACGCATGGTGGCCAAAAAGTCGCGCTTAACTTCTTTTACCATATCGCCGCCGTAAAAAATACAGCAGTTTTCAAAATGGAGATATAGGCTGCGATAGTCCATATTGGCGCTGCCCACAATGGCGGCTTCGTCATCGCTGACATACATTTTTGCGTGAATAAAGCCGGGCGTATATTCGTAAATGCGCACGCCCGCGCGCATCAACCGGGCGTAATAGCTTTGTGTAACGTAGTAAACATACCACTTATCAGGAATACCCGGCGTGATAATGCGCACATCTACGCCGCTTTTTGCCGCCAGACAAAGGCTGCTGGCCATTTCGTTGTCGATAATCAAATAGGGCGTTGTGATATAAACATAGTGGCGTGCCCGCTGGATCAGGGCAGAATACACGCTTTCCGACACGTTTTCGTCATCAATGGGAGAATCGTCGTAAGGCTGTACGAAATTGGTTTCGTGAGGGTAGCGTGTTTGAGGCCAATACTGCCGGAACTGCGTCTCCTCGCCGCATGAAAAAGACCATGCCTTTAAAAAAGTGGTGGTCAGGCTGTACACAGCCGGCCCTTTTAACATCAAGGCCGTGTCTTTCCAAACGCCAAAGCGGCGGCGGACATTGATATATTCATCGGCAAAATTAAGGCCGCCCGTGAAGCCTACTTCACCGTCAATGACGGCAATTTTTCGGTGGTCGCGGTGGTTCAGCATCTTGTAGTCGGAAATGTGCAGCGAGAAATGAACCGGATTAAAGCGGAAACATTTGATGCCGCAGCGCCGCAAAGTTTCTTCATAATCGGAAGGCAGTGTGAACAAGCTGCCGATGCCGTCAAAAATCACGCGCACGTCAACGCCTTGGGCGGCTTTGCGTTTTAAGATTTTCAGTGTTTCGTTCCACATGCGCCCTTCTTGGATAATGAAATACTCCAAAAAAATAAAGCGCCGCGCTTTTTGCAGTTCCTGCAAAAAGCTTTCAAAAAAGTTTTGCCCCATCGGGTAATACGCACACTTGGTAGCGGTGTAAACAGGGGCTGCCGCGTGGGTGGACAGGTAATCCGACACGGGACGAAAATTAGGATGGGCAGCAGCCATGGCACAGGCCGCCGTTTTATCGGGCTGAATTGCCCCGGCGGCGCGATGCTCAATTTCCAGCAGAGTGCGTGCGCTTTTCGGCTTAATAATGCGCTTGCCCCAAAAAAAGTAAAATAAAAGGCCGGACAGCGGCATCAGCAGAATAATCAGCATCCACATGATTTTATAGGAGGGATTGGTGTCTGTGCGCTCTAAAATGGCAAGCGCAAGCAAAACGCCGCCCACGGTAATGCCCAGATAGGCCACCGAACCAAAGCGGCTGAATTGCAGCGTAAGCCATAAAAAAAGCCCCAATTGCAGCACAATCATCACCGAAAAAAGAAAGCTTCGGGATAAAGCAAACTTTAAAAGTTTTTTCAAAATAAGTCCTTTCTTCCTTGTACAAGATGCAGCCTTTGTGAAAAGCTGCTGGATAGGAAAAGCGGCAGTCCGTCAAAGGAGCTGCCGCGGGCATTTCACGAACAGACTTAGCCGAAACCGCAGCGAAAAAAAACGGTGCGCTCGGCTGCTCTGTTTTTTATTATATCACAAAATCAGTAAAAAACCAGTGCAGTGCGCACTGGTTGGTACACAAAACAGGACGACTACGCCGCAGCGGAAGCGGCAGTTGAGGCCGACGCGGAAACAGAGCCGGAAGCGGGGACAGAAGCCGCGGAAGAAGCGGAAGAAGCGGGATCTGATGTGGCTTCCGCCGCAGGATCATAGGTGGAAATGGTGATTTGAAGAATTTCAACCGGCTCAACCGGACGTTTGTCGTCATCGGTCTTTACTTGGTTGATTGCGTCCACCACGTCCATTCCGCTGTAAACCTGGCCAAACACGGTATCCAGCCCATCTAAATAAGGGGCGCCGCCCACTTGCCGGTAGGAGGAAATAGCGCTTTCCGACAGCCCGGCCTCTGAAAGCGTTTTTTCAGAAGAAGCCGATATGGAGTCTGCCGGTGTGGAAACAATATAAAACTGGCTGTAATTGGAAACGGAACTGTCCGTGGAATTTGCCGTGGCAAGCGCACCGGAATAATGGCGCAATAGCGCGCTGGTTTCGTTGGGGTAAGCAGCGTTATTCCAAATGGATGCGCCGGACTTGCCCGTTCCGGTTGCATCGCCGCCTTGAATGGCAAAATCGCGTTCGACGCGGTGAAAAATGGTTCCGTTAAAATATCCTTGCTGGGCGAGCGTGGTGAAATTTTCCACCGCCATCGGCGCTTGTTCGGGGAATAAAACCACCCGAATATCGCCCATACTGGTGGAGATGATGGCAATGGGAGCGCCGGCGCTGGGGGCTTGCAGCTGCAACTCGGCAGAATCGATTTGCGTGGGCCGCGAAGACGTAAAAAGCTTCGTGCTGGAGCAGCCTGCCAACATCAAGGAAACTGAAAGACAAAAAATAAAACCGATCATGCGTAATTTCAAAGCGTTCACCCTTCCGCTGCTTGTTGAATTAGAAACCTTTCAAAGCGGAGAATCCAATGTCCGCACAACAGGAAAGGTTTGAAAAATACTTTTCCGGTCAACATTATAGCATAAACAGGGAAAAATGAGTGAAGATAGTGTAAATTTATTCTTCCCGCTTGACCATACGATATTTTTCATGTAAAATAATAGCAGACAAAACAGAATGCAGCAATGCTTGAAAATAGAAGGAGTATTTTTTATGCCGATGGAAGAGGAATTTGATTACACGCCCGATTTGATTACCTTGGAGGACGAAAAAGGCGTGGAGCATCAGTGTGAAGTGATTGATGCGGCAGATTACAACGGCGAGCGCTATCTTGCGGTGGTTCCGTATGCGGAGGACCCCGAGAAAATGCTGGAGGAAGACGCCCAGCTGGTTATTATGCGCGTTGTTCAGGACGGCGATGAGGAGTTTTTGGACATCGTTGAGGATGACGAGGAGCTGGCCGCAGTGAGCGAAGTGTTTGCCGCTCGCTTGGAGGAGCTTTACGACATCGAGCTGTAAGAAATTATCCTGCTCTGTTTGATTTGTTGTGCCCATATATAATCCTACTAACCAATCTAAGGGAGCCCGGAGTCCCAGGAAGGGATCGCAGACCTCCCGCCCGGTTTCGGCCGTAAGCGGAGGAAGGGAGCGTGAAATTTCGGCAGGGCACCCACCTGCCATTTCGGTAGGTTTTGGTGTGGCACAGACGGCAGAGCGGGTTTTTTGTTGACAAAAAGGACGAGTGCTTTTGCACTCGTCCCAGTTTGTCGAAAAAGCTTCGCTTTTTCACAAACTGAAACATTATCTAAAATGGAAAAGGGGGCTAGCCCCCTTTTCCAAGCCTTTTTCCCCTTGCAGCCTAGGTTCTTTCTGAATGAGGCGGCAGTTTTTCGACAGTCTCGGACGAGTGCTTTTGCACTCGTCCTTTTTTGCGCTCTTTGGCAAGAAAACGCTCTGCACCTCGGCGGTTTTAGGCCTCGCTGCGAAGCTTGTTTAAAATTTCCAAAACATCCTCTCGTGTGGCGGCCGGGTGAAGCACCTCGTCTACCATAACATTCGGTGCACTGCGGCATTTTTTAAAGCAGTTCTGCACGCAAAGGCGGATAGAACCATCTTCGGAAATGCCGTTTTTGTCGGGCTTTAGCTCCCCGCGCAAAAGCGCAAGCAAAGAGCTGGCGTGCTGTGAACCGCAGCGTGCCCCGGTGCAAACGGTAATTTCGTGGCGGTAATCCGCCGATTTTAAATCGGAGTGGAACTTCATTAAAGTGCGAATAATAGAAACCGGCACCCCGGCGGCTTCGGCGGCACGTTCCTGCAAGGAAACGGGAATACAGCCGTTTGCCTGCTGAAGCTCACGCAGCATGGAAATGATAATGGTTTGGTCGCTTTTATCGCTGCGCGTGCTATAATATTCTAAAATTTCAGAAATGGTTGTATCAGACTGCATAAAAACCTCCTGCTATTTGACCAAAAGCGGCAAAAGAATGCCGCAAAACTTCTTTGTGAAACATATTATACTATTTTAGTGTTGTTTATGCAAGAGAAAAAGAAAAAGCCCCGCCAAAAGGCGGGGCGAATGCACAAAGCTAAAATTAGGCAGCTGCGCTCTCAGAAGCGGAAGCGCTCTCAGCAACGGAAGTGCTCTCGGAAGCAGCAGCGCTCTCAGAAGCAGAGGTGCTCTCGGAAGCAGCAGCGCTCTCGGAAGTAGAAGTGCTCTCAGCAGCAACGCTCTCAGAAGTGGAAGTGCTCTCAGCAGCAACGCTCTCAGAAGCAACGCTGGAAGCAGCAACACTGGAAGCAGCCACGCTGGAAGCAGCAGCGCTGGAGGAAGAAGTGGAGCTGGAGCAAGCAACCATGCCAGCAGCCAGAACAGCACAAACGGTCATAACAGCAAAAATCTTTTTCATTGTAGTAATCTCCTTTTGTTTCATCCCAAGATTGAATGTACATCCGCATGCCAGGCTAGAAAGGCAAACGGATGAATCGTTTCGGTTGAGGATTTCTCAACCACGTTGCCCATTATAATCCCGGCTTGCTTGGAATATGTTAATAAACTGTAAATTAGATGTGCGAAAAAAGTGAAATATTTGTAGTTATTGCCTAAAGGAAAAGGTTACAAATTAGTAAAAACGTCAAAAGAGACGCTGTTCATTTGAAAAGTAATGCATTATAATAGCTGTGCCGCACACGACGCTGCCCGCTGTGTGCAGCAAGCTTTTGTACAAAGCAAATATGGATTTTAATTGTATAGGGAGAGGGGAATACCATGCAAATGGGAACGAGGCCGGATGCATCGGCCAAAAGCCTAATGAAACTGAGCTGGCCTATTTTTATCGAGCTGATTTTACAGCTCTTGGTGGGAAACATGGACCAGATTCAGCTGAGCCATTTCAATGAAACAGCGGTGGCAGCCGTCGGAAACGCCAACACGATTATCACTGTGGTGCTTTTGACCTTTAACGTCATCAGTTTGGCGGCAATGATTTTGGTCAGCCAATATCGCGGCGCAAATGATTTGGCCAGCACCAATCAAATTTACACGCTTTCTCTTTTGGTCAACGGCTTGCTCTCGCTGTTTTTGGCGGTAGTGCTGCTGGTATTTGCCGAGGGATTGTTCAGCCTCATGCAGGTGCCGCAGGAGCTGATGGCAGAGGCGTGCACCTACTTGCGCATCACAGCGGCGGCACTGCCGTTTCAAGCCATTATGCTCACGTTTTCGGCGTTTTTGCGCGCCGGTGCGCATATGAAAGTGATTATGCTCATCACGGGCTTTATCAATGTGTGCAATATTGCGGGCAATGCCGTGCTCATCAACGGCATTGGGCCGCTGCCGCGCCTTGGGGCAGCCGGTGCGGCGCTGTCGTCCAGCATTTTCCGCGTTGTGGGCATGGTGCTTATGGGTTGGATGTTCTTTCGTTACACCCAGCAGGCGCGTGTGGGCATTTCGCTGCTGCGCCCCTTTCCGAAAGGTCTGCTGCGCCGCTTATTGGAAATTGGTCTGCCGTCCGGCGGGGAAAGTCTGTCTTATAATCTGTCCCAAACCAGCTGCCTTGTATTCGTCAACATGATGGGTACTTATGTGGTTACAACGCGCATGTATACGGTGATGTTTGCCAACTGTATTTATATGTTGATCAGCGCGGCCAGCCAAGCCGGACAGATTGTAGTGGGGTATCTGGTGGGCGCACGCGATTTAGACGGCGCGAACGAGTGCAATAAGCGTTTGCTCAAGCTGTTTTGCCCTATTACCGTGGGAATTGCGGCAGTTCTTTGGGTGATTGCCACGCCGCTTTACGGCATTTTCTCCTCGGATGAACGTGTACTTGCTTTGGGTGCGCAAATCATGGCGGTAGAAGTGTTTTTAGAGGTGGGACGCTCGTTTAACATTGTGCTTGTACGAAACCTCCAAGCCGTAGGCGATGTGAAATTTCCGGTTTTGATCGGTATTTTCAGTCAATGGGTCATTGCCGTTGGTGTGGGCTACCTTTTGGGCGTTGTGTTAAACTGGGGACTCGTGGGCCTTTGGGTGGCCTTTGCACTGGATGAAAATTTCCGTGCCGTGATTTTCCTGCTGCGCTGGAAAAGCGGAAAATGGCGCCAAATGAAAACCGTGTAAGGTGCTGGGAAAAGCTTGTGCTTTTTCGGCGGGCATGATACACTTCAATAGAACAATCGCTTGCCCAAAGCAGCGGGCGCGGCTAAAAGGAGGCTTTTTCATGCCGGAGGCATATACCCATATTCGCATTGCGCGTATGGCGCAGGAACTTTTAAAAGACAGCATTGGCCCAGTAGAAAATCTCAGTGCCTATGAGATGGGCGCAAATGGGCCCGACCCCTTGTTTGCCCACCGTGCTTGGAGCAAACGCCGCCCTTTGGAGGCATTGGCGCAAAAAATGCACACCGAGCACTGCGGACGCTTTTTGCGCGCGATGATTTTCCGTGCCTATACGCCTGCACAGCGCGATTACACGATGGGTTTTTTGACGCATTATGCGGCCGATACACAGCTGCATCCCTATGTGCAGGCGCAGGCCGGACCGGGCGGTCAGTTTGACCGAAAGGAAGGTCATGCCTTCTGTGAAAGCGCCATGGATACTTATTTTTATGAAAAAGACGGTCAGCCCACCCCGATGGACGGACAGCAGAAAGCGCCCAGCCTGTCGCCCAACGATTTGGCGGAAGTAACGGCGCTGCTGAAAGCATGTATCGGTGAGGTGTATCACACCGAAGTGACCCAAGAGGACTTGGCGGACAGTTTTCATGCGTTTCACTGGCTGCACACCCGTGTGCTGACCGTATCGCAGCAAAAACACGCCAAACGCGCCGGGTTGACGCTGGTAGAATGCTTAGTGCTGCGCCGTCCGGGCTTTGTGCGTTCCCATATGACGCCTGCCCGCCTTCCCCCGGAAGGATTTCGCAGCGAGTGGAACGACCCGGTGACGGGGTTTGCTCATACACAGGGGCCGGACGAGCTTTGCACAGCGGCGGCACAGGAAGCGGCGAGAATGATGAAAATGACCTTTGCCTATTGGCGCGGTGTGGCCGCGCCCGAACAGCTTGCCGTCGCGCTGGGCGATAAAAATTATCTGACGGGGCAGCTGTCCCAAAACGAGGAAACGGAAAACAACAAGGTTTTGCCGCAAACAGCGCCCGAGCCGCTTGCCGAAGCTCCCGCAGCGCCGAGCCCTGCGCCTCAAGAGATTCCGGTTTCTGCCGAGGCCGTACCGCCTCAGCCCGGAGAAGCAATCCCGGTCATTCCGGCCGGATCGGTGCCGCCCCAAATGGGCGAGATGGTGCCGCCGGCGGGCCCGGTACAAACGCAGCAGCCCTTGCCGGCTTTTCAGCCCGGCACAGAGCAGCAAACGCAGGACTTTCCTTTGCCGCAAAATCCCCCCGCGGATGGTGTGCTGTAAATCAGGGCGGCAAGATTTGAGAGGATGCTGCATACAATGCAAAAAACGGACAAGGGGAGAAGCAAGATGAAAAAAACAGTGGCCTTTCTGACGGCGCTCATGCTGGCTCTTTTGCTGGTGACAGGCTGCGGCGGCGCACCACAGAAAAGCGATGCGGATGATTTTACACAGGTGCAGCCGGAGACACAAGCAGACGCACAGCAAACGGCGGCTTCGCCAGACTACCGGGCCATATGGTTCAGCTACTTAGAATGGTCGGGCCTGAATACGGCGGACGAAGCCTCGTTTACACAAGGAGTAGCCGCCGTGATGCAAAATTGCAAAGATTTGGGGCTGAATACCATTATTGTGCAGGTGCGGCCGTTTGGCGATGCCATTTACCCCAGCAAATATTTTCCGTGGAGTCATTTGCTGACGGGAACACAGGGACAAGCGCCCGCCTATGATCCGCTTGCTATTTTTGTGGAGCAAGCCCACGCACAGGGGCTGCGCATTGAAGCGTGGATTAACCCGTATCGCGTAAAAATGAGCGAAGCTTCACCGCCGCAGCTGGCAGAAGGCAACGCCGCTGTGGCACATCCCGAATGGGTGAAAGAAGCTGCCGGAGGACTGTATTTTGACCCGTCCAACAGCGACGTGCGGCAGTACATTTGCGATGGCGTAGAAGAAGTGCTGCGCGCTTATGATGTGGACGGCGTACAATTTGACGACTATTTTTACCCGGTTACAGATGAAAGCTTTGACGCTGAGGAATATGCCCAGCAGGGCGGGGGAATGGCGCTGGCAGACTGGCGCAGACAAAATGTGAACCTGTTGGTAAAACAGGTGTATGACATGGTGCAGCGCGTCGAGCAGGAAACGGGCCGGACGCTGGTATTCGGCATTAGCCCGCAGGGCAATAATGATAACAACTATGACACTCAGTACAGCGATGTAGCCATGTGGCTTTCCACGCCGGGCTATGTGGATTATGTGATGCCGCAAGTATATTGGGGTTACAATTTTACGCTGCAAAGCGGTTCCGACCGATTTGCCTTTGAAAACATTATTTCGGAGTGGATGGCAATGCCGCGCGATGCCGCCGTACAGCTTTATTTCGGCTTAGGCGCCTATCGCATTGGCGTTGGTGATGAATCCTCCACCCCCTCGGATGAGTGGACGAGCGGAAGCAACTTGGCGAAAATGGCAAAGACTTTGGCGGAAAAAGGAGCCGGCGGTTATGCGTTGTATCGCTATGACAGCTTGTACCGCGCAGGGGAGCAGCAAGCATTGGCTGCGGCGGAGTGTGAAGCACTGCGTGCTTACCATGCCCAGCTGAACGCTTGAAGCAGAGATGAGAAAAGAGGCTTGCCCAACGGGAATTTCCGTTGGGCAAGCCTCTCTTTATATCGCAGTGATGAATCAAATTAAAAACGAATCAACTCGCGCGATTCAATTCCATGTTCTTCCAGCGCGGCGCACAGCGCTTTGCCGTTTTCTTCGGTGCCGGGATTTTCGGGGGCGCCGTAGTGGTAGGGAATCACCAGCTTGGGGCGGCGCTCCATCGCCAAGATTTGCTGCAAAGCCGTTTCTACCGGGTTGGGCATATTCCAAACACCGTCACAGCACACAAACAAAACGTCGCACCGAACGTCCTCATCCAAAATGTCGGTATCTCCCGAAATGTACCAGCGCACACCCGCAAAGGACAACAGAATGCCAAAGCCAAAGCCTTCGGGGTGGTTTTTGTTTTCGGCCACGACGGCGCGCATGGTAGCTCCGCATTCCAACGCGACAGTAGGAGAGCCGGGCATCATCTCTGTGAGATAATCCGGGTCAATTTCAAAATCACGAACCAACAGCCGCGCCACCTCAGGAGTGGTGACAAAGCAAGTGTCCTTTTGCCGCACACGAGCAATGTCGGCGGGGGAATAATGGTCGGGATGGCTGTGCGTAAGAATGATGAGATCCGCGTCGTGATCGTCATCCTCTAAACGATAGGGGTCAATATAAATGACGACATCGTCATGAGACAGGCAGATTGAGCCGTGGGAAACAAAGCGCACAATATCAAATGGGTCCATGAACCGGTAACACTCCTTATAGATGGTTGATGTTTTTTGCACGGCGGGTAACATACCGCCGAAAAGGTGAACTTTTTGAGAATTTAAACACACACTGTAATAAAACCGTGACAACTCCCCGCAGGTATGCTATACTTAGGGGTGTTTTAAAGACGTTTTTAAGCAGTGAGCAATATCATTGTCTTATTGTAACGATTTTTTTAGAAAAAGTCAAAACCGAAGGAGAAATTTTTTTATGTTTTTTCAATTTGCGAAGAAATTGGCAGCAGTAGCTATGGCAGCAGTGATGGTGCTGAGTATGGCGGCATGCAGCGGTGAGGACAGCGCCGCAGAGGAAGAAGCAATTGACAAAAAAATGGCTGCACAGGGCGGAAGCATCACTTTGCCGGAAGGATTGGCCATGCCGGATACCGACGCTACCATGCTGACGGATTTTTCCGGCGGGCAGATGTCGGGTGTGTTTAAAACCATCAATTCCCAGCAGACAAAATATTTTAAGCAAAACGGCAGCGTAACCATTACCATCAGCGGTGAGAGCAGCCAAGAGGGAACCAAGTACACCGACGCCTATATCAATCTGTGGAAAAAGGGCGAGGGAACTACCACCTATATTGAAACCATTCACTTTACACTTGACGGTACCCCATACACTTACACGTTTGAAAATCTTGACCCGGCGGCGGAATACCGCATCGGCATCACTTACAACGACGTGCCCCGCTACAAAATGACGGGTTCATTTGTCATTACCGGCATTACCGCCGAAAATAATGAAGATGATGCCGCTGCATCGGGCTCGACCGAGCAGGCGTAAGCATACCGCAAGGGTTGAGCAATAGAAAGGGATGCAAAAGACAATGAAGCTTTTTCGCGGTACGCAGGGATTGACGGTGCTCGCCGGTGTTGCGATGCTGCTTTTGGGCTTGATGTGTGTGCTGCGTCCGTATGCGCTCACGGCGTTGTTTCCGCCTGTGGCGGGCAGCTGTTTTCTGGCGCTGGGCATTGTCGAGGTGCTGATGGCGTGGACGCTCAAGCGTTCTGAACGTGATCCGGCGCATTTTGCATGGCAGGGCGTGCTGAACACCGTAGTAGGAGCAGCGCTTTTGCTGAACAGGCGCGTGTCGCTGGTGTTTGCTGTCATGCTGGTGGCGCTGTGCCTTGCAGCGGCGGGGGCCATTCGCCTTTACCGTGCGTTTCGCCTTTGGGCGGCGCACAGCCGCTGGCTGCCTACTTTGGGCGATGCTGTGGTGAAGCTTTTGTTTGCCTTTCTTTTGGCGTTTCACCCTGCCAAGGGGATTTCTGCCGGATTATTTCTTTTGGGCATTGCGTTGATGTTTGCCGGCGCATCCGTGGTTGTCAGTGCCGTATTTGTCAGCAAAACCTTCCAAAACCCGGATTCTTTTTTTGACGATGGGGATGGAAACGATTCGTAACGCACATACTGTGAAAAGCAGATGGAGGGAAGAATCATGCAGGGAATGACGGAAAAAAAGATTCCTTCTGCGTGGCCGCTGTACGCGGCGGCTGCGGCGTTTTTAATTTTATGCGCTGTTTTGCCCGTATATCGTTTGTGGGCCTTGGCGACGGCGCTGGCTGGGGCGGCTGTGGCCGGAGTGCTGATGGCAAAGCTGGTCAAGCCGCGCGTGGTGTTAGTGCCGACCGTTTATGAAACAGGGCAAAAAGAGCTGGACGAGATGCTGGCGCGGGCGCAGCGCGACTTGCAGGCGCTTCACGCGCTTGGAGAACGCATTGCCGACGAAGGGCTGAAAGCGGATATTCGACGGATGGAGACTGCGGGCAATGCAATTTTGCAGCAGGTCGCACAAGCGCCGGAAAAAGGGCGCAGTGTGCGCAAGTTTGCGGCATATTATTTGCCCACCAGCGTAAAAGTGTTGACGCAATATGCCCAGATGACCAGTTCCGGCGCCAGCGGGGAACACGCCAAGAGTGTGGCACAGGAAGTAAAGCAAAACGCAGCCATTATTGCACAGGCGTTTGAGGCGCAGCTGGATGCATTGTTTGCCGGTGTGGCCTTGGATGTTTCTACCGATTTGGATGTATTGGAAGCGATGGCGAAGGGCGATGGGCTGCATGTAGCGGACGGTGCCGGACAGGATGAGCAGCCGAAAGGCCCGCAGCTGGAACTGTAACCATCAAACAAAGGTATGGAAAGGAAGGAACCAAAATGAACGATATGATGCCTGAATTGACCCTTGAGACAGCACCTGCCCCCACATTGACTTTGGAACCGAAGGTGGAGGAAAAGCCCATTCCGAAGCCCGATGAGGCCGAGCAAAGCCTCAGCCCGCAGGAACTGAAAATGGTGGACGATTTTGCACAGAAAATCGACCTGACCAATTCCACCCAAATTTTGCAGTACGGTGCGGGCAGCCAAAAGAAAGTGGCCGATTTTTCCAGCGCAACATTGGAAAACATTCGCACCAAAGACCTTGGCGAAATCGGCGACATGGTGACCGGTCTTGTGACCGAGCTGAAAGGCTTTGACGCAGCAGCGGAGGAACCCAAGGGGATTTTCGGCTTTTTCAAAAAAGCGTCGAACCAGCTGGAAGAAATGAAAACGAAATATGCCAAAGCGGAAACAAACGTGGAGCGCATCAGCGGAATGCTGCAAGACCATCAGGTGCAGCTGCTGAAGGACATCGCCATGCTCGACAAAATGTATGAGATGAATCTCACTTATTTTAAAGAGCTTTCCATGTATATTTTGGCGGGTAAGAAAAAGCTGGAGCAGGTTCGCGCCGGGGAGCTGCCTGCGCTGATGGCGAAAGCGCAGCAAAGCGGACTGCCTGAAGATGCACAGGCGGCCAAGGATTTGGACGATATGTGCAACCGCTTTGAGAAAAAACTGTACGATTTGCAGCTCACGCGCAATATTTCTGTGCAGATGGCGCCGCAGATTCGCTTGATTCAGTCTAACAACACGATGATGGCGGAAAAAATTCAAACCTCGATTGTAAATACCATTCCGCTTTGGAAAAGCCAAATGGTATTGGCGCTGGGTTTGGCACATTCACAGCAAGCCATTGAGGCACAGCGCGCCGTGACAGACATGACAAATGAGCTGCTGAAAAAGAATGCCGCAGCCTTGAAGCAGGGCACTATTGAAGCGGCGAAAGAATCGGAGCGCGGTATTGTCGATATTGAAACCTTGCAGCAGACGAACCGCAGCTTGATTGAGACACTGGATGAAGTGGTACAGATTCAGAAAGATGGCCGTCAGAAGCGTGCCGAAGCTGAGGCAGAGCTGGGCCGCATTGAAGGTGAATTGAAGGCAAAACTGTTAGAGGTTGCGCGATGAACAACGAAAAAAAGCGCTGGACAGAGAACTTTGCGCTGGGCGGTGCGGCACTGGCCGTTGCGTTATGTGCGGGGGTGTTCGGCATCGGTGGGGTGAAAGCTTCCACGCTGGCGGCAAAGCCCGCTGCGTATTATGAACAATCGATGGCGTCGGATTTCACTGCGCGGGAGACAGCGGCTCAAACCATTGTGACTTTGGCGGAAAGCAGCGGCGGTGACGCCGCTTTGATTGCACAGGCTAAAACCGGTATGGAGCAAAGCCGTGCAGCTCAAACTCCTGCCGAAAAATACCGCGCGGGCAATGCGATGAAGCTGGCGGTGGAGCTTTTGTATCAATCGCTGCCGGAAAGTGAACGGGATGCAAAAGGCAGTGCGGCACAAATGGCGTGGTCGGAATTTACCAGCCGCACGTCGATTTTGTCGCACAGTATTCCAGAGTATAACGCGCTGGTACAGCAGGCGCAAAGCGCGGCGGCAGATTTTCCGGGGCGTTTATTCATTCAAGAACCCTTGGAGGAAATGCAATGAAGGCAATCAAAAAGATTTCCGGGCTGCTGACACTTTGTATGTGTCTTTGTTTGTGCTGCGTGCAAGTATTTGCGGTGACATTGAAGTCTACAAAAGACTATTATGTGAACGACTACGCCGGCGTGCTAACGCAGGAAACAAAAGACCACATCATCACCCAGAACATTCGCTTGGAAAACGCCAGCGGAGCGCAAGTGGTGGTGGTTACTTTAAACGATACTGAAGGTCTCAGCCTGGAGGAGTATACCTATCAGCTGTTTAACGCATGGGGAATTGGCTCCAAACAGAACAATAACGGCGTTTTGCTGGTACTGGACATTGCCGGGCAGGATTACCAATGCTTGCAGGGCAGCGGTTTGGAAGATACGCTGACGACTCCGACACTGAGCCGAATTTTGCAAGAGGACTTAGAGCCGGACTTTGCCGCGGGTGATTACGATGCGGGTGTGAAAAAGACCTTCGACAGTCTTGCTGCGGAAATTGAGAATTTGTACGGTGCAAAGGACAGTACCTCCTCGAGAGTGGACTTAGAAAATGTTGTGATGCTGGTGTTCGGCGCTTTGCTGGCTCTGTTTGTCATTGTTACAATTTTTACCACAAAAGGCGGCGGTGGCGGCAGAGGTTTTCGCGGCCGTGGGCGCGGTGACGATTTTTGGATGGGAATGATGCTGGGTTCTTCGCTCGGGCGTTCAAGGTATCGTCGTCCGCCGTTGGGCGGTGGTTTTGGCGGCGGCTTTGGCGGAAGCGGCGGCTTCGGCGGAGGAAGTTTCGGCGGTGGCGGCGGCAGCAGCCGCGGCGGCGGCGCCGGACGAGGCCATTGACAAAAATCAATCTCAAGAAAATAGAACAATCCCCCTTGGCAGATGAATCTGCCAAGGGGGATTGTTTTTTGCACCGATAACAACTCGGGATATGACGTAAATATCAGAGTTGGTTTAAGTGCTCGACCAACATTTCAACGTTTTCCTTTTTGGTTGCCCACGAGGTACACAGACGCACCAGATGTTTGCCATCTGCCGTTTTTCCCTGTTCAGAGAGAACAAATGTGGCGGAAAGCTTTTGGAGCTGTTCCTCGGTTAAAATGGCAAACACTTGGTTAGTGCGGTTTTCCATGACAAGGGGAATATTATTTTTACGCAAAGCGTCACGAATCAGGTCGGCAAGCTCGTCGGCATGGCGGCCCATGCGCAGATAAAGATTATCTTTTAACAGCGCGTCAAACTGAAGACCCAGCAAACGGCCTTTTGCCAGCATACCGCCGTGGCGTTTAATGTAATAACGAAACGCGGGTTTCAACTCGGCATTGCGGATGACAACGGCTTCTCCAAACAGTGCGCCCATCTTTGTGCCGCCGATATAAAAGACATCACACAAGCGTGCCATAGCGGGAAAATCCAACGTGCTGTCGGCAGCGGCCAGGCCGTAGCCAAGACGGGCTCCGTCTGCAAATAAATACATTCCGCAGCGGCGGCAAACTTCGGAAATTGCTTCCAGCTCCTCTTTGCTGTATAACGTGCCGAACTCGGTCGGCTGGGACAGGTAGACCATTTTCGGCTCGACACAGTGCTCCGCAGAGTCATCCTCATGGTGAGTGCGCCAAACTTGTTCCACCTGCGCCGCGGTAATTTTTCCGTTTTCATGCGGGATTGCCAATACTTTGTGGCCGGTTGCTTCCACTGCGCCGGTTTCATGGACGTGAATATGGCCGGTATCAGCGCTGATGACTCCCTGATGGCCGCGCAGAGCCGCGCTGATTACGGTTGCATTGGTTTGTGTGCCGCCAACGAGAAAATGGACATCCAAAGTATCGTCTGCGCAAAGGGTGCGAATCCGCTGGGCGGCAGCACGGCAGTAATCGTCTGTGCCGTATCCGGGGGTTTGCTCCAAATTGGTGCGCGTCAAAGCTTCTAAAATACTTTCGTGCGCACCCTCCGTATAGTCAGAATTAAAATAAATCATGCGAGCGGCTCCTTCCTCACGATGGAAAAATAACATCCAGCTTTTTAAAATTTTGAAACATCTCTATTATAGAATGTTTGTCCCAGCCGTGCAATAAAAAACGTAAAGCAAACAAAAAACATAGGCATGAAGCCCCGCCGGACAACATACACATATAACAAAAAAGGAGGGATCGTCCAGATGTTTGTAATGACGATGAACAAAACGACGCTGCGCCGCTTGGGTGCCGCAGCGCTGTGTGTGGCGGCGCTTGCCGCCGGGGTACTGGGGCTGAAAAGCATGAGCGGGGAAGCAGTGGAAACAGCGGCTTCGCCGGGACTGAGCCAAAAAATTACCGGCGCACAAGACTTGCAAACCTTTTTAGCGGGGTATGGTGTGGAAGTAGACCCGGCGACGGCGGAAGTTTCGCAGGTCAAAGTACCGCGCAAATGGGATGACAGCTTTAAAGCGTTTCATGATGTCATTAAGCAAAGCGGGCTTGACCTGTCAAAGTGCAAAAACAAGACCGTAGATAAATGGGTGGTTTCCGTTCCCGCGCAGAGCAACGAAACAACACAGACCTTCGCTGTTGTGCTGGTGTACAAGGAGGAGGCCAAGGCAGCGTATTTCTTACAGCGTCCTTCCGGTGAAGTGCTTCCCATGACGCCGCCGCAGGCACAGGCGTCGGCACAAGCCACACAGCCCGTAGAGGAAACAGCCGCGCAGCCGGACCCGGCGCAGCAGGCAGCGGCTCAAGCAGTTGACCCGGCGGCACAAGCCCAGGAGACAGCGGTGGATCAGCCGGTAACAAGCGAACCCGTCAATGCGGAAAATCCCGTGGAGATGACACAGGAAACGGCAGTGCAGGCAGGCGCTGTCCCGACAGAGTAAGCGGGTTCTTTGCAAAAAACGGATGAAAAAGCTTTTTTCTTCGTAAGATTTATGTTACAATATCAAAAGCCGTACAATTCACCCGAAAGAGTTGTGCGGCTTTTTGGTTGTTGAGAAAAAACGAGGGAACGTTATGAGATTGGATCAATATTTGGCAAAGGCCGCAGGCTTGAGCAGAAGTACCGCCAAAGCAGCGGTGCGGCAGGGAAAGGTGAAAATCAACGGAAGTTTGTGCAAGGCGGCTGACACCGCACTTTCTCCGTCCGACGAGGTTATGCTGGAAGGCCGAGTGCTTTCTTGGAAAGAGTTTGTTTATGTGATGCTGGATAAGCCCGCAGGCGTGCTGAGCGCTTCCAAAGACGCAAAGGAACGTACTGTGGTGGATTTGGTGGCGAAGGATTATCCCGGCAGAGCGCTGTTTCCCGCGGGACGGCTGGACAAGCAGAGCACAGGCTTTATTTTGCTGACCGATGACGGCGCACTGGCTCATGATTTATTGTCTCCGAAAAAGCATGTCGAAAAAACTTATGAGGTGGTGCTGGATACGCCGGTGACCGAAGAAATGGTGCAAGGGTTTGCCCAAGGGGTGACGCTGGCGGACGGTGAAACCATGAAGCCCGCCCAGCTGCACATGGACAGCGAGCGTCCCTGTTTTGCGCGCGTCATTTTGACGCAGGGCGTTTATCATCAAATTAAACGCATGTTTGGCGTATACGGCGCAGGAGTGAACGAGCTGCGCCGCACAGCCATTGGCGGCGTTGTGCTGGACAAAGCTTTGGGAGAAGGCGGCTTTCGAGAATTGACGCAGGCCGAGCTTTCCTTGCTCAAGCGCGAAGAAGCGGCGAAATCATGCGAAAAAAAGATGTAAAAACTTGGCAGATGCCCTCGGATTTAAAGAAATTAACACATTTACACGATATGATAAAACGTGGGGTTTTCCTTTGGATAAAAGCCTTTTCCCATATTCCACAATAAAGAGGGAAATAGTTTGTGGAAATATGTTGCAAAAGTCATAATTATTGTGTAAAATAGAGAGTAAGCTTGGAAGTGAATTGGTGAAATTCACAACAAATGTCTTGAAAAACATGACCATGCGGCATAGTCCGACAGAGCAAATAAAGAAGGGAAAAGGGTAATTATGGCCAACAGAGTGTTTCAAGGGGTAGTCTATCAGATGAAGGACGCCATAGATCGAATGATCGGCGTTGTGGACGAAACGGGAGCAATTATCTCGTGTTCCGATCTGAACAGAATCGGCGAGGTGCGCGAGGGCATTGCAGCCGACAGGCTGACCGCTGGGGAAATGTTTGTGCGCGATGGCTTTACCTACCATCTGTTCGGTGCCAATAAACGCAGTGATTATGCAGTTTTGGTAGAAGGAACCGACGACGCCGCCGCGCGTTACGCTGCGCTTTTGGCAATCAGTCTGCAAAACATCAAGCAGTATTACGACGAAAAGTTTGACAAAGCAAACTTCATTAAAAATGTCGTTTTGGACAATATTCTGCCCGGCGATATTTACGCCAAAGCGCGTGAGCTCCACTTCGCTACGGACATGTCCCGCGTCGTGTTTTTGATTCGCGTGACTTCCGGCACAGATATTTCCGCTTACGATGTGGTATCGGGCCTGTTCCCCGATAAGCAGAAGGACTTTGTGTTCAACATCAATGAAAGCGACACCGTTTTGGTGAAGGAAATTAAGCGCGGTATTGACCGCAAAGACCTGCATAAGCTGGCTTCGTCCATTGTGGACACGCTCAACGGCGAGCACTATATTAAGTCGGTGGTTGGCATTGGCACGCCGATCAGCAACGTGAAAGACCTTGCTACCAGCTTTAAAGAAGCGCAGATTGCCATGGAAGTCGGAAAAGTGTTCGACACCGAGCAGTCGATTATCAGCTATGATAACTTGGGCATTGCGCGCTTGATTTACCAGCTGCCTACCACCCTTTGCGAAATGTTCCTGCGCGAGGTGTTCAAGCAGGGCAGCATCGAAAGCTTAGACGCAGAAACACTGTTTACCATTCAGCGCTTTTTTGAAAACAACCTGAATGTGTCGGAAACAAGCCGCGGCCTGTTTGTACACCGCAACACTTTGGTGTATCGTTTGGAAAAGATTAAAAAGCTGACAGGCTTGGATTTGCGCGAATTTGATGATGCAATCGTGTTTAAAGTAGCTTTGATGGTAAAGAAATATCTGTCGGCAAACCCTGCAAAATATTAAAAGGCAAGCCCACCGAATGAAACGACATCCAGCCGGGTGGCAGCCTGAGGACGAAAAGCAAGCCGCGCGTTTTTAAAAAGTGCGGGGACGTGGATGCTTTGGCATCGGACAGAGGAGAAAAAAGCTTATGATTCGATTGGAAGGCGTAAAAAAGGTTTACGAGGGAATTGGGAAAAGCCCGGATATTCTGGCGCTCAACGACGTAAACCTTCACATTAAAAAAGGCGAGTTCGCCTTTGTGCTGGGGCACTCCGGCGCGGGAAAATCAACTTTTTTAAAGCTGATCCTGCGCGAGGAAGTGGCTACCGAAGGACAGGTGTTTGTCAACGGCTTAAATTTAAACAAAATGCGCCAAAGACAAATTCCTTATTTTCGCAGACAGCTTGGCGTGGTGTTTCAGGACTTCCGCTTGATTCCCACCATGACGGCTTACGAAAATGTGGCGTTTGCTATGCGTGTCACCAATATCCCCGAACGCCAAATTAAGCGGCGCGTTCCGTATGTGTTAAATTTGGTGGGGCTTGGCAACAAAGCATACAGCCTGCCGCAGGAGCTTTCCGGCGGTGAGCAGCAGCGTATTGCTTTAGCGCGTGCCTTGGTGCATTCGCCGCCTATCATTATTGCGGACGAGCCGACGGGAAATATTGACCCGGAACTGTCCATTGAAATTATGGAGCTGCTTCAGGCCATCAACACGGTGGGAACGACCGTGGTGGTGGTAACGCACGAACGCGATTTGGCAATGCGATTTAATAAGCGCATTATTACCATTGACCACGGCGAAGTGGTAAAGGATACCCCGCCGAAGCCCCGCCGCAGTGCGCAGCCGGCTGCGCCCCAGCGCACGGCTGCCCCGTCGCGCCGGGAGGGCAGTGCACGCAAAACGGCAGCGCCGCAGCGTTCTTATGCGTCTCAAGCCGATGGGAAGGAGGGCGCACAGGAATGAATTTTTCCGGTTTTCGGTATTTGGTAAAGCAGGGCTGGCACAGCATGGTGACAAACCGCCTGATGACGCTGGCCTCGATGGGTGTATTGACGGCTTGCCTGTTTATTACGGGTGTGGCCGTTTTGCTGAGTGTGAATGTCAACAACTTTGTGGATTACCTCGGCAGTAAAAACGAGATTGAGTGCTTTGTTTCGGACGAGTATCCCGAGGAGCAGCTCACGGCGCTGGGCGAGCAGATTGCCGCGCTGGACAACGTTGCAACGTGTGATTTTGTGTCGAAAGCACAGGCCATTGAAGAAATGAAAGCGCAGATGGGCGCCGATGCGGCACTGCTGGACGCTTATGCCGGTGAAGGCAACTTGGAAAACCCGCTGCCCGCCTCTTTCCGTATCTCGATTGAGGATGTCAGCTTGCTGAATCAAACGGTGCAGCAAATTCAATCGGTTGCGGGCGGAGCGTTTTACCGCGTGGAATCCCCCAGCGAATTTTCCGATATGTTTATCAGCTTAAAGCGTGTGGTGACCATTGTCGGCTGGGGCCTTGTGGCGGTGCTGGGAACCGTGAGCGTCGTGGTGATCAGCAATACCATTAAGCTGACGGTGTTTGCACGTCGAAAAGAAATCAACATTATGAAATTTGTCGGCGCGACCAATGCCTTTATCCGGCTGCCGTTCTTTGTGGAAGGCATGACGGTAGGGGCGCTGTCGGGGCTGATTGCAACCGGCATTGTATCCGGCTGTTATTACGCGCTCATCAACGGCTTGCAGCGCGAAACGGACGGAATTGCCGCCGAATTGATTGGTTATTTGTATCCCGTGGGTGACATTGTGGTGCCCTTGTTGATTGGATTCGTAGCTTTCGGGATGTTTATCGGCAGTACGGGCTGTGCGACCAGCATCCGCAAACATTTGAAGGTGTAAGAATGGAAAAACAAAAGTGGATTGTTCGCGTTGTCAGTGCTGTTTTGGTCCTTTTGATGTTGGGAACACTCGTAGTTCCCATGGCTAATCTGGTGTACGCCGATACCGGCGATGAGATTAAGGCAGAGCTGGAGCGCTTGGAGCAGCAGCTGGACGATTTGAACGCGCAGATTCAAGCAAACCAGAATGATGCTGCTAAAGCCGAACAGATGAGCGAGTTTTACCAGAAAAAAGAGGCGACTGTTCGCGCGCAGATTGATGCTTTAAAGCAGGATATTGCCCGGCGCCGTACCGATTTGGAGCAAAAGCAGGCGGAGCTGGCTGTGCAGGTGCAAAAGGTGGAGCAGGCGCAGGATTTGCTGAGTGAACGCTTGCGTGCGATGTATGAGATGCAGCGTTCAAACCCGCTCAGTGTCTTGATGGGCTTGGAGGAAGTTTCCGACGTGCTTCGCTTTTCGGAAAATTTGCGCACCATCACTTTGAGCAATGACGAAGTGATTAACAACTTGAAAGAGCAGCGCGCCGCAATGGAGGCCCAAGCGGCTGAAATTCAAACCGATTTGGATGGCCTCAATGCCCAAGAGCAGCAGTTGGAAGCCAGCCAGCAAGAACTGGCGAGCGCCATTGTAGCTGCCAATAACATGGTTGATGAAGCAAAAGCGCAGGAAGAAGCGCTGAACGCCGCGCTGGCCGATACCCAGGCACAGTACAAAGCGGAAGAAGCCAAGTGGGCACAGTGGGTGGCGGCGAGCAGCGCTGACCAAAACTATATTGCCGATAACGGTGAATTTTACTGGCCCATTCCCGGATATTACCGCATTTCTTCCGATTATGGCGTTACGCGCTTGATTTACGGTGTGAAGGACGTTCACCGCGGCCTGGACATTCCTGCTCCTGCCGGAACGCCCATTTATGCGACGGCTGCCGGTGTGGTTTCCACCACTGCGCACTGGAGCTATGGCACCTGCGTAAAAATCAGCCATTCTTCTTCGCATGTCACGGTTTACGGCCACATGAGCAGCCGCGCCGCCGGCATTACAGATGGTGTTGTGGTGCAAAAAGGCCAGCTGATTGGCTACGTTGGAAGCACGGGCAACTCCACGGGAAACCATTTGCACTTTGAACTGGACGTAAACGGCTCTCCGACCAGTGTTCGTCCGTACTTAGACCCCAATATTGAAAGCCAGTTGTACTGGTAACAATCACAGCATCCGCACAAGCTGATCCAGTGGTGTGCGGATGTAATTTTTGCTGAAAAGGAGCGCTCGGATGAATAAAAAAATTACTGTCAATCTTGCAGTGGCGATTGCGATTATTGCAATGACTGTAACGTTCAGCGTCACCATGCTTCTTTCCATGCGCATGTTTGACAACACCGTTTCCAGTGTGCGTGAAAAAGAAACCATGTACAATAAAATATCCGAAATTGATAAAGCGGTACGCGGCAGTTATTACGGCGAAATCAATGAGGATACCTTGATGGACTATTTAGCCGCCGGATATTTGACGGGCACGGGCGATAAATATGCAAATTACTATACAGTGAAGCAGTACAGCGAATGGCAGCAGGTGCAAAGCGGCAGTGTAGCCGGTGTGGGTATGGATGTCGCCAAAGACGCCAGCGGTTATGCGCGCGTGATTCGCGTGTATCCCGCCAGCCCTGCCGCAGACGTGTCTATTACAACCGACTACTATTTGCTGAAAGTGGGCGATGTCGACGTGAAATCGTTGACCGCTGACCAAATTGAAAGCTTGCTGCGCGGCGATACGGGCACCAATGCATCCCTTACTGTCAGAAACCGAATGAATGCCGAGGAACAGACGCTGAACTTGCAGCGCAGACAGTATGACATGCCCACCGTGTTTACTTCCGTCATGCCGCAGGAGCCGACCGTTGGCTATGTACAGATTACATCGTTTAACCAGCGCACAGCAGAGGAGCTGGTGGAAAAGGTGGAAAAGCTCACCCAGCAGGAAACTCCGGTACAAAGCTTAATTATTGATGTGCGCAATAACAAAGGCGGCGCGCTGACGGATACCTTAGACGTGATTGACGCGGTGTGCCCGGTTGGGCCGATTGCCAGCCAGCAGAATAAAGACGGTACCACAAAGCTGCTGGATACCTCCGACAACAATGAGATTGCCCTGCCCATGACAGTGGTGGTGAATGCCGGAACAGAAGGCGGCGCAGAGCTGTTTGCGGCAACGCTGCGCGATTTTGGAAAGGCCAAGATTGTCGGCGTGGGGACAGCCGGAAAAGGTGCCGTGCAGTGTGACCCGGTTGCTTTGTCCGACGGTTCAGCGGTGTCGTTCACCATTGGTATTTTAGTGACCAAAAACGGCACCGGCTTTGACGGCACAGGTGTCAAGCCGGATGTAGAAGTTTTGTTGACGCCCGACCAGGAAGGTGCATTTTACGATTTGACATTGCAAAATGACCCGCAGATCGTCAAAGCGCTGGAAGCTTTAACCAACCAGCAAATGACCTCCGGCACAGCCGGTACTGAAAGCGGTGCCCAAAGCGGCGCAGAAAGCGCCTCGGTTTCCGCAGCATCCTCTGTGGTGACCTCTCAGGAAACTGCTCCCGCGGCATCGGACACAACGGCACAAACGGAAAGCACCGTTTCTTCCGACAGTGCCGCATAAAAAATAAGATTTCTATGGGCTCAGCCGCGCACATCTTGTGCGCGGCTGATGTTGACAAAAAAGAAAGGAAGATGGCTTTGGAGCTGACCAATGTTTCCGTGATAAAAGATCTGTGTGAACGCCATGGCTTTGCTTTGTCGAAAGGATTTGGCCAGAACTTTATTGTGAATCCCGGCATTTGTCCCAAAATGGTCCACGCCGCAGGGATTGACGAAAGCTATGGTGTGCTGGAAATCGGGCCCGGCATTGGCGTATTGACGAAAGAGCTTTGCAAATGCGCTGCAAAGGTGATTTCCGTGGAGGTGGACGAGCGGCTGCCGCCGCTGTTAGCGGAAACGATGGCTGAGTACGACAATTTTCAACTGGTGATGGGAGATGTGTTGAAAATTGATTTGGCCGCTTTAATTGCGCGTGAATTTCAGGGGCTGAAAGTGGCGGTGTGCGCCAATTTGCCCTACTACATCACCAGTCCTATCGTGATGAAGCTGCTGGAAGAACGTTTGCCGCTCGAGCATTTGACCGTTATGGTGCAAAAGGAAGCGGCGGAGCGCTTATGCGCCAAGCCCGGCACACGCGCCGCAGGAGCGGTGACATATGCCGTGCATTATTATGCCGAGCCGGAAATTTTGTTTACGGTACAGCCGGGAAGTTTTTACCCCCCACCCAAAGTGACAAGTGCGGTGATTCAGCTGCTCTTGCATGAAGCGCCCTGCGTGCAGCCCAAGGAGGAAAAGCACATGTTCCGCGTGATTCGGGCAGCATTCAGCCAGCGCCGCAAAACGGCGGCAAACGCCATCAGCGCCGGAATGGGCATTGCAAAGGCGCAGGTGTTGGATGCGATGCAGGAGCTGGGTATTTCCGTGACAGCGCGCCCGGAACAACTTACGCTGGAACACTATGCAGCGCTTTCCGATGCTCTGTCGAAACAAGCATAATTCTTGTATGGAAAAGCCTGCCGCTCGGCAGGCTGAGACTGTCGAAAAACTGCCGCCTCATTCAGAAAGAACCCAGGCTGCAAGGGGAAAAAGGCTTGGAAAAGGGGGCTAGCCCCCTTTTCCATTTTAGATAATGTTTCAGTTTGTGAAAAAGTGAAGCTTTTTCGACAAACTGAGTCTGCCGCTCGGCAGGCTTTTTGAACTTTCTGAAAACGAGATGAAAAAACACTGTGAAAGAGCGTGACAAAGCCAAAAAAGAGGCGTATACTGTGCAAAAAAAGTAAAGGACGCTGTCAAAACATGTTACAAGAATTTACCGCATTGCTGACGGGCGATTTTGACAATCGCACACAATATGAAGAAATGAAGAAAAACGGACGAGAGGATTTCCCCTTTGCACGCCACAAAAATACGGTGTGCAACGACCGCATCACCGGTTTGCCGGAGAATTTTGCCGGGGTTTTTCTGTTGGAAGAAAGCTACTACACCACGAAAGGCTCGGAACATGCTTCGCCGCACTTGTTTTTGCTGCGTGCTGAGGGAGAGCAAATTGTGCTTCACTCCTACGACATTCCCGAAGGGTTTGATAAAAGCACCTTTTCGGCGGAAACCTTTACCGGCGCACCGTATGAGGCGCTGCATGAATCTGCAAAATTCACCCCGGCTGTCTACGAGAAAAAGGGTGATGTCTGGGAAGGCGGAAGCGTGAGCATGTTCACGCCGGTTTTGCGTTTCACCCTGCACGAGCGCTTCAGCGAAGCGTGTTTGGAAGTGACGGAGCATATGGAGGTAAACGGCAAGCGCACCTTTGGGTATGACGAGCCGATTCGCTACGAGCGATGCGTGGCCGACAAGTAAAAAAACAAGAGCCTTTCTTCTGTCTCAAAACAACAGAAGAAAGGCTCTTATCTTATATTAATTATAGATTTATACCGCTGTGCTTTTGCTGTACGGATTACACATCTTGACGCGGGCAAGAGAAAAATGCAATGCCGGCAGCGCCGGGGCCTGCATGGGTGCCTACAACGGCACCGATGGGGCGCACAATCGGTTCGCTTAAATGCAGATTTTGGGTGGTGTAGCGGATAAACGGCTCAACGCCGTGGCGCTTGCCGGTATAGCCAACCATGACGGGCCATGCTTCATCCACGCCGCCAACCTTTTGAATTTGTTTAAAGATAGCAACGTAAGCGCCGGGCAAACCGCGCGCCTTATCGGCCAGCCCCACTTTTCCGTTTTGCACGCCGATCACGGGCTTGATGCCAAGCAAACCGCCCGCGATGGCAGCGGCAGTGGGCAGACGACCGCCCTTGTGTAAGTATTTTAAGGTATCTACAATGGCAAAAATATGCAGATGCTCACGCGCTTCAAGCAAATCATCCACAATTTCTTCCGGTGTCCACCCTTCAGACACACGCTGACAGGCGCGGCGCACCAAGAGCTGTGCCGCAAGGCTGGCTGTGTGGCTGTCTACCAGAAAAATGCGGTCATAGCCGACTTCTTCAGCGGCAATCTGTGCGCTTTGGTAGGTGCCGGACAAGGTGGAGGAAAGCAAAATGCAGATGACATCATCGCCGGCATCCCGCGCGTTTTCAAACTCTGCCATAAAACGCTCTGGGCTGGGCTGGCTGGTACTGGGCAGCTTATGCGCCTGTTCCAGCATTTCATAAAACTGTTCGTGGCCAAGGTCAACGCCGTCCTCATAGTGTTCATCGCCAAAGTGAACTTCAAGCGGAACCACACGAACGCTGAGAGAATGAAGGTCCTCGGGCAGCAAATCGGCGGTGGAATCGGTAAGAATACGAATCATAGGCATAAACTCCTTTGCAAACAGAGCGGCGCTCTTTGATGTTCTTGCCTTTATCATATCAAATCGCGCTGTTCTGTCAAGTGTTTTGGAAAGAAAAACGGATATCTTGTGTGCAAAAAGCTGTAAAAATATACAAAATAAGTAGAAATTTTAAGCAATATGAAAAAATAAGAATGCAGCGCTTGACAAATGAGACAAGTCGCGCTATAATAACAAAGCAATCTGAGATGCGGATTTAGCTCATCTGGTAGAGCGCCACCTTGCCAAGGTGGAGGTAGCGAGTTCGAGCCTCGTAATCCGCTCCATTTTTTTACCCATTTTTACATTTCAATATCCATCAAAAACATTGATGAGGAGAGTACGTTTGCACGAACTTTCACAGAGAGCTTTGACTTGGTGAAACAAAGCAAAGGGACGCAAACCGAATATGGCCTCTGAGTTGTGCAGGTGAAGCAGCACCGTGCAAGGATGCACGGGAAAGCCGTCGGAACATTTATGGCGGGTTGTTAGCTTGCAACGGGTGCGCCCGTTACTGCGCCGCGCTGTAATCCGTATCATCTGCGGCCGCAGCGGCTGAGGCTCTTGAAAAAGAGTGAATCAAGGTGGTACCACGGTGAACGTCAGCTCCCCGTCCTTGTCCCTTTTGGGCAAGGATGGGGAGTTTTTTGTTTTTCACAATCTGGTTGAAATGGGAAAAGCAGCCAAAACCATGGCTGGAAACGAAATCAATTTACAATAACGAGAAAGGAAACAGAGCCTGTGATTGAGATTAAGCAATTGACAAAGATTTTTAATGATAAAACGCAAAGCGTCACAGCGCTGAAAGACGTGACACTGTCGGTAGAGTCCGGCGATGTGTTCGGCATCATCGGCATGTCGGGGGCGGGCAAATCGACGCTGCTGCGCTGCTTGTCCTTGCTGGAGCAGCCCACGAGCGGTGAAATTTTGCTGGGCGGCGCAGATTTGGCGGCGATGACAGGCGCCGAGCTGCGCACTGCACGGCGGAAAATGGGTGTTGTGTTTCAAGGATATCACCTGCTGATGCAAAAAACAGTATTGGAGAATGTGGCGTTTCCGCTTCTTTTAGAAAAAGGGTGCGATAAGCGCAAAGCCCGCGAAAAGGCGGCGCAGCTGCTTGAGCTGGTCGGTTTGGCCGATAAGGCAAAAGCCTATCCGGCGCAGCTCTCCGGCGGACAGAAACAGCGTGTAGCAATTGCCCGTGCTTTAGCAACCGACCCGGAAATTTTGCTTTGTGATGAGCCGACCAGCGCGCTTGACCCCATGACAACAAAAGCTATGCTGGGCTTGCTGGAAGAAATCAACCGAAAAATGGGCGTGACGATTTTAATTATTACGCACGACATTGCGGTGGTTTCCGCCATTTGCAAACATGTGGCCGTGATTGGGGAAGGCCGCGTGGCAGAGCAGGGAGAAGTGACCAAGGTGCTGCATGACCCGCAGAGTGAAACGGCTAAAATGCTGCTGCGCGAATGGCGGGAACGAATGTGACAGGCAGGAGGGAAATACCATGATGAACTTTTTGAATCAATACGGACCGCTTTTGTTGGAAGGAACGGCAGAAACGCTTTACATGACGGTCTTTGCAACGCTGTTTGCCTATGTGCTGGGCTTGCCGATGGGCGTATTGCTGACGGTGACACAGGACAACGGCATTGCCCCCGCGCCGCGCTTTCATGCGGTGTTTGCCTGGGTGGTCAATTTGCTGCGAAGCTTGCCGTTTATCATTTTGATGTTCTTTATCATTCCCATGACGAGGCTGATTGCCGGAACCAGCATTGGTGCAACGGCGGCGCTGGTTCCCTTAACCTTGAGCGCTGCGCCGTTTGTGGCACGCATGGTGGAGCAAAGCCTTTCCGAAGTGGATGGCGGCGTCATTGAGGCGGCCAAGTGCATGGGGGCAACGCGAATGCAAATTGTATTGCGCGTGCTGCTGGTAGAAAGTGTGCCCAGCCTTTTGCGCGGCCTTTCCATCAGTATCATCACCATTTTAGGCTACACAGCCATCACCGGAAGCGTCGGTGCAGGCGGACTGGGCAATCTGGCTTACCGCTTCGGTTTTCAGCGCTATCAAACGGATGTGATGTATGCAACCGTATTTGTTTTATTGGTGCTGGTGTGTGTCATTCAAATTATTTTTGACATTGCAGCAAAAAAAGCAGACAAAAGAAACCGATAACGAAAAAGGAGACAATAACAATGAAAAAGACATTTGCTTGGATTTTGACAACAGTATTGGCCGTTGGATTGGCGGGCTGCACAGCAGCGGCAGACGGCCAAAGCACACAGGCTGCCGAGACACAAAGCGGCAGCGCACAGGTGATTCGTGTGGGGGCATCGCCCGCACCTCATGCGGAAATTTTGGAACACGCCGCCGATTTGCTGGCGGAAAAGGGCTACACGCTGGAGATTGTGGAGTTTGACGATTACGTCATGCCGAACACGGCCTTGGCCGAGGGCAGCTTGGAGGCAAACTATTTTCAGCATCAGCCCTATCTGACCAACTTTAACGCCGAGCAAGGCACCGATTTGGTGAGCGCCGGTGCGATTCACTACGAGCCGCTGGGCGTGTATGCCGGGAAATCGAGCGATTTGAGCAGTGTTTCCGATGGCGCGAAGATCGGCATTCCTGCCGATGCTACAAACGGCGGACGTGCATTGCTGCTGCTGCAAAACCAAGGCGTGCTGACCTTGAAAGACGGCATCAATTTGGATTATTTCCGCAACGCGGAGGACATCACCTTCTCGGAATATGACGGCATTGCCGAAAACCCGCATAATGTGGAAATTATTGCAATGGAAGCAGCCAACCTGCCGGCCAGCCTGCCCGATTTGGATTTTGCCGTAATCAATGGAAACTACGCCATTCCCGCCGGAATCGCTGACAAGCTGTTGGTGACAGAGGATGCTTCCGGCGAGGCTGCGCAAGTGTTTGCCAACATCGTTGCCGTGAGAAACGGAGAGGAAAATAACGAAGGCGTGAAGGCGCTGGTGGAAGTGCTGAAAAGCGATGAAATGAAGCAGTGGATTACCGACAAATATGAGGGAAGTGTGCTGCCCGTGGCATAAAGCGGTGTTGTGTACATGCATAGAAATAAAAAAGTGGATGCTGCAAACCGGCATCCACTTTTTGCTGTTTCTATGATATAATGGACAAAAATTATTGTGAGAGAAAAAGCTGGAAAGAAGGGGTTCCTATGGTTTGGACTGTTTTTGCGGGTCTGCTGCTGATGGGGCTTGGCGCTTTGTATTTCCTGCGGCCCGACTTGGTTTGGAAATACACGGAACGATGGAAGTCATATTCTGCCGATGAACCGTCAGATTTTTACAAACTCAATACGAAAATCGGCGGAGCTGTGTTTTTTCTGGTGGGGTTGGCAGGGCTTTTGCTGCCATGGATTTTTCCAGATGTTTAAGACAGCAATTCGCACAAAATACTATTTTGGAGCAAAAAGCCGCGGGGAGTCAGGCGCAGGGTTTCCCCGTCAAAAAGGGCAAGCCCTTCTTTTTGCAATTTTTGACAAAAGGACAGACGCTGCGCGTCCCAGATAACGCCCCAATCCTGCTTTAAGCGGGAAAGCGAAAGCCCCTCGCACAAACGAAGTTGAAGCATGATGAAGTCGTCAGCGGTGCAAGGGCCTTCCGGCTCGTAAGCCGCCGGTTGTTGGATAAAAGCATCCATGCCGGGCGGTGTGGAAAAGCGTTCGCCATTGAAGCAGCTGGCAGCGGTGACCCCAACGCCGAGATAGTCCTGACAATGCCAATAAAGCAGGTTGTGCCGTCCCTCAAAGCCGGGCTGGGCAAAGTTGGAAATTTCGTATTGCCGATAGCCCAAAGCGGACAGACGATCTACACAGGCAAGGTAAAAGTCTGCCGCGGCATCCTCGTCGGGCAGGTGTGCCGGGGGACGCTTGCCAAATACGGTTTTCGGCTCGATTTTTAATAAATAGCTGCTGATATGGGTGCAGCCGCCCTCTGATAAAAGCCTGAGCGTGGCGTTTAATTCTTCGTTTGTGTAGCCGGGCAGTGCCAGCATGACATCGCCGCTGATATTGGAAAAACCGGCCTGACGCGCCAGCGTGAGCGCTTGCCGCGCTTGTTCGGCGGTATGATGCCGCCCAAGGCGGGCAAGACTTTCGTCAAAAGCCGTTTGTACGCCGAAGGAAATGCGATTGACCCCCGCCGCGCGAAAACCTTGCAGCAAGGCAAGGGTGGCGTGTTCCGGGTTGCATTCCAAGGTGATTTCCGTGTCATGTGCCGGCTGGACGAAGTTGAGCACGGTTTCCACTTGTTTGGGAGTGAGCAGGCTGGGCGTACCGCCGCCAAAATAAACGGTGTCGGGGCACAATGCTTGCTGTCCGTGCTGTCGGGTAAAGCGTTGAATTTCGCGTAAAAGTGCTTGTATATAGCCATCCGGTACGCAGGTGCTTTTGCCGATGGAATAAAAATCGCAGTAATGGCATTTAGACGAGCAGTAAGGAATGTGAAGATAAAGGCCGAGCAACGAAAGTCCTTCCTTTCAAAAAAATGGGGTAAAATGCCGCTTGTTCGCTGTTGGCGCGGCAAACAAATCAAATTTTGTGATTTTATCACCGAATTGGAACGGGAATTGGGATATGATAAAAGCACAGCAAAACCAAAACGGCGGCGCACTGCGCGAAAGAATCAGCAAACAGGCGCCGCCCAACCTCTAAAAATAAAAGATGAAATAAAAAACAATCACAGTTCAAGGAGGAACCATTCATGTTAATTCATGTGACAAGTGCCGATTTTCAGGAAAAAGTGTTGAATGCCGATAAGCCCGTTCTGGTAGATTTTTGGGCGCCTTGGTGTGGCCCGTGCCGTACGCTGGGCCCTACTTTGGAAAAAATGGGCGAGAGCAGCAAGGGCTTTGATGTAGCCAAAATCAATGTGGATGAGGAACAGGCGCTGGCTGCCCAGTATCAGATTATGAGCATTCCCACGGTGCTGTTGTTCCAAGGCGGAAAAGTAGTGGCACAAAGCGTTGGTGCAGTGCCCGAACAAACGCTGCGTGACTTGGTTCGCAACCACACGGGCGTAACAGAATAAGCCAATATCAGCAAAAATTTTTCATAAAAACCCTTTTGGAAGAAAGCGGTGTGCATGGCCGAGTGGTTCGGCTGCACACCGCTTTCTTTTTTGTGCTGATTACAAAAGAGGAACTGCTTCGCAGCGCTCTTTCTCGGCATCCCATGCGCCAAGGCGCACAGGCACGAGCATTCCCTGAGAAAGGCCGGGCGCTTTGACCACAACCGGAACATAGCGCCGGGTATAGCCGGTATAAGTGTCTTTGGCAATCGGGGTTTCCGTTAAAACGACATCCTCCTGCCCCTCCATTTCGCCAATGATGCGTGCGCGCACGGCATCGGCAGCTTGCTGCAAACGATGGTTGCGCGAAAGCTTTTCTGCCTCCGACAAATGGCCGGGCATTTCTGCGGCAGGTGTGCCGGGGCGGCTGGAATAAGTGAATACATGCACCTTTAAAAAGCCGATTTCCTCTACAAAACGAAGGCTTTCGGCAAAGTCCTCCTCCGTTTCGCCGGGAAAGCCGACAATCACATCTGTGGTGAAAACGGCATCGGGAATTGCGCGGCGGATTTTCCGCACAACGTCTTTGTATTCTTCGGCGGTGTAAATGCGGCGCATCGCGCGCAGGGTTTTAGTGCATCCGCTTTGCAAAGAAAGGTGGAACTGCGGACAAAAAGCGGGAACTTCTGCCAGAGCTTCAATAAAAGCATCGGTGCAGAGATCCGGCTCCAGACTGCCCAGACGGATGCGCTCAATGCCGGGAACCAAAGCGGCTTTCTGTGTCAGCGCTTCCAAGGTAGTGCCGGTGTCCGTGCCATAGCTGGACAAGTTAATGCCGGAAAAAACGACTTCACGGTACCCGGCTTTTCCCAGAATCTCCAGCTCGCGCAGAATATTTTCTTCGCGGCGGCTGCGGACAAAGCCGCGGGCTCGGGGAATGACGCAATATGCACAACGGCGGTTGCAGCCGTCCTCAATTTTCATAAAGGCGCGCGTGTGACCGGCCATTTGCTCCATGGGAAGCTCCTCAAACGCCTCCTCCTTGCTGTGAGGAACGATGTCAATGATGCGTTCGCGCGTTTGGATAAAACGCAGTACATGCGCGACCAGCTGCTTGCGGGCAGCGGAACCTGTGATAATATCGGCCTCCGTGACGGCGCGTGCCTCCTGCTCAAACGCTTGGGGAAAGCACCCGGTGAGGACGGTGACGGCCTCGGGGTTGGTGCGCTTGGCCCGGCGCAGCCATTGACGGCTTTTTTTGTCGCCGCCGGAGGTTACGGTGCAGCTGTTGACGATGTAAACATCGGCGGTTTCATCGCTTTGCGCCAGCGTGAAGCCGTTTTCACAAAACAGCTGCTGCATCGCTCCCGTTTCGTTTTGGTTGACCTTACAGCCAAGAGTATAAAAAGCAACTTTCATGCACAGTACCATCCTATTGTTTGCTGGGTGTTTTTTGGGACAGATTGTCCACTCTGAAAAAAAGCCCGCGCTGTGCGGGGATGACTTAATTATACAAAAAAATAAAAAAAATACAAGCATGGAATGGATGAGCCTGCCGCCACATATATTATTGTCAGAAGTGGGCGGCATTCGCCGGCCTTGACACCAAAAAGGGAGGAGAAAGGCATGAACAAAAAAAGATGTGTCAGCGGTCTGCTTGCCGCCTGGATGCTGTTTGCAGGGATAGGCAGTGCGTATGCAAGCGGTGGAGCGGAGCAGGCCGACCCAGCCGCAGCTGCGCCCCCGGCCACGGTACAAGCTGACCCGGCCGCCGACCCCGCAGCCGACCCGGCGGCGGACCCGGCAGCACAGGGAACCCCCGCACCGCGCTCCGGCGTGATGGAGGGAGCCTATGAAGCGCCGGGCGGTGATGACTGGAATTGGAAAGATGACCCCACTGTGAAAGTAGATGCGGCAGCCGACCCTTCGGCGGCAATGAGCCTGCCGTGCCGCAACGCGATTTTAGTGTCTACCGACACGGGGGAAGTGCTGTATGAAATGGACGCCGATACGCGCGTTCCCATTGCGTCCATTACCAAGGTGATGACGCTGCTGCTGACGTTTGAGGCCATTGACGCGGGAAAGATTTCCCTGACTGATACGGTGCCGATTTCCGAACACGCTTATAACATGGGCGGCAGTCAAATCTGGCTGGAGCCGGGCGAGACATTTACGCTGGATGAACTGGTGAAAGCCATTTGTGTGAGCAGCGCCAATGATGCCGCCGTGGCAGTGGCGGAGTATGTAGGCGGCTCGGAGAGCGTTTTTGCTGAAATGATGAACGCCAAGGCCAAAGAACTGGGGATGGAAAATACCCACTTTATGAACGCCTGCGGCTTGGATGAGGAAAACCATTATTCTACGGCGCGTGACGTGTCGGTGATGTCGCGCGAATTGATGAAGCATCAAACGGTGATACAGTATACCGGCATTTGGACAGATTCGCTGCGCGGCGGCCAAACGCAGCTCGTAAACACGAATAAGCTGCTGAAAACATATGCGGGCGCGACCGGACTGAAAACCGGCACGACAAGCGGCGCGGGCGTGTGCATCGCCGCAACGGCAGAGCGCAACGGCATGGGGCTGCTGGCCGTGGTGCTGGGCTCTCCTTCGAGCGCCGAGCGCTTTGTGGCGGCAACACGCTTGTTAGATTACGGCTTTGCCAATTACGAGCTGGCACAATTTCCCGCTGTGCAGGGTCTTGCAGATGTGCTGCTTGTCACAGGAGGCGTTGCGGAAACAGCGGCGCTGACGAGCAATGCGCCGACATCGGTTTTGGTGAAAAAGGGGCAGGCGGCTCAGCTGAGTGCTGTGGCGGAGCTGCCCGCACAGCTGGCGGCGCCGGTGGCCGAGGGCCAAAAGGTGGGAGAAATTGTGCTGTCCGGCCCTGAGGGAGAGCTGGGCCGCTATGAAGTAACCGCAAAAGGACAAGTGGAAGTGATGAACCGGGAAAATGCCTGGGGTTTGCTGTGGCAGGCGCTGTTGACGGCGTAAAAAGCAGGAAACAGCCTGTGTGCGGGCGCGAAAATGCGCTTTGCCGCAGGCTGTTTTTGTTATGCAGGCAAAGCGGATTGTGCGGGGTTGCCCTTGACACGGGCGCGGTTTTCTTTTATACTGAAAGCATAATAAAACAGTAGGTTGGAGGCCTTTCTCTATGAGTGTCAAAATGAACGGCAAACACCTCGGCGGCTTTATCCGCGAGCACGAGTATCAGGCGATTTATCCGCAGATTCAAGCGGCGCATACCATGCTGCACGAAAAAACCGGGCTGGGGAATGATTTTCTGGGCTGGCTGGACCTTCCCGTTGATTACGACAAGGAAGAGTTTGCACGCATCAAAGCAGCTGCTAAAAGAATTCAAGAAGACAGCGACATTGTGATTGTCATCGGCATCGGCGGCAGCTATTTGGGCGCCCGCGCCGCAATTGAAGCGCTGAAGGGCATGATGTACAACGCGAAAAAGAAAAAAACGCCCGACATCTATTTTGTCGGCAATTCGATTAGCCCCGCTTATTTACAGGACATTATCTCGCTGTGTGAGGACAAAGAGTTTTCGGTGAACGTAATTTCTAAGTCCGGCACAACGACAGAACCGGCGGTGGCTTTCCGTGTCTTTAAGGCACTGCTTGAGAAAAAGTATGGAAAAGACGGTGCAAAACGCCGCATTTATGCGACAACCGACCGCGCAAAGGGCACGCTGAAAGAGCTGTCCGACCGCGAGGGTTATGAAACATTTGTGGTTCCCGATGACGTGGGCGGCCGCTTCTCCGTGCTGACGGCTGTGGGCCTTCTGCCCATTGCAATTGCCGGCTGTGACGTTGACCGCTTGATGGAAGGCGCGGCAGCTGCCCGAGAGGCATTTGCCGAGTGCAGCTTGGAGAACGACTGCTATCGTTATGCCGCAACCAGAAATATTTTGTACCGCAAGGGAAAAGCCGTAGAGCTGCTGGCTTGCTATGAGCCGAACTTTACCTTGATGAACGAGTGGTACAAGCAGCTGTTCGGTGAGAGCGAAGGCAAGGACGGCAAGGGCCTGTTCCCGGCAAGCGTTGTCTTTTCTACCGACCTGCACTCCATGGGTCAGTTTGTACAGGACGGTGCGCGCGTGATGTTTGAGACTGTTGTGGACATCAAAACGCCGCAGCAGGACTTGTTCATTGAAAAGAGCGCGGACAATTTTGACGGCCTTGATTTCCTGGCCAATCAAAATATGAGCGTTGTAAACCGCAAGGCCATGGAAGGCACTATTTTGGCACACACCGACGGCGGAGTGCCCAACGTGGTGTTGGAAGTGGACGCGCTGGACGAGTACAACCTGGGCTACCTGATTTACTTCTTTGAGAAGGCCTGCGCAATTTCCGGCTATCTGCTGGGCGTGAACCCGTTTGACCAGCCCGGCGTAGAAAGCTACAAAAAGAACATGTTCGCACTGCTCGGCAAGCCCGGCTATGAGGAGCAGAAGGCGCAACTGGAAGCAAAACTGAAATAAGTTAAAAAAGCACCCTTTGTGGTGTTCAAATATAAGGAGGAATTCCTATGATTCAACTGATCGTTGGCAGCAAAGGCTCCGGCAAAACCAAAAAGATGATCGACATGATCAACGCTTCGGCAAAAACCACCCCCGGCAATATTGTCTGCATCGAGAAATCGATGAAGCTGACCTATGATATTGATCACGCTGCACGCCTGATCGACGTGGATGAGTATAAGATTGAGGGCTATGATAAGCTGTATGGCTTTGTGGCCGGTGTGCTGGCAGGCAACTACGACATCGTCGAAGTTTACCTGGACGGTATTTTGAAGATCGGCAACCACGACATGGAAGGTCTGGGCAATATTCTGGACGCTTTCAATGCTTTGGTAGGCGAGAACGTGAAAATGGTGGTAACCGTTTCTGCGGACGAGAGCGCTTTGACCGATTCTGTGAAAAAATACCTGTAATCGGAAAGAAACACAACAACGAAGGGCTGCCGGTGAGCGGCCCTTTGTTTTGAGTTTTGCCCGTCGCGACGGCGCTGGGCAGAATACCGATAAGCCAAAAGGCACCCGGTAAGCGGGCGAGTGATTTCCGAAAATTCACCATTTTTTCAAAAAGAAAGCATGAAATTCTACAAATTGTATTGACAAAGTGCTTTTTGACGGCTATAATAACATAGCAACCTTTGAGGAGTACCAAAATGACGTTGGATATTAAGAAGCTGTTCAGCACATACAAAGAGCCGCTTTCCGGGCAGGAAACGCTGGATTTCGATGGGATGGATTTTCCTGGGTATGAGGTGAATGGCTCGGTGCGCGTCCAGTGGGGATTGTGCATGGAAGGCTCTGTGTTGGATTTGACATTGGAGTTTTCTGCGTGCGTGTCCTTTGCGTGTGCGCGATGCTTGAAGGAGTGCGAGCAAAGCTTTGACTTAAAGGCTGAGTATTCCATCCGCGAAAGCGAGTGTGAAGCATCGCCCGATGCCGAGCTGCCGTTTGATGAACGGGGACGGCTGGATTTGAAGGAGCTTTGCTACCAAGAGCTGGTATCCGAGATACCCAGCGTGCTGCTTTGCAGCGAAGATTGTAAGGGGCTATGCCCGATCTGCGGCCGCCGAAACCCTTGTGCTTGCACACAGGAAACCAACGGCGATGTTGTGGATGAAAGGCTTGCTATATTAAAAACACTGCTTTGATTACACAATATTTATGTTGAGGAGGTGCTTAAAATGGCAGTACCCAAGAGAAAGGTTTCCAAGGCAAGACGTGATAAACGACGCTCCTCCGTGTGGAAGTTGACCGCGCCCACGCTGGCCAAGTGCACACAGTGTGGTGAGTACAAGCTTCCCCATCAGGTATGCGGCAACTGCGGCTACTACAAGGGCAAGGAAATCATCAAAAAAGAAGCCTAATGGCTTTGTGACATGGGGGAAGGATTCAGCATCCTTCCCCTTGCTTTTTATCCCGCCGGATGGTGTATCTGCTTGGTATAAAACCACCCGAACAGGAAAAGCTTTTGGATACAAGAGCAACAGGAGGAGCAAGATGGCGGTAAAAATTAGCACAACAGAAAAGGGAAGCCCGGCACAGCGTTATGGCTTAAAGGGCTGTACGCTTCTTTCTATTGACGGCCATGAAATCAATGACATGCTCGACTATGAATTTTATTCGTCGGGAGCATTTTTGGAATTGGCCGTCATGAAGGACGGTGCATTGTGTTATATTCCCGTTCAAAAAAAAGAATACGAGCCGCTGGGCTGTAACTTTGAAAGCTATTTGATTGATAAAAAACATTCGTGCAAAAATAAGTGCATGTTTTGCTTTATTGACCAAATGCCAAAAGGGATGCGAGAAACCCTTTACTTTAAAGATGATGACGAGCGCCTTTCCTTTCTGTTCGGCAATTATGTCACATTGACCAATTTGAGCGAACGAGAAGTAGAGCGCATTAAAACCATGCATATTTCGCCCATCAATATTTCGGTGCATACCACCAACCCGGAACTGCGTGTGAAAATGATGAAAAACAAGCACGCGGGCGATGTGCTGCGCTATATTGATGAATTTGCCAAAGCGTATATTCAAATGAACTGCCAGCTGGTGCTTTGCCGCGGTATCAATGATGGCGCTGAGCTGAGAAGAAGCCTTGAAACATTGATCAAGCTGTATCCCGCGGTGCAAAGCATTGCCGCCGTTCCCAGCGGCCTGACGAAATACCGGGAAGGGCTGTATCCGCTGGAGCCTTATGACAAGGAAACGGCGTTGGAAGTGCTGGATATTTTGGAAGAATACGGCGAAAAATGCTATAAACGCCACGGCGTGCGCATTATCTATCCCAGTGACGAATGGTATTTGCTGGCCGAACGAGAAATGCCGCCGCGCGACTTTTACGACTCTTTCTGCCAATTGGAAAACGGCGTTGGCATGTGGCGGCTGTTGTATGATGAATTTATGGAAACCTTAAAGGAAACCCGTTCGCCGCTTTTGCCGAAAAAGATTGACCTTGCCACAGGCGAATTGGCCTACCCGCTGATTTGCGAACTGGCACAGGCGATGCAGACGAAAATGCGCAATGTGAAAATTGAAGTGCATGAAATTAAAAACGAGTTTTTTGGCGGAAATGTGACGGTGGCGGGTTTGATTACCGGAACGGACTTAATTAAACAGCTGAAAGGAAAGCTGACCAGCCGGACGCTGGGCATTCCCGAAGTGATGCTGCGCGAGGAGCGCGATAAATTTTTGGACGATATTACCGTAAAAGAACTGGAACGGGAACTTTGCGTGCGTGTGCGCATTATGCCTCAGCGCGGAGATGATCTGGTACAGGCGCTTTTGAAATAAAGAAAGGAAAAGAAATTATGGCAAAGCCGATTGTAGCAATCGTGGGACGCCCCAACGTGGGAAAATCGACTTTATTTAACAAGCTGATTGGTCAGCGTTTGGCGATTGTGGAAGATACGCCGGGCGTGACCCGTGACCGCCTGTATGGAAACTGCGAATGGGGCGCGCACGAGTTTTTGCTGGTGGATACCGGCGGTATCGAACCGCGCATTGACGACGGAATGCTGGAGCACATGCGCCAGCAGGCACAATTGGCCATTGACACGGCAGACGCAATTATTTTTGTGACGGATATTCGCGCCGGTGTGACCGCACAGGACAGCGAAATTGCGGCGATGCTGCTGCGTTCGGGAAAGCCGATTGTTTTGGCGGTGAACAAGGTGGATCGCTTGGGTGAGCCGCCCATGGAGCTTTATGATTTCTATTCGCTGGGCTTGGGCGAACCCTACCCTGTGTCCTCGGTGCATGGCCATGGAACGGGCGATATGCTGGACGAGGTGTGCAAGCATTTGCGCGTGGAAGAACCGCAGGAGGACCATGACGAGCGCATCAGTGTAGCGGTAATTGGCCGCCCCAACGTGGGAAAATCGAGCTTGGTCAACTATATTTTGGGCGAGGACCGCATGATTGTTGCCAACATTGCCGGTACAACGCGCGACGCGGTGGACAGTGAAGTAGAAAACCGCTACGGCAAGTTTGTGTTCACCGACACGGCGGGCTTGAGAAAGCGCGGCAAGGTGGAAGAAGGCGTGGAGCGTTACAGCGTGCTGCGTTCGCTTGCGGCAGTGGAGCGCAGCAAGGTGTGCGTGATTATGATTGACGCGACCGAAGGCTTTACCGAGCAGGATTCTAAAGTGGCGGGCTTTGCCCATGAGCAGGGCAAGGCGTGTATTATTGCGGTGAATAAATGGGACGCGGTGGAAAAAGACGATAAAACCATGGACGTGATGCGCAAAAAGCTGATGAATGATTTCAGCTTTATGTCCTATGCCCCGATTTTATTTATTTCGGCGAAAACCGGACAGCGTGTAGACCGTTTGTTTGAACTGATTAAGTTTGTAGACGAGCAAAACGCAATGCGCATTACCACCGGTATGCTGAACGACCTGTTGGCGCGTGCCACAGCGCGTGTACAGCCGCCCAGCGACAAGGGCAAGCGCCTCAAAATTTATTATATGACGCAGATTTCGACAAGACCGCCGACGTTTGTATGCTTTTGCAACTCGAAACAATTATTCCATTTCTCTTACCAAAGATATATTGAAAATCAAATTCGAGAAACGTTTGGCTTGGAGGGAACACCTGTTCGTTTGGTGCTGCGTGAGCGTGGGGAAAAGCCCTGAGTATACTGCTTAGGGCGGATGGAGTGAAATCATAAATAAAGCGAGGAGATTGAATTGTTAGCCTTTATTGCGGTTTGTGTACTGGTTCCTTATTTGCTTGGTTCCCTCAGCTTTTCCATTATCGTATCAAAGGGGCTGTATCATCAGGATATTCGCAAATTTGGTTCGGGAAATGCAGGTATGACCAATATTCTTCGCACTTACGGAAAAAAAGCGGCGGCACTCACGGTGATTGGTGACATCGGAAAAGGTGTTGTGGCGGTGCTGTTGGCAAAATGGTTTTTGGCAGGAGCCGCAAATGAAAATGCAATTTTGGGCGTTTATTTGGCTGCCTTTTTTGCGGTGATTGGCCATGTATATCCGCTTTATTTCGGCTTCAAAGGCGGCAAAGCGGTTAGTGTTGCGGCAGGAACCATTGTGGCCATTCAGCCCATTTTAATTGTGCCTCTTTTGATTATTTTCTTTGTGGTGCTGGCTTTAGGGAAAATGGTGTCCCTTTGCAGCATTTGCTGTGCAGTAGCCTATCCTTTTTTAACAGCCGGTTATTACCTATGGATGAAGCAGGACGCGCCGATGGCAACCGTGATGACCGCTTGCATCGGGGCGACCATTGTAGCCGCTTTGGTGATTTGGCTTCACAGAGGAAATATCAAACGCATTTGCAACGGAACGGAATATAAGTTTTTTCAAAAAAAGGGTGACGAGCAAAAGCCTTGACTTTTTTTGAAAGCGGCAGGGAAGGAGGGCAAAAGATGGATGTGCGCAAAAAAGTAATTACGCAGACGGCGGTTTGTGTTATCTTTTTTTTGATTATTGCCATTGTCATGCTGGCATGGCAGGGCGGATGTGCGCCGTGGATGGTTGTGACCGCTATTGTATTTGCGCTGATTGACATTATTTTGCCGGGCACCTTCTGGCTGCAAATCTGCCGCAAAAAACTCGGATTGAAAGAGCTGTGCGAACGCGCGCCGATGTCGATGATGCTGCTGCTTGGAACCGGATTTTTCGCCTTGGTGAGCGCAGTGAGTTTTCGGCTGGGCAATACGGCGCTGATTCAATGGGGAATGCCGGTGTTTGCCGCGCTGGGGCTTTGGTCCAGCATTCGGCTGCTGAAAAAGGAGAAGTGCCATCCTCAGGTGGTACTGGAGCCCCTTCCCATGTGGATTTTTGCGGGAACGCTTTTGGTTTATCTTTTTGCTTGGATTCCTTTTACCGCTCACCCGCAGGCTGTGGGAGCTACTTCCATTAAGCAGGATTTTTTGTGGAATGTGGGAAATGTTAACTCCTCCTTTCTGGGGTTTCCGCCGCAGGATATTCGCTTTGAGGGCGTGCGGCTGCGCTATCATTACTTAAATGAGCTGCTTTGTGCAGGTGTGTCAGCTGCTTCGGGTGTACATGCTTATGACTTGTTAGGGGTAGTTTGGCCGCTTTTCTGTCTTTCCGGTGCAGCGGCCTGCCTGTATGAATTTGGAATTTCCGTGTACAACAATCGCAAAACAGCGGCGGCGTTGATTTTGTTGGTGTTTTTTACCGATGCGCAGGTGCTGTACCATGCGACAACTAACGTCGACAGTGTGGCAACTGCCATGCTGTATTCTTCCGCTTGGCTTTCGATTGTGGCGTATCTGTGGGCGGATGAACGCAGGGTGAATCTCATTTCGGTTGTTTTGGGGCTTTGTGCGTCGATGCTGCTGTTGATGGCAAAAGGCCCGGTGGGACTGATTCTGATTTTGGCGCTTGCCTGTGCAGCCCTTTGGAATGTCCTGATGAAGAAAAAACTGGGCCGGATGACACTGTTTGCAGCGTGGCAGCTGGGGCTTTTGGCCGTGGTTTATCCCGTGATGTTTTCGGCGGGCGCAAATCAGATGGGAGTTTCATTGTCGGCAACACTGGCGCGCACGGGCTTTTTGGCGCTGGCTGATGCGGCAGGGAAAATACACATTGCTTTGTACTGGCTGATGCTGCCCATTGCGGCGCTGTTGTTTTTGTGTTTGACAAGAGCAGCGGTATTTATTTGCTACTTTTACTGTGCGGTGCGCCGAGTAAAAAAGCTGAAAGAAATATCCGCGATGGAAATGCTGCTCCACGCGGCGATATTCGGCAGTTTGATTGCGTTTTTTATCTTTGATCATTATGCTTACAGCCAAGTGTATTTTTTGTTTTTGGCAACCCAGCTGGCCGCGGTGATTACGGCACCTTATATTGGGGTACTGCCGGAAAAATCGTGGAAAAAAAGGACTATGCTGACAGCCTGCACACTAGGCATTGCGCTGTGCGTGGGAAATACAATGGTTACAATGGAGCAGGGGCTGGTTCGGATGGAGCAGAACATGGGCCTGGCAGAAAAAGATGAGACGATGGATATTTTGCCGGATCATGAACAGGCCGCCCAATGGCTGGCAAAGAATATGCGCAAGGATGAAACTTTTGCAGTAAACCGTTATCGGGATTTCGACTCGGCAGAGGGAAATTCCAACTTCTACACCGCATTGTCGGGGCGACAGGCTTATATGGAAGGGTGGCTCTGTACGGTTTCAAATATGGGCGTTCCCGAAGAAATTGTGCAGGAAAAGCGCACCCAAACGGCTATCATGTTTTCGCCTTCCGCAACTCCAGAACAGGTATTGGAGACCGCCCGCGCCAATGGCGTAGATTATTTGGTGTTTGACGAGCTGTATTCTTACACCGGAAAAAACGGCCCGCAGTTTGCGCTTTTGGATTTGGTTTTGGATTTGGAAACGGTGAACATTTACCGAGTGCCAACGTCTTGACAAACAACAAAAAACAAAATATACTGATAGGCGAAAGGCTTGGCGGATTTTGGCAGCGTGGTAAGAGGCTGCCCTGCCGAGCGCCCAACAACAAAAGATAAATGCGAAGAAAAAGAGGTTGCCGCAGCAATCGGATGCAGAGAGCAGGACGGTGGGTGAAAGTCCTGTGAAGAAATGCGGCATGGTCGCTTTGGAGCAGAGAGCGTGAACCGCACGGACAGCGCTTTTCGTGAGCCTTGCGTTAAAAGGCAAGAGGGGCTTTTGCTGGAAAGGCAAAAGCAAGTTGAGTGGTACCGCGGTTTATGCCGTCTCATGCGTGTGCATGAGACGGCTTTTTTGATACGAGGAGGGGGAGAAAGAATGCAGGGTACACAGCGCTATAACTGGCTGGATGTGATGAAGCTGATTGGTATTTGGCTGATGTACGTCACCCATTACGACGGAATGGGCCGCTATGGCATGGTGGGGCAATATACGCTGCTGGGAATTTTATTTTTTGCCTCTGGATTTACTGCTTTTCGCGCCGAGGAAAAAACGTGGCGAAACTTTGCAAAAGAAAAATTCCTGCGCCTCATGGTGCCGTACTTTGTATTCGGCGTTTTGGTTTTGGCGGTTCGGGTGTTTCTGTTTGAGCTGACGATTGGAGAGATGATTCAATGGGTGAAGGGGCTTTTATACGGAGCCCGGAATGTGTGCCCGGTGGCGGCGATGTGGTTTTTGCCGTGCCTATTCTTTATGGAGCTGTACCATGAGACGATACGGCGGCTTTTGAAAAAACCGGCGCTGGTATGGATTTGCGCTGCTGTGGCCAGCGCGGCGGTGAAGCTGATTCACGAAGGAGCGGTGCTGCCGTGGGGAATGGATATGGCGGCGCGCTTTTGGATTTACTATGCCATCGGGGATGCAGCGTCGCTGCTTGCCCGAAGCGGCTGGCTGTATGACAATCAGCACAAGCTGGGATGGCGTTTGACAGCGGCAGTGGGGACAGCTCTTTCGTGGTATGTGCTGTATATCAATTTTTACTATGGACTTACCTATTTCCCCAGCTTGTTCGGTGTGAATGAACCGAGCTATTTTGTGTTGAGTGGGATTACATTTTTGTATGAATGCAGCGGAATTGCTTGTGCATTCAGCGCGGCGCTGCTTTTGCAGAAAAGCAAGCTGCTTTGTGCAATGGGACGTTCGACCCTCGTTTTGTGTACTACGGAACAGTTGGTGAAAATTCTTGTTCCGCCGGCATTGGCTGCAATTGGACTGACCATTCCAGACAGCGGTACACAAGTGGGCGGGAACGTGATGGCAATGCAGGCATTTTGGATGATGCTGGCAAGTTATTTTGTGTTTGCGCTTCCGATTGAGCGGTATTTTCCGTGGATGTTGGGGCGTTTCAAGCCTTTCAGCCGAAAGGAAAAGGAAAAAGCCTATTCTGTGTGAAAGAAATATGCAAAAAAGCGGAATTTCGGCGCAGGATAAGGCAGAGAGAACGAAACAGCATGCTGCCCTTTGGGCAAGTGCCGACAGAAAAGGAGATTGGGAATGAAACAGCTGGAAAAAATTTATGAGCCGGGACAGGTGGAGGACCGACTGTATCAAAAATGGGTGGAAGGCGATTATTTCCACACCCAGCGCGACCCGGACAAAAAGCCCTACACGATTGTAATGCCGCCGCCCAACATTACGGGACAGCTTCACATGGGTCACGCGATGGACGAAACGTGGCAGGATATCTTGATTCGCTATAAAAGAATGCAGGGATATGCGGCGCTTTGGGTGCCGGGTACTGACCACGCATCCATTGCAACGGAAGCGCGTATTGTGGCAAAGATGAAAGAGGACGGCGTGACCAAGCAGGAGCTGGGACGCGAGGGCTTTTTGGAGCGCGCTTGGGACTGGAAAAAACAATATGGCGGACGCATTGTGGAACAGCTGAAAAAGCTGGGCTGCTCTTGCGACTGGAAGCGCGAGCGCTTCACGATGGACGAAGGATGCAGCAAAGCGGTGGTAAAGGTATTCAAAAAGCTGTATGACGACGGCTTGATTTACCGCGGCGAGCGCATTATCAACTGGTGTCCGCACTGCAAAACCTCTATCTCCGATGCGGAAGTGGAATATGAGGAGCAGGACGGTTCCTTCTGGCACATTCTGTATCCGGTAGTGGGTACGGACGAGATGCTGGAGATTGCGACGACCCGCCCCGAAACGATGCTGGGCGATACGGCAGTGGCGGTACACCCGGAGGACGAGCGCTACACCCATCTGCACGGCAAGAGCGTGCTTTTGCCGCTGGTAAACCGCGAGATTCCCATTGTATGCGATGAGTATGTTGACCGGGAGTTCGGTACCGGCGTGGTGAAAATTACCCCGGCACATGACCCGAACGACTTCGAGGTGGGGGTGCGTCACCAGCTGCCCATTATCAAGGTGATGACAGACGATGCCCGCATGACGGACGACTGCGGAAAATACGCAGGGATGGACCGCTATGAAGCACGAAAAGCCATTGTGGCTGATTTGAAAGAGCAGGGCTATCTGGGCGAGATTGAAGCACACAAGCATAACGTCGGAACTTGTTACCGCTGCGGAACAACGGTAGAGCCGATGGTGTCAAAACAGTGGTTTGTGAAGATGGTGCCGCTGGCAGGCCCGGCCATTGAAGCAGTGCGCAGCGGCAAAATCCGCTTTGTGCCGGAGCGCTTTGACAAAAACTACTACTTCTGGATGGAAAACACCCGCGACTGGTGTATCAGCCGTCAGCTGTGGTGGGGCCATCGCATTCCCGCTTATTATTGTGACGACTGCGGCGAAATTACGGTTTCGGATGTGCATCTGGACACCTGCCCGAAGTGCGGCAAGCCGGTGCGTCAGGACGAGGATACGCTGGACACCTGGTTTTCCTCGGCATTGTGGCCGTTCTCCACGCTGGGCTGGCCGGAAGAAACCGAGGACTTGAAATATTTCTACCCGACGAATACGCTGGTGACCGGTTACGACATCATCACGTTCTGGGTATCGCGCATGATTTTCTCGGGACTCACTTACACCGATCAAGTACCCTTTGACACGGTGCTGATTCACGGTTTGGTGCGCGATGCACAGGGACGCAAAATGTCCAAGAGCCTGGGCAACGGAATTGACCCGCTGGAAATCATTGAGCAATACGGTGCCGACGCACTGCGCTTGACGCTGGTCATCGGCTCGACGCCGGGCAATGACATGCGCTTCTCCGATGACAAAGTGAAGGCGAGCCGCAATTTTGCCAACAAGCTTTGGAACGCGACCCGCTTTGTAATGATGAACCTACCGGAGGACTTTGTACCGGGTGAGCCGAGCACTCTGACCATGGCAGACCGCTGGATTTTGTCGCGTCTCAACAGCTTGGCGCGTGAAGTGACGGCAAACCTTGACAAATTTGAGCTGGGCTTGGCGGCGCAGAAGGTACAGGACTTCATTTGGGAAGTCTACTGCGACTGGTATATCGAAATTGCGAAAATTCGCTTGAACAGCGAGGATGCCGGGGAGGCAGACAGCGCCCGCAAGATTCTGGTGCAGGTATTGTCGGAGGCACTCAAGCTGCTGCATCCGTTTATGCCGTTTATCACAGAGGAGATTTATACCGCTTTGCCGGGCAGTGCAGATTCTGTGATGAATCAGGCATGGCCGGTGTATCGTGAGGAAATGCACTTTGAGGAAGAAGAAATCGGCTTTGAGAAAGTGATGGATTTGATCAAAGCGGTTCGCGCCATTCGCAACGACATGGGCGTACACCCCACAAAGCGCACCAGCATGATTGTGGAAACGGCAGACGCTGCGCCGTTTAAAGCGGGTGAGAGCTACCTTGCTAAATTTGCCTTTGCGGATGAAGTTTCCTTTGTAGAGAAATACGAGGGAGACACGGCGGGCATGGTGCAGGTGGTAACAAATGCGGCGCGCGCCTTTATCACCATGATGGAACTGATTGACCGCGACAAAGAACTGGCACGTTTGAACAAAGAAAAAGCGGGCTGTGAAAAAGAAATTGCCTCCTGCGAAGCAAAGCTGAACAATGAGGGATTTGTGGGCAAGGCACCGGAGCAGGTAGTGCAGAAAATCCGTGACAGCTATGCAGCTGCAAAAGCAAAGCTTGCAAAAATTGAGGAGTCTTTGGCTGCTCTGCAATAAGTGCAAGTGATGGTCTGAATCAAAAAGAAGCAACAGCGACCGAGGATTAAGGCGGCGCTTTCCGAGTGGAGCAGTTCTGCCGGAAAGCGCCGCCCTTTTTGAAATAGAAAGGGGAGAATGAGATGATTTATCGTAAGGCTGAGAAAAGTGATGCGGCAGCATTGCTGGATTTTACGAAAATTGTCGGTGCCGAAACGGATTTTTTATTGATGGATGGCGGCGGCATTGGCTTGAGCGTGCAGGAGGAAGAAGAAATGCTCGAGCAGATGGCGCACTCGGAAAAAAGTGCGATGTGGGTGGCGCTTGACGGCAGTGAGATTGTGGCGGTGACACAATGCAGTGCGGTGGGCAGAAGGCCGCGTGTGGCACACCGGGCTTCGATTGCGGTATCTGTAAAAAAGAGCCATTGGCGCAAGGGGATTGCATCTCACATGATACAGATGATGATTGACTGGGCCAAAGAACGTGGATTTGAAAAAATGGAACTGGAAGTCAACGCCGAAAATACAGCGGCAATTGCGCTTTACCAAAAATTTGGATTTCAGGAGTTTGGGCGCTATCCTCAATTTTTCAAATATGAAAGCGGACGGTACGGCGATGCACTGTATATGGTAAAGGAACTCAAGACATCGGCGGTGTGATAACAAAAGGAGAAACCAAAATGGATTACGAAAAGGCGTTGGAGTGGGTACACAGCTTGCCGCGACTGGCAGAACATCCCGGCGTGGAAAACGAAAAAAAGCTGTTGGAAAAGCTGGGGAATCCAGAAAAAAGCTTGAAGTTTGTACACATTGCAGGGACAAACGGAAAAGGCAGCACAACCATGATGATGTCCAACATATTAAAATGTGCCGGTTACCGCGTGGGGGCAACCATCAGCCCGTATGTACTCGATTTTCGGGAACGGTTTCAAATCAATGGCGAAATGATTGGAAAAGATGTTCTGGCGGAAGTTTTAACACAGGTGCGCAAAGCGGTAGAAGCATTGGAAAACGAAGGCTGGGACAGCATGGTAGAATTTGACGTTGTAACAGCTGCGGCTTTGGTGTGGTTTGCAAAAGAAAAATGCGACATCGTTTGTATGGAAACCGGATTGGGAGGGCGCTTGGATGCGACCAATGCGGTAGAAAATACTTTGGTGGTGTGTATTACGGCCATTGGAAAAGACCACACAGAATTGCTGGGCGATACCTTGGAGAAAATTGCGCGGGAAAAGTGTGGGATTTTCAAAAAAGGCTGTACCGTCGTGTGCTATCCCGAACAGGACAAGGAAGTTATAGAGGTTGTCCAGGAGCAGGCGAAACAATATCATGCGCCTATTCGGATGCCGGAACAAGAGGATTTTTATTTTTACCGAGGTCAGCCCTTTGAAAACCGTGTGAACTACGGCGGATATGATTTGAACATTGCGATGCCGGGAAAGCATCAAGCCTATAATGCGGGTGTGGCGATAGAAATTGCGCTGGCGCTGTGTGACAAAGGATTTGATATTTCTGACGAGGCCATCATAGAGGGAATTGAAGAAACGAAGTTCCCGGCAAGAATTGAAGTGTTCTGTAAACGTCCGCCGCTGATTTTGGATGGGATGCATAATGTGCAGGGCGCAAAAGCGCTGGCGAGTGTTTTGGAACAGGAGAAAGTGAAGCACCTCACCTTGGTGATTGGCGTTTTGCATGGAAAAGGCGAGGAAAAGATGCTGGAGCTTTTGGCGCCTTATGCAGACCGCTGCTGCACGGTGACGCCGGACAGTCCGCGTGCGATTCCTGCACAGGAATTGGCACAGACCGCAAAGCGGTATTATCGGGAAACGGCCTTTTTTGAAAGTGTTCCGCAGGCGCTTCGTCATGCGATGCAATTTGCAGAGAACGGGCTGTTGATTTGCGGGAGCTTATATTTGGCGGCAGAGGTAAGGTCACTTTTAGAAAAAACAGCAAATACAACAGTTTAAGAGAAAAGGTGAATGCCGGATGGAAAAGAAGTGTTTTATTCCGGGATGACACCTATTGCGACAAAAAATACATGGCATACAGTTTATGCTTAATGCGTAGGCTGTATGCCTTTTCTTTTTTCTAAAAAGGAGTGCAAATATATGACGCAAGTAACGATGATGCAGGAGGGAAAACAAATGACGGCATTTTTGTCCGGCGAAATTGACCATCATTGGGCAGCCGTCCTGCGGGAGCAAATGGATGAGGCAATTAAAGCAACGGTGCCGGAAAAGCTGATCCTTGATTTTTCAGGCGTAACATTTATGGATTCTTCCGGCGTTGGATTGATCTTAGGCAGGTACCGCTTAATGAACAGCTGGAAGGGCGTCGTTGTGGTGCAGAAAGCGCCGGCAGGAATTAAAAGGATGCTTGCCATTGCCGGTATTGAATCAAAAGACTAAAGAAAAGGGAGAGCAAGATGAAAGCATTAAACAGTGTGAAATTTCAATTTCCCAGCAAAAGCGTAAACGAGGGCTTTGCCAGAAGCACGGTGGCAGCGTTTGCCGCTCAGCTGGACCCGACTTTGGATGAAATTGCCGACTTAAAAACAGCCGTTTCGGAAGCGGTGACGAATTGTATTGTACATGGATACCCGGAAGATATTGGCGTGATTACCATAACCGCTTCTATTTATGAGGGAAACACGCTGCGGGTGGTTGTGGCGGACCGCGGCGTTGGGATTGAAAACGTAGAAAAAGCAATGGAACCAATGTACACAACGGGAGGCCCCGAACGCGCCGGGCTTGGATTTGCAGTGATGGAGAGTTTTACCGACAAAATGAAGGTGAGCTCCAAACCGGGTAAGGGGACAAGAGTGACGATGACAAAGCGGATGGGCAGCCGAGAAAATGCAAACCATGCAAGGGGAGGAGAAGTGTAAATGCCGCTGGCCCAAAAAGAACGTGCTGAGTTTATCGAGGAAAATTTGGGGTTGGTTCACGCATGTGCAGGACGCTTTCGCGGAAGGGGAATGGAATATGATGATTTGTATGCCGCCGGATGCGTGGGGCTGATTAAGGCGTATGACGGCTTTGATGAATCAAGAGGACTTTGCTTTTCCACCTATGCAGTTCCTGTTATATTGGGGGAAATCAAAAAACTGTTTCGGGATGGAGGAGCCGTAAAGGTAAGCCGCTCTTTGAAAGAATTAGGAATGAAGGCAGGTGTTTTGCGCGAACGTTTTCTAAAAGAGTTCGGCAGAGAGCCATCCCTGGGGGAGATGGCTCAGCGCTTAGACGTATCAAAAGAACAATTGGCACAAGCGGTGAATGCCTCACTGCCGACAGTTTCGCTGACACCGGTGAGCGATGATGAAGGTGGAAAAGAATTTGACATCCCAGAGGAGAGCTGCGAAGAACATCTTACGGATTTACTAAGTTTGAAAAGTGTCATTGGGACATTAGAGAAAGAAGAAAGGCAGCTTTTATATTGGAGGTTCTTTCAAAATAAAACGCAAAGCGAGACAGCGGAAAAACTGGGAACCACACAGGTTCAAGTATCGAGAAAGGAGAGAAGGTTGATTGAGAAAATGAGAAGGATGATGCTGGAAGATGTATAGAAAGCAAATAAGGGAAATATGGTTTGAGAGGTGATGAAAGGCGAGAAAAAAAGAAAAACAGAAAAAATTGAATTTTTTTAGAAAAAGGTGTTGACATTGGGAGAAAAGCGTGGTATTATATACAAGCTGTCCAGTGAGGACAGGGCGGAACGCTGAAACGCAGCAGTGAGAGAAACGGCCGAGAGGCGACAGTTCCACGGCGAGCGCGGCGGGAAGCGAAAAGAAAATATCTGAACCACGAAAAAAGGTGTTGACAAACGCTG
>ERZ1643251.356-NODE-356-length-70791-cov-31.637031_pt1 | contig 70791 bp, 113 predicted proteins | sample MGYA00579261_ERZ1643251 | MGnify/ENA primary metagenome ERZ1643251 (study PRJEB29033, sample SAMEA4952267) | chicken gut metagenome | biome: Broiler Chicken; feature: Gastrointestinal Tract; material: Caecum | place: Ireland | collected 2018 | study: Broiler...
ATTCTTTATTGCTATGCGACTATTCTCTTTGTATTTAAACTTAATTTTATATTTACAATTTCCTGTTCCAAGTTTCATGTTAAGCCTCCTCTAATAATTCTTGTAAAACAACTGCTTCTCCATTTGCAATATTATAACCTTCTGATGTTATTGTTTTTTCACGCAATCTTATTACTTCTTTTAATTTATCTTTTACTTTTTGAACTGGTATGCTGTTTTCTGTTAATTCTATTTTTTGTATATAGTTTTCTTTTTCTAATTCTTTAATTCTTGCTTGCAGTCTTTTTACATTCTCTTTAATAGCTTTTCTTCCGTATGGTGTTAAATGTGCTACTACTTCAAAATTATCTATTAGTTCGTTAAATGCTTCTTCAGTCATTGTTTCTTCTTTGTATAAATTATCATCTAAATCATTCATCTATTACCTCCTCAAAGTTTAATTGTTTTTCACATATGCCATGGCAAAACCAACTTGTATTAAACCATACATTTTTCTTGTTTTTCATAAAATTAATTCTTTTATTTAGAATTATAAGTTCAAGTCCTTTTTCCTTATAAAGTTTATTCCTTTCTTTGCCTTCTAAAGCTGTAATTGGCAATAATAGCAAAAATGGCTTATTTAATTCATAACATCTTTTAATGAATTTATCTTTTATGCTATAAGGTGGATTTGTTATTATTACATCAAATTTAAATAATGGATCATCTTTTAAAAAATCAAATTCATCTTTTTTCGTAGCAATTACTTTAAATCCATTTTCAACCAGTACTTTTCTTATGTTACTATTCCCAAAATCAGTACATTCCCAATAAATTTTATTTTTATCTAAGTATTTTAAAACAGGTATTATTGCTTCTCTTGGAGTATATAACTCATCATATTTTTCATTTTTTATATAATTAATCATTGCTTGTTTCATATTTACCTCATTTCTTGCCTTATAAATAAGTTTTTAATGTTTATTTCTTCTAGAATCTATTTTATAAAAAATAAATCCTATTTAAAAAATAAATTTTCCATAAATATTATTATTTTTTTCTATATAATTATTTTTTTCTAATAAACAATCCACAAAATCAAAGAAAAAATCTTTGTCAATATTTCCAATTATATCTCTTTGACTTTTTAAAGAATTATAAGCTATCATATATTCTTTTAATTTTTCTTTAGCCATATACTACCTCCATTTTTAGTTATAATATCAATAAAATCTTTCATAGTAGTTCCTGCTTGAATACAATATTTATCTGTTATTATCCACGCAGCAGCACCTTTGTTTATTTGTTCAACACTAAATCTTCCCATATCACAAGGTTTTCTTTCGTTCCAATCATTTGTTTCAAAATATAGTGTTTCTAATTTTATTGGGTGATGTTTCCATTTTCTTTTTAACAAATCTTCATTATCTTCTATTAATTCGCTCCAAGAATCATATGGAGTTTCAGCATTACATTCATAAGGAACATCATCCCAATCATCTCCCCATTGTTTTTCAAAGTTATCTGTAAACCAAGCTTTTTGTCCATCTATATAACATAATTTTAAATCTTCCATATTAATCCTCCAAACTATTGTAATATTCTTTATTGTTTACATATTCACTATGTTCTTCTACCATTTTAACTTCTTCTATAAGTTTATTATTAAGTCCTGACATTTCTTTATGTTCTTTTTTTCTAACATCTGATAATTCTTTTTTATTAACATTTTTTAAAATTCTTTCACTTTTATTTAATAATTCCTTACTTTTATCAACATATGTTCTATAACAATAACTACTTATTTGTTTTGGTTTTAAAATATAATAACCAACACCAATAACATTCTTTAAAACTATACCATAATCAATCATAATGTTTTTAACTCTACTCATACGATTACTAAGTCTATGCCAATCTTTATCTTCTAATAATTCTATTTCAAACATATTTGCCAATATTTTGTAATCTAAAACATCTCCATAATTTTTAGATAGAACATATTTACATACTTTTGAATATTTTTCTTCATTAATTGTTCCTTTCTTAAAATTAAGTTCCATTTTCATATTCTCCTTTTCTTTTATTTTTTATTGCTACAGGAATTTCACATTCATAAATTCCCCAATTATTATATAATCTATGGTAAATTAAATTTGAATTTATTCCTATTTTTTCAGAAATTTGTCTAATAGTTAAATTTTCACCATAATATTCATATCTTGGTGCTTTTCTTCTATAATTATGCTTTGAAGATGGTGTTTGTAAAGAGTCTTTAAAATCCCAACCATTAGAAAGTCTTTTTAAAAAAACTTGAGAAGAAAGTCCTTGTGCTTTTGCTAAGGCTGAATATGAGCTATACCTTTTTCCTTTGAAGCCGATTTTCATTCCACTTGAAATTCCATTTATTCTATTCCCTTTTTTATACATTGCTAATCTGCTTTCACTTTCAAAAGCCCATTCAATATTTTCAACACAATCATCTTGTTTATTGTTATTTTTATGTATTGCTTTTGGTTTGTTATATGGATTAGGAATAAAAGCTTGTGCTACTAATCTTGTAACCATATAATCTTTAGCTTGATTATTTTTAGATAATTTTACCTCACGAAATCCTAGTCTATTTATTTTGGGTTTTAATACTTTAATTTTATTAGAATTAAGATATCTTAAACTTCTAACATTTCCCTTGTTAGACACTTGATATTTATTTTCATATCCTTCTATATCTTTCCAAATCTCTTCCATTTTAACCCCTATAATTCATTATTGTAGCGACTAAGATACCATAAATCGTATATATAATTGATGTAGAATGTTGAGTTGCCATATCTATCAATATTAATCTATCAACTCCTGCTGCTATTATAGCTAAACAAATTATTGCTATAGTTTTTAAAAATAATTCAATTAACATATTTCTAATGTTTTTATTCATAATATACTCCTTCTAATTTAATATTATATATTTATCTATTGCTCTAGTTGTTTGATATTTCTTTTCTTTTTATTCAATATTTTAAATCTCTTTTCTAATTCGGGATATTTTAATATGTTTTTTTGAGATATTATTCCATTTATAAGTCTTCTTACTACCCAATAAGTCATTTCGTACCCTAATTTGTTAAGTTTTTCATATACTCCATTATACCCAATTAATATTTCGTTGTCATAAGTGTCTAAGATTCTGTTTGACACTTTAATATCGTGTGCTTTTTTGCCTTTTTCAGACACAACAGGTCCTGCTTTTCCATATTTTTTTATTTTAGTTTGTTTTGCCTTTGCTATTGCTTCTGGGGTTATCATCATCGCATTTATTCTTCCATATTTTTCTTGTCTTGCCTTGGCTGCTTTTCTTTGGTTTTCTTTATTGTGAGGAACAGACCAATTAGAATTTCCGTGAGAACCCTTAAATTGATTGTATACCATATTTTCTCCCATTTTATCCCAAAAGTGTTTTATCCAATATGTTTCTCTTTCATAAGCTTTGTGTCTATCTCCTACAATTATTTCTAATGTTTCTAACACAAAGTTTTCTGCTCCATATTTTCTTATATCGTTATATAAAGGAGTATTTTTTCCTTTTCTAACACAACTCAAATGGCTAGAGGAACTACTTAAATCCCCCCACCTTTTTTCTTTGCTTAGTTTTGTGCTACCTATATAAATTTTATTATTTATTTTACAAGTTATTTTATATACTTCCATATTTTTTACTCCTTTAATTAAGAATAACAACTTGGTCTATACCGTCTTGTGATTCCGAACATATAGCACTTTAATCTCATCATTATTTCTTAAATATGGTTTTTGAACAATTGGAAAATTCCCCCACAATAGAACATTTTTACTTTCAAGTCCTTTAGATGTATGTATTGTCAATAATTTAACTTTATCTTGTGCCATACATTCCCTCATTTCATTTAATGTCATTTCTCCTTTTCTAAATGAAACAAAAGGTATTTCTAATTCATTCATTTTTAGTTCTAATTTTGCCAAATCTTTATTTGTTCTAACTAAGACAAACCAATCTTTATAATTTTTTATTTCTTTTAAATATTTGTCTATTTTATATTTACTATCTATTATTACTTTTCCTGGATTATTAGATTTACAAATACTGGTTGTGTTTATTACATCATCTGCTTGTGCTATGACTCTATTAGCCAATTCAATTATTGCTTGTCCACATCTATAATTATTATTTAAGTAATATGTTTTCCATTTTTTACTTTTTATTAAATTTAAGAAATAACTTACATTTCCACCTTTAAATCCATAAATAGAGTTATGAGTTAAAATTCCATCTGCTACATAAGTTTCTGTATCTTCAATTTTTAAACCATAAACTTTATGAAGATTTCCTTGAATATTTACAATTTGTTGTATTTGATAATATTGATTTTTAAGTCTATTGTTTTCTGATTCTTGAGGAACAGCTAAATCCATGACTGATGAAATTAAGTTGCAAGCAACCACTTCTGTTAAATGTATTTTAGAAAAATGTTGATTAGTATTTCTTACAAACAAAGGATAATTAATGCTTCTTCCAAATGCCTTTAAGCATTGTATTACATTAAATTCTAAATCATCTCCTAATTGACTATAAAGATTATCTATATCTTCTTCAGTATTTTTTATATTTTTATAAGTCCAAGTAACTTGTGGTATTCCATATTTATATGCACATACTTGTTCAGCTAACCAAGCATCATTTTCATTTTCATATACATCCAAAATCCAACCTTTGGTAGCCTTTTCAGTATTCATCCTAGCTCTTAAACCAAAATTTCTATCATTAAAAGTAAATAATTTTGTACTTCCAACCCTATATTGACCCTTAGCATTTTGCATAATATAAACTACACTTTTATTTTCGTTTCCTTCATAATGAATTCTTGCTAAACATCTGTGATTTTTAGTATATAATGAGCTATAATTATTGTTCGTTATTATTTGTATTAATTCACTTTCAAAATGAGTAGATATATCTAGTATTTTTTTTCCTTTACCTTTTTTTGTTTTTCTGCAATAATGTCTTTCTTTCAAATTATAAGACAATACTTCATCACCAATTTTTAAATCTTCAATTCTTTTAAAAGTTCCATCACTCATTGTAACTAAAGTTCCTGCTGGCTGACATTGTTTTTCATCTCCTATGTAAAAATAATTGTCAGCATTTAAAGCTTTAAAAAAGTTCTTTTCTAGTGGTCCAATATCCTGAAATTCATCAACAAATAGATATTCAATTTTCCCATTTATTTCCTTAAAGTATTCTGTTGTCTTTTTTAATAATTCATCAAAAGTAATAACATTATGTTTTTTACATAAAGTTTTTATATTTTCTTTATATTCGTCATTTTTTATATCACCCATAAATACATTTATTTCATAAAGTTCTGCTGGTGTTAGTCTTAGTTCTAATTCATGTTCATCTAACAATCCTAAATCAATTTTTTTCTTTGTTTCTTTATAAATAAAATATTTATCCATAGTTAAATGTTTAGCATATAAATTAGTTAATACAGTCATAAACTGATCTTGTATTTCATCTGTATATAATTTATATATTTCATCTGAATTTTTAAATATTCTATTTGCAAAAGAATGAATTGTTCCAATAAAACAATCACCTATACCTGGAACATCTATTAATCTTTCTTTCATTTCTTCAGCTGCCATATTTGTAAATGTAATACATACTATATTACTAGGTTCTACACCATCATTTAATAATTTTTTAACTCTTTCAATTAATGTTCGTGTTTTTCCTGAACCTCCTCCTGCTTCTACAATAATACGAGGTTCAATTGCATTTACAATTTCTAATTGTTTTTCATCTAACATTTTTCTTCTCCTTATAATTCTATAAAATGATTTCCTTTTTCAATTTCGCCCATTATTTGTTTTGCAATTGCATCCATTCTTTTATATGCATCTGTTCCTGGAATATCTGCTTCTTCTACTTCTTTCTTGAATTTTTCGCCAACAGTAAGTTCTTCTTCTTTAGGAGCAATCATTTTACAAGTATATTGATATTTTTCTGGAATTTTGAATTGAATATATGTGTATGTGTTATCAAAATTGTCGTCAAAATCCCTAATATACCATTTGTTTTTGCGAATATTAATAAATACTTGTTTAAAGTTTTTTCGATTATCTCCACCGATTCTCGCAAGAACTGTGATTATTGTTGCACTTTTGTTCAAATATACATCTCTATATCTTTGAAAATCATTTCTAGTCAATTCTATTATTCCTAATAATGCCATAGCATTTTCATTTTCGCCGAATAATTTATTATATAAGCTCATTATTTTCCTCCTCAATTAGTTTTTCAATATCTTCTATTGTATTATTATTTCTTGAACTTAATACTGCTAAATTTTTAGTGTCAAAGTATTCTTCTCTTGACATATCCTTTCTGAAAATTGCCCATTCACTTATATAAGGAACATTATTATTATCAAACATTAAAGTTCTGCTTATATGATATTTATTTTTATTTATTTTTTTTACTGTTTCTTCAAATTTTTTTATATCCATTAATTATTTCTTCCTTTCACTATTATTCCATCTTCTTTTAATTGTTTTCTATAATCTTCAGGTTCTGCTTCTCCTCGTCTAAACATATCAATAGTTTCTAATAAATCTTTCATAAAATTATCAATTCTTTTTCCTCCGAATTTAGTTACTTCATTAAAATGCAATGTATAAACTATTGTTAAAATAAAGTTGTCTATAGATTGTGCTAATTCTTCTTTATATTTTTCTTCAAAATCTTTTCTATAATATTCAGATATTTGATCTTCAAATTGTGCCGCCCATGTTGCTAATTTTATTTTATTCTTATCTTTTGCTGCTTTTTCTAACCTTCTAATTTCATCTCTATTTAATAAGGATTTTAATTTGCTCACTAAATATCAACTCCCAACATTCTAAACTCTGCCTTAGTTTCTTCATCAATTACTGCACCATTTTTCTCTGTTTTTTCTAAGAATTCTTTTATATCTTCTTCTAAATCTTCAGCATTATTTCTTATTCCTACCATCAAATTTGGTGGCGTAGGTATTTCTTGTTTCATTGGTCGCCAAATATGTAAACAATATTCCATATTATTAACATAATTCTTTTTTGCTGGATGTAGTTGCATACAAACTTCATCATCTTTCCAGAATATATCTTTCATTATGCACATTTCATCCCATGTAGGAGTTCTTGTTGGTGTTGAAACGCTAAGATGTTCAAAACCACAAGCCCAAGAAAATATAAAATTTAATTGTTGTTTTAGTTTTGCCCTACCATTTCTGTATTCAAAAATACAATAAGTTCCACCAAATCCGTTAGTTTTTTCTTTTTTTATTATTAGTCCTGATGTTTGTTTTATTTCTGTTATATCTTTCATTTTTTATCTCCTTTTCAAATTTTTTATAAGCATTTAATTGTATTTTTATTTCTTGTATCTTTTCTTCTAAATTTTCTTTAAATAATGACATATAAATATAAGAATCAGTATTTACTGTTAAAGAATTTATTTTTGGGCAAGGAAAACATTCTAATAGTTCTTTATATATTTCTAATTTTATTTGTAATTTTTCTTTTTCACTTATCATAATGTTACTAACCCTCCTGTTATTGTTTGTTGTACTTCAATAACTCTTGAATCTCTAACTTGTGCATAAATTTGTGTAGTAGATATGTTTTTATGCCCTAAAAGTTTCTTTAATATTTCAATATTATTTATGCTATCATAAATTTCCATTGCTCTTGAATGTCTTAAAGTATGAGGGTGTGGATTACTTCCATCTTTCATTTTTACTCCCGTAGCTTCAGCAAGCTTATTAAATAATTGATTATAATATGTTGTATTTAAAGGTCTTACTTTCCCTGGTCTTGTAGAGCCTTTTATATTGGTAAACACATAATTATTATTTTTCCAATTTGGTCTTATACTTAACCATTCTTTTATTATTTTTATTGTTGGTTCTGGAATTGGTACAATTCTATCTCCACCTTTACCATCATGAACTTCCATTTCTTTTTTGCCCAAATCTAAATAATTCATAGTTAAGTTACAAGCTTCTGAAATTCTTAATGCACAAGCATAAACCAAATTTATTACAGCAAAATCTCTTATTGCAATTTTATCAGTTATTGTTAATTCTTCTTTTTTTAGTGCTTCTTGAACTTCATCAATAATTGGCTTTTGAAGTTCTTTTACTTGCTCTGTTTCTAAAAATTTTACAATTCTAACTTTTTTCCTTTCCATAATTTTGCTCCTTTCATTTGCAATTATATATTATTTGTATATATAATGTCAATACTTCTTTGTATTATTTTTTTGTAATATAAAATCCATTTTCTAATAAATAAATTTCAACTGGATCTTTAGGTTTTAATCCTATTTCTTTTCTAAATTCCATAGGAAGAACTATTCTACCTAAATTATCTAATTTTCTTGATATCCCTTTAGTATTTCCAATATTAATTTCTATTTTATTATTTTTCATTTTAAATTCTCCTTTTTATTTTATTAATTTTCTAAATTTTTTTGGTTTTTTATTTTTTCTTCTTTAATTCTTTTTCTCTTTTCTTTTGCTCGCCTTAATATTTCTTCTCTATTTTTTCGATAATATTCTGCTTCCTTTCGATTTAATTTTTCTCTATTTTTTAGTCTATATTTTAACATTGCTTTTTCTTGAACTGCTTTATCTTTATCTGGATTTTCTTTTCTCCATTTTCTCATATATTCTCTTTTATATTTTTTCATTTTTTCTTTTTTCTGTGTTTCTATTTCAGAACTTAAATCTAATTTTATCATATTTAATCTCTCCTTTTAAATTTTTCCATAACTTAATATTGTTATTTTTTTACTTCGCTTAGCTTTATTTAAAAATTTGTTAAATAAATATTCACTATTAAAAACTTTTGTAAATTTTTCGCCGGCTTCATTTAGCAATATTACTTCATAGCCCATAAAATCACCTCCTTAGTCTACTAAATCCAAAGCAATAAATAATCTTACATTATCAATAACATCATCATTATTAAAATGTGGAACTATTGCTAATATGTCTACTTGTTTAAAAATATCCCCTAATAAAAAAATCATATCTTCATTAAAATAAAATGTTTGTTGATTAGATTCTAAAGATAAAAAAACATCACTATGTTTTAGTTTTGCATTTATATTAAATTTATTTTTTAGTATTTTTTGTATTTTTTCCATTTTTCTTATTTGAAATTTACTAACAATTGGTTTTTCTTTATTATCTTCTTCACATTCATCTAAAATAAGTAATTCATTTAATTGTTCTGAAAAAATATTATCAGGAATATTAAGCATTTTATTTATTTTATTAGCATTTTTTACTATTTCAATTTCTTCTTCAGTAAATGTTTTTATTATATTAGGATTTATTTTCATATGGTATAATAATCTGTTATTTTCTGCCTCAATATTCATTTCTTTAAAAAAGAAAAGTGAGTTTATCAAATTTTTATCATTTTTATCAAAAATCAAAGATTTATAACTTGCCCAAAATTCAAATACCCCATTAGCGATAGCTTCTTGTATATCTTTTTTTAAACTAATTGTTCCCATTATTCGCCTCCTTTATTATATTTAATATTTCTGTAATAGTTCTACTACTTGGTTCTGTTAGTGAAAATTTTATATTCATATTAGCATCAGGATAATCTCTAAAAAAAGCACATTCTGCTTGCATTTTTGCTTCTAATAAATTATTTGCTTCTACAATGTAATCAGAATAAAGATTATCTGCCGTTGTTATTCTAATTGTATATGCTTTCATAATTTCCCTCCTCTGTTTTTAATCTTTTTTCCACTATTTTTAATTTTTTCTCTATGTTATATTGAATATCATTCATAAATTCTATAAAATCTATAAATTTATTCTCTTCTTTTTCTGAAAAATTTTCATATAAATTTCCATCATCTTCGTCTTGTAAAACATCGAATAATCTATCTATATAATTTAATTGTTTTCTGTATTTATTTAATTCAATAAAATCTTCCATAATTACACCACCTTAATATCTATAATTTCTTTATTTAATTCTGTTACATAATATTTTTCTATTTTATCAATAGCTTGTAATTCATCTTCCGCCTCAACCATTAAAAAATGTTGATATGGTTTTTCTGCGGTTTCTATTTTTACTGTATAAATTTTCTTTTCCACGATTATTCCTCCTCATTTTGTAATTCTCTTAGTTCTTCTTCTAATCCATACAAATACTTTAGGTCGCTACTTCCATATGCACAAACTCTCATTCTTCTTTTTTCATAATTTATTTGTTTTTTTAATTCTTTTATTTTTTCTGTTTTGCTCATATTATCCCTCCAATTTTTCAGTTTCTCTCCACACTCTGTTTGCGAATTCTCTGTCATCTTCTTTATATTCAATTATTTCTTCCTTATTTGTGTAATATATTTTGCCACAATTATTTCCAATATCTTCATCTGCATACCATATTTCCATATCATTATCAATTATATTTGATAAAACTTCAAATATTGGTAATGGTGTACTCCATGCTGTTTCAAAATAAAATTTAATATAATTTTTCCCTTTTATTATTTTGTTTTCCATAGCACCCCATTTTGTACCCCAATTTTCTATGCTCCAATCATACCATGTAGCATAACCATAATCAATTATATTATTTATATAAGCATTTCCTAAATCTTCAAATGATTTAATGCCGAATTTTGCATAATCTATATATTCTAAATCATCTTTATTATTATTTTTTAATTCATTTTCAAATCTTTCTTTTGTTTTATTTAGTTCATTTATATCATCACTTTCTAACCATTTAAATGTTCTATTAATTCTATTTAATATAAAATTTCTTTGTTCTATTGGCATTTTATATAAAGCATATTTAATAGCCTCATCTGTAATACTTCCTTCTGTTAAGTTTAATCTTTCAGGTCTTGGAATTATTTTGTTAAAATCAAAATAATCTTTTCCTTCATCATTTTTTGATGTGAACTTTTCTATTAAATTATCAACATCTTTTACATTTTTAATTTTTAAAATATTTTGCACATAATTTGGCATAATTTTTCCCTCCTATTTAATATTTAAAATTTTACCATATTTACATTTTTTGCAATCGTTTTTGTCTACCATGGCATTTTTTACATAGCAACACCAAATTGATTGCATTTGCATATCCATTATATGTGGACAACCATTTTTATCTTCCGCCATAATTATTTTACCTCCTGTTCTTCTATATGAATTTCTAAATAATTATCCCAATTTTCTTGATATCCTCCTCTAAATAATCTTGTCATATTATGTTTGCCTTCTTTATCTAATGTAACTAATTTACATTCTTTGTCATAATCAAAATCATATTCTTTTATGTTTTCTTCTATTTCTTTTAAATATCTTTCTTTTGCCTCTCCTATATTGCTATATACTCCTAAAATTCCTAATACATTACTTCCTGTATATCCTAATTGATAAACTACATAAATTTTCATAATTAATCTCTCCTTTCTATTTTATAAGTAATTATCGTATGACAATTCTTAAACATTTTTTTAAAATTTATCTAAATTTATTTTATGTATAAATTCTCCTTCGTTTTTGTGTTTTTCAGCATAAATCATTATATTGTCTTTTACCTCATATTCTGTTATTCCATAATGTTCTGCATATCTTAATGCTAAAAATTCATAATGAGGTAAGCCCCAAACATTTTCTCCAATTTCAAAAGTTTTCATATTTTATTCCTCCATTTCTTCAATACATTTTTCAATTATGCTGTCAAAATTTATTTCGTCATTTACAAATAATTCTATATATTCTGTTAAATCAATTTTAATACCCTCAAGACCATTATATATAATGCTATTAATTCCTTGCCCTGCATAATTTATATAGATATTAATTTTGCCATTATATTTATAAATGCCTAATTCTATTATTTGCCAATTAAAAGGTGGATTTTTATATATATTAATTAATTCATTTACTTCATTTTTAACAAGCTCCCTCATTTCCTAATATCTCCTTTACTATTTTAAATTTTATACTTCTTTTTCCATACATTGCTTTTTCAATTTCCTTGTACTCTTTTTCCGCCTCTTTACATTCTTTTTTAGTTTTGCAACACGCAAATATTTTATTATTACCGTATAATGTAAACATATTAATCTTCCTCCTTAAATCCTAGTATTTTTAGTTCTTGTATTTTTTCATCTATTAATTTGCTGGTTACTGTTTTATCAGCTCCTATTGTAAAATTGCCGACTTTATATGTCTTATTATCATAGTCGATTTTTAATTGCCTTTTTGTATGTCCATATTTATTTTTACAACTCCAAATTGCTTTTTTCATAAGCTAGTTCCTCCTTTTACTTTTTTTATTAGCACCTTTATTTAATTTTTTGAAAAATTTTTCTGTATATTCTTTTTTGTTTTTTTCAATTTCTCTTTTTTTTATTTCTCTTAGTTCTCTTTCATAATCTGTTTCCATATTTCCCTCCTTTTATTTAGTTAAAAAATCGTAATCTTCCCACCATTTTTCTTCATTTTCTATATCCTTATATGTTATATATTGGTCATCATAATCTTTACTATCTGTAACATAGTCAAGATATATTTCATCAGCTATTAATAAATCATCTTTAAAATATAATATATTTTTATTTTCTTTTTCGATTCTTTTATAAAGATTTCTATATATTACCCCTAATGTTTCCATACTTCTATTTAATTTTTTGTATTCGCCCTCTGTAATTTGCTCATCATCATTCTCAATTATATCATCTAGTTGTCTATATGCTATTTTTAAATCAGCTAAAATTTCTAATTCAGTCATATTAATTCCCCTCCATTTCTTTTTTTCTCATCAATATATAAGTAATTATCGTATGACAATTAATCGTTAAAATAATAATCTACTTCGTTAATTTTTATAGTAATAAATTTTATAACACCGTCTGCTTTTCTTAATTCTTGCTCAATAAAATTAACATTTTTTTCTGTCTGTTTAAACCTAACCATTACATAGTAACCAAATTTATTGCCTTTAATATCATATGCTAATTTTTTTAATCCTAGATGTTCATATTTTTTTATTTCTCCTTTTTTTATTTCTCCTTGCCCTACAATTATTCTTCTTACTTTATTTTCAATATCACTTATATTTTTTGCCGTGCTATTTTCTGCCATCATATATACTAACTCAAAATACTGCATTTGATTTTCCTTTTCTTCTTGTATTAATTTTTCAACCTCTTTTATGTCAGCATTTATTTTTGCCTTATCATTTAATAATTTCTTTAATTTTTTATTTAATTCATCTAATTTTTCCATAATTATTCCCCCTAAATTTATTTTATTATAACAATTTGTATTCTTTGTGTTTTTATTTTTCATAATAGTATGTTATATTTTGCCCACAACATTTCATTTCAATTAGTCCGTAATTTCCATTGCCAGGACTTACTATGTCTACAACTTGTATGTTATTTCTTGCAACAATAATACCAATTAATAATCCTATAATTAAACCAATAAAAATTAATAATATTTCCTTCATAATTAATAATATTTTCTTAATATTTTTATACATTTCTTTTTCCCCCTAATTCTTTATATTCTTTTTTTAATTTATTTAATATCCAATAATCCATTTTTTTAATTTCTTCATTTTTGCCGTATTTTTATATCAGTTTTATATTTTTTTATTAATCCATAAATAATATTCAAATCTTTTTTCATGATTATTTCCCTCCTCCTATTTTATAAGTGTTAGCCGTATGACAAGCCTTACGCAAGCCATACGACCAATATATTAAAATATGAAAACTACCTAATTTAATGCCGATAACAATGCCTGTTCATAATCTTTATATAAAAAATGTTCTTTATAATTCTTATATTCGCTTTTTGTTAGCTCTATTTTTTCAACAATTCCTGTTTTTTGCCCATAATTATCTCTTTCGCAAAAATAATATATATTTTTTTTCATAAAATTTCCACCTTCCATTTTTGCCGGCAATATTTCTCAATTTTGCCGAACCATAATTTCATAAATTATTTTATCTATTTAATAAGTATTTACCGTATGACACCACATAAAATTTAATCGTGGAGCAAAAAATGCCGGCAATATTTCTCAAATTTTAGGGTATGTGAAAAATCTTTATAAAAATATTTTCCCCAATACCTTATAAATGCTAACATTCTTTTAAATTTTCACTCCATTTTACATTAGTCATTACATAATCCCAACTTGTACCCCAATGAGTTACTAACAATACATCACAGTCTAGTAATTCGCTATAACTTAATGATACACCATATTCAATTAGTTTTTCTCTTTCAAATTCTCCAAGATTACATAAATAATATTGATATATTTCTATTTCATCATCATCATCTACATCTATATTTTCCATATTTTCAAATACTGTATTATCAATATTTACAATATTATTACATAATACCAAATCATCAATATATCTATCTATTAATCTTCTATATGATACTCTTCCTGTTCTTTTCTCCTCGTCGTTTAATTCGTTTACATCAGCAACATAAAATTTTTTCATTTTTACCAACTCCTTTTTTATTTTTTCATTTAATAAGTAATAACCGTACGACATCGCTGTTTTTTTCTTTGCATTAGATAAGTAGAAATCGTATGACAATATTTACTTGCCAGGATTTTTAAAATCATATTACCATACGAATTTTTTTATTGTTTTTTAGTGTTCCACCTATTTTTATTTTCTTTATTGGTGCGAACCATTTAAACTAAAACTACCAATAAAAAAATTATATGGTCATTTTCTTATCTATTCTATAAGTAAAAACCGTACGACAATTTTCCCCCGCTCGTAAATTTTAACGCATAATTACCGTGAATTTTTTACATCAAATTTTAATATTTTTTAAAACTCTTATATAATATAAGTAAATACCGTACGACATTAAAAAAAGAAGGCTGTAAACCCTCTTTTTTTTAATATTCTATACATTCAATAATTTTTTGAGTTTTAGTTCTAATTCGTTCTATTGTTTTCTGTACTGTGCTTTTACTAACTCCTAATATTTCCGCTGTTTTTCCAAAAGTTCCCATTTTAGAAAATATATTTAATATTTCTAATTGCTTTTCTGTAAGGTTTAACATACTAATATTAAAACTTTTTTGATTTTCTTTTCGTTCAATGCTGTTAACCTCTTCTTTTATATAGTTTACATAACTGTTTTTGTCTAAGTTTGAAACTCCGTCATCATCATTGATTATTATTTCCATGTTTTTAACTCTATCTATTTTATAATTATACATATATTTATTAACGATTCTAAAACATTCTTTGGTTATTTGTAAATTATTTTCTAATAAAACTAATATAACCGTCTGTTTTAAATCCTCTAGCGCATCAATATCTTTATGCTCAATAATTCTACTTGCCCAAGCGTTCCCGCTTGTTTCTATTACTTTTAATGCTTTTAGTGTTATTCCTGTTGCTACCTCCTCTAGTTCCTCTTTTTCTATAAAATCCCCTATTTTATAACCTTTTTTATTATTTTTTATAGTTTTCATATTCTTTTATCCTCCATTTTTTATATATTTTTTTAATAATACCAATATTTTATTTTTTAAAATTCCACCACTTTGTGTTTACTTGTTTTTTTAGCATATTTTTTAAAATGTAGTAAAAAACCATTCTAAACCTGTTATGTCTTGTAACCTATTATAAACTACTATAAAAAATAATATACATATTATTAAATAAAATATATTAGTTAGTAGTTTTTTTAAATTAAATCTTTTTTTAGTTTTAGTTTTCATATTCTCTTCTCCTTTCCTGTTCTTTTTTTCAATGTCTACTATCAAGAACATCTATATATTAACATAGAATATATATATTGTCAATACCTTCTTTAAAAATATTTTTATTTTTTTATTTTTTAATAATATATATGTATATATACTATTAGTTAGTATGTTATGTATATATACTATTATTATATATATGTATGTATTATATGTATATATATTATACATACTCATATATCATAATATCATATAACCAATATCATATAGTATATAATAGTATATTAATTAATATATTATTAATATATTATTATTTATTTATTTATTTTTTATTTAGTTTTATTTTTATTTTTTTAAAAATATTTTTTTAGTCCTGGTTTTTAGTTTGGCTTGCCCTTTTATTAATGTATATTTTTTATTTTTATAATTATGTAAAGTAATGTTTTTTAAAGTGTAGAAAAGCTTGTTTTTTTCTCGTTACCGTTATAATTTTTTGCGTTTTTTTAGAATATACTATAATAATATAAAAAATATACATTTTCTTGATTATTTTATTTAATCCTTAGAGTATCAAGACTTGCAAGGCTATTTTAAAAATCCCAGGGGGGGAGGTTTTCTCTAAAACGCGAAGGGTTACCTCCCGAAATTTTACATAACCATAGTGCGAACCCCTATACATTAGCTATACATTTTATAATATAGCAGTAATACATTTCAGATGTAAAATTACGGAAACTCCCTAATTGGAAGGGGTTCAAGGCTTTTGCAAAAAGCGAACAGATTATCGCTGCCGCCTTGCAACTCCTAATAGAAGATGCTATCGCATCTCCAATTAGGGAGTAATCGTTGGTAAATTAAAAAAGTTAAGATAAGGTTGACTTGTTGGGATTTTAATGATATAAAAATAATATAGAAATAAATAGTTAGCGTTTAATCTGTGGGGATAAGAAGTTTTGGATAGTAAAAAAACAGTAAGAAAGGGGAAAGGTATGAATATATTAAGTTTATTTGATGGAATAAGTTGTGGAAGAATAGCATTAGAAAGAGCCAGAATAAAAGTAGACAAATATTATGCAAGCGAAATAAAAGAAGATGCAATAAAATGTACAATGGAAAATTATCCTGATACAATAGAAATAGGTGATGTAAGAAAAGTCGACTTAGATAAATTACTTGGAGCTTGCAGGAGGATAGATCTACTAATAGGAGGATCACCTTGCCAGGATTTATCAATAGCAAATGTAATAAATAGGGGAAATCAAGTAGGGTTAAATGGAAAGAAAAGTGGTTTATTTTATGAATATGTTAGAATATTGAAACAGTTAAGACCGAAATATTTCTTGTTAGAAAATGTGGCAAGTATGAAAAAGTCTGATAGAGATTTAATTAGCAATATTTTAGGTGTTGAACCTATTGAGATAAATTCTAATTTAGTTAGTTATCAGAATAGGAATAGGTTGTATTGGACTAATATACCTAATGTAACTATACCAGAAGATAAGCATATTGATTTTCAAGATTATATTGAAAAAGATTATGAGGAATGTAAAAAATTTAAGGTCAATAGAACTCCAAGCAGAGAAAAAATGTGGGGCAATGGAATTAACGGTAATTGTCCTAATGTTACTAAAGCTCATAAAATTAATTGTATTACTTGTAGACAAGACAGATGGAAAAATGCAGGACTTGTTGAATTTGAAGATTTTTGTAGATTTTTGACTACTAAGGAATTAGAAATGGGACAGACGCTACCAGTTGGATATACTAAAATGCTTAGCCCTTATAAAGCATCTAATGTTATTGGTGATGGATGGACCGTTGATGTTATCGCTCATATTTTTAAAGGTTTAAAGGAGGAATAATTTATGGGAGAAACGAAAGAGTTTATATTAAATGATATTACTCGTTGCTCTAATAAGGAATGTAAGAGGAAAGATTGTTTAAGGCATTTTGATAATTTACCAGGAGAAGGGATTTATAGTTTTTGTAATTTTGAAGAAAAGAACTGTGAAAATTTTATAAAGAAATTTTTAATAGGAGGAAGGGGGAAATAGTAATGGAAAGAAGAAAGATAATAGAAATTTATTGTAGTAATGAAGGAGATAAGGTGGCATTAGATGTAGAGAAGGTGGAAAATTCTAAAGAAGCTAATAAAATAATGAATATGCTTATGAAGGTTTTAAATGAAGCAGGAATAGGTGAGGTAACAGATGTAGTAGTGGAGGATGAAGAAGATGAAGATATAATAGAGGATAAGGGGGATAGAAAATAATGAAGGATAAAGGTAATTTATTATTAAAAGTTGTATGTATGATATTGTGTGCTATAGTGTGTGCTATGCTAGATAAATTTGTGTTTTTAAATTCTAAGGAAGTTATATGGGTTGTATGTGGAATGTTTATGAGTGCAATATGGAATAGCAAGGAGTGCTAAAGAAGATGAGGATGTCTTAAATAAAATAGATAGTATATTAAATCCTATTAACGAAATATTAAACAGTTATTATTAAGAGGAGGGATAATATGGGTAATTATATCGACAGAAGAACTATGATTGATGTTGAAACTGGAGAAATCTTAAAAGAAGTTAGTTGGTTGGGATATGATGGGTTCTCCGAAACAGGATATAAATATAGAAATAAAGCTTGTTTTGTTAGATATTTTTTTGATTCTCTGCCAGGCAACCTTAGTGAAGCTGCTTGGATGCTCTTATTTATGATCGCAGAAATAATGAATGATGAAAATGCTTTAGTTTATAGGATAAAACGAAAAAGTAAATTTAGTAATATACTTTATAAACCTTATGATAAAGATGATATTAGAAGTAAAATTAGATATCCTTATGGACAAAATAAATTTGATAGATGCTGGAAAGAACTTAATAAGCATTGTTTAAAAAGAGTTGAATATCATGGATATATGACTTGGGTTGTTAATCCTACTGTTATAAGTAAAAATAAAGAAATTCCTTTTTGGCTATGTGCTGAATTTAAAGAATATATTTTTCCTCATATTCCAGCTACTACAGTTAAAAAATTACAAAATAAAATAGACAATCTTGAATGATTGCCTATTTTTTTACTAATAATCTATTGTTGAAAGTGGATACATAGGCTTTAACAATGACTATTAATAATGCTCTTTGACATTGAATATGAAAACTTCAACTATAGTATATAATATTTTTTCAGAAATGTCAATGGGTAACAAAATGGCAAAATGGGTAACAAGTGGTAACATTTTTATTTTTTTAATTTTTTTCATTGCAAATTTCTGAAAGTCCTTATATATATATATATATTTATAATAATATATATATATATATATAAGAGAAATTAAATATGTGTTACCTATGTTACCCCTGTTACCACTTAAAATTTTATAATGTTTATATAGGGAATATTTTTTTATACACAATAAAAAAATGAAAGAAAATATAAAAGGTGGTATTTTTTTTATATATTATATATATATTATGCGTGGAAAAAAAGTGGTAACTAGGTAACATTTTTCTGTAACCGTTGATACTGTAAGGATGTAGGCAAACACCCTAAGGGGTAACAAGGGGTTGCGTGTTACCTTTTTTATAGTTTTTTTTAGAAAAAAAATTAAAATTTTAAAAAACTATTGACTATTTTGGTATATAAATATATACTAAATGTAAATTTGAACGGAGGTAAAATACAAATGAATGAAAAAAAGAAAAATGATAGTGGCTTTTATATTAAAATAGACAAGGAATTAAAGAGAAAGTTTAGTATAAAATGTCTTGAAAATAAATGTAATATGTCAGAAGTTATTAAAAACTATATGAAGCAATATATAAAACAATAATACTTAAAGTTATGACCTTATAATTTAAAAAATAAAAGGAATAGGTGCAAAAGATATGAGTGATAATAACATTTTTAAAGAGATAAATCAAAAAGCTGATATAGTTAATCTAGCAAGAGCTTATGGCATGGCAATAGATAGGCAATATAGGTGTAATTGTTTTTTACATGATGATAAAGAACCAAGTTTACAACTTCATAGAGAAACAAATACTTGGTGGTGTTATGTTTGTGGAGAAGGCTATACTCCGATAGATTTCGTAATGAAGAAATTTGGTTTATCTGCATTTGAGGCGGCAAAAGATATTAATAAAACATTAAATCTTGGGATTAATATAAACAGTTTTAAACCAGAAGAAGAAACATTAGTAAAGACAAATGAATATTTTTATAGAAGAGCTGATAATACGATTACCATGAAAGTAGAAAAATGGATAAAACCATCTACTGGAAAGAAAGAATTTTATCCATATGCTTTAATAGATGGGAAATATGTAAAACGGTTATGCTAGTAAGTTAAAAGAAGAAGATTGCGTTTTGTATAATCTACCGGAAGTAATAGATTCTAATACTATTTATTTTACAGAAGGAGAAAAAGATGCAGATACATTAAAAAAGTTAGGATTTGCAGGTACTACGACACCTGGTGGAGGAAGAGGATTAAAAAGCTATGCTAAAAAGAACCCAAATTTATTCAAACCAATAGAAAATAAAGAGATTCGTATAATTTCGGACAATGATGAGGTAGGTAGTGAATATATAAAACAAGTAATTGAAGCTATAAAATACAAAGTAAAAAATATAAAGGTGTTTGATTTATGTAAAGTTATGCCTAATTTAAAGAAAAAAGGCGATATAACAGATGTAGTAATGGCAGTAGGAAAAGAAAAAACAATCGAATATCTTCAAGAATTAGAAAAAAACACAGAATATTATGATTTAACAAGAGAAACAGAAGAGAAAAAAGATGAATTAAAACTAGAAACAAGAGAAGATATTTTTAATGTTAAAGTTTTTGAGAAACTTTATAATTATGAATTAGATAAAAACATGAATGAGTTTCTAAAATTACAAAATCAAATAATGTCTGTATGTCAGAAGAAGAAATTTACTGGTTTTAGAACTGCATATAAACAATACAAAGAAGCTCAAAGCAATCAGTTTATATATGACTCTAATTTCATAACTTTTCCAGGTCTAAATCAGAATGTGTATAATACAAAGAAGTATGAAATGACACCAGATGGAATTATATATGAAATTATACCTAATATTGGAAAGATATTGGTATGTTACCATCCAATTGTTCCAGTAGAAAAGTATAAAAACATAGAAGATGGAACAGAAAGAATAAAAATAGCATATTATATTAATGATAATTGGAATTATATAATTGTTGACAAATCTGTAATTTCAAGTACACAAAATATAATAAAATTATCTGATATAGGAATAGCAGTTACATCAGAAAATGCTAAGGCTTTAATAAAATATTTAACTGAAATAGAAAATCTTAATAGAGATAAAATAAAAACAAATTCATCTGTATCAAGATTAGGTTGGTTTAATGATAAATTAATTCCTTATGATAAAGGTTGTGTTTTTGACAATGAAAAAGATATGCCTTTTTTAAATGAAAAATTTGGAGAATCTGGAGAAATAAAAGATTGGATTGATTTTTTTAAAGAAAGAAGAAAGTATAATAATATTTCAAGAATTGTAATGGCTAGTGCTGTTGCTTCGATTTTATTAAAAGATTTAAAACAAAATGGTTTTACATTGCATATTTGGGGAACTACTGAATATGGAAAAACTGTTTGTTGTATGGTTGCACAATCTATTTTTGGAAATCCTTCACAAACAGAAGGAAAAGGAATAGGAATAAATTTTAATTTAACAAATGCTGGTTTAGAATATGCATTAAACACATATAATAATATTCCTTTGTTTATAAACGAAATGCAACATCAAAAAGATGCAACTGATTATGATAAATTATTATTTCTTATTAGTGAGGGAAAAGGTAGGACTAGAGCAACTAAATCTGGAGGATTAGCAAAAGAAAATTATTGGAATAATATTGTAATAACTAATGGTGAAAAAAATATTATTAAAGACAATAGTAATGCTGGAGCATATAACAGATGTCTTTCTTGTGAAATTACAGATTATTCTTATGAAAATTTAACAGAAGTAGCTGATTTTGTAAAAGAAAATTATGGAACTGTAATAAGAGAACTTTTAAAACATTTGAAAGAGTACAATTTAAAAGAGATATATAAAGAAAAGTTGTCATTAACAGAAGATCAAAAAATAACTAACAAACAAAAAATATTAGAGGCTTTAATTTTAACTGGTGATAAGATTTTAACAGATATAATATTTAAAGATGAATATTATTTAACAATCAAAGATTTGGAAAAGAATACAATAAAGAAAAAAGATGTATTAATAGAAGAAAGGGCTTATGAATTTATTCAAGATTGGTTTGTTTCAGAGAAAAGACACTTTTTATTAAATGATACAGAGGTAGAAAACCAAGACATAAAAGTAGAGATATATGGAAAGGAAATGAATAATGGATTTGTTGCAATAATACCATCAATACTGAAAAAAGTTTTAGAAGATAATGGGTTTGATAAAAATGAAGTATTAAATGCTTGGAAAAGAAATAATTATATTTCTTGTGATAGAGGAAAGAACACAAAGAATGTAAGAATAAATGGCGTTCAGAACAGGTGTGTGGTTTTAGATATGCAAAGAAATATTGAATATTTAGATAATGACTTTGATAATATGGAACTACCATTTTAAGGAGAAAAAACATGGAATTTAATGATTTTGAAGAATTATCCAAAATAGCATATAAAAAAGAGGAGCTAAGTGATTTTGCTCCTCTACCAACAAAATATATGTATTTAAGATTATCAATTTTATACGATTCTTTTTCAAGAGGAATTTATACCAAAGAACAATGTATAAAAATAAAAAATGAATTAAGACAAGAATATAGAAACATAATGATAGAACATGAAAGAGATATGGAATGTTATAGAGAATATCTATTAAATAGAAAAAGAAATACAGAAATGTTAATTGAACTAGAAAAAACTAATAATAAAGATAAAGCATTGGATATTTGTTTAAAGATAATATCTAATTGCGTTCATGATAAAGGTTTGTACGAAAGAAATAGAATAAAAGGTGAACAACTTGATTTTTAATAGGTATTATGTTAAAATTTAGATGTAAAGGAAGAAAAATATGAAAAAAATAATATATTTCTTTAAAAAACTTTTGGGCAAAAAGGAAAAAAATGAAACAGAAGAAAGAGAATTAATAGAAAAAATAATAAAGAAAATAAGGGAAAATGGATGAATTATTTTGGAAATTTATATACATTGATAGAAATTGCAATAAATAATAATTTTCAATCAAAAGATTTAAAAGCTTTAGTAAAATATTTGGATAAAAAAGATTTAAGTAGTATAGAAGAAAAATATCCAGAATTAAATAGATTTATTCCTTATTGTAGATGGTATGTAGTTCAAGGCAAAAATGTTTTAGCTATGTCTGCATACCTCTATGATATGTATAAAGAAACAGGATTGTTACCTAATTTGGATAATGTTGATATTAATCCCGACATAAAAAAATTAGAATACTGGCAATATATTAATCCATTAGTTTTCGAAATAAATCCTGAAAATGGATTTGAATTTGCAGAAAAAATATTTCCAAATTGTGATATATGGAATTTGTTTTTGTCTGGAAGTGCAAGAATGGATTATTATGAAGGTAAAAGTGTGACATTAGAACAAAGGATCAAGTATGCAATTGTAGAATATATGATGAGGCGACCACAATTTTATTCCACAGAAGATTTTGTGGACAATGAAATTTTGCATAAAAAATATGGAAAGGAGGAAAAACAATATGACAAATGAAATAGTTTATGTTTGCAACTCAATTAACAATAAAAATGTTAGAGGAAGTGAATTAAAATATTTAAAAAAATTTGAAAAAGAACTTTGTTTTGAATTTGGTGAATCAAGAGTAAATATGAAAAGAAGATATTACAGAGATGTTGAAACTCTTAACAAAGATTTTGAAGAAGTAAAGAAAATAAAAGAAAAACTAGAAAAAGAAGAAGCAACTAATAATTCTAAAAAAGAAAATAGCAATATTGAACAAACAGAAAAAGATAAAGACTCAACCAAAAAAAGTCTTTTTTAAAAAATCAAAAAATAATATAAAAAAGATAATATAAAAGAAAGAAGGTGGACTAATGGCGAAGAAAAATTTTCAGACTAATACTGGAAGCAAGTCTAACAACTTTGTTACAGATACTAGGACAGAAGATTTGGTATTAGCAGAGTCTACCTTTTTAGCTCCTGAAAAAAGAAAAAAAATTACAGAAGAAGATGTTGAAGAAGCTGTGGTTTTACCTGGAGGAGCTACAAGTGTAGATTTTATGATGCCAGAAGAAGAAAGAGAAATCCTAGAAAAAAATCTAAATGTTTATGGCGATATGAAAAAAATGAAAGAACTTCTAAATACAGCAAAAGCAAACAAAGTAATAAGTGAAGATTTAAAAACATTAGAATTAATTTCTAAAACAGGAGAATTAAGTGAAAGAATTTTCGATTTAATGTTAAATGAAGATAATTTAGTTGTATTAGAGCAATATATTCAAAGAAAATTTGAAGAGGGAGATATCGCTAAAGCATATAAAGAAATTGGTATGATGAATAAAGCATTGTTAGACGCAAGAGAAACAATGTTACAAAAGATGAAAGCTGGAAAAAGTGGTAAAAAGGCAAGAATAGCATTGAAATTTACAAATGATAGTGGTGAGGATTTCCAATTAGGAGCTGATATAGATGTATAATATTGACAATGAATTAATATTTGGGAAATCTAAAGTATTAGAAGAAATGAAAAAAAATACGGGAATATGTGCAGAATGTGGAGGAATATTTGAACAAGGATATATTATAAATCCTAAAACAGGGACTAGACAATTTAACAAATATAAATATTGTCCAAAATGTAGAATTAAGGTAGCAAAAAAAAATAGCGAAGAAAATAAAGTAACGAATGTATCAATAAAGTATAATCCATATCCTTGGCAGAAAAAATTTCATGCTTCTAAAGCAAGATTCAAGGTTGTTTCTGGAGCAGCAAGAAGTGGTAAAGACTATGCATTTGATAAAGAATTTGACATGAAGTTTGTTGAAATGCTAAATGAAGATAGAGGTTATTCTTTAATTCCTAGAGTTCATGGATGGATAATAGGACCAACATATAAATTGTTATCACAAATAGAAAGAAATTTTATGCATAATTTTCCAAGAGAACTTGTTGTTAGTTATGATAAAGAAAATCATACAATTGAAACAGTTAATGGTGGACTTATAGAATTTCGTTCAGCAGACGATCCAGATAGTTTAGTATCTGTTGGATTGGATATATGTTATATAACAGAGGCAGCTCGTATAAAACAATTTGATGTTGTAATAGGAAATCTTACTGACCGTTTAGATTCTCCAGGAAGAGGACCAAATGGAACTGGAGGATTAATGCTTATTAATAGTTCTCCAAGAGGTAGAACATTCTTTAATGAAGTTTGCAAATGGGGAATTGAAGGTGGAAGTAAACAAAGACCTGATTGGGAAACTTGGTATATTTCAAGATGGGATAATCCAACATTTGCAGATAGAAGATATAAAGTATTTGATAAAAGAATTGGTAAATGGGTTGATAGAGGAAACGATCCATATTTAGCAAATGAAAGAACTTATGAACAAGATTTAATGCTTTCTCGTTCAGATAGGCAATACAGAGAAGATATATTAGGTATTCCTTCTGATGAAGAAGGTTCCCAATTTCCTAATTTTAGAGGCTATGCAGAAATAGAAAAACCATTATTAGATAGAGAACATATGAGGGAATATATAAGAAAACTAAGAACTCCCGAACCTAATTTTACTTATAGTATTGGATATGATCCTGCAAAACAAGTTGATGGTGCATGGATTGTTGTGTATTGTGAACAAACTGGAGAAGTAGTTGAGCTTGTAAGATTAGAAAATGTACCATATACAGTGCAAATAACTGTTCATATTAAACAATTAGTAAAAAAATGGAACTATGCAATGGTTAGATATGGAAAGACAGGATTAGGTGAAGCACTTGAAGATATATTTAAATTAGCAGGAATAGCTTATATAGCATATCCAGAACAAGGAAGAAATAAAGAAAAGTTAGTAGAGAATTTGACAACATTAGTCAAATCAAATAAATTTAAGATATATAATGTAGATGATATAGCAGAAATGGCTATAAGACAATTTGAAGATTATGGGTATTCTATAAGTGAAAAAGGAAAAACAATAATGTATGGAAATATGACGGCAGGACAACATGATGATGCAGTTTCTGCTTCATATTTTGCAGTTGCAGATATAGTTGTTGATTCTATAGAAGAAGCAAGTAATTTTTATGATTCTAATAATATGGTATTTATAAAAAATAAATATGTAACAAGTAATAATATAAAAGGAAGTTTTTATTAAAAGTTGACAAAAAAGTTTGTTAATGATAATATATTATTAGCTTTATTATCTCTAATAAAATCATTCCGAAAAAAGAGAGAACATTTATGTTCTTTCTTTTTTGCTTTTAAAAAGATAATATAAAAAGTATTTACTTTTTTTGATTATTATCTTATAATAAATATAGAGGTGAAGAGTTTTGGCAAATATATTGAACAAATTTTTTGGCAAATTTGCCAAAAATAAAGAACCTAAAAATCAAAATAATGTAACTGTAATTGAAGTAAAAACAGGGAATAAAGTATCTTATGCTGGTTATCAAGTAGGAGATACAGAAACACAAGAATATCAAGCAAGTGCATTATTGACAGAATTAAGAAGTACATCAAATGTTGGTGAACAAATAGAAGTAATAGCAGCGAAAGATCCGGATGTATCTCAATCAGTATGGGCATTTCAAAGATTATGTATGCAAGGGATAAATATTGAAATAAGAGATATGAACGGTACAAGAATACCAGAAGCAGAAAGCTTATTTAATTATCAATGTAGATTTTGGAATAAATTAGGTGAAGATGGGCTTGATGGTATAATAGACAGTTTACATAAAGTTGGATTGTTGTATAATGTAATGATGGTTGAAGTTGTTGTTGATACTTCTAGTGGACATACATTTAGTGGTATTTATATAATAGATCCTAGGACAATAGAATGGCAATTAGAAAGTAGGGATGGAGTAGAACGATGGATTCCTTATCAAGATCAAGATGGAAATAAAGTTGATTTAACAACAGGAAATGTTTTTTGGGTTGTTACAAATCCAGACATAACAAAACCTAATGGACCATATCTATTAGAATCCGCAGTTCCAGCTGTCGATTATAAATTGCAAACAATAAGAGATAGTTCGGCAGTATTAAGAAGGCAAGGATATCCTTATAATATATTTTCAATAAATAAAGAAAGAGTAATTGCATCTTTACCTGCAAATCAAAGAAACGATCCTAAAATAGTCAAAGAAGCAATAAGAAATGCAGTTGATTTAGCAGCGTCTGTTGCTGTTGGGAGAGAACCTACACAAGATATAGTTGTAACTGATGATATAAATGTAGAAAGAAGTTCAAATTCTTCAGCTGGAAGTTCAATAGATACAAGAGCTTGGTTTGATACTATTGATATTCAAATGTTAAATGGTTGTAAAACATTAGGATTTTTAATGAATAGAGCTAGTGGTCAAACAGAAAGTTGGGGAACAGTTCAAATGAAAATTATTACTGATATGGTAAAAAGTTTTCAAAATAAAAGTAAAAGATTAATAGAAGATATCGGGGCTATTTGGTTGCAACTAAATGGATATCAAGGAACATTAAAACTAACACATAATCCATTAGAATATCAGAGTGAACAACAAAAATGGGAAGCTCAAAACAAAAAAGATGAACATTTTAAAATGGCAGAGGACCAAGGATGGATTAATGTTGATGAAGCTGCACAAGGTGCATTAGGTGTAGATAAAGCAACAGGAGAAAAAAATCAAGAATCAGAAAATCAAAATAGTAACAATAATAGTACTAATACTGATGATGATAGCGACAATAATAACAGTAATAATTAGAATATTATAGAAAGGAGTTTTGAATATGTCTTATATTGTTAAATCAAGTTTAGATATCTCTAGTACAATTATTCCATGGAATGAAAGAGAAAATGAAAGGCTTATAAAAGAAAAAAAGGAATATATTGAAAAGATGAAAAAAGAACAAGAAGTTAAATCAGAAGAAGTTAAATCAGAAGAAGTTAAAACTCAAAACAATAAAACAGAAGAAAAAACTGTAACTGAAGCAAAGGTAGTTAAAAGAAACGAAGCCAAAAAAAATGATTTAACAGATGAAAAAAACAAAAAGGCAGGTGAAGAATAATGGGCAATTTTATACCTACAGATGAACAATGGGAAAAAATGAAAAGGCACATAAAAAGTGATAAATATAAAAAAGAAGATTTCTTTGTTTTTGAAACATTAGCTGTTGGAGATAAAATAGTACCTAACAGATATATGAAATTAATGCCAGAGTTATTAATGACAATGAGAGAAGATGCTGAAAAAGGTGTTTCTTTAATGTTAAATCATAACTGGTCACAATTAGGAGTACAAAGTATTCCTATAGGAAAAGTATTTGATGCAAGAATATCAGGACCTTCTCAAGAGGGAGAAACAACTACTTTATATACAACTCAATATATTTTAAGAGATGACAGTAAAGTAGACGGATATAGTAAGAATGATATTATAAAATTAATAGAAAGTGGAATATTAGCAGACACTTCAGTGGGCTGGGGAACAACAAGAGAATCTTATAGATGTTCTATTTGTGGAAATTCTATATATGATTATAGAAACTGCGAACATATTCCAGGGAAAAAATATATTGTAAATGAAGAAACAAATGAAGTTAAACAATGTATAATAGAAGCTTGTTCTCCTACTGAAAAACACGCAGGGAATAATGTTCTTATGGAAAACAGTATAGTTTTTGATGGTGCTTATCCAAATGCTGTAATTCAATCAGCAATTGGTGAAGAAATAGAAACTCCTAAAGGAAAATTTAAAATGCTTGAAGGAAAAGAAAATTTATCTGAAAAAGATATAATTTTTGGTTATGCTACAGCAGGAGGAAATATTAATCTTTTATGTAAGCAATCATTAGAGAAAGGAGGATTAGAAAATATGGCAAAAAATGAAAATGTTACTAAATTAGACAATGAAAATGAGGAAGTAGAAACAAATCAAGAAGTTGAAGAAGTTGTAGAAGAAACAACTGAAGAAGTAACAGAGCAAGAAACAACAGCAACAACTGAATCAACAGAAGAAACAACTGAAGGAACAGAAACTTCAACAGAAGAATCTAATGAGGAATCATTATCCGTTGAAAAAGCTATTTTAGAAAGATTCGGAAATATGTGTGAAACAGTTGATGAATTAATTGAGATGGCAAAAGAAGGACTAGAGAACAGAAATTTAGTAATTGCTGAAGCTCTTGAAAGTGGTGTTCATTCAATGGGAAACGCTTTTAACAAGGATATTTTTACTAAAACTTTCTCTAATATGAAAACTAAAGATATAAAAGAAATGGGAAACACTTGGGAAGAACAAGCAAAAAGTAAATTCTGTAAAGAAAAAGTTTCAAAACAAGATATTTCTAATAAAGAAGAAAATACAGAATTTAAAAGAATTGGATTAACACAATTCAAAACTGGAAATTATTAATAAGGAGGAAAACAAAAATGAATAAAATTGTAGATTTTAATGGAATTGGATATGTAGCTGCTACTTTTCCAGTAGATAGCACAACACAAACATATTTAAAAACAAATCATTTAAATGCTTCAACAGGAAATGTTGATATAAATGGGAAAAATTTAGCTGTTAAATTGGGAACAGATGGTACAGTTGGATTTGGAGCTGCAACACCAACAGCAGCAGATGCTATATTAGGTGTAATTATAGCTTATGAAATGGATGGATTTGCATCTGTTCAAATTGCAGGAGGTATTGATGAAGTACCAACTAAAGAAGCAGTAACAACTGGAATGAAACAAATAGCTGTAAACAATAAAGGTGAAATGGTTGTTTTAGCAGACTCAGTAGCAACTTCAACTTTAACAAAAGGTGGAAGAGAAATTGCAGTTGTAAAACCATCAACATCAAGCAATTTATTTGCATCAATTATATTATAATAAGGAGGAAAAAAAATGAATAAATTTTTAGTTTTAAAAGATGATGAAAAAATTAATGTTCAAGCAGCTGATGTAGAAGCGGCAGCAGCTGAAGGTGTGTCACTTTCAACATACTTAAATAATAAATATGCAAGTATAGTTGAAAAATTCAATGGAGAACTAGATGCTTTTGATATAGCTTTATTATCAAAAGGTATAATTGTTAAAGACAATTTAGAATTTGGAATTCAAAGTTCATCTATGATGAAATTCTTCACAACAGATGAAAATAGAAACCTATTTCCAGAATTTGTTATAAGACAATTAAGACAAATCTCTGGTATGCCATCTATAATCAATGATTTAGTTGCAAGTACAAGAGTAATAAATGGAGATTCTGCTAAACAAGTTGTATTAGATTTATCAAATACACCAGCAGGACAAAAAAATAAACAAGCTCTTAAAAAGAGAAGAATAGCTGAAGGAGCTAATATTCCAGTTGCTGAATTGAAACTAGGAGAAGTATCAATAAAAATCTATAAATATGGAATAGGTGTAAAAGCTACTTATGAAGTATTAAGAAGAACAACTGTTGATATGTTCAGAAAACAAATGGAATTAGTTTCATTACAAGCTGGATATGATGAAGTTGGAGCAGTTATTGATGTTATAGTAAATGGTGATGGAAATACAAATCCAGCAGTAGTTTACAAAGCAACAGAATTAAATCCAGATGCTACAGAAGGAAAATTAGATGAAATAACATTAGTAAAATTCTTAGTAAAACAAGCTCCATTTAACTATGATACACTTATAGTTGATGAAGATATTTATACTCAAATATGTACAATATTAATGGATAAAAATCTAACAAATGCAATAAATCCAAAAATATCATTTGAGTTCCCTCAAGGACTATTAAGCAATTTAAGAGTTGTTTATAGTGAGGACCTAGAAAAAACATCTGACAGCAAACATCAAATTATAGGACTAGCTAAAAATTATGCTATAGAAAAAACAATAGAAGCTGGTTCTATGATAAATGAAGTTTCAAAAACAGTTGAAAATCAAACACAATTAGCTGTAATGACAGAAAATGCAGGATTCAATAAAATAGACTCAAGAGCATCTGCAATATTAAAATTAGCTTAGTAGACTAAGAAAGGAGAAAGATATGACTATTAATTTAGAGGAAAATCCAATAGATGAGTTAGAAGTTAGAGTAAGAGCGATAATGGGAGTACCCGAACTTATATTGCTTGACGATACCATATCTTCTCCTGTCTTTTTAAAAAGAGCAGAATATTATATAAATAAGAATATTAAAGACTATGAAGAATTAGATACATCTTTAATAGAAATAGCTACCATATATTATATATGTTATCTATTATGTCCAGGTATGTACGCAAGATTACCAAAACAAATGGAGAATACTTCTACTAAAACAATATTACAGACTATTGATTGGGATAACATGGCAATTGAAATGTTAAATAAATGTAATGAAATTTTAGATGAAGCTATAGCTCAAGTTGATGAAGATATAGATTATTCAGTTTCATTTGCAACATTAACAGATAGTTCAGAATATCCTAATGAAAATATTTGATAGGGAGGTGTTATAAATGTCAATTTATCCTGATGCATATGCAGATATTTATCAAAAAATGGAAGGATTTGAAATAAAAGTTCTTGCAGCAAATAAAAAAATATTAACAGGATATTTGAGTTTAACTCCAAGCACAAGGTCTACATATGATATAGCCATGAGAGATGCTACTATAGATGGATTAATTACTATGGATAAAATAAAGGAATTAATTCCTAGCCAAATATTTTATAGAGTTGATGTACCTGATGAAATGTTTATTCTTCAATCTGTTAATCAATTCGAATTTCAACAAAAGACAAGGAATATTAATGCAATAAAACAAAATTCTTTTGTCACAATTCAAAGAAAAAAATACAATGAAAAAACAGGAGAAGAAAAATATACTGATATATATACTGATGTAATATCTTTTGTTACAATGCAAAGTAAAGATGAAAAAAATTTTGCGGCAGGAATTGAAGATAATACTGTAATAACAATACAAATACCCAAAAGAAATAGAGAAAAAGAAATTTATCTAGTAGAAACAGCAGATAGAATTATCTTAAGAAACTTAAAAGATGAAATCTCAAGAAATATAAAAGTTGAAAGCGTAAATTCTTTTGGTGTACCTGGAGTTATAATGATTTATGGAACATTTGACACAAGAACAGGTGATGAATAATGGCTTTAAGATTTAATATGGAAGGTTTGACAAATGAAATATTAAGTAAATTAGAAGAACAATTAGATTATGCTTTTATAGCATGGAGAACAGAAGTATTAAATAAATTAAAAAATCCATTTTATGGCACAGGAGAAAGACCAGTTGTTGAATATGAGATACAAAAGCAAAGTAAAATGATTATTGGATATTTAAAAGCCAATACTTATGTTTTGGCAGATTCTTATGGAACTGGTAGTTTGATGTTATTAAGCAATCCTGGTTATCAAGAATATAGAAATAGTGACAGATGGAATCCATTAAGAACAGGGAAAGCTATTGTTGGAAGGAAATCTGGTAATTATAAAAATGCTTTTGGAAAGCAAAGAAGTTCTTCTGGTTCTATGGCAGGAAGAAATCTTGAAGGATGGCAAACAAAAGAAGGTTATACAATTCAACCTTCGGCACCTTCATATGCTATTCAATTGGCAGAACAATGGCTGTATAAAACATACTTACCTAATGCATATAGATTAGCCATACAAAATATAAATTTTTCGAAATACTTAGTTGAAAGTTAGGAGGTAATAAAATGTCATTAAGAATAGATGATACATTAGAAGCTTTTGTTGAAAAAATAATAACAAATAAAGAAATAATGGACATTTTAAAATTACCTACTATAAATGAAAATGATACGGATGAAATAAAGAATAAAAAAAGAAAACTTGTAATAGATAAAGCAATAAGCAAGTCCGCTCAAGAACCATATGGGTTGGGCAAAAATTTTCCTAAAGTAGAAATAGACGGAATAACATATGAAGATTATGGAGATATACGAATGACTATTGCTTTAGCTGCTAGTGTAAAATTAGATAGCTATATATTTGGAAATCCACAAATAGAAATAAACATATATTATGACAATACAAAAATGGAAAATATATTCAAATTATTTGATTTGATTTCGGATTTATTTTCAGGAATAAGTTTAGAAGTAAAAACTGAAGATAAAAAGCAATTCATAAGAGATTTAAAATGTGAAGGGATTACTGCTCAAGTTTCAATGATAAATAATTATGAAAGAGTCGGCATAAGATTTAGTTTTTATGCTACTTTATATAAAAATTAGAAGGAGGAAATTAACATGGGGCAATTATTAAAAACAAAAGGTGGATTTGTTATTGATAGACCAGGTAATGTTTTATTTGTACCAGTAAAGGCTGATGGAAGTCTGGATTATGTAAATTCTGTTAGAAATACTGCTGTAATTAACACAATAACAGTAACAAATTCAAAAACTAAAACAGAAATTCCTGATGGAAATGGCTTTTATCCAGCAGGAGATAGAGTAACTGCAATTGCAGGAACTGTAGCAATAGATTTTTCTACAGTAGATCCAGCAGTATGGGCTATGTGTTCAGGAACAACTTTAGCCAAGAAAGCAACAGATAGTATGATAAAATTATATGATTATCAAAAAATATCAGCAACAGGAACAATTGAACTATCAGAAGAATATAAAACAGGTGGATTTGTTAAAATAGTAGGAACAGATGGAACAGAATATGAAAAAGTTGAAGATGCTCCACAAACTGGTGAATTTAAAATTGCAGTTGCATCAACAAGAACAACAGTTACTTTTGCATCAGCTGACGCTGGAAAAGATGTTGCAATTTCTATGGAAACTTCAACAAAAACAACATCATATTCACAAGGTAGAAATGCAATGAGATATCATAAAATAATAATAGATACAGAATATTCTACATTAAATGATACACAAAAGCTACCAGTTAACATTGTAATTTCACAAGCTTCAGTAAGTGGTGATATGGTAGACACATTGCAAAAAGATCCAAGTGCTACAAAGACTTTAACATTTAATATGTATGCACCTTTAGCAGGTGAACAACCATATGAAGTTAAATTTAAAGATTTTGATGAATAATATATTAAATAGCTGATTATTAAGGCACACATTTTTAAGATGTGTGCCTATTTTAAAATAATAGAATAGGAGATAAAAATGGAAGATAACAAAGTTAGTTTAGATACAATGATAGGTGTTGGAAAAAAGAAAAAAATAGCAGGTAGAGAATACACTATATTACCTGTTAATATTTGTGATATGCATTATATAATGGGGGAAACAAATCAAGATGAGAAATTAATAATATTAGACAAAAAAACTTTAGAAAAGGAAGATGGAATTAATTGGCAATTGTTTGGATTAAATATAACAGATGAAAAAAGGAGAGCCACATTTTTAAAGGTTCTTAATAAATATGTGTATTATAAAGATATTCCTATGACAGAAGAAATGCTAATAGAACATAATTGGTCTTTTAAAGAAATAGGAGAATTTTTATTTACATGGAGCCAAATCTCGGACTAAAATTGGAATCTAGTGAGGATAACGACAAAGATTCCAAAGATAGTATAGATTGGGGATTATGTTTTACACTACTTAAAAATAGAGGATTTAGTCATCAAGAAATCCTTAATCTTAGTTATCCACAATTTAATGCTTATATGAATAATATTAATAATCCATTAACATATAGTATAACAATTCCTTACATGGGAAGTGGAGAAGATAAAAAAGAAGAAATAACAAGCAAAGAAGAATTTTTGAATATTATTGCGGATATGAATAAAGACTTTTTATAATGAGAGGTGAGATATAAGTGGCAGGAGATGCAGAGAAAAAAAATATATCAAGGTTAGATTTTAATATATCAGATGCTATAAATAGTTTAGAAAAAATAGATCAGAAATTAAAAACTATATCTGAATCAAGTGAAGCTTATGCAAAAAAAATTGGAACAAATCTTGGAAATGCTATTAATAGCGGGAGTATAATAGACACATCAAATATAAATAAAAACTTAAATCAAGTTTCAAATTTAAGTAAATCTAAAGCAGATCAATTATCAGCACAATTAATTAAAATAAAATCAAAAGAGCAATCAGACATAAATGAAATCGTGGCTAAAGGAGAACAGAACAGACAGACAGCAGCTTATAAATCAGCCCTTAAACAAGAAGAATATAATAAGAGAGTTGAAAATTCAACAAAATCATTATATGATAGAATTACAGAATATGCAAGAACATATGTAATTTATCAAGGATTTAATCAATTAAGACAAGCAGCCACAGAATTAGTTGAAGAAATGAAAAATGTTGAATACAGAATGATGGAAATTTCCAGAATTATGGAAGAGGGAAGCATAGATGTTAATGAATACAGAGATTCGTTAATTGATTTGGCATATGAGTACGGAAGGTCATTTGATGATGTATCTACAGTAACATTAAATTTTGCAAGAGCAGGATATGACGCACAAGATTCGTTAGCAATGACAAGACAGTCTTTATTGGCATTAAATACAGCAGAATTAGATGCGGAAGAGGCAACAGATGGTTTAATATCTATTTTAGCTCAATGGGATATGAATACTGGAACTACGGCAGAAAAAGCAGAAAATTTAGCAAATGTTATAGATAAGATAAATAAATCAGCAGATAGTTTTTCAATAGATTCGGCTGGTTTATTACAAGCATTACAAAGAACATCACAAGGATTTAATTTGGCAGGGGCTAGTATTGATGAAACTATTGCTTTAATTGTAGCAGCGGAAACAGCAGCACAAAGAGGTGGAAAAACAATAGGTACAGCTATGGCAAATATACAACAACAATTAAAGGCAGAAAATAGATTAGATTTAGCTGAAGAATTAGGGTTAGATTTTTTTGAAGATGAAGCACAAACTCAATTCAAATCAATTACAGATATTTTTGCTGAAATGTCTGAACGAATGACAGAATTAGAAGAAGCTGGCAAAGGAAGTTCAACAGAGATGCAATCTTTGCTTGAATTGTTTACAGTATTTAGAAGAAATATTGGTGCAGGTTTACTTTCAGAAATGAGTGGAGAAGATAGTACTTATATGAAAGCATTAGAAAATTCATTAAATTCTGCAGGATATTCAGCTCAAGAAAACTCAAAATACATGGGAACAATGGAAGCATCAATACAACAACTAAAAGCAACTGTATTAGATTTAGAATCAACATTATATGATGAAGGCGGAAAGAGTATATTTACATCTTTCATATTATCTGCTCAAGGTGGAGTAAATGCGATAAATTCATTGATAAAAACATTTGGAATATTACCGGTTACTATTGGAACTGCAACTTTAGCATTTAGTTTACTTAGTAAATCAATGAGTGTTGATGGAATTAAAAAATATTCAGGACAAATAAAAGATTTATCAAATTATATAAAATTATATAATACAACAGTTGTAAACGGAAATAAATCAACACAAGAATTTAATAAATTATATGATGAAATGATGCCTGCAAGTATGAAAAAATATACTACAAGTTTAGACGGAGCAACAGGTTCAATGAAAGGATATTTGACAAGTACAATAGCAGCAAAAGCAGGACAACTAGCATTAAATGTTGCGATTGCAGCAGGAACAGCGGCTCTTACTTTTGGTTTAAGTGTTGCAATACAAGCTATAGTTGATACTATAAACAAGTGGATAAATGCTACCGACATAGCTGGAGAAGCTATTAGAGATATGAATAGCGGACTAGATGAAACAGTATCTAATTTATCTTCTTATTCTAGTGAGGTAGAAAGTATCAGAAATGAGATGGCTTCAGGCAATTTAACACAAGAAGAATATAATGCTAAAAAACAAGATTTATTAGAAATTCAAAATGAACTTATAGAAAATTATGGAGAAGAAGCAAAAGGATTAGATTTAGTTACTGGAGAAGTTAACAAGCAAAAAGAAGCCATAGAGGAATTAGCAAAAGCAGACTATAAAAAATATATTCAAGAAAATCAAAAAGAAATTAATCAATTAATTGAAGCTTTTAATAAAGATATATCAGAAATATCAATAGGAACAGTTGGTACTGGAGGATTTAAAGATTTTTTAAGTGGAGCAGTTCAAAACTTAGGAGGAACTTTTAATTCCAATGTTATTGGAAGAGGAAATTTAGGATTTGCTGGAACGGCAGATGAAGTTTTAGAAAATTATAGGAATCTTTATGATAAAATTGATGAATATAGAAAAACTGCTTCTGGTAAAGATTTAGAATATGCAAATGATTGGTCAGAAAAAATTTCTAATACAATTAATGAGTTAGATGAAAAATATACTGAAGATTTAGAAACATATAAGACATATTTAAATAATAAATTACAATATGATGATTCTTATTCAGAAGTATACGGAAAGATACTTGAGGCTAGAGCAAAACTAAGTGAAGCAATAGGAGTAGGAAACCAAGAGGAAATAGATAAAGCACAAGAGAACTTAAATAATGCATACAAAGAAGCAATTGATAAAGCTAAAGAAGATCCTGATGTTGCGGAAGGTATGCAAGAAATATTGCAAGAACAAATTGATAATCTAAATGAAACTGCTGATAAAGAACAAATTAAACTTAAAATTGGTATAGATTCAAAAGAAATGCATGATTCAATTCAAGATATTCTTGATGATATGGGTGATATTTCTTTTGAAGATTTAGAAGAAGGATTAAACGCAGAAACTCTAACTGACAGTATGGCAAAATTGAAAGAAAAATTAGATGAAAATAATGTTAGTATAGAAGATTTTATTAATAATTTTGAGTTTTTAGGATTTAAAATTGGAGATGTATCTAAAGAAGTTGAATCATCAGCAGATACATTAGAATATTTAGCAGATCAGTCACAAAAAAGTATTGAAGCCTTAGCTAATTTAGATTCTGGATTTTCTTCTATGTATAGTGCAATGAATGAATTTAATGAAAACGGATATATTACAGGAGCAACATTACAAAGTTTAATAAATAATGATCTATTACAATATTTTGATGTTGTTAATGGAAAGTTAGCCATAAATGAAGCATCAATGGCAAATGCAGCAACAGCAGCTAAAGCTAAAGCTATAGAAGATTTACAAGCAAAAGCAGCAGCAGAAATAGCAGCAGTAGCATTTGACACAGAAGCAACATCTTCAAAAAATGCAGCAAATACTACAGGTGGAATGACACAAAAAGCAAATGAAGTAAAAAATGCTTTAATACAAATGACACCAGAAGTTTTAGCAGGAGCTGATGCATGGGTAAAATTAAATGCAGCAATGGGCGGAAGTATGGATGGTTTAGCTCAAGATAAAATAGATGATATACAAAAAATTATGAATAATTTAGGAAAATCTATTACAGCTTTAAATTCAGTAAAAATAGAATCTGTATCATATAGAAGGGTTTCAGCAAAATCAAGTGGAGGTTCATCATCATCTTCTAAATCAGATGCAGAAAGAGCAGCGGAAGAAGCAGCTAAAGCAGAGGAAGAGGCATATAAAGCTAGATTAGAACAGTTTACTGACTATATAGATGAAAAAGAAAGACTTGAACAAAGATGGGTTGATAAACAAGAAGAATTAGGACTATTATCTAATAACGATTATCTTTATATAACACAACAAAGAATTGAAAGATATAAAAAATATTTAGAAGAAGTTAAGAAAGCAACTTGGATGAGTGCGGAAGATAGATTAGAATTAGAGAAAAAATATTCTGAAGAAATAGAAGATTTGCAAGTAGATTATTTAGGGTATTTAAAAGATCAATTAGATGAAGAAATAGATGCAATAGAAAAAGCAAATGAAGAAAAAATACAAATGATAGAAGATGAAGCAGATGCAAGAATTGAAGCATTACAAAAAGTAGAAGATGAAACAAGTAGAATAAGAGATGAAGAAGATTATCAACAAGAAAGGCAATCAATTTTAGAAGAAATAGCTTATTGGGAACAAAGAACAGGAAGAGAAGCACAAGAAGCATTAAAAGAAGCAAAAGAAGAATTAAAAGAATTAGATGAAGAATGGGCTAGACAATTAGAAGATTGGTCAATTGAGGACCAAATAGCACAAATAGAAGAAGAAAGAGATGCACAGATAGAATCTATAGAAGCTCAAGAGCAAGCAGAAATAGCAGCGTTGCAAGCAATATATGATGAAAAAGTAAGAATATTTGCAGAAACAGGTCAAATAATCTATGAAAATAGTGTAATACAATCTCAAGCATTGTATAATGTGTATAAAAATAATTTTATAGATCCTATAGCTTCTGAATTGGCTAATTTAAACAAAGCTTCAACTGCTTCAGCTCCTACTCAAACACAACAATATGAAACATATGTTATAAAATCTGGAGATACTTTATCAGCTATAGCTAAAAGGTATGGAACAACTGTAGATAAAATAATGGCAGCAAATCCTTATATAAAAAATAAAAACAAAATATATACTGGAAATACATTGCAAATTCCTAAATTTCACGGAGGAGGAATTTTTGGGGGTAATTATGAAGAAGGACTTGCATTGTTAAAAAGAGGAGAAGTCATACTAAAACCTTCATGGAGTGCCTCTCTTGATAGAATGATGCGTTACTTTGATAATATGTATTCAAATAATCAAACAAGTATAACAAACGGACCTACAATTAATGTTGACGGAGATTTGATAAAAATAGAAGCTAATGTAAAAAATCAATCTGATATAAACAAATTAGAAAGAAGATTAGAAAAAATGCTAAAAGATAAATTTAATATAAAAAAATAAAATAAGTATTGAAAAGTATATTGACATGATATATAATAAAAGTGGGATAGATAAGAGTAATTAACTTATTGATAAGCCACCTGACCTGGCTTCCCCCACCTTATAAATGGTCAGAAGGGCAGGTGAATAACAATGGAATTAATTGAAAGTATTATTAAAAGTATTTTATTAGGTTTAATTCCTGAAACATTATTTTTTACATTCTTTTTAATATATACTAAAAATATAAAAGAGAAAAAATTAAAATTATTTATATTAATAATAATTTCTTATATATTATGTATGTTTATACAAAGATACAAAATAATATATTATGTATTGTTAATTATTTTAATTTATATAATATTAAAAATATTATATAAAGAGAAAACTCAAATAATAGATGTATTTGTTATAGCTACTATGTATTTATATTTAACAATAACATCAATAATATGTTTTTCTTTTGTAAAAGAAGATTTTAGTAATTATTATATATTGGCAATAATTAATAGATTATTATTACTTATTCCTTTTATATTTAAAAACAAATTTAAATTAATTTACAAGAAATATTGTAGTTTATGGAATAGGAATGACAATATTGATAGACCAATCAAAAGTATAACATTAAGAAATATAAGTTTAATTTTATTGAGTCTTTTAATTTTTATTGTTAACATTTTATGTTTTTACATAAATGAAATAATACAATGAAAGGGGGAACTTATATGCCAATATGGTCATTTTTATTTTTCTGTAACACAGAAAAAGGAGAATAACATATGAGAAAAATATTTTACTATTTACCTAGTATTATATTCAATGTTGTAGAATTTCTAGTAATAATTTTAATAGGCGTATTACTAGGAATCAAATTAATTGATATAATATGTATTATTTTATTATTTGCAATTATAAGGATGCTTACAAAAAGTGCTATACATTATAAAAGTTGGAAGTTATGTTTATTATGGAGTACTTTACAAATGTTTAGCTTGTTTTTAGTTTACAAAACAGGCATTATTACATCTTTGATTATTATTGTTTTTGCAGCTATAATATTATCTGGAAAAGGAGATATTAGAGATATTTTTATGTGGGGAGGAAATGCTTTAAATAGCAAAGTTTTTGATTGGGTAAAATTCAATCAAGAAAACGGAAAACTAAAACAATATGAGAAAAGATTAAAAGAAACAGATAAACAAAAGTATTTCATATTTATATATAGATTTAGAGAATTTCAAAGCTATAATCAAATAGCAAGCTTAATGGGCATAGATGCACAAAGAATATCAGATGAAATAAAAATAATGTCACATTTTATAGAATATAGTATAAGATTAGATAATTAATATCTAATCTTTTTTTATTTTTTTCTTATATCCGTTATAGATAAAATAAAAAATAATTTATATAATAATATCAGAAAGTGATTATTCGCCTATTATAATTACTTTTCCCAAATAGGCAAAGTTTTGTAAATAAACTTTGTCTATATTTTTTTGAAAGGAGTTTTAAGGTTTTTATAGGCTATATATAACTTTAAAATTCCTTTTATATTTTGGAGGTAAAAATATGTTTAATTATGGAAATCAATATATGCAATCGCAAATACCTAGATATACATCATATCAACCTTATGGAAATCAACAAATGCAATCACAAATACAACAACCTCAGATGCAATCTTATGCTCCTCAACCTGTTCAACTTCAAGGCTTACAAGGAAAAACTGTAGATAGCATAGATGTTGTTAAAGCTATGGATATTCCTTTAGATGGAAGTATTAGTTATTTCCCTTTAGTTGATGGAACTGCAATTGTAACAAAACAATTACAACAAGATGGAACAAGTAAAACATTAATATATAAGCCAGTTGAAGATAATGGAATAGAAAAGCAAGTACAATTTGTAACTTATGACGATTTAAATAAGGCTATAAAAGATATAAATTTTGATGATGAAGAAGTGGAAGAATTAAAAGAAGAAATAAAAAATTTAAAAAAACAAATAAGAACTTTAACAGATAGTATAAAAAAATAGGAGAATAAAATGAATCCAATAAATATAATAAAAAACTATATGATGAAAGGTATGAATCCTGAACAAATTTTAAATAATATGATGTCTAATTCCCAAAATCCTATGTTAAATAATTTGTTTCAAAAAGCAAAGCAAGGTGATACAAAAGGTATTGAAGATTTTGCTAGAAATTTATTTAAAGAACAAGGAAGGGATTTTGATAAAGAATTTGGCGAATTCAGAAAAAAATTTAGATAGGTTATTATAATAACAAATATATATATATTAAAAAAGGAGGAAATAAACATGAATTATGGAGATAGTGGTTTAAGTCCTGCTGATGTTGCTGTTCTATCTGGAAATACTAGAAATTCAGATAATTGTAGCTTTGGTGATGGAAACGGTTGCTGGTGGGTAATATTATTTTTACTATTTGCTTTTGGCGGATGGGGAAGAGGCTTTGGTGGTTTCGGAGGAAACTATGGAAGTCAAACTGGAGGAGCTACTGATGGATATGTATTGGCTTCTGATTTCGCACAAGTAGACAGAAAACTTGATAGTGTTAATAATGGAATATGCGATAGCACATTTGCTTTAAATAATACAATGACAAATGGATTTGCTAATGTTCAGAATACATTATGTCAAGGATTTTCAGGTGTAAATAATGCTATTACAACTAATGGTTATGAAACTAGACTTGGAGTACAAGGACTTTCTGCTTCATTAGCTAATTGTTGCTGTGATTTAAAAACTCAAATAGCAGATTGCTGTTGTACAACCCAAAGAGGAATAGACCAAGTAAACTATAATATGGCTATGAATACAAATACATTACAAAATGTTATGTGTTTAAATACAAGAGATATTATAGATAATCAAAATGCTAACTATAGAGCATTACATGATGAAATTGTTGCAAATAGAATTGAAGATAAAAATGCTCAAATTCAAGCTCAACAAAACGAAATTAATTCATTAAGATTAGCAGCTTCACAAGCTAATCAAAATGCTGTATTACAAGCTAGAATGGATGCAAATACAGCAGAAATAATAAGAAGAACAGGAAATGATTGTCCAGTTCCAGCTTTTATTGTACCAAATCCAAATTGTTGCTATAATTATCAAGTAACAGGATGTGGATATAATAATGGAAACAACTATGGCTGTGGATGTTGTTAATTGAATAAATGTTTTCCACTCATTTTAAAAGTGTGATTTATTAAGAGATAGTAAATCATACTATCTCTTATTTTTATAAAGGAGGTAAAAAAATAATGTCTAATTGTATAAAAAATTGCTCTTTATGCAAAAAACTAATTATATCACAAGCAATCAATTTTGATGCAACTACAAATACAGTTATAGTTGATTTACCATTAGGAAGTTATGGAAATTGTATGAATTATTGTATTGTTTTTGCACAAAGTATTCCTACAAGTGCTACAATTAATTCTCCTGTGGTATTTTCTATAGGTGGTGGAGCAACACAATATCCTTTTGTAAATTGTGACTGTACTCCGATATTAGCTTCTCAAATTAGAACTAGAACAAAATATAAGGTAAAAGTAAATACGGCTGTTAATAGTGGAGTATTTAAATATATTGGAAATTGTTGTTTACCAAGTAATACTACAACAGTAGTTCAAAGTATTCCTGTACCCACGACTACTACCAATTAATTTAGGAGGTGTTTGTATTGGAAAACGAAAAAGAAGAAAAAAATCCAAAAAACAATGATATAAACAACCAAATAAAAGATAATGTTGAAGAAAAAATTGAAAAAATACTTGAAACAGGCATAAACATAGAAAATATTGACTTATTATATAAATTAGTTGATATACATAAAGATATAGAAAATGAAAAGTATTGGAATAAAAAAAAGGAGGTTTATGAAAATATGAATTATAGAAATTATGGTGAATATCCAGATGAATATACAATTTATAATAGAAGAGGTATGGCAGGAATGGGAAGAGGATATGGAGAAGGTAATTATGGTAGACGAGGTGTACCAGGAACAGGAAGAAGATATAGAGGCGAAGATATGCTAGAAGATATGCATGAAAATTACAATAATTATTCAGAAAGTAAAGAAGAATATGGAAGAGGAAACTATGGAGCTGAAGAAGATACAATGAGAAGCTTAGATTATATGTTAAAATCTGTAGTACAATTTATTAAAATGCTTGAAGAAGATGCTGGTTCAGAGGAAGAAATGAAATTGATAAAAAAATATTCAAGAAAAATAAGTGAGATGTAATATCATGTATAAATATTATAATGCTAATTCAAAAGGAAATTTTGTTAATGATTGTGTAATTCGAAGTATATCAATAGCTGAAAATAAAACTTGGGAAGAAACATATGACGAATTAAGTAGAATAGCAAAAAAAAATGGTATTTTACTTGATGATGTAAATTTTGTTGAACCTTTGTTAGATTCAAGATATAATAGAGAAAGAACTTATTTTAATGAAACTGTTGGAGATTTTGTAGAAGAACATCCTAGAGGCACATTTTTGATTACAATGGCTAATCATATAACAGTTTCAAAAAATGGTATCATTTATGATACTTTTGATTGTAGAGATAGGATTTTAAGAGATGCTTGGAAGGTATCAAGAAGAACCAAGTAATTATGATTTGATATTAGGATTTTTACAGATCTTTGATGTCTTACTTAATTTTTCTCAAGTAAGTAATGATGTATTATTAAAAGAATTACAAAAACAAAATAAAGAATATTTAGAAAAAATAACAAAACAAAATAATGAAATAATTGAGTTGTTGAAAAACAAATGAAGGCGAAAAGCCTTCTATATATGGTGTGTTGTCCGAGAGGTTAGGAAAATGTCTGCAAAACATTTAACAGAGGTTCAAATCCTCTACACACCTCCAACTCTTGACAATATTTTTATTGTATGATAGAATAAAACTAATTTAATAATCTAGTTCAAAAAAATAAGCAGTTATTATTTATAAGTAATACTGTTTATTTTTTTTTATTAATGTGATATAATTAAAGAAGCATAGAAAAGAAAAATAGTTATTATTATGGTGTTATCTACAATATAAAAAACAAATGAAAGGAGGAAAAAATAATGGAAATAACAGTAGCAATAATAATAATGGCATTAACTTTAATTGCAGGAGAAATAACGAAACTAACTAGCCTAGATAACAAATGGATTCCTTTACAAAATATAATAATAGCAATAATAGCAAGTATAATATGTATAGCTTTTAAAGTAGAAGATATGTCAGTATTAGAAACAATAGTAACTTGTATATTTGGAACAATGTCTGCTGGAGGAATAGCAGATTTAAAGAAAATAGCACAAAAGGAGGAAGAATAGTATGAACTATAATGAATTTATCAATGAGTATAATGGAAAAAGTTTTGATTATGATGGAAAAGCGGGAATCCAATGCGTAGATTTAATAAAAATGTATCTAAATAAAGTCTTTGGTTTAAATCCAGGAAGTTGGGGAAATGCAAAAGATTATTATGAAAACTTTAATAATCTTCCACTTAAAAATTATTTTACAAGAATAGCTAACACACCAGATTTTATGCCTAGAAAAGGAGATATAGCAGTTTGGGGGACAGGATTGGGCAATGAATATGGACACATAGCAATTGCAAATGGTAATTCAGATACTTCAAAATTCTATTCTTTTGATTTAAACTGGGGAAGTAAAGTAGTGCATGAAGTAGAACATAATTATAAAGGATTTTTAGGTGTATTAAGACCAAATGATCAATCTAAAATAGAAGAAGTTAAACTTCCAGATTTACAGTATCAGGTACATATCCAAGATTTGGGTTGGCAAGAATGGAAAAATGCGGGAGAAGAAGCAGGAACAACTGGAGAATGTCGACAAATAGAGGCAATTAAACTAAAAGGCAATAATGGATTAGATGTATCATATCGTGTACATATGCAGGATTTAGGTTGGAGTGACTGGGTAAGCAATGGAGAACAAGCAGGAACTACTGGTCAAAATAGACAAATAGAAGCAATGGATATTAAGTGTAACAAAAGATTAAAAGCTACTGAACATATTAGAGATGTTGGTTGGATGCCAATTTCTGAAGGAAATGACATTCATTTAGGAACAGAAGGTAAAAAATTAAGAATTGAAGCTATTAAAATTGAAGTATTATAGAACAAATAAAACAGCAGATTTGAATTAATTTTCAAGTCTGCTTATTTTTATTTATTTATTTGTAAATATATAAAACCACTTGTTTTATGTTAATTAAAAATGTTATAATAAAAGTATAGAGGGGTGAAAAAATATGGTTGAAATAGAAGGAAAAAACATATCAATTACAAGAGGAGATATGTTATCTTTGGTTGTTAGTATAGATAATGAGGAAAATGAAGAAAAAGATGAGTTTCAAATAGATGATATAATAAGATTTAAAATAATGCAAAAAGACAAAGTAGAGAATGTCATATTAGAAAAAGATTTTAAGATAGAAGAAGTTTCAACAGAAAAAGAAATAGTAATAACAAGTTCTGAAATGAAAATAGGAGAATTAAAAAGTAAACCAGTTGATTATTGGTATGAGATAGAATTAAATCCTGATACGGAAAAAACAAATACAATAGTAGGATATAGTAAGATTGATGGACCAGCTATTCTTACTATACTTCCTGAAGGTGGAAATAAAGAAAATGAAGAAGATAATACTCAAGAAGAAGAAATATAAAAAATAAAATAGAAAGTAGGCAAAAATATGGATATAGATATAAGAGAGCGTTTTGCTCATATAGAAGAACAAGTAAAATCTAATACTAGAAAAATTGATGCAGTAGAAATAAGGCTTGGTAAAACAGAATCAATAGTTATAGATTTAGATAAATCATTATCAGTTTCAATGGAACAAATAAAAACAATAGCAGATGATTTAAAACAAACGAGCATTAATTTTAAAGAGGCTGTTATGCGTTCAAATACAGCAAATGCTAAAGATACTGAAGCTTTAAAAGAAAAATGTAATGAACTTGATAAAAAAATAGAAAAAGTAAATGCAAAGTTAGAAAAAGAAACAGTAGTGAAAGATGCAGAGAAGTGGCGTACTTCAAAAAAACAGGTGTGGTCATGGGTACTTAATGTTATATTACTTATAGTGGCTGCCACTTTAGGTTTTTCACATTTATTATAACGCTCATCTTTTTTTGAAAGTCGAGTGTATTGATACTTGACAAGAAATATTTAATGAATTATAATATGAATAACTTGATTTGATTTCAAATTAAATTAAGCTCCTTTCACCTAAAAGAAAAAAACAGTGCTTTAAAAGATAGATGGATATTCCCCCAGCTATCTTTTTTTCTTTTTTTATTGACTTTGGCTTTAAAAAAAGATATAATAACATATATAAGATATATATAAAATGTATATCTGCATAGTTTTAGAAAATAAGATTTTTTTTGTTAGGGTAAATATAGAAAAAATATATAAATAGGAGGTACAAATGGGATTAAAATATAATGAAACATTATTTATAAAAATACCTGAAAATATTAAGGAAGTAGCAAAGCAAAGAGCTGAATTTAGAGGAAAAACATTAAGTGAATATGTAAGAGATTTAATAGTTAGAGATATCGAAGGAAAATTTGAATGAATATAGAAATAAATTTAAGGGATTATCAGGAAAATATATACACAAAAATAAGGAAGGCTTTTATTGAAGGAGCAAAAGGAGTATGTGCTGTTCTTCCTTGTAGGAGTGGGAAATCTTATATAATGGCTAAAATATCTCAAGATGCGTGCAAGAAAGGCTCTCATGTTTTGATTTTGGCACATAGAAATTCACTAATTAATCAACATAAAGAATTATTTGAAGATTTAGAATTAAACAATCCTAATATTAGAATAGAGTCAGTTTTTACTGAAGTAAATCATTTAGGAGAACATGGACCTGTAGATCTAATAATAATAGATGAAGCACATTTAAGTGGAGCTACAAGTTATCAAAAAGTTTGTGCATATTATGATTGTTTAAGGATTTTATTTACAGCAACACCTGCAAGACTTGATGGGAAACCATTAAATTTAGCAGATAAAATAGTAATAGGAATAAGTGCAAATGAACTTATTAAAAGAGGTAATATCTCTAATTATCATTATTATGCTCCTGATTTAAACATTGATTTTTCTAGTATAAAAAGAATAGCTGGAGATTTTAATAATCGAGAACTAGGAAGAACAATGGGGACAAAAAAAATATATGGAGATATATATAAATATTATGATAGATTAGCAAAAGGTAAACAAGCTATTGCTTATTGTGTGAATGTTCAACACAGTCAAGAAGTTTGTGAGATGTTTAATTCAAAAGGAGTTCCAGCAAGACATATGGATTCACATACGCCAGAAAAAGAAAGAGAACAAATATTAAAAGACTTTAAAGATAATAAATTTAAAATATTATGTAACTGTAATTTAATAAGTGAAGGGATTACACTTCCAACAGCAGAGGTTGGATTGTTACTTAGACCAACACTTTCTTTAACTTTATACATACAACAAGCAATGAGATGCTTAACTCCAAACAAAGATAAAGAAGCAATAATAATAGATTATGTAAACAACATACAAAGACATGGATTACCAACACAAGAAAGACAATGGAGTTTAGATTCTAAAGTAGAAGAATATTGCAATGAGAATGATGATGGTACTTTAAAAATCAGAGTTTGTCCAGAATGTTTTTCTACATTTGAAACAGCACCAATTTGTCCGTTTTGTGGTGCAGAATATAAAGTTACGCAAGTAGAAATACAAAACATGAAAGAAATTGAATTAAAAGAAATAAAAGAAGAAGCAGCAAGAAAAAGACAGATTTATTCGGATAATATTTCAGAAAAAGTAAAAAATTATAAAAGTGCAAAAGAATGTAAAAATTGGTATGAACTTATAAAATGGGTTCAAGTAAAAGGTTATAAACCAGGCTATGCTTTTGTTCTTAATAAACAATTAAAACTAAACTATAAACCGTATGGAGGAAAGTAATGGATAATTGTTATGTTTATATAAAGAATCCAGAAGAAGAATTTAATAAATTATTAAGTGTAAAAGATCCTGGGAAATATATTTTAAGAATAAATAGTAATTATGTAAAATATATGGATAATGATTTTTGGGATGTTCTTGCTTTTCGTTTTTATAGAATTTATTTTGTGGTTTTCCTAGATACTAATGACATTTTATATGAATATGAAAATATATATAGAAAGGTAAAATAATATGGAAAAAATATTAATTTTTAAAAATAATAATTCTTGTAACTATTGGTTTAAGTATATAATAAATTATCTTAAAATTAACGGTTTTATCTTTAAAGGACTTTTATATGCTAAACAAATTTGGATAAATGAAAACATATTAATATTTAAACCAGAATATGAAGTTGACGAAAATTTTAAAAGTGGTAGGCATTATTCACAATATTATTATGACATGGATGAAAAATTCGAAAAAGATTTTATAGGGAACTTAGTAGAAATAATATATGGGAAAGAAGGAAACATTAATATCTGATAAAAGAAATTATAATTTTATTGATTTAACAGGACAGAGATTTAATAAATTATTAGTTTTAGAATATGTTTATACTAAAAATGGTCAAGTTTATTGGAAATGTCAATGTGATTGTGGAAATATAAAGAATATAACTGGAAGTCATTTAAGGACAGGTCATACCAAAAGTTGTGGGTGTTTACAAAAAGAAATTACTATCAAAAGATTAGAACAACAAACAAAACATGGATTAAGACATACTAGGATTTATGAAACATGGGTTAATATGAAAACTAGATGTTTAAATAAAAATAATAAAAATTATTCAAATTATGGAGGAAGAGGAATAAAAGTATGTGATAAATGGAAAAATGATTTTATGTCTTTCTATAATTGGGCTATGGAAAATGGGTACAGAGATGATTTAACAATTGATAGAATAGATGTAAATGGAAATTATGAACCTAATAATTGTAGATGGACTACAATAGAAAAACAAAATAATAATAGAAGGAACAATTATGTAGTATTATATAAAGGAGAAAGCAAAACTTTGGAAGAATGGAGTAAAATATTACCAATTAATATAAGTTCTTCTGTTCTAAGATATAGAATAGTACATAATTGGGATATAGAAAAAGCTTTTACAAAACCAGTAGATAGAAGAAGGAATAGATGGAAAAATGAAGAACAAAAAAGAAACAATACTTCAAAATAAAATTATTGTAGAATTATGTAAAAAAGGCTGTAAAGTACACAGAACTAATAGTGGACTATTTTATACTCCTTATGGGGAAAAAATTAGGATTGGTTTTCCAGGTCAATCTGATTTACAAGGACATAGAAATATTGATGGAAAATGTTTTTATATAGAAGTAAAATGTGAAAATGGAATTATAAGTGATGAACAAGAAAAATTCATTAAAGCAATGAAAGAAAGTAATGCTTATGCTGGATTTGCTCATTCGGTAGAAGAAGCATTAAGAATTGTTTTCCCCGAGAATTATAAAGAATAGTATTTATATTACTATTCTTTTATGTTATAATTAACTTAGAGTAAGGAGAGATTTTATGGAAAATAATATAATAGAAGATAATATTTTATCAGTTAATACTCAAAATTCAAGAATGAAAATAATTTCAATAGAGGGAAATGAAAAGCAAGAAACTCGTGAGGGAAAGAACTTGTATAATGTTTATGATACAGAAGGTCGAAACTTTAATTCTACTCTTTTAAAAATTGATGATGAAGATAAAATATCTTTAGAGGATTATACTAATTCTTCTGACGTAACTAAATGGATAGACTTTAATACTAACATAAGCTCTAAGATAAAAGCAAGCACAGTTTATTATGTAGTTACAGAGATTTTTAGTGTAAGCGGAAGTGGAAATTTAACGGTAGTTTCTACAAATGCAAGTATTCCAGGACAATTCGCTACATCTGTATCTTATAATTTTAGTGCATTAGCTGCTGGAGATGTTAAGATAGCACAAATTACAAGTAGAGAAGACTTAAGTAATTGTGTATCTATGTTGCGAAGCTTTTTGCAATTTAGTGCAGGACAAGGTGGTTCTATATCTTTTAGGGTATCTGTCTTAGAAAAATCTGTTACTGCGGAGGATTTCAAATATGAAAAATATGGAGAAAGCCCTTCGTTTTATTATCCAAGCGAAATAAAAGCTGTTGAAAATAATATTAATTTAAAAATTTGTAACAAAAACTTAAATGATAATGATTATGAAATTGGAGGAATAAGTTCTGAAACAGGATTAAATCAAAATAATCCAAACGCTATCAGAAGTAGAAAGTATTTAAGGTTTGACAAAGGGAGTTATATGATATCAACTCATAAATTTTCTGGGATAACTTATTTAAACACAGCACTTAGACTATATGATAAAAACAAAAAATATTTGAAAAATCTTTATATAGGTAGGGTTGAAGCAAATGATATTGAGTTTGAAATAGAAGAAGGCGTTTGCTTTGGAAGATTAATACATTTGGCAGGTGAACCAGTTTCTAGTGATTTTTCAATTGAAGTACAAATTGAAAAAGGAGAAAGCAAAACAGATTATATCGCACACGAGGAACAAAACTATGTTATACCTGTACAACAAAAAATGTTAAAAGGAGACAAATTTATAAAAATAAATGGCAAGAGGAAAGAACAGCATACATGGTTGGAGCTAGTTTTTGATGGAGTAAATCGACAATTTAATAATGAAGGCACTGGAACTAGTGGAAAAAATAGATTAATATATCACATAACAGAAAAAGTAAAAAATTGCAATACTACAAATAAAATAATAGCATATTGCTCTAACTCAAAATTAATTGCAGAAGGAGCAACATATAGTTGTAACATAGGTTTTACGGTAGCAAATAATACAATATATATGTATGTAGATGGTAGAGAAGCATCTGAAATAAATGCAGAATTACAAGATAATCCAATTACATTCTATATTCCACTTCAAGAAGATAGCTACCAATATTTAGATTGTACAGAAGAACAAACAGAAATTTTAGATAGAATTTTTTATTTATATAACGGAATTTCTAATATATATTCTGAAGATGATCTTTCACCAACCATAGAAATAGAGATAAAAAAAATAGTAGAAGATTATGATGCATATATATCTAATACAGGATATCTTATAATACCAGAATATGATATAAAATATTTAGTAGATTTTAATGAAAGCAATATACCAAGTATGCCAGAAGCAACAGAGACATCAATTAAAATAGCTGGTAGAGATGGAGATGTTTCACTTAATACTACATACGAACCAATACTTTTTGATTTGGTTTGTTATACTGAAGATAATTTGACTCCTACTGAAAAAACAGAAAATGAAACAAAAATAAATTTATTTTTAAATAGTATAAAATACAAAACAAAAAAATTTGCAATTGAAAAAGATATGAAATTCTATGATATAAAATATAACGGAAGTTTAACCAGAACAAATTATCCAGCACATTTGAAATTTTCAATACCATTCAAATCTTCAGAATCATATGCTAAAGATTTAAAAGATAAAATGATAATTGGAAATTCTACTGAAGAAAGTAATACAATTAGTAGTGTAGGTGCTTTATTTACAATAAGAGGTCCAGCTACAATGCCAATAATATCATTAAATGATTATTCTATGGAATATAATACAAGTATTTTAGAAGGTGCTAGAATTGAGATAGATAGTAATAAGTCAACCATAACACATATAAATTCAGATGGAGTAAAAACTAATGTTATGAAATATTATAATCATCAATTTCCTAAAATTCAAAATGGAATTAATACACTTAAAATTTTAAGTGGAATAGATAATGATAAGAATGTAATAGTTACATGGAATGATTTAAAATTATAATGTATAGGAGGAAACTATGAAGAAAATAGTAATTGGAAATAATGTTTATGTTGGAATGAATGATTGCATTATTGAAATTGATAGAATTGAAATTAACAATACTATTAGTTCTAACTTTAACTTCAATATAACTAGAGATGAAACTACTATTAAAACTGTAGAGTTTCCTCTTGAAAATTTAACATTATCAGAAGGGGATTATTTAGATTATTATGGAATACATAAACTAAATCATGAAGTAGAAGGAGAATATTTACTTTTAGAATATTCTGACAATCAACTGATAGCTTTTCAAAATATGACTAATATACATATATCAGAAGGTGGGTTTTATGTAAATATATCCAATACTAATGCTATTTTAAAATTATATTATTATAGAGCAAATGAAAAAGACGAACAAATATATGTTTTAAATAAAAATGAAGAATTAATTGCAGTATTTAATGTAGATGATGAACAACCTATATTTAATCCAAGAATAACAGAAACACAAAATGCTGAAGCTGTTTTAACATTTTCAATATCACCTAATAACCCTAAATGGCAAGAAATAAAAAATCCAGAAAACCTTTATCAAGTTGCTGGAAAGGTATTTTCTACCAATTTTGAAGGATGTTTTCAAGAAAATATATCAGACAATAATGAAGATTATATAACAGTAACTGCATATGAAAGGCAAAAACTATTATCAAGAAGATATGTAAAGGCATGGAATAGTGAAACAGGATTTGATGCTATTGATACCTTTATGGTTGTTGTTTTATCTAACGGAGATTTACCATTAAAAAATAATGACCTTTATGTAAATAGTAATCATTTACCAGGAACTTCAGGATATGCTTTAGATGCTTTACTTTTTGGAACAGATTGGCAAACAGGGATTTGTGATGTAGAAGGAACTTTTGATTTAGAAACGGACCAAGTAGATATTTATGAAAATATATTAAAAGTTCAAGAAATCTGGGGTGGAATATTAGTATTTGATAGTGTAAATAAAATAGTTCACCATAGAGATGAAACGAAATATTTACCTTATGAAGGATATGAAGTTAGATACCAAAAAAATATGCAATCATTAGAGAAGTTATATAATAATAAGATTATAACAAAATTATGCCCATTAGGAGAAAGTGGATTAAATATAAAATCAGTAAACAATGATAGTGAATGGTTAACTAATTATTCTTATACAGATTCTATATTAGAGGGAATTGAAAACAACCCAGATATAACAGATCCTACCCAATTAAAAGCTTGGGGAGAAAGAAAATTAGAACAATTATGTAGACCAAGAAAAGAATTAACAGTTCAAGCTATTCTTTTATATCAAGTAGAAGGATATGAATTAGAAGAAATTGCATTAAATGATATAGTAGATGTTATTAATTATGCAAATATATCAGGAGATATAGAGCAATTAAGGGTTGTAGGATATGAATATGGAATTTGGGATCTTTCGGATGCAGTAATAGAATTAAGTGATATAACATTGGATAGTACAGATATTTTTAAGCAAACAGTATCTGCATCTAATAGTATAAATAATGGAACATTAAATTCAAATAAAGTTATAAATTTTTATAAAAATGGACAATCTGTGGCTACTACATTAAAAGAAATAGATAGAACTATAGTAGAAACAAAAACAGAAATGTATAAAACAGATGAAGCACTAGGAGCAAGAATAACACAAGCTATAACAGGAGTAAGTGATTTATCAGAACAAATAATTTCACAACAGCAAACGATTGAAGATTTAAGGATAACAATTGATGGATTAATGAATGAAATTGTAACTACTGGAGGAAATAACTTAATAAGGAACTCTGTTGGAGCATTTGAAAACGAATACTGGGAAGGAACAGTAAAGCAATATATAGATACTGATGTTATGAATAATAATGAATCAAAAAGTTCAATATCATTACAATTAACTGGATTATTTCAAGAAATATTAAATTTAAAAAATGGAACATATAATATTTCTTTTAATTATAAAAAAATGTTATCAGCATCAACTGTTTCTGTAGTAATAAATGGAACAACATATCCATTAAATAATAATAATGGATGGCAAGAATTTGAACGAGAAGTTACAATTACAGATTATACTTTTTCAATAAAATTTTTATCAAGTGATAATGATTCTTGTTTAATAGGTGATTTATTACTTGTTCCTGGTTCAAAAAAACAATATTGGACACAAAATGCAAATGAAACTAATACAGATACTGTTAAAATTGGGCAAGGAATAAGAGTAGATAGTTCTATAAAAAACACATATACAAGAATTGATGCAGATGGAAATAGAACATTTAATAAAACAACTAATGAAAGAGTTGCTGAAATGACAGATAAGGGTGTTTATGCAAATGAATTAGAAGTAAAAGGTCAAGCAACACTTAATGTTTTACTTGTACAAAATATTGATAATCAAGCATGGCTAACAGGAATAGGAGGATAAAATATGGCAAGATCAGAAACTTTTACAGCTCAATGTAATAAAGTTGGAGGTTTTTCTTATGCCCAAAATTTTACTTTATATGTTGTATTAACAGATAGGGATGGAAATCCTGGAACCAATAAATCTTTTGTTGATTATAATGTATATTGTCAATCAAGTGGTTCAGGTTCAATATCTTCAAGACATAATTTATTTTTCAGTATAAATAATTCTACAAAAAGAAATGAAACAGCATCAATAAATGTAAGCTCTCCATATGCATATATTCAAATCGCAAGTGGAACAATTGAAGTTGACCATAATGGAATATCTTCTATACCTTTTTCTGCATCAATTCAAGGTATTTCTTATGGTGTATCTGCTAGTGTTAGTGGAAATTTCACACTAGAAACAATACCTAGAAATACAACTATAACATCTTTTTCAGTAGATAATCTTTCTGGAGAAGATGGATTAAATAAAGTTAAATATAATTGGACTGCAAGTGATCCTTGCGATTATGCTTGGTATTCAACTAATGGTGGAACATCATGGAATCCATTAGGAGCAGACAATATAGTAACGGGATTAACTCCAGGAACTACTTATAATTTTAGAGTAAGGGTAAGAAGAACTGATAGCCAATTAACTACAGATAGTGGTATTGTAGTAAAAGCAACAATAAATAATGCAACATTGACATCTCCAATAGCAAATTTTTCTTTAAATAGTAATACTTCTTTAACTTGTCAATCTTCTAATCCAAGCGGAGCATATATAAGATATTATTTAGATCTTCCAAATGGAACAAGAAGATATTCAAGTGTACCAACTCATAATCTTGAATATACTTTTAGTGAAGAAGAAATTTTTGATTTATTACAATATGTAACAAATTCCAATACTATTTCTGTAAAAGTAGGTGTAGCAACTTTAGTTAATGGAACAGACACATATTTTTCAGAAAGAGTAGGAACATTTTATGTAGTTGAAAGTAATCCTACATTTAGTAATTTTACATATAAAGATGTTGATGCAAATATAGTAAATAATCTTACTGGAAATAACCAAACTGTTATCAAGGGATATTCAGATGTTCAAGGAATTATAACTGTTGCTAATAAAGCTATTGCTATTAATGGTGCTACAATGTCTAAATATAGATTATCAATAGGAGAAAAGACACAAGAAGAAAATTATTCTGATAATTCAACAGTAGCAATAACAATAGAAAATGCAGACAACAATGTTATTACAATGTATGCTATTGATAGCAGAGGAAACAGTACTTCAAAACAAATAACTGCTGCAAATTATATCAATTATCAACCTATTACAATAAAAACAATGGATGTATCAAGAGTAAATAGAACTCAAACTAATACGATTTTAAATTTTACTGGTTCAATATGGAATGGAAATTTTGGTAAAAAAACAAATTCAATTATTGAATGTTATTATAAATATAGAAAAACAACAGAGCAAACTTGGTCTAACAATATAAGTATTACACCAGAAAAAGATAGAACAGATTTTTCTTTTAATGCAGAAATTGTAGGAGATTTAGGAGCAACAGGATTTGATCTTGATGAAAGTTATGAAATACAATTATTTATAAAAGATGAATTATCTAATAACCATTCAAATCCATCAAGTTTTATATTAGGACCAGGAACTCCATCAATTGCATTATATAAAAATAGTGTAGCTATAGGACAAAGATATGATATTGAAGATGATAGCAAATTTCAAATAAAAGGCAAAAGTCATTTTAAAGATGAAATAGTTCTTGATAATAAAATCACAAGACCAAATAATGGATTCATATTAACTGGTTATACTTTATTTGAAGATGAACAAGGAACAACAGCAAATATTGTATTAAGCGAAACAGCAGAAAATTTTAAAATATTAGAAATATTTTTTAAAAAAGCGGGAATTTATAATAGTACGAGAGTTTATAATCCTAACAACAAAACTGTTAATTTAATTTTAATGTATATGGCAGATACATCAGTTTTACAACATATTTTTGTAGAAGTAGGAATTAGTGGCGTAAATATAACTAAAGGAGAATGTGGTTATGTAAATTATGACAATACTACAGTTTCTGGAATAAGTTTTTCCGATAATAGCATAGAAATTTTTAAAATAATTGGATATAAGTAAAAAATGACACTTTAAAATCAATTTTAAGTTAATTTAAAATTTAATTAATATAATAACATAATAAAAAACACCTATAAAAGGTGTTTTTTATTTCTCGCAAAAGTTTATATAAAATTATTATAACAATTAGTATTATAATATATTTTTTTTAAAATGGAAGATCATCATTATCAGAAATATTTCCAGAATCAAATGAAGATGTATTGCTTGCGTTTTTATCTTCATTATTTTTTCTTTCATTTTTTCTCATTTCAATATAATCTTCATATTCCATGAGTGTTTTATCTGCCATTTTTACTTTAGGTATTGGAGTTTCTTCAATTTTATTTGTACTTCTTACATATCTAATTTTAGTTAATGGTATAGTTGTTCCATCTTGAGCAACAAATTCTTCATAGCCAAAAACACCTCCGAACACTTTCCCAATAAGAGTATTTTCTTCCCAATTCCATTTATATCCCTGATTAGATTCTTCAATAGAAGTTGTAAAGGCTTTAAAATTACTTTTTATAAAATCCTCTGAGTCATCTGTTGGAACAGAAATTCTATGAAATCCCTTCCATTTTGCATTTAATGCATCTTTTTTTGCATCTTCAGCAAATTTATTTGCATAAAAACCAGCTTGTTCATCTGGAGCTTCTATATCAAATTTTATTATTAATTGTTCATAATCTTTACCGTCTTTTTTACTTGTGAAAGTTTCTATTTTAGCTTCTAATACTTTACAAATATGACCTCCTAATTTTAATTTTTCTCCAAATTTATTAACTTGTACTTCGTTATATCCTTTAAAAGCTTTCATTTATTTTTCCTCCTTATATTAATAATCTTTCAATGCTTCAATTACTAGGGTTATATCGTTAGGTATAAATTCTTTATCAAAAGCACCTTTAGGTGTTTTAGCTGTACTTTTATTTGCTCTAGTTTCAAATATATAATTTCCATCTATAGCTTTAGCAATTAATACTGTAGTAAATTTGCTTTCTAGTGATATTTTGTCTAACTTTTTACCACTTGTTTTTATTCTTGTGAAAGAATATCCATCATCAGTTCTTTCTGTTTGAGTATGGCAAAGAAATATAATTGTTAAATCATCTCTATAGTTATATGCAGAATCAACTATGTTCCAAACTGAAGTGGCTAAATCCATCCACTTATCATCAATATAATAAATTAATTTTCATTAATTTTTGGACTATATCTTATCGACTTTTAATAGGCTTTAGAATTGCATCTTCTTTACTCCAACCTCTATTAATCCTTGAAAAAACTACTCCAGAATTTAAATTTAATTCTTTACACCATTCGGTTACTGTCTTTGTTTGTTCATTTATGGTTACTAATCTATTATAAGCATCTTTCTCTATTGCTAATTCAAAAGGTAACCCATAAACATATATTCTTTTCCATAATGTTGAATAATTTATTCCGAATTCTTTTGCCCAATCTTTTAAAATCATACTTTTATTATTATAAGTAAAAATTTTACAAGTTCTTCTATTTTTAGATTGTTCGTTTATATGAATCCATTTGCAATTTTCTTTACAATATGGTTTTAAGTAATCTATTCTTTCAATACTATAATCTTCATAATTTGGAATTCCCATATCTTTAATGAAATTATCATAACTATTTTTCCATTCTTTACAAACAATTATATTATTTTTTTTATAATATCCCTTATTTTGAGATGGAGAATAACATCTGGATTTCATAGCTTTCCAAATTCTATAACTACGCAATTCTTTTCTATTCATTTAAACCTCCTACATGTTATTTTGGTAAATTGCAATTTAATTATATAACACATAAAAGTAAAAGTCAATCTTCGCACTTCGGCGACAATGCCTACTCTACTAAATGAAGTTTTTTTCTTCTTTTTCGATAGCCTCTGAACCTTCACCTTTTAAGGTGCTTGGCTGCTGATTAACCAATCTATATAATTTTCAAACATTCACGCTTATCATTTCTAATTACGTTGTAGTTTATATAGCTCTAAGGTGTTTCCAGCAATTCACGAAGTTTTAAAAGGGCATGATTTAAATAGTTAACCCTTTTTCTTTAGACCTACGCATTTCATCTCCAATCATAATACCATTTAATGTATCTATGACTATATATTTTATTTCTGGTCTTTTTGTATCTATTCCTTTTATGATTGTTTCAACATCATTTGGAAAATCGGTTACAAAATAATTTTTGTTTTCTTTATTATATTGCTTTCTCCAGCCCTTCCAAGAAAGACCTTTTTTATCACAATCAATATAATAAGTTTCTTTAGGATTTAATTTTTCCATTGAAGTAGTTTTTCCAGAACCACTTTCACCTGCAATACATATTACCTTTGACATATTTTAATCTTCCTTTCTAAATAGTTTTCCATCTTTCTTATCATAACTTTCAAAAAAGTAAACACACCAAGCATCAATAATTTTTACATCTTTATTCATACAATGAACCCCATCATCATCATATGCTTTTTTATAAAATTCTAATTTGTTATCTAAGTTTTCGTGTCTATTAACAATTACTTCTGAAGTTTGTTGACCAGGAATTGTAATTTCTACAGCAATATCCATTCCAGTTTCCTTGGCTGTATCAAAAATATGTATTAAACTATCTTTTTTCATTTAATTCCTCCTATAAAATATCATTAATAAAATCTAAATATTCTAATTTTAATTCATCATAAATTCTGGAAGCTTCATAACACATACTTCTTGAATTTAGGTTTTCAAAGATTTTTTCATCTGTCAAATCCTTTGATTCCCATAAACTGGTAGCCTTTGTATCATCAATAAAATCTTCTACACCAGTTATACAGCTTGTTTCAACATTATATTGTTTTAAAAAATCTATAAAATTATTTACTTTTCTCATACAAATCCTCCTATAAAAGTATATTTTTCTTTTTATCTATTATTTCATAATCTCTAAGAATTTTCAAGCTTTCTTGATAATCTGGAGATAATTGTAATAATGCTTTGATTTCTTCTATTTTTTGATATAATTCATCTAATTTTTTATCTTTTTCTTTTTCAAGGTCCTCAAGTAATTTATCTGTTTCATCTGAATATACATCAAAATTAATATCAGTTTTTTCCATCTTTTCAGGAATTACTGCTTCCAATTGTTTTTTCATTTCTTCTATAATAACACTTACAACATCATTTTCTTTAATTTCTTTCATTTTACTATAATAATCATTTCTTATTAATTGTTTTTGTTTGTTTTCATATAATTCTAATATTTTATACATTTTTTGTTCCTCCTTTATTTTATTAAAATCTTTTGAAAGATTTTCTAATGATTCTTTTAATTTTCTAAATGGCTTTTCAATTTCTTTAGTACTTGAATTTAATTTTGTAAAAGCATATGCTAATTCTGATTCTTTGCTTATTTCTTCTAATTTAGAACAATAAGTACATTCGAAATGTCTTTCTTTATACAATGGTGGTAACCTAGTATATTTTTCAGTCGTTTCAATTGTTTCTAATAATATTTCTCTTACTGTCTTATTAGTAGTTATATCTTCATAATTTATTGATTCTACTGTTCTTACTAAGTTTAATCTGTTTATAGCATCAGCAACTTCACAACGATAATTTGTATCAGGACCTATAATTTTTTCTACAGGATAAAGTATATAACTTCTTCTTATTAAATCTTTTTCATCAATGAAGAAAAAAGTATAAGTGGTAAAATTATTATTTTTTATTGTTACTATATCTCCTACTTCAAAATTCATTTTATCACCTCGAATCCGTTTATGTTTTTTATTGATTTACAGTAATCGCAAATACCACATTTTATTGGTTCTAGTTTACCTTTTTTTATGTCATCATATCTTTTTATTTTTAATTTAAAATTTTCTAATTCTAAATCCAATAATTCTGATGAAAAACTTATTGCTTCTATATCAGGAATATCTTCTTTCGTTGCAGATATTAATCCTATTTCTTTTGGTTCTCCAAAGTTTTGTCTTACTAATTCTCTATATACTGCTAATTGTAAAACATAATTATATGTATAGTACCAAGGTTTATAACATTTTTCTGATTTATCCCAAGTTTCTTTAAAATCTTTCATACATTTTATATCATATATAGAATTTGTTTTTTTGTCAAATAAGTCTAATTTGCATTTTATTTTAATATCACAAATTTTTCCTGTTATAATAGTCTGTTTTTCACATTTTTGTATAATATCTGTAAAGAACTTTTGAGAATTGAATCTTTCAGCAGCATTAACAACTTTTGCATATGATGATTTTAATTGTCCTGCTGTAGCACCTCTGGTAGACATTAGTTCTGGATGTTGTGCTATAAATAATTTAGAATCTCCTGAAACTAATTCTTCAAATAATTGTCCTTCAAGAAAAGCTTCTTTATATGTAGCATCTTCTTGACCTTGTATTGTTGCTAGAGCCTTTGCCTCACATTCGTTAAATAGTTTCCATTGAGATACTGACATATATTCCATATCAGCTTCTATACTAAAATAATTTTCATTAGTTAGGTTCATTACTTTCCTCCTTTTGCTTTATTATCATTTCTTTTATTATTTTTGAAAGATTATGATGTGAGTTAATTAAATTTCCAACCATTTTTTCATATCTTTCAATTAAATCATCATTACATTGGTCATTAAATATATCTAAACATTCTGTAAGTATCATAATTCCAAACAAAAATTGCCAAAAATTCAATGTAAAAATTCCAGTTAAAATACACAAAATTCCACATATTAAAAATACAATAAAATCAATTTTTCTTCTTTTATTTAATTTTTTAAAACTAAAATATTTCATTTTATTCTCCTATAATTCAATAATATTTAATTCATCATTATCAGTAGTTCTTGTTGCAATAATTTGTAAACCTTTTTCTTTACAAATTTTATAAAGTTCGTTTCTGTTTGTTTCTGATAATTTTTCTACACCATCTATTAGTATTAATTTTAATGTATTTGGATTACTTAATGTTACATCTACACATAACATTAATTTTTCACCTTCACTAAGGTTCGATATAGTTAATCCATTTACTAAAGGAATTCCATCTTCTACAGTTAGATTTTTTACTGGAATATTAACTTCTTTCAATATACTTCCAGGCAATGTTCTTGCAAGTTCTATTTTATTAGTTAAAGCTTCACTTGTTTGTCTTAAATTTTCTACTTTAGTTTGCATATCGACCATTCGGTCATATTCATTTAAATGTCCTTTCATTTCTTCAGCAATTTTTAATTCGTTTTCTAATGTTTCAGTATTTTGTTTTTCTTTAGAAGCCCATTCGTTTGCTATTTTTATATTCTCTGAAAGCTTTGCAACTTCTTGGTCGTATTCAGCTTTTGCTTTATTTTCATCAATTAAGAAATCGTTATCCACATTTTCTAAATCTTTTTCTAATAAAGCAATTTTATTCTTTAATTCCATAATATTTGTTTCTATTGCTTTTTTTCTATCTGCTTTATTATTATTTATTATTGATAAATTAGAATCTAATTTTCCTTTTAATCCATTAACAGTATTTTCATAATTACTTTTATATTCTATTGACCTGTCTATTTTATTATTATAATCTTTTAGCTTATTAAGTTCTTCGTATTTATCTGACAAAGTATAGTTTCTCCATTTAGATTCATCATAATTTTCAGGAATGTCTTTTGCAATATCATTAATTATTGCTAAGCCACCTCTTATTTGTCTATTGATATCTTCTCTTGTTTGATAATACTGTCCTTCTTTTGCTTGAATTTGATTTAAAATCTCAATAATAGAATCGTCATAATTAACCCATGAAGGTATTTCTCCAAATTTTTCGGCTATGTATTCTTTTTTATCTTTATTAAATTCAATCAAATTTAATAAAAGTCTATTTTGCTCTTGCTCACTCATAGACAAAAATTCTACAGGTTCTAATTGCAATGGTGTAAAAATATCTTTTAAAAATGTTTCTGGACTATTTATTTCATTTCCATTTTCATCTTTTACAGATTTATAATCAGATTTATTAGTTCTTTTTTTTCTATCAATAGTTATTCCATCATCTAATTTTACCAAAACTCTGCCTTCAGTTTCACCATTTTTAACAATATATTTTCGTTTACTATTATTAGTTAAAGCTAGTCTAATTGCATCTAAAACAGAAGATTTTCCTGCTCCATTTGTACCAGTTAATTCAATGGATTTTCCATCTAATTCTAATTGTTCAATTCCATAAAGATTTTCAATTTTTAATTTACTAATTTTCATATTCTTCCTCCCTTGTTTTATTTATTCATATTATATATTAAACATATATATAATGTCAATATTATATTCAAAATTAATCATAAAAAGCAAATTTTTCTTTTAGAATATTATCCACTTTTATTTTTGTATCTAAAGATAAATTATTATATTCTATTGTTTTATAATAAATTTCAAATTTTTCAATTAAAGTATAATTATCGAAATCAAATATTTTAAATTTAAAATCATTTCCACAAAATTGTGAGGCTTTTTGTTCATAAATTTTAAAATATATGGTTAAAAAATTTTTATATTGAACCATTTTTGTTTTCATATTTTTTAGTTCTTCATATAATTCATTATACCTATCTCTTTCTTTTTGTAATTCTTCTTTCATGGTTTTTATTTTATGTAAATTTTCTAAACTTTGTTCACATTTTTCTATTCTTTCTTTTAAATCTAAATATTCTTTTGTTTTATTTTGAGTGTTATGTTCTAATTTGTTTTGCAAATCAGTTAATTCATTTAATAAAGCATCTTTTGAACCTTCTAATCTTAAAATTTCAACACTCTTTTTTTGATAAAAATTAAAGTCTTGTGATTTATAATTAGAATCATTTTTTAATTCTTGTTTTATTTGCGTTATATTTAATTTCAATTCAGATAATTGTTGATTATTTTTTTCTTGTGTTTCTATTAAAATCTTTAAATCTTCTTTATTCTTCAATATTTTTTTATATAATCTTTTATAAACACGAGATTCTTTTGATACATTTTTTAATATACTTCCGCAATATTCACATTTACATTCTCCTTTGTCTATATTTTCTACCATTTTTTGTAATATAGAAAAATCCTCTTCATTATCTTTTATTTCTTGAGATAATTTTTGATTTTCTGTTTGCAAAAAAGAATATTTTTCTTTTAAATCCATTAATTTATCTACATTATTATTAATTCTTTTATCTATATTATTTTTTTTATCCTCTAATTCTTTTTTCTCTTTTACTTTTTGTAATTCTATTTTGTTATCTATCATCTTTAATTTTTTTTGTAATATTTCAATATTATTTTCTATTTTTTTTATTGGTTGAAATAAATTTGAATATGTTTGTTTTTCATTTTTTAAATTAAACAAATAATCTTCTTCAGACCAGTCTGCTCTATATAAATAAATATTATTTAATGTTTCTTTATAATTTTCTATGTTATGCATATAAACTAAAAACTCTTTACTTTTTTCAGTAAATATAGGTAACAATTCTTTATATTCTTGGAAAACATCAACATCTATTAAATTTTTTAATGTAGTATCATATACAATAACATCACCGTTACTAGGTTTTGGTATTGAATTCATTAACATATTTCTATCCATTTTTTCCTCCTAAAAAAAAGACAAAAAGGTAGTACAGAAACCTTTTTATCTTTTTAATTATATTTCTTTTTTAGACACATAATCTCTTTCAGCTGTAACTATTAATGGGTTTTTATATGCAGTAATTTTAGATTTGTTTTTCACATATCCATTACATTTATAAATAATACAATCTTTATGTTTTGTAATTTCTACTTTATTTTTTTCTGGGCAATTATTATTTAAACAATAGTTACACATTTTATCAACAAACATATCAATCATATCGGTTTTTCTCCCGTTTTCTTTTATAATATCATTAAAGATATTTTTTCACAACAGTTTTGAGTAATTTTATGTAAATTAATATATATTCGCAACTAGGTGATTACATCTTATGAGATATTTTGTAATTCTTCTTCTACCTTTCGTTTTTCGTTGGTATGCACATAAAACCTATATATTTATTTATTTGTGGAACCAAATCCTCCAATTCGTTCTCCTTCAGCAGCGTCATCATCAGTAGTATAATATTTGCAGAAAATTCCTTGACCAAGAGCATATCCTTTTTCTATTGTAATAGGCTCTGTTCCTAGATTATAAAAAGCGAACATCATTTCACCGTCATTGTCTGGATTATTATAGTAATCAGCATCTATAATTCCCATTGAATTAGGAATTACTAAATTTTTCTTTTTAGGATTTGAGCTTCTATTTACTAACATTAAATATTCATCATCTTGCATTTTACATTTAACTCCTGTAGGAACTAAGACAGGTTTGTCACCCAGTTTATATGGTGGTATAGTAACTGTTTCAATACATTCGAAATCATAACCTGCCGAATATTTAGTTTTCCTTTTTGGCAAATCAAAATTAGCAATATTTTTTATTCTTTTTACATATTCAAACTTTCTTGTTATTTTTTCTTTATTTTCATCATTATTATAAAAGCAACCTTCACATGACATTTTTTCTGCATTACAATGTTTCCATTCTTTATCTGTACAGAACATATAAAACCCTCCTTTATTCTTTAGTTTTTGAAACCATTTAAAATAATATTAGAATCTGTAATATTGTATTTTTCTATTATTATATTCAATTCATCTTTAATATGCAAGAGTAAATCTAAATCTTTTTGTGGTGCATCTGGATTTTTAGATAAATACTCACAACCATTATAATATCTTTTTAATAGTTTATTATATTTTATTTTATAATCTTCCATTAATGATAATTACTCCTTTATGTTTTTTTCTATATAATTTTTAATATCATCAATACATTTCCTACAATATTCTTTCTCTGTATTAGTTATTTTTTCTGTATTTTTTTGAAGATTATTCATTGCTCCATAACTTGTTATTGTTCCTCTAGAATTTTCTCTTTCATAGATATCTATAGTCCAATAATTATCTTTTATTATTTCTCCACATCTATCACATTTTCTTATTAGCATTTTTATTATCTCTCCTCTTCTTTAAAATACTCATCTAAAACTTTTTGCATTTCTTTTTTTGCTTTATTTCTGTTATATATATCTTTTTTTCTATTGGGTTCTAATGGAATAGCTACATAATCTTTCGTTGGAGCAGAAATATCAATTTGTTTGAAGTTAATTACTTTTCCATTTTGTATTTGTATAACTCCCATTTTATATTCTTGGAATATATTATTAAGCCTTTCTTGCTCCTCTATTGGTTGTTTGTTAAACCATTCATGATTTTCAACGCTTAATAAAGCTCCATTTTCTACTGTTGCTTCTCCACCATATTCTTTTTTCTTTATATGATGATAACTAAGTTGTTTCATTCTTTTATATTGACCTTTACTTTTATATTTTTGTTTTGTTGCTTTTGGTCTTAAATGTAATTTTTCTATAAAACATTCTTCACCATATAATTTAATTAATAGTTCTTTAGCTCTTTTGTTTGATTTGCCCATTGTTTATCTCCTAACAAATAAATGTTTAATTTTTAATGTTAATATTAACATTGTTTAATTTTATTAATTTTTTAGTTTCTTCTTTTAAATTATCATATTCTTCTTGAGAAATAATTATTTGTTTAATACCATATGATATCATTTGTTTTATTTTTTTATCATTTATCATAAAAATATTCTCCTATTTAATCTTGATATAACAAACATTTTTCTTATATTATTATTATAATTATTATTGCTAAATTTATCAATAATTTTTATATTATTTTTTCCAATTTATTTTATCTGGATCCCAATACGCACTTCTAAATCCTCTAGCCATATCTATTAAATAAATACCATCATAATCTTCACTATCATTACATAACATAAAATCCATACTCCATATACCAGTTAAATATTCATCAAATTTTAAAGTATCAATATATTGATGTACATATTGTAATAAATATAAATAATTATTTTTGATATCTTTTTGAGAATGAAACCATTTAAATATTATTTTATCTGTTAAATTATAAATATTATTATAGCAATAATTAAAATCCCAATAATTTATACTATATTCAATTTTCTTTTTATCTATATTATAAAATATTCTTAATTCATTTCTTAATGGCATACCATTATATATTGTAGGTGTTTTTTGATAATTATATGGTATTAATTCTCTAACGACTAATTCTGTATAACCACCAGTATCATACATACTTGAAGCATAGTTTATTTTCCATAAATTTTCTGCTAAATGTTCTTTATCAGTAATACAGGTACTAAATTTAAACTTGTTTGAAAAACAACCATTTTTTATATTATATTGGGTATTAGGCTTCATTTTATCTAATGTTGGTTTTAATATTTCATTTAATTTATTCCAATTAACTTTATTTATTTGATCAGTTTCTTCCATTGTTTCAGTTTCTTCCCATGTAAATATTTGATTATTTATTATATTAGCAGTTTTGAATTTACCAAAATCAATTATATGTGGATACCAATTAGAAAAATTTTCTGGATACTCTCTATCTTCTTTATAATGCTTTTTAGATAATTCTTCAAAATATTCTGGTGTAAATTTATTTTGAATTTTACTTAATATTTCATCCATATTTTTATCCATTTTTTTCTCCTTCTATAATATTTAATATCTCTTCACAAACTAATGCTCTTTCAGTCAAATAATCATCGTCTCCTATTGGTTCTGTTTCGTATTCAAATCTTTTACAATATTCTGTTACTTTATCTAATATAGATTCTTTTTGCTCTAGCTGTTTTATGTATTCTTCTACTTTTCTGTCGTCTCCAACTCTTAATGCTTCTTCTATTTCTTTGTTCATAAACTAATCCTCCTCACTTTTATGGAGATAGATAAATAAAATTATTAGTATAATAACTTTTATTAAAGCTAATATTATTCTACTCATCTTTATTCTCCTCCAATTTTTTATAAATATAATTTATACATTCTGTAAGTCCTATTAATTCATCTTTATCAATATTTCCATATTTAGAGAAACTGTATCTATTCATAACAGTTTTATTTGTTAATATATCAAATATAAAACCTAAAACTAATTCTTCTTTTCTTTTATCAAATTTAATATCTTCATTAACTATTTCTGTTATAAATTCTATATGTTCTTGTTTTTCTTTTTTAGTCATTTTTTTATTCACTCCATTCTAAATTATTTTCATCACAATAATCATCAAATATTTCATCTAAAGCTACATCTAATCTTTCTAAGTAATCTGGTTTTATATAATTATCAAAATAATCTCTTGCCTCATCTTGTGTTTTAAACTTTTTTTGATTTAATTGCTCACATATTTCATTTACATATTGTAAATATAAATTATTATCACTCACTATTTATTCTCCTTCCTCTAACTTATCTATGTTTATTTTTATATCTCTATCTATACAAATTCTATCTGTCATATCAAATATGTATCTTATTGGCTTAATATGGTCTTTTTGCAAGGCTTCTATTAAATCACTTTTAAATAATGTTATTTTGGTTGTTCCATCTTTATATAAAACAAGATATTCTTCATTAGGATATTTTTTTAAAGTTTCTTCTACAATTTTAGTTTTATATTTTCTTAATTTTATTGTTTGGATTATTTTTCTCATATTTTTATCCTTTCTTTAATATTTTTTCTTTAAACTCTTTATATGTCATATTTGATATTTCCTGTATGTTTTCTAACATTTCATCTAAGGTTATACCTCTGTTTCTTCTATCTCTGTATCTGATTAATAATGTACTGTCTCCAAATTGTCCTTGCTCCAATACACTTAATATTCCTGTTTTTGTTTCATAATATAGTTCATAAACTTTATCATTGCTTCCCCATGTATTTGGTTTTGCTTCTTCAGAATAAAATACTACTGTAAAATTTATTATTATATTTTCTGGTTTGTTATTTTCTATATTCATTTTCCCACCAACTTTCTCAAATTTGTTTTATTTTTATACTTTTTTGATAAACTTGTACTGGTTTTTTATATTAAGTTTGTTAATTTGTGTCTATTTTTAATATGTAACTCTAATAATATACTCATTTCCATATCTATAATTTCTATCAATAAATAATTTTAAATTATCCATTTTATCTATACCCATTGCATCTATACTTATTCCACCTTGTAAATTGCCTATATGTTGTGTTACTGCAAACTTTACTATATTTTCAAGTGTTTTATTATCTATTTGAGAATCAAGTTTTTGTCTTAATCTATTATTTGATAATTCACTTGCTTCTAATTGATCTTTTAAACGTTTTATTTCTGCATTGCATCTTTTTACTTTACTTTTTACACTCATTCTTATTTCCTTTCTACTGTATAACAGTTTGCCTCCATCTGCTCTTTTGTTAGTATTGTTTTTATTTCATCTTCTTGCAAAACTTTAATACCATTTTCGCCAAATTCGTTTATGTTTTGAATTGTTATGTAGTTTTCTTTATAATTTATTGCTATTATTTTATATCCATTTACATAGTCTTCTACTTCTATTAAATTAATTATGTTTTTGCTGTGTTTTATTGCTTTATCATCTAAACTATAACTACTACCATCCTCAAGCCAAAATAAACTGTTTCCTATTTGTTCAACTCTTCCTATAATTCCATTAATTCTCACATAATCTTCTGTTTCAATCATTCTTTATATCTCCAAATAAATCCATGTGATTTTTTGTATTTTCCTTGACAACAAGCTATTATATTTGCAGTATTTGTTTTTAATTCATCTGCCGCCTGTTTTATTGTGTCCCAAGTTCTAATAAAATTCCCATTTAAATCATATTGTTCAATTTTTCTACTCCTATTGTTTTCTTTTCCAAATCTTTTTTTATTTAAACCTATTTTCCAGGCTTCATTTATATTGTATTTGCAATTGCACCATTCTAAATTTTCTATTCTATTATTCAATTTATTTCCATCAATGTGATTAACTTGTGATAAACTTCTGGGATTAGATATAAAAGCTTTTGCCACTAACCTATTTACTCTTTCAGTTTTTGCTTTTCCATTTTTAGTTAAAGACACTTGTAGGTATCCTTTTTTATTCTTTGTATACGTTAATATCTTTTCTTCTTTTACAAATTTTCTTTTTAAACTTTTTGTTCTTCCTAAATTACTTACTTGATATAATCCTTCATAACCGTACAATATCTTTCCAAATTTCTTTCATTTATTCAACACCTGACCTTCAAAATATTGTTTTATATCTTCTTGTGTAAAATTTTCATCATGTTCTTCGTCTAGTAATATTCCAAAATTTTTACATAACCACTCTATTCTTTCTGCCATTAAATCTATTATCTTATCTTTTTCATCTTTATCTAAGTTTAAACATCTTATCTGTTCAAGAAGTTCAT